>ENA-OWLM01000044-OWLM01000044.1-metagenome-genome-assembly--contig:-NODE-44-length-43789-cov-10.206818_pt1 | contig 43789 bp, 59 predicted proteins | sample MGYA00245349_ERZ651102 | MGnify/ENA primary metagenome ERZ651102 (study PRJEB26857, sample SAMEA4031759) | metagenome | biome: human; feature: oral; material: saliva | place: Philippines | collected 2014... | reverse complement strand
TCGTGATGTAATCGATCATCATATTTTGGATCGTGCCTTTTTCACGGCCCATTGCCACTTTAGATTCCCAAAGTACAGGAATTTGTTGGCCTTCCCAAATACCACCTTTACCGTTTAATTGAGCGAAACGATATGAGTTCATGCCCACTTTTAATTTCATATCATCAGTTACCGGTTTACCGTCAGCAAGGGTTAAATCAACGATTTTGCTACCTTGTGGATTACGTAAGTCAATTTTGTAATTTACGCCACCGAAAATGTCGTAAGTCACATATTTTGATTTTTTACGTTCCGCATTGTAACGGTATTCGGTGTCACCCGGTTGAATAGTATCGAAGTAGTTAGCCGACCATTCCATATATTCTTTCAATTGTTTACCGGTCAGTTCATAAACGGTGACATCACCACCTGCATAACGATAGTTAAAGATGATGTCTTTTTTCTTGATATCGCCTTTATTCATGCGTGCTTTTTGGTGGTCGAAAGAGAAAGTTACCACATCTGCACCACTGTAATGTTGTTCAACATCATTAATGAATGAAGACAATCCAGTATCTTTTGAGAATGCAGCAGACACACCGTGTTTGGTCTCTTGTGGCACCATTTCGTTTTCGGTTTGACCAATCACCACGTTGTTTAATTCACGTAATTTCTCGTGATAAGGTTTGTAGATTTCCGCAATTTTCTTATCTGCTTCAAGTTCTTTAACTGGAACAGTTTTAGATTCTTTCTTCACCAATTTCACTTCTTTTTTATCGTTGATATCAAAAGTGAGATCCACTTCAGATACCACGGTACCGTAACGGTGTGGTTCAGTGATTAGTGTATTTTTAATAGTTTCACTTGGTACATCTTTGTGCATGTGGCCTGCGATTACCACATCAATGCCGTCTACCGCATTGATTACATCACGCATACCTGTGTCTGGAATCTTGTTTTCATTCTCGATACCCATGTGAGCGATCACAATAATTGCATCAACACCTTTTGCTTTTAACTTCTCAACTTGTGTACGTGCTTCTTCAGTTGGAGAAGTAAATTTCATGTCTTTTAAGTTGCCCGTGTCTTCTTCAAATTTTGCTGACATTGGAGTACTTAAACCGATAATCCCTAGTTTTACGCCATCTTTTTCAATAATAGTTGTCGCATCAATATAACGTTTATCGTTTTTCTTATAATAGAAGTTTGCGGTTAATTTTTTCGCTTTGATGTCTTTTAAGATTTCATCTAATGCTTTCATCCCAAAGTTAAACTCGTGGTTACCAAGTACGAAAACATCGTATTTCATTTCGTTTAATACTTTTGGAATTGGGTGATCTTTGTAATATTTTTTATCTTTTGCGAACACATCGACTTGGTTATCTTGGATCGCATCGCCCACATCCACTAACACCACGTTTTTGTTGTTTTTACGCACATCTTTCACATAAGTTGCGATTTGCGCATAAGAACCAGATTTATCTTCTACGTCTGCGCCATAGCTCCAAGGTACAACGCGACCGTGAATGTCTGAAGTACCTAATAATTTAATATTCACTTCTTGTGCCATTGCTGTGCTAACAGCAGAAAGCGCAAATAATGAGCAAAGTAATTTTTTCATAGAATTTCCTTTAAAGTTGCACAAAGTGCGGTTAAAAATGCTGGAGAATTATAGCGATGAATTGATTACCAACATAATTTTATTTTGAAGAAAAATAAAATTTGTGAGCTTGATCACATTTCATTTGGAGGATTAATGTCCTGTTTGAGAAAACAAGTTAATCACTAAAACACCGCTGATAATCAATGCCATACCAATCAGCCCAGCGGTATCGATTTTCTGACCAAAAGCGAAATACGCCACAATGGCCGTCAAAACAATGCCGACACCCGACCAAATGGCGTAAACCAAGCCCACGGAAAGCGTGCGAAACACAAGAGAGACAAAATAAAACGAAATGGCATATAAGGTTAATGAGCCTATTGTAGGTAAAAGTTTGGTAAAGCCATCGCTGACTTTTAATAAATTCGTTGCCACAATTTCAAGGCAAATCGAAATAGCGAGTAATGTCCAAGGATTCATATCAATCAAAATGTAAAGTAGAAAACGCTATTCTACCTTAAGCGGCTGATGGATGTAACCGAATTTGGCGAGCCATGGCTTGCATATAAGGCGCCGTTTGTTCAAAGAAATAACGGTAAGAGGCACATAAATAATTATGTGGATTGGGTTCATTTTCGAGAGAAACAAAACGATGTTTCGGGCAACCGCCATAACAGAGTTTACGAAACTCACAATGACGGCAAAGTGCGGTCAATTTTTGTGATTTTTCTAAACCGAATTGTTGCTGTTTACTGGAAAGCACAATCTCCGTTAAAGGTTGCTGAGTTAAATTTCCCACCTTGTATTCAGGATATACAAAATGGTCACAAGCATATACATCACCATTGGCTTCTGCAACCAGAGATTGCCCACAAGTAGGTTGATGAACACAGGTCGTAGAAGGATAGCCGAGCCATTGCCCCAACAGATTATCAAACTGCGACACATAAATTTTTCCTACATCATGCTCATACCATTCATGAAAGACATCCACGAGAAATTGTCCATAACCTTCTGATGGTACTGAAAAATCAGTGACAGATTGTGTTTGTGCATGACGTTCCACAATAGGAATAAATTGCATATAAGTCGAGCCAAGCTGTTTGAGTGCTAAATAAGTTTCTCTTCCTTTTTGCCAGTTTTGATCATTAATGACGGTAAGCGTATTAAATTCCACGCAATATTCTTGAAGCAGATTTAATGCTTTCACGACTTTTTCAAAGGTGGGATTGCCGTTACTAGAAATACGATAACGATTATGCACGGCACTTAAACCGTCAATAGAAAGCCCAATGAGAAAATGATGCTGTTTGAAAAATGCAGCCCATTGCTGATTAAGTGCGATACCATTGGTTTGAAAGGCGTTTGTGATCTGTTTACCTTGAGCAAATTCCTGCTGATATTCAACGGCTTGTCGATAAAAATCTAAGCCTAAAAGAGTGGGTTCACCACCTTGCCAAGCAAATTCAACCACATTGCCGGCGTGAGATTGGATATAGTTTTTGACGTAATGTTTTAAGGTGTCTTTCGACATAAAAGGCGCATGTTGCCCAAACTGTTCTGATTTTTCCAAATAGAAGCAATATTCACACTGAATGTTACAGTGAAAACTGCTTGGTTTCGCCATTAAGTGAAAATGAGCTTGTGGTGGAAAAACAGACATCAACCATCCTTTGTTACAACATTATTTATGACCTGATATTCGATCAAATGCCCCGTTTTGTTTGAGTTCTTTCGCAATACGAATGGCGGTTTCGGTTTCACAGCCAGCATATTCCGCAATTTCGCGATACGTCCAATTATAATCAGGAAAGTTTTGTTTGAGGAAATATAAACTATCCATCACACGATCTAAGGTGCGCAAATAGGCACTTTTTGCTAAACGCTCTTCGGCTTCGCGTAGTTCATCTGCCAAGATCTGCAGTAAACATTGGCTCATCACCGTATTATGCGTAAAAAACTCGCTCACTACATTGGGCTTGATGCGAGTAATCTCTGCATCAATTAAGACTTTCGCATTGCAATGATAGTGTTTATCCGTCATGGAGAATAAGGTTCGGAAACCAAAATAATCCCCTTTGGAATATAACCGCACCAAGCTTTCCTTACCATTTTCAAGGGTATGAAATAAGCCAATCAAGCCTGCTTGCACATAATAAAACTCATGTGCCGCCTCACCTTGTTGATACAAGAAGGAGCCTTTCGGCAAGTGATGTAACTCGGTGAGCTGACAATGTGATAACTCAGTAGGCTTGATTGAGCAATTTTCCATAAACATCCTTAAAAGTGCGGTCAGTTTTTTCTTTGTTTTTTATACTTCGTGAATAATTCGATATACCCAGTTTTCTAGCGGATCATTTAAGCGTTTCATTTCTTGACGCATTTCTTCTAGCATCTCTTTTTTAACTGCTTCATATTCTGGCTTATAGAACAAATTATGCATTTCAGCCGGATCATTTTTCACATCATAAAGCTCACAAATATCCGAAGCATTAAACACTAATTTATAGTCTTTACGGTGCCACATGCGTTGTTCAAAATAAACGAAATGCCCCGCCAACTGTGCCAATATCCCTTTGCGTTGATTATCTTGATGTTGACGAACGATCGGCAAAATACTTTCCCCTTCAAAGGCGGAAGGAATCGGCTGATTAGCCAAATCATAAACGGTAGAGGTTAAATCATGGAGATAGACAAGATTATCATCTTGTTGATTAACACGATTTGAATTCGGGTCTTTGATAATCATCGGAATGTTGTAGGTGGTATCAAACATGAACTCCCCTTTCTCAATCATTCGATGAGCGCCCATCGCATCCCCATGATCAGCGGTTGCCACAATAAAAGTGCGGTCATAAATACCTTTGTTTTCTAAGAAAGTAAACAGCTCACCAATCGCATCATCAATCAAGGTGATATAACCCCAGAATTTTGTGATGACTTCTTTCCAATGATCTTCACTCGCTTCCCACATTCCCCACATTTTAGAGATAGTACGATAGTGTCCTGGTTTGCCTTCTAGTGGCTTGAAGAAGCTTTCATCTAGCACCACATCTTCTTTTCGATACATGGAATAATACGGTTCTGGCACGATACAAGGCGTATGCGGTCCCCAGAAATTAATCCATGTAAAGAACGGTTTATTTTCAGCAAGTGATTCACTAATATAACTTTTCGCTTCATCAATGATGAAATACGGGATGGTTTGTTCTTTTGTGCCTGAAAGCAAGCCACAAAGCTCTTGCACGCGTAAATGTGGGTTATCCCCGAAATAAGCACGACTCACTTCAGGAATCTCATAACCTTTTTCATCTAACCATTCTTTATAACGATTGGAATGTGTCGGCGGTTGGTTGAACACTAAATTTTTATACACGCCACTGCCTGGATAGCCGTAGCCGTCAAAGTTATGCCCTTTAATGCCATAATCCTCTGGTACGGATTTTGTACCCACGTGCCATTTACCCACAACATAGGTGTTATAGCCATCTAGTTTACCGATATTCGGTGCAGTCTCGCTCACTTCACCTGTACCGCCTTTTTCACCATTACGAATGATGCCATGTGTGGACGGCATTAAACCAGTAAAAAGTGAAGTCCGTGCAGGTCCACAAACGGAAGCTGGTGTAAAAGCATTATTAAAACGCACGCCATCTTTAGCTAGACGATCGATATTCGGGGTTTTAACGATCTGGTGACCATAAGCCCCCAACATATCTTTACGCACTTGGTCGAGTAAAATATAGATAATGTTCATACACAATCCTTATCTATTTTAAGGGCGTACGTGATGTACGCCCGACTGCTTAATGTTGGTTAGAAAGATGTAATTGATGTTCTGTTTTTTCATTTTTTGGTCTAAAGACAATCAACACAATGAGTTGTAACACCGCATACACTTCCAACACTAACATTGGATTGCCATCTGGTGAAGCAATACCAATTGGTGATAAGAATGCATAAAGCGCAATTAAACCAAGAATTAATGAAACAGATGTTACTTTAATGTATTTCCAATTGGTTAAGTCTACATCGCCTTTATTGATGGTATTTTCCACATAAGGCTCACGTTTTAAGAATTGACCTAAAATCAACATCAAGACAACATCAAATACGAATAATCCGCCCATGACATACACGAAATTGATTTTCACCTTGAACACCCAAACAATACTGAAATAAAGTACCACGTGTACAAGTAAGGCTATACGTGCAGCCAAGCCAGAAACTGTTTTATTAAATAAACCAACAGCAAATAGTGCAACAATCGGAATATTCACAAAACCAGCAAAGCGTTTAGTGATTAAGAAGATACCATCTGTACCGAACATCAAAAGTGGGCCAATAATCATGGTCACAATCGCCATAATAGTAGAGACTTTTTTCGCATAGACGATCAATTCTTGATCGGTACGTTGTTTTTTACTGATAGATGGTAGTAAGTCTTTACAATAAATCGTCGCTGCAGAGTTTAAGAATGAGTTAAAGGTACTTAAAATTGCGCCGAAAAGTGCAGCAATAAAGAAGCCTTGTAATGCAGTCGGCATCACTTTATTAACCAACAATGGATAAGAGGTATCAATTGGATTTAAGCCTTCACCTAAAATATGGAAACTCAATAAACCCGGTAAATTAAGAATAATCGGTAATGTGAGTAGGAAAAGCGCTGCAATTAAAATCCCTTTTTGACCCGATGCTAAATCCTTCGCCCCTAAACAACGTTGTACGATGGCTTGGTTCGTTGTCCAATAGAAGAAGTGAACAACCATAATACCGCTAAAGATTGTTGGCCAAGGGGTAGAGTCGGTTGAACTACCAATAGCGTTCCATTTTTCAACGTGGGTGGTAGTGATGATATTCAACCCTTCTGAAATACTGCCATTACCTAAATAAAGTAACGCAAATACAGGTACAAGCAAAGCACCAATCACTAAGATCACGGCATTGATGGTATCGGAAACCGCTACCGCTTTTAACCCGCCAAAAATCGCATAAATCGCACCCACTACACCTATAGCAATGACGGTATAAACAATTGCTTGTGCATAGCTTAATCCGAAGATAGTTTCTAGATTAAAGATTTTATTAAAGGCGATCGCCCCAGTATAAAGTGCGGTCGGAATCACGATTAAAAGATAGAAGACTAAGAATAATCCAGACATAATCAAACGTGTTTGACGGTCAAAGCGATTCTCAAAGAACTCAGGAATGGTGGTATAACCGTTACGCAAATATTTCGGCAACATATAAATTGCCAAGAAACAAAGCGGAATCACAGTTGGCACTGTCCACGCAATAATAGAAAAGTTGTTTTGATAAGAATTAGCATTCACGCCAATCAATTGCTCTGTTGAAAGAGAGGTCAACACCATTGAGCAACCAATCACAATACCGCTTAATCCTCGTCCCGCTAAGAAATAACCTTTCGAGGTGGTTAAATCATCGTTTTTAGTACGTAGCCATGAAACATAGGCCACTAAAGCCGTTACGATGAGGAAACTCGAAACCGTTAATAGCATACGCTCCTCCTTGTAGAAGCCAATATTAAATTCCATTTATAGACTACTGCTCAGTTTGTAAAGAGCATATGATAATTGTCATAGTGATTGTGTGAGAGGGATCACAAAATCGAAATAAAGTCTGTTTTTATCGACAATTATGAGCAAGATCATAAATTATTTATCGCTCTATAAGAATAATAATGCCGTACTCCCACACAAAAGGAGTTTGAAATGAGCTTACAGTTAATTCTTATTTTGATTTTATGTGGTGTCATGACGAATATCATGTCGGCCATCTTTGGTATTGGTGGCGGTGTATTGATGGTACCTATTCTCTATACCTTATTCCCACAATTTCCTTTGCAAATGATTGCTGCAACATCGTTGACGATTGTCATGGGATCATCCTTTATTAACTTAATTTATTTCTACAAACAAAAAGTATCAATTAATTACAAAGCGATGCTCATTTGGTCTGTTGGCATGATTATTGGTGTGCAGCTAGGATTCGAATTAAGTTTTTACGTGCCAGATATTGCCATTATCAGCGTGTTTGTTATCACCCTTTCTCTATTAGCAATTCGCACTATTTTTAGTAAAGAAAGTGCAATGAATCAGCAAACAACAGCAGATGAAACCATAAAAGGAATGGGCCTTTCGACTTTTGGGGGATTTATTGCTGGTATGACGGGTATTGGAGGAGGCTCAATCATGGCACCTTTAATTGGTCAGCTAAAATCCGTTAAAGCCCATCAAATTGCCCCTTATACCAATGCAATGATGTTTATTGGTGGATTAGGCAGCCTTTATGGCTATCTTTCAAAAAGCTCACCGCATCACTTTGGTTGGCAAATCGGTTACGTTAATTTTTCGATCGTGATTATTGTCGTACTCAGTGCTTTTGTAACAGGTTTTTTCTCGATGAAAATTCGAGGTAAATTATCACCGCACTTAGTCAAAAAACTATTAGGCATTATTTTATTGGTGATCAGTGCCTATATGTTACTTATCCATGCTATAAAATAAAAAAATGGCAGAGGAGAATGTCCTCTGCCATTTCAATTATTTTTCTTCTCTTTTCACTTCATCCCATAGGATATCCATTTCGATTAAAGAAAGATCTTTAACTGATGAACCTCGTTCCAATGCTTTTTCTTCTACTTTACGAAAACGTTGTTCAAATTTATTATTCGCCTTACGCAAAGCCTCTTCTGCATTACATTTGAGATGACGAGACAAATTAACCGTTGCGAAAAATAAATCCCCGATTTCCTCTTCTATTTTTTCTTGATTGCGAGGCGTTTGATTGATTTCATCCCGAACTTCTTGCAATTCTTCTTCAACTTTTGCTAATACAGGTTCAACATCATCCCAATCAAACCCAATCTTTGAACATTGTTTTTGCATTTTTTGTGCTCTTAGCAATGCAGGAAAAGCATTCGGAATATCATCTAAAATAGAACGTTTTTCTTGAACTGATTTCTCTTGTGCTTTGATACTATTCCAACGAGCTAATGCCTCTTCTTCATTTCCAGCTATTGCATCACCAAATACATGAGGATGACGACGAACAATCTTTTTAGAAATATCATTAAGAACATCATCAAATGTGAAATAACCATCTTCAGAAGCAAGCTGACTAAAAAATACAACCTGTAATAAAAGATCGCCAAGCTCTTCTCTTAAATTAACAATATCTTTCTTTTGGATGGCATCAATGACTTCATAAGTTTCTTCGGTTAAACAAGGAATCATTGATTCATAATTTTGTTTAAGATCCCAAGGACAACCGCCGTTAGGGTTACGTAATTGTGCAATTAATTGAATAAAATCTTGAATGGAGTAATGCATAAGAATATCTCTGAAATACTAAAAGTACGATTAGTATAAAACGAATAGTAAAATAGACAATATTCTTAAAAAAATTAAAGATAATTTGATATGAAATGATGGCAGGGGCGGAGAGGCTCGAACTCCCAACACCCGGTTTTGGAGTTATGCAAACTGTGAATAGTTGGTAGTAATTAAGAAAACAAACAACAAATAATTCAATTAGTTATCCAACCAATCAAAATTTTATCACTTCCTAAATATTGGAACAAAGTTTATAGTTTTTGTCACAGCTAAGACACAATTTTGCTCATCATTTTAATTAATATTTAAAGATCCAACTTCGCGCTTTTCTGCGTTGTTTTGCGTTGAAGGATCTGATTAAAAGGATCTAAAAGGCGTTAGATCTGAAAAGGTTTTGTAAAGGATCTGAATTTGCGTTGAAAGACACACATTTACTGTGCGGGCGTGGCGAGGGTTTGACTGCGATTTTTTATGCGTGCATTTGGCGAAAAATCGGGTTAAAACAGGGCTTTAAAGTTTGTTTTATTAGTTGATTTGATATAATAAACTTGGGAGATATTAATACTATACAAGACAAAAACAGTTCTTGCGCAATAAAAAACCCGCATTTCTGCGGGCTGTTTATTTTGAAAGGATCTATTGTAGCAATTTGTATTCGGAGAATGTGATCACTTCTTCCCCTACCCAACTATTAATCTCTTTCAAACGTTCTTGCAATGGAATAATCTCATTAATAAAGAATACTCGCGTTGCTTTCTCTACGTCACCAAATCCGCCTGTGTTATTAGGCACAATTCCCATTAATTGCGGTGGTACACGATGGGCCGCCAATACATCATCACGGCTTGCATTTTTAATATTTAAGAAGTCATCTTTCGCCACTGCATCAGATAATGGAATGACTTGCATCCCGTCTTTTTTGCCGTTTGGAATATACACGAATAAATTCTTAAAGTTGCCTGTGCCTTTGGTTTGTCGGATTTGTGTTTTGATTGCTTCAATGTCGTCTTTGTTTTGTGTTGGGTCAGTCATGTAAATAATCGAACCCGCATGCGCACCGTTCAAATAATATTTGCGGCGGAACAATGTTGCACTTTCATTTAAGAAAGCTGATTGTAAAGCCGCGAGATATTCCGGCACGCCATAAATCTCTTGGTTTACATCAGGGTTGATCAGATTAAATACAGCATCTTTCGGGAATTCATATTCATCAAAGCCATTCACAATCTGATAAAAAATGCCTTTCTTCACGCCAATGCGCATATATTTTGCAAGGGGTGATTTCAACGCAATCACTTTCCCGAATGTGTTTTCAACCTTTTCAAGGTAAGCATTACCAAAAACTAAATAATCTTGCACCAGTTTTTCTAACTGTGTACGTGGTAAAAGTGCGGTCGTTTTACAAGTCGAAAGTAAAATGTTTTTCTTCACCGTGATCGCACTGTTATGATGAGCCGATGCATTTAAGGCTTTGGCAAGATAACTTAAATTAATCGGCGGGTTGTAATATTTCTCATACATCAACACGCTTTCGAAATAATTCAACACTTCTGCACGGTCAAGCACGGGAATAGGTTCACCAAAGCTAAACGCCTGTGCTTGATTCCCCGTAGAAAGTGCGGTTGATTTTTTTGATTTTTTGCTCATTTGGTAATCCTATTCAAAAGTGAAAATGGCTGATTGGTTGCTTGATACATCGCCGTTTAAACCATAAGGCACATTTAAAATGCAGTTCATAATTGCCCATGATAAGTCGCCGTGGCTTGCATCTTCTGAACGGTCAGAAACATAAGTAATCTTCCCTGTTCCGGTAATACGTTTCTTGACGGTCATAAAACTGGTGATGATTTCGTTACCATCAAATTTAAGGCGGCGTTTCTGAATTAAGTTTTGCGTTTTTAATACCATCTCATTTTTTAAATCGGCGTTGTAATCAAGACCGATTGCCATTGGATAGAATTTTTTCACTTCTTGGAATACGCCCGAACCCATCCCCGTTTTATCAATCACAATGCGGGTGACATTGTAATCATCACAGAAACTTTTAATTCTGCTCGCTTGCGATTCATAATCCATGCCGTGAAATGTTTGCCAGTGCAAAACACGATAATCACCACCTTCCACTTTAGGCGGGGCAATAATTGCCAACGCTGCACGGTCGCCAGTAAAGGCAGGATCATAACCTAACCACACTTCACGATTACCGAATGGGCGTTGATAAAATGGCTTGTAATCGTGCCATTCTTCCAAGCTGTCCACTTGGCAAAGTTGCAAGTCGGCAAATTTAAAGGCGGAACTGTTATCATCAGCAAACTGGCATAAAAACAACTGTTCAAATTCTTCTTTGCTGTTTTCTGCGATCAGGTCGTCAATGTTAAATAGATTGCACCCGCCTTCCATCGCATCATAAATGCTAACAATCTGCTTCCATTGGCGGTCGGCACAAAGTTTCCCGCTTTTTAAATTCTCGTGCGAAATGTCAATTTCAACTTTGTCCGCCTTGGCCCGATTTTTATTAAATGCTTTCCCAGAGAAAAACGCATAAGCGGGATGTGCAATCGTGGTCGGCGTTGAAAAATACGTTTGGCGATACATCTTTTGCGCTGCCATACCTGATGCCACTTTACGCATCACATCAAATTTAGGCACCCAAAACACTTCATCAAAATATAGATTGCCGTGATACGATTGAGCCGTGGCGGAGTTCGTGCCAAGAAAAATCAATTCCGCTCCATTTGGCAATTTGATGGTTTCGCCTTTTAAATCAACGTCCGCTGTTTGCTTGGCATAGTTCACAATGTAAGAACGGAACTGCAATGCCTGTTTTTTACTGGCAGACAAAAAGATTTGATTGTGTCCAGTTGTCAATGCGTCAATAAAGGCTTCATGGGCGAAATAGTAAGTTGCCCCGATTTGTCGGCTTTTCAAAATATTTCTGATGCGATGTTCTTTGGCTTTATGCCAAACACGCTGATAATTAAACATCCCATCAAGAAAGCCATTAATCAGCAATTCTTCTTGTTCCTGATCAATGGCATTTTGTTCTGCTTTCTTCCGTTCGGCTTTGTTTCGATTAGCTAGTTTTGGGTTTAAGTCCACTTCATTGCCATCACCGAAAGAGTATTTTTTCACTCTCGCCATGCGTTCCATTTGGCGACCAAGCAAATCAATTTCTTTATAATCTGCCCCGCTTTTTTCTTCTTTGGCGATCAGCAAATTCAATCGTGTTTCAAGGGCTAATTCAACCCGACCAACAGGGGAAACATCATCCCATTTTTCGCGATCTTTCCAACTTGAAATCGTGGACGCAGCAATATCAAGCTGACGAGCAATTTCAGCGATTTTATAACCGCTAAAATACATCTGTTGTGCTTTTCTTTTTATTTCCGCCGTTACATCGGGCGAAGCTTGATTGATAACTTGTTCGTCCATTCATCATCCTTTAAATTTACAACTGCATAATAGAAAGGGGCTTACCGTTAGTCTTTACAGCTCACCTGTGAACAGAAAAGCAACAAAAACAACCCATAGACCGCAAAAATTAAACCTTTCAGAATAATGGCAATCTTTGAGCCAAACCAACCACAGAAAGGACAACCAATGGCAAAAAAATCTAAATGGGTCGTTGTCGCAACAGAAGGTGCAACAACTGACGGCCGCACAATTCAGAGAAACTGGATTGAAGAAATGGCCGAAAGTTATGATCCAAAAAACACCTACGGCGCACGCATCAACCTTGACCACATCAAATTTTCTATTTATATCCCTGAACTTGCCAATGCTCACTGTTTTGGCGACGTTTTAGCAATTAAGGCGGAAGAACGCGAAGATGGAAAATTACAGCTTTTAGCCGAACTACAACCAACTGATGCACTCATTGCCTTAAACAAAGACGGGCAAAAGGTTTACACGTCCGTTGAAATTGACACCAATTTTGCAGACACAGGCAAGGCATACTTAGTCGGTTTAGCCGTTACGGATAATCCGGCAAGCTTAGGAACAGAAATGTTAAGTTTCTCGCACAATGGCTTAAATGCCCGCAAATTAAAAGCGGACAACATTTTCACTGCTGCCGTTGAAACGGAATTGGAATTTGTTGAAGAAGCAGAAAAAAGCCCATCTGTGTTGGAAAAAATCAAAGCGTTATTTGCGAAAAAAGAAAAATCAGATGATGAACGCTTTTCAGATCAATCCAGTGCCATTGAGCTTTTAGCCGAACAACAAAAGGAAATCATGGAAAAATTGACCGCACTTCACGGTGATTTGGAAAATCAACAAGCCGAAATTGAAGAAATGAAAGCGAGCAATGAAGAAATCCATGCCACGTTTGAAGAACTCAAACAAAAGCCGGCACAATCCGAAAACTCCCGCCCATTAGTTTATGGTGAAGAACCTGAAACTGACGGCCGCTTCTTTTAATTTATCTTAGGAAAAAACCAAATGAATAAATTTACTCAACAAAAATTCCAAGCTTACATTGCAGGCGTTGCACAAGATAACGGCGAAGATGTGGCATTCGTTGCGAATGGCGGACAATTCACTGTCGAACCAACCATTCAACAAAAACTTGAAAACGCAGTGCTTGAAAGCTCCGATTTCTTAAAACGCATCAACGTTGTGATGGTGCAAGATATGAAAGGTTCTGCATTGCGTTTGGGCGTGCTTTCACCCGTTGCAAGCCGCACAGATACCAACACCAAAGCACGTGAAACCACGGACATCCACAGCTTGCAAGAAAACTTATATTCTTGCGAACAAACCAACTTTGACACGCATTTAAACTATGCAACGTTAGACAGTTGGGCGAAATTCCCTGACTTTGCGGCACGTGTTGGCAAGCTTAAAGCAGAACGCATTGCATTAGACCGTATCATGATCGGCTGGAACGGCACAAGCGTGGCAGCAACAACCAACCGCACATCAAATCCATTATTGCAAGATGTGAACAAAGGCTGGTTGAAACAAATCGAAGATAAAGCAACTGCGCGCGTAATGAAAGAAGCGAAAAGCGGTACAGGCAAAATCGAAATCGGTGCAGGCAAAGAATATAAAAATCTTGATGCATTAGTTTATGCACTGAAAGAAGATTTCATCCCTGACCAATACCGCGACGACACAAAACTTGTGGCGATTATGGGTAGCGACTTGTTAGCGGATAAATACTTCCCGCTAATCAATCAAGATAAACCAAGCGAGCAAGCGGCAGGCGATATCATTATCAGCCAAAAACGTGTTGGCGGTTTACAAGCCGTAACCGTGCCATACTTCCCGAAAGGCACTGTATTGGTGACATCACTCGACAACTTGTCAATCTATGTTCAAGAAGGTCGTGTTCGCCGTCACTTAAAAGACGTGCCGGAACGCAACCGTGTGGAAGATTACTTGTCATCCAATGAAGCTTATGTAGTTGAAAACTACGAAGCCGTGGCGATGGCGAAAAACATCACCATTCTTGATGCACCAACTCACGCGTAATCATAATGCGACCAACTAAACGTCACTTTCTTGAAGTTTCTGCCGCTATCGCTAATGCGGCAGAAACCGAAGATCTAAGCGACTTCACGGAATACGAAAAAATGTGTCGTATTCTTGCGAGACATCGAAAGGATTTGAAAGACATCCAATCGACAGAACGCAAAGCCACATTTAAAAAGCAAATTCTGCCTGACTATCTGCCATGGATTACAGGAGCGTTATCTGCCGGAACAGGCAAACAAGATAATGTCTTGATGACATGGTGCGTGTGGGCGATTGACTGCGGGGAATATCACCTTGCCTTGCAGATTGCTGATTATGCCGTATTCCATGATTTGCGTTTACCTGAACCGTTCACCAGAACACTTGGCACATTATTGGCGGAAGAATTTGCCGACCAAGCAAAAACCGCACAAGCCGCCAATCAGCCATTCGAAGTGTCGTACTTAGAGCAAGTACAACGTATCACCGCTGAATGTGACATGCCAGATGAAAGCCGTGCGCGATTGTTGCGTGAATTAGGCTTGTTATTGGTTGAAAAGAACCCTGAACAAGCCTTGCAATATCTCGAACGTGCTTTAGGGTTAGATCAGAAAGTTGGCGTGAAAGGCGACATTAAAAAATTACGCAAAAAATTAAGCAAAGCCGATGAATAATCGGATTTGATAACGAGCAAACCACGCACCCGCGGGGCGGATAAAAGCGCGGTCAGGTTTCTTTACCTCTTTTCCTGATTGTTGCTCTTTATCCTCACCCCGCTTTTTTATAGGTAGATTTTATGTCAGACGGTGCAATCTCAATCAAACTCGCCCCCGATTATGAAATGGGCGCAGTGCAAAAACAACTGGAAGATTACGGAACAGGCGAAGATATTATTCGAAACGATGATTTTTTTCCTGATATTTCTCTTTCTGATTTTCGCAATCAATATCGTGCAGACGGCACAGTCACCGAACAACGCTTGCAAGATGCATTGATTGAAGCCATCGCCAGTGTAAATGATGAATTATCTACATTCAAAGCACAAAGCGAACATCACTTCCTTGAACAAATACCCGCACCATCAGTCAACGGCGAAAGCGTGTTGATTTATCGCTATAAACGCGCGGTGAACTGTTTGGCACTGGCTAACCTTTACGAGCGTTACGCAAGCTATGACAGCACCAATGATGGCGAAAAGAAAATGGATTTACTCAAAGACAGCATCAACGAATTAAGACGAGATGCACGCTTTGCCATTAGCGACATTATCGGCAAAAGACGGGTCGATGCGGAGTTAATTTAATGGAAGTTTACGCACAACAAAATGACAACTTGGATGCCATTCTTTATCGCTATTTTGGCCGCAGTGAAGGACTTTTAGAAATTGCGTGTGAATTAAATCCGCACTTAATGGATAAACCCGTCATTCCCATCGGAACACCAGTAATATTGCCAGAAACTGACACAGAAAAGATCAGCGTGGCAAGTGACACTATACAACTTTGGAGCTGATATGCACGACACACCATCAAAAGCGTCTTACACATCAGGATTATTTGCCTTCTTCATCGGACGCATTGCGGATATGTTTTCAAATGTCAATTGGGCAGACGTTGCATCAGTAACAGGTATTGTGATCGGCGTCGCAACATTCCTTGTAAATTGGTATTACAAGAAAAAAGATTTTGAATTAAAAGAAAAAGAATTAAACCAACGGAGCCATCACCATGATTAAACGAACAGCGAAATATGCATGCAGTGTTGTGGCGATTGTAGGATTGGCACTCTCTTTACACGGGCATGAAATTAGAACATCAGAAAAAGGCTTGCTATTGACTGGCAATGCAGAAGGATGTCAAAGAGTGCCATATAACTGCCCTGCAGATGTATTAACATTCGGGCTAGGAACCACTGATGCAGTCGAAAAAGTCATTCCACATAAAGTCTATACAGATGAAGAAATTGCAAATGCCTTTACAAAGGGAATTAAACAAGCCGAAAAATGTGTGAATACGTATGCAAACGGTCAAGCAATGCCGCAAGGTGCATTTGATGCCTTAGTGTCAATTACCTTTAATGCAGGATGCGGGAACTTAAAAAACAGCACGCTTTTTAAAATGGCACGGAAAGGATATAGCAAAGCCATGTGCGGTCAATTTGAACGATGGATTTATGCAAACGGCGTTCCACTGAAAGGCTTAATTGAAAGACGACAAAAGGAGAAAGCATTATGTTTGGGTTCTTAACGAAAAAAGAAAAATACATTTTATTGGTTGGCCCGCTCATGCTTGTGGCAATTATCCTGTTTCAAGGGTGGCAAGCTAACCACTGGCGAGCTGAAGCAGCAAAAGAAGAACAATTAAAACAACAATGGGAAGCGTCTTACATTGCCTTAAATGAAAGCGTGGATAAATTCAATGAGCAACAAAAAGCACTCACGGAAGCCGTTAATCAATTAAAAATCTCTCAAACCAAGCAAACACAGGATTTAAAAAATGCACTTAAAAAACACCAAGATTGGGCTGACACTTTTATCCCTGATGATATTAGCGGCGTGTTCAACCACACCGAAAATCATTAAACAGCCAATACTATGTCCGCAAGTCGCTGAATGTACGCCATTTGCCGCCACAATTAAAACAAACGGGGATTTGGCTAACGCCTATCTACAAAGCCAACAAAAGCTAAGTGTATGCATTGTTGAAAATCAAGCATTAAAGAAATGCATTGATGAATTTAATAAACAGGCAAAACAATGACCGATCAATTTGACCGTGCGCAAGAACTCGAACAAATGACACGTGATATTGCGTTACAAAAACACCGCACTTTTAAAGCAATCAGTGCGTTTTATTGCGAAGATTGTGACATCCCCATTCCTGAAAAACGTCGCCAATTAATTCAAGGCGTAACCCGTTGCGTGGATTGTCAGCAAAAATACGAAATGCAACAACGGAATTTCAGAAAATGAGAAAAACAACACTTTATCTCGCTATTGCCGCGTCATTGCCGTGTTTAGCAAATACGTACACCGTACCATTTAGAGATGGCCCATTTGGTAAATATTCAAATTACCCTGACGGAAGAATAACAGAAGTATGCATTCATCAAGTAGGCTATTTGATGACGGACACTGGACATTTGATTGTTGCCGTAGATAAAGACAACCGACCATTAATTTGCAGAGATACGCAAAATGAAAAAGCCAAACCAACTGCGCAAAATCCTTGAGCAAAGTCACCAAGACTTTGTGAAAAATCCTGACCGCTTACAGCTTTATGTTGACGGCGGTCAAGTTGTTGCAACTGGCAGCACATCACTGAGTTTTGAGTATCGTTACACACTCAACATCATCATCACCGATTTTTCCTTTGATATTGCAAGCCTCATTGTGCCGATTAATGCGTACTTACGGAAAAACCAACCTGAACTATTCGAAAATCCGCAACGCCGTGAAAACGCCTTTAAATTCCAAATGGATTACAACAATAACAACACAGCGGACGTATCTTTTGAAATCCAACTTACCGAACGCGTTGTGGCAAAACAAGTAGGCGAAAATGTGCAGATGACTTACGCCACAGAACCAACCGCACCGGAATGGGAACGGTTAGGAAAAGTGAAAGTGTATCTAGGCGAAATTGAAGAAAATAATCTGATTTTTAAAAGTGAAAAATAAAAATGAGCGATGGGATTGAACAAGTAAAACTCGCATTTACCGATTTATTAAAAAATATCAGTAAACCACGGAGACGTTTACTCTATCAACAAATCGGGCGGGAATTAGCAAGAAATCAGCGTAGAAGAATTAAAGCACAACAAAACCCAGATGGATCACCATTTGAACCACGCAAAAAAAGAAAACAATTCAGCAAAAAGAAAGGCAGAATAAAAAATCAGCTGATGTTCAAAAAAATAGTCTCACCATCCCATTTAAAACTTAGATATGAACAAGAAGGCATTTCACTTGGTTTTTATGGCGGGGATGCAGCAATTGCAAATGTTCACCAATATGGATTAATGAGCAGTCCATCTAAATATAAGGATTTCAAAGTGAAATATGCCCAGCGGGAATTACTGGGCTTTAGCGAAGAAGATATTGAAATGATTGAAAGATTTGTGATTAAAGCGATTGCAGAAGGTAGTATCTAATGGCGGGTAAACATACCAAAGACGCCGCCAATAATCGCCACAAGCGGAGTGACGAAAATTGCACAAATCAATCCTGACCCAATAAACGAGAATAAAGCAATAGTGTACCAACTAATATCAGGCAATTCTGCATAAATTTGATAAGCCAACGTTGGGAAAACAATAAAAATACCAATGAATAAAACCCAATCTATTGCACGTTCCATCATTCACCCCTTATTTGTATTACTTTATAGGTAAATAATATGAGCAAAGATTTAAAAATTCAAGTGTTATTATCCGCAATGGATAAATTAACTGGACCATTCAAATCTGCACAAAAAGCAACGAAACAACTTTCAAACGTTCTAAATGAAAATAAAACAAAATTAAGATCTCTATCTAAAGAATATAATCAAAATGAACTCCAAATAAAAAAATACAGAGAGACATTAAATCCATTAAAAGCAAAGCTTAACGAAAACACACAAGCTTTATCTAAAGCTTATGCCGAAGTGCGCAGAATGGAATCTGCTTTAAAAACGATGCCTAAACCAACAGCGGGATTTAGTAACAAACTTAATGAAGCCAAAAAGAATGTCACTAAGTTACAAACTGAACAGGCAAAAATGATCTCAAAATTAAAAAACACCCGTGCAGAATTTAGTCGCAATGGGATAAGTGCCGCCACTCTAGGGCAACGCCAAAGAGATTTACAAAATCAAATGAAAGGCGCAAATAAAGAGATCGACCAACAAAGAAACAAATTATCAAGACTGAATGAAAAAGCACGGCAGAAAAATAGTTATGCACAACGTGTAGATGGATTGCGCACCAAAGCAGAACAATATGCTAACATCGGCGGAAGAGCATTAGCAACACACGCCATGATGAAAGAACAGGTCATCAAACCTGTGACCGCATTTGCACAAGCCGAAGTTGCCGCAACCAATCTCAGAGTGGCAATGATGGATAAAGATGGGAAAGTCTCGTCTAATTTTGAAAAAATCAACAAACTTGCCACAAATCTTGGGGATAAATTGCCGGGTACAACAGCTGATTTCCAAGATTTAATGACAATGCTCGTTAGACAAGGCATGAGTGCGGAAACGATTTTAGGCGGCACAGGGGAAGCGGCGGCGTATCTATCGGTACAACTTGAAATGCAACCAAAACAAGCCGCAGAATTTGCCGCCAAAATGCAAGACGCCACCCGCACAACTGAAAAAGACATGATGGGATTAATGGATGTCATCCAAAAGGGATTTTATGCGGGCGTTGATCCAACTAACATGCTAGGGGCTTTCAAAAATCTTGGTTCAGCCATGGACACAATTAAAATGAAAGGCTTGGACGGTGCAAAAGCACTCGCACCATTTGTTGCAATGTTCGACCAAGCAGGAATGGACGGTTCTGCATCAGGTAACGCCATGCGTAAAGTGTTACAAAAAGGGATGAAATATGGCGACATTCAGGCCACATTAAATAAGCTTAGAAAAAAAGGGCTTCTAAGATCAAATATCAATCTTGATTTTACCAATGGGAAAGGTGAATTCGGTGGCTTTGATAAGTTATTTAGTGAATTAACTAAGCTTAAAAAATTAGATACCGCAGAACGCATAAAAGTTATTGAAGGCGTATTTGGCAATGATGCAGAAGTCAATCAGGTGGTATCTACTCTTATTGAAAAAGGCAAAGCGGGGTATGAAGAATTTGCCGCCAAAATGGAAAAACAAGCTGATTTACGTAAGCGAGTAGATGAACAATTAGGCACGCTAACCAATATTTGGGAAGCCACAACAGGGACTTTTACAAACTTACTTGCAGAAATAGGCGCAACCATTGCCCCACAATTAAAACAATTATCAGCAGAGCTAGGGGAAATTACAGAAAAAGTGAAAAACTGGGTTAAAGCCAATCCAGAGCTAACAGGGACATTAATGAAAATCGCCGTGTTTTTAACTGCCGTAGTCGGTATAACTGGTGCGCTTGCTTCTGCATTTAGCTTCCTACTCTTCCCTATTGGTAGAACAGCTTTATTTTTAGGCTCACTGGGTAAGACGATTATCGGCATTATTCCAAACATACTTGCTTTCAGTGCAGCATTATTAACGAATCCGCTCACATGGATTGTTGCTGGTATCGCCGCCGTCATTGCTGCAATAGTATTACTTGTTAAAAACTGGGATGTTGTAAAAGAAGCATTTGCCACAGGTTGGAACTGGTTGTGCGAATTATTCAACACTGGGTGGGAAAACATTAAAGGATTTTTTGCATCAGGGATTGATAAAATCACCGCCACGATTTCAAGTTGGGATCCGCTTGGGTTGTTTTATAAAGTCTTTGCACAAGTAATGGGTTGGTTCGGCGTAGATTTACCAAATAGTTTTTCTGCGTTCGGTTCTAAAATCATGTCAGCCCTTGGCGATGGTATTTTTAATACGTTTGACACAATCAAAACGGGCATAATGAATACCGTAAATTGGATAAAAGAAAAGCTAGGTTTTTCTACCGAAGCAGAAAGCACCATAAACCAAATTAAAACAAATGCAGGACGAGGAAATATCAACGGCGTGGCAGACAATGTCGCCTATACTGCAATTGGAACAATGGGAAAATTCGCTTCAGGCGGTTACACAGGAAATGGCGGAAAATATCAACCGATGGGAATTGTTCACGGTGGCGAATATGTCATGACAAAAGAAGCCACAAGCCGCCTTGGCGTTGCAACGCTGAACGCCTTAAATTACGGGAAACAAGCCTTAATTGCGGGCGGTTTAGGTATCGGACTTGCCACCGCCGCACCAATTCAGGTGGATAGCCGACCGCCAATTTCAGCACGTCCAAGCATCAGCCAAACTATGCAACCAATGGCGGTCAATATCACCATTAATGCACAAGCAGGTCAAAATGAACGACAAATCGCCCAACTTGTCGCCGCAGAGCTTGAACGAATCAACCGACAACAACAAGCAAGAATGCGAAGTCGAATGACAGATCGGGCATAAAAAAATAAAAGGGCGAAAGCCCTTTTTTGTTGCACATTGTAGAAAATAGTTTTATATTTCTTTAAAAAGTTGTAAACTTCGCAAACTTTTATTCTTTGGTGACTTATGACAAATCTATCATTAAATCCTATTTTTGAAAGTTTTGCGCCAATTTTTAAGCAATTAAAAACTGCGGCAATGTCTGCGTTATTTATTGCACCATTGGCGATAAATCATCCTGTTCGGCACACTACACACACAGTTAATATTTTCAGTGTCCAAACAAATGAAAACAAATCAATAAACCAACAAGAAATAGAAAAGATTATTGATATGGTGACAGCTGTTTCTGCTATCACTGATTTTGTTATTGCGTCAATCACGGCAGAATCATTAAGCTATATTGATTTAGATGACGTTCTAAGACTAGAAAGCAAAATTAACAAATATGATGATCTAGCTAACAATATTATGGCTAATAATAAATCTCCAGAATTATCAACAACGCTACAATCATTCAGCAATAAAATGCATACACTTTGCAATATGATGAAGTCAGAAAAATACAAACAAGAATCAGATAAAGTAGTTTTATCACGCATTTATCGTACACCTGAAGATGCCGGATACACCTACAAATCATCAGATTCTTTTGATGATTTCAAAAAAGCAGTGATGATGTAGGATAACCAATGAAGATTGAGTTATCAAAACAATTCGAAGAAGGGCGTTTAAACACGCCCTTTTTTAAAGATATTCAAGCCATGTCAGATGAAGAATTGAAACTCATCTTTGATTTTATGAAGGCCATTAAAGAAGAAAAGCGCCTACGAGGTAAAAATAAGCCTTCTTGGCTTGACGATAACCTTAATGACATTCCAAATACCGAAGTTTATCAAGAAAATAATATTTGGCATTATCATTGCGGGCCTTATGATGATGACACAAGCTATTGTCCAATGAGTGGCCTAAAAATGAATTTGAACGGAGAAACGTCTGGGCCTGTAATTCATTATCAAAAAATATCAGATGAACATATCGTGGTTATCGCTTTTTCCCCACAACACGAACCGTTCCCACGCGAATGGGACACACCAAACCCAATCATTGACCGAACATAATAAGCAAGTCGCCTGACTTGCTTTTTTGTTACCCCGTTTTTCACACTTCCCCACACTCGCAAAATTAAACAAACTCACCAAAAATAAGGGCAATTATTACAAATAAAAATCCGCCCATGTCAGCCGATAACAACCGCAGAATTGAAAGCATTATCCGCTTTGGCTTAATTGCCGAAGTCGATTATGCACAAGCGAAAGCACGGGTAAAGTGCGGTGAAATATTAACGGATTTCATCCCGTTCATCGCATTGCGATCAGGTACAACAAAAACATGGTCGCCGCCAACACAAGGCGAACAATGTGTCATCTTGGCGGCAAGTGGCGAACTGACAACAGCGTGCATCATCACAGGGCTTTACACTCAAAACAGTCCAAGCCATTCAGCCGATGAACACGTGATCGAATTTGCCGATGGCGCAAAAATCACCTACAACCAAGCAAACGGCGATTTGGTTGTGACAGGAATAAAAACCGCCAATATCAAAGCCGCCAATCAAATCAATATTGACTGCCCCACTATCAACATAAAAGGCAATGTGAATATTGACGGGAATTTATCTACAACAGGCACAACCACAAGCAAGGGCGCAATTAGCACACAAGGGGCAATTTCAGCAAAAGGCGACATTAAAGGCGGAAATATTAGCTTACAAAGCCACGTCCACATTGCACAAGGCGAAAAAGCACGAACAAGTCAGGCAACTAAATAATGAATCGATTTACAGGCGAAAAAATAACAACCGAAACGGAACACATCAAGCAGTCAATCGCAGACATTTTATTGACGCCAATCGGATCACGCTTACAACGCCGAGATTATGGCAGCCGTATTCCAGAACTGATTGACAGACCAATGAACCACGCTTTGTTGCTCCAACTTGCCGCAAGTGCGGTGATGGCATTGCACAAATGGGAACCCCGCGTGACGATTAGCCAATTTAAACCACAACTTACAGAAAACGGCATCACTTGCTCAATCGTGGGCAGAACAAGAAATCAAAACAATATCATCAATTATGATGATGTATGGCTAGGCGGTAAGAATGAGCGAGTTAGTTGATTTATCAAAACTGAACGCACCAAAAGTTTTAGAAGATTTAGATTTTGAAACCTTACTTGCGGAAAGAAAACAAGAATTCATCAAATTATTTGACGAATCAGAACGTGCATTCTGGCAGTCTCGCTTAAGCCTTGAAAGCGAACCCATTACAAAACTCTTACAAGAAGTTGTCTATTTGCAACTGCAAGAACGCACACGCATCAATCAAGCCGCACAGGCAACCATGCTTGCTTATGCAACAGGGAGCGATTTAGACGTTATCGCCGCCAACTACAACGTAAAACGCTTACTTATTCAAGCGGAAGATAACTCAACGACACCACCAAAGCCCGCAATCTACGAAAGCGATGCGGAACTTCGAATTAGAACACAACTAGCCTTTGAAGGAATGTCAGTCGCAGGGCCAAGAAACGCTTATGTGTTTCACGCCTTATCCGCTCACGCCGATGTGGCTGACGTGTCAGTTGTATCACCTGAACCCGCCAATGTTACCGTCACTATTTTAAGCCGAACAGGGCAAGGCGTAGCAAGTGAACAAGTGTTGAAAGCCGTCCGAGAAAAATTGAATGAAGAAACCATTCGACCAATCGGGGATCGTGTAACAGTGCAAAGTGCCACAATCCAAACATACGAAATCCGAGCAAAATTGCATTTATATCGTGGGCCTGAATATGAAGCAATAAAAGCTGAAGCAATGAAAAAACTCACTGCATACACCGCAGAAAAACGCAGATTAGGTCGAGATATTAGCTTATCGGGAATTTATGCTGCACTACACCTTGAAGGCGTTCAACGAGTGGAATTACTCGCACCAACAGCCGATATTGTTTTGCCTAGCTCAAAATCAGGCTATTGCACAAATATTAATATTGAGATTGTAGTAAGTGATGATTACTAGCCACCTATTGCCAACAGGCTCAACAAAACTGGAAAAACGAGCCGCAGAAATTTTAAAAAGCGCGGTTGAAAATCCAGTCATTATTGCTGATTTGATCAACCCTGACAGATGTCCATCGGAGCTTCTTTCCTACTTGGCATGGGCGTTTTCGGTGGATAAATGGGACGAGGATTGGAGCGAAGAAGTCAAACGCATCGCAATTAAACAATCTTTTTTTGTGCATAAACACAAAGGCACCATTTCCGCCGTGAAACGAGTGATCGAACCAATAGGCTATCTTGTTGAATTAAATGAATGGTTCAACCAAAAACCACAAGCCAAAGCAGGCACATTTAGCATCACAGTTGAAGTGCCGGAAACAGGATTAAACGAGCAAACTTATAACGAATTAGTGCGATTAATCAATGATGTAAAACCTGTTTCACGCCATTTGTCACAGCTCGCCATCGCCATTTCACCAACTGGCACAATTAACACATTTTTTGGGCAACAAACAGGCGAAATCGTCAGCGTTTACCCTATTTAAGGATTTATATGACAGCACAATATTTCACAGTATTAACTAACTACGGCACAGAAGCTTTTGCCAAAGCCATCGCAACCAATCAACCAATTCAATTTTCAAGCTTTGCCGTGGGAGATGGTAACGGACAAGCCGTTACCCCAACGGCAGACCGCACAGCGTTGGTGAAAGAGACACACCGAGCCAATGTCAGTGCCGTATCACTCGATCCACGCAACAATAAGAAAATCATCATTGAATTGACTATTCCGGAAGATGTGGGCGGGTTTTATATCCGAGAAATGGGCGTTTTCGACAGCGCAAACAAATTAGTAGCTTATGCAAACACGCCTGAAAACTTTAAACCAACACTAGAAAGCGGAAGCGGCAAAGTGCAAGTGTTGCGGATGATTTTAAAAGTCAGTAATTCTCAAGCCGTCACTTTAAGTATTGATAATTCTGTAATTTTTGTTACACGTCAGCAATTAAACCCACAAAAAATCACATCATCAACCACAAATGGATTTGATGAAAGCGGGCATACACACGAAATCGAAAAAGCCGATACAACAAAAGCGGGGATTGTGCAACTCACCGATGACACAGGACTTGACAGCGACAAGTTAGGATTATCAGCAAGAGCCGGTAAAAAACTTGCACAGCTAATCAGCACAGTTCAACTCGCCCTAGGTAATTACATCCAAAACAACAAAAAATCAAATTCAGTCACTAGCAACAGCAATGACACTGTAGCAACATCATCAGCAGTCAAAATAGCTTATGATAAAGGTACGGAAGCCAAAACTGCAGCGGATAAAGCAAACCTAAACGCCGATGGTAGAGTATCTAAATCAGGCGATACGATGACAGGCGATATGTCATTTAAGCAAGGTGATTACAGTGGTTTTAATTTATATAACAATAATGGGTATTACTTGCGACTGGAAGGCAATAATCACGCTAACGGCTATATGCTTACTGTGGTATATCGTAAGCCAAACGGTGAAAACGTAGCAGTGGCAATTTTGCCAAAAAGAGATGGTACGATCGCTTATGTTAATGACGTCGTCGCAAAAAGTGGCGACAGCATGAAGGGCACACTCACATTTACCGGCGCGACTGAAAACTATTACATCGGAAATTACTCATGGCGTATGCCGATTAAGTTTTCGGGTGATACGTTTATCGGGAACGAAGTCACCGGAATTGGATTTAACAACAATGGGTCATTAAATCTCGGCGGCCGTAAAAATAGCCATGAATTTATCGCAACGATTGACAGTGAGGGGATTTATACCGGTGGTGTTATGCGTGCTACCGGATACACCGCAAAAGCATATGGACAGGGTGCATTTGCCAATCAATGGGCCGACAAAAAAGCACCGTATGTGGTTAATAACCAAAATGCCAACGGGGAAAATATCTATTATCCCTTTATCAAGGGGTTTAACACCAATGGCAATGATTATGGCACAGCATTTAGTTTTGGGTATATGACCCCTGGGGCAATCAACAAATTTGGCAGTGGCGCCATCCACTTAATTACGGATAGCGGCAACGGAAAAATATGGTGGTTTGAACACGATGGGGCATTACGGGGAGATGATTTTGTCACGACTGCCGGCAAACGCCTCTCAGACTTACCTAAAGAACGCCTTATTTGGCAAGGGTCAACGGATAATCAAATTACAGTTAATGCACAAGTTAGCAAAGGCGTATTATTTGTACTAATGGAAACTCCCCATGGAGCAAACGCGAATCGCCCAATTTGGTTCAGCGCGCCAATCGAACAATGCCACGACACACGCATCGGCGAATACGATACAGGCGGAACCGGTGGTGATTATAACTATGTCACTCTCGCGTTGTTACATCGTAATGGTAACAATATCACTATCACCCCACAAAGTGACGGGCGCAACCCAAGACTTAAAAAAGTCGTCGTATTTGGTTAACTTAACTAAGGATAAAAAATGAAAGTGTATTTTTTAAAAACAGATATTAGCCAATATGTTATCTATCCTGTCCCCGAAGATGAATCATTGTATTTTGTGCTAGACATTGATTCCGATGAAGAGTTAGCGCAAAAAACACAGGTATTACATAAAGGCAAATTAGTGTTAGTGGACAAACAACCCACCCACGCTCACCAATGGGACGGCAAAGCGTGGGTGATTCCGCCAGAAAAACAAACCGCACTTTTTGCACAACAAAAAGAAGGCTTACTCAATAAATTAGCGGACAAAGCTGACCAACTTAAAAATAGCTTACTGGCAGGGTATCCACAGACGGAAATTGAAAGTTTTTACCGTCAAGAAAAAGAGGCCCTCGCATGGCAAGCCGACCACAACACACCGACACCGATGCTTTCACAAATTGCCCGTGTACGTGGTGTGCCGCTAGAGGTGTTAATTGAAAAAGTGATTGAAAAATCTGCTCAGTTTGCTGTGGCTATTGGCATCATTATTGGGAAACGTCAGGCATTTGAAGACCGCTTGCTCGCTTTAAAAACGCCCAATGATTTAACCGCACTTGAAAAGGAAATTGAAGTATGGAATTAAAACGATACATCTATCACAACATCATCGCCATTGACCAATTATTCAATGCGATAACAGGCGGTGCAGCAGACGAAACATTATCAAGTCGAGTCTATCGCGGAGCAATATTAGCCGAGCAGCCGAAAAAACGGTGGCGCGTACTCTATCGTTTAATTAATGGGTTATTTAGAGATAAAAACCATTGTAAAACAGCCTACGAAAGCGAAATAAACGGCAAACAGCGGGATTATCGGTTCAATCAAGGGAATGCAAAATGAATGAAATAATTTTTGATTGGATCCGTGGGGATGATGAATTCGAAACGCTCATTTTTAATAATGACGACGATACCCCAATGGACTTTACAGGGAGCCAATTTGATTTGCATATTGTGCCGGAACGAAGTCAATCCGAAACCATTAAGCTGTCAACATCAAATGGCTTAACCGTTAAAGAAAACGAAATCACGCTGCACGTATCGCACGATCAAACAGAAAATGCAGATTGGGCGGTGGCAAGTTGGGATTTGCAACAAACTGACAAGAACGGATTAATTAGCACCCTTTGCGGTGGCAAAGTGCGGTTAAAACGGGATATTACAAGGGGGTGAAATGTGTATAAAGACTAAGGCGAAAGCCAAACACAAAGTGACACTCAAACCTAAACAACAGCACAAAATCACCGTTCAAAAAGGTTATGCCAATATTGGCGGTGATCTTGATACAAGCAAATTACCAAACATCAACGAATTAATTATTCACTACAACATCGGAGCGCTTTAATGGCAAGACAAGAATTTAATCAAACAATCACAGAATTCGCAGAATTTGTTGGCATGAAAGATAAAGAGATTATAAAGCTAATTGGCAATCTTCAAACACTAAGCACAACAGAAAAAACATCAATTGTCGGCGCAATTAATGAGCTGAAACAAACGCTTAATAGTTTATCAAGCAATGCCGCAGGTATTAATGACAGCGCAACCAATGAAACTTCAACCTTATCCGCTAAGAAAATCCTTGAACTTGTAAACCAAGCGAAAACCGATGCGAAAAGCGAAATATTGGGCGGTAACGTAGCGGCTGAATTAGATACTATCAAGGAATTAGCTGAAGCGCTAAATGGAATGAAAACTGGTGAAGATGGATTGAATAAACTCATCCAAAAAATCTCGCAAGCTAATGAGGCATTAACCGCACTTAATCAGAAATTCACAACTCTAGACAGTGTGAATTTAAAAGAAGCTTATAACAGAGGTTACAATAAATAATGACATTTCAAGCGAATATATCAGAATTCGCTGAATTCATGGGAACTGAAATTAAGCGGATCGAAAAGAAAATTCCAGATGGTGCAAGTGGTAGTCAATCCAGTGACTCAACGATCATCACTGGGAATGGGAGACCGGATAAGCCTGACACAACAGACGGCAAGATTACAGGTAATGAGCCAAACGGAACTTTTTACAATTCTTTGAACGGGGCAAACGTTGGTGCTTATTTGTGGCAGAAACAAAAAAATCAATGGAATGTTGTATCTGCTGATACAGGTGAGCGTGATATGTCGAGATACAGCGTAAATATTAAATCGGGGAATATCGCTTTAAGACGAGTAAACAACATTGTGCAATGCACTTTTGGCAACGGGCAATGGGACGCTATTTATTTTTATGGAACGGCGAATACTCGCTTCTCAAAAAAATCTCACGCTAAACGTATGGATCTTTTGCCTAATAGCCGAATACCGAAGGGATTTCGTTCGACTAAATCCATTATGCTCCCTTTTTATAATGATGACGGGGTTCATATTGGAATGGTTTATATTGGTGGCTTAAGAAACTATAATTACATGGAATTACGGTTTATAGATAAACCTCCTGAGCAAGATATGGATATTATACGTATGCCTGTTATTACTTGGATAACTGACGATCCATTCCCAGAAACTCTGCCTTAATTTAAATAAAGCGCGGTCAATTTTGGCCGCATTTTGTTACCCCGTTTTTCACACTTCCAACCGCTCGCACTGCGCTATTCTCTCGATCACAATAAAGACATTATTTAACCAATAGAAACCATAGGGCTAAAATATGTCTGATGAATATCTCCATGGGGTCAAGGTAACGGAAATTGCCGAAGCCTTGCGAACACTCACCACATCATCCACTGCCGTGATCGGTTTAGTGGCAACGGCAGCAGATGCAGACGCAACTGTTTTCCCACTCAATAAACCCACTCTTTTAACAGGCATCACTGCCGAAGTACAAGCGAAAGCCGGTAAACAAGGCACATTATCCCGTGCATTGGATGGCATTGCGGATATTGTAAATTGTAAAGTTGTGGTCATTCGTGTGGAAGAAAGCGATGACGAAAGCACAATGAAAGCAAACGTCATCGGCACGGTGGACAGCGACGGCAATTACACTGGCTTAAAAGCGTTTTTAGTCTCTGCTGCCGTTTGTGGCGTGAAACCACGTATTTTCTGCGTGCCGAAGTATGACAGCCAAGATGTCACCACCGAGCTTTTAAGCGTGGCGAAAAAATTGAATGGCTTTGTGTATGCATCGTGCGGTTCAGCAAAAACTAAAGAAGAAGCAGTCACTTATCGCCGTAATTTCTCACAGCGTGAATTAATGCTGATTTTCGGTGACTTCTTGTCATTCAACCCGAACACCAAAGCAACCGAAGTGGATTATGCTGTTGTTCGTGCGGCGGCAATGCGTGCGTATCAAGATAAAGAATATGGCTGGCACACCTTAATTTCTAATAAAGGTTTAACTGGCGTCACTGGCGTAACGAAACCGCTTTCATTTGACATCAACGACAGTGCGACCGATGTCAACTATCTGAACGAACAAGGCATCACTTGTTGCGTCAATCACAATGGCTTCAAATTATGGGGCTTACGCACCTGTTCAGCCGACAAGTTATTCATCTACGAAAACTACACCCGCACCGCACAAGTGTTGAAAGACACCATCGCACAATCCTTTGATTGGGCCGTAGATAAAAACATCAGTGTTATGTTGGTGAAAGAAATCGTGGAAGCGATCAATGCGAAATGGCGTGAATATGTGGCGAAAGGTTACTTGATCGGTGGTAAAGCGTTTATCAATGCCGAACTTAACACCGCCGCAACCTTAAAAGATGCAAAATTGCTTGTGTCTTATGATTACTGCCCTGTTCCGCCATTAGAACAATTAGGCTTTAACCAATACATCAGCGATGAATACCTTGTGGAATTCGCCGCAGAGATTGCCAAAGTAGGAGCATAACAAATGGCTTTACCACGTAAATTAAAACTCATGAACTTCTTGGCAGACGGTAATTCTTACCGTGGCCAAGTTACCGAAATCACGCAACCTAAATTAGCAATGAAACTGGAAGAATACCGTGCAGGCGGCATGATTGGTCCAGTGAAAGTGAATTTAGGCGTGGAAGGCTTGGAAGCGCAATTCAAAATGGGCGGTTACATGACCGAACTCATCAAAGAATTTGGCGGCAAAATTGACGGTTCGGCATTACGTTTTGCGGGTGCATACCAACAAGACGACACAGAAGAAGTCACCGCCATTGAATTGATTATGCGTGGTCGTTTCAGCGAAATTGACAACGGAACAAGCAAATCAGGCGATGACACTGAACAAAGCTACACCGTGCCATTAACCTATTACAAAATCATCGAAAACGGCAAAGATTTGGTCGAGATTGATTTGCTCAACTCAATCTTTATTGTCGGCGGCACTGACCGCTTGGCAGAACACCGTTCAGCGATTGGCATCTAATCACCACCTAGCCCCGCAAGGGGCTTTTATTAAATCACTCCCCCACGCTTAAGCGTGGCATTTTTAAAGGTATAAAAAATGAAAAACGAAAACAGCAAAGTGATCACATTAACGAATCCGCTTGTGCGTGGCGAAACTAAAATCACCGAAATCACCGTAAACAAACCAACCGTGCCGGCATTAAAAGGCTTGAAAATGTTTGACGTGTTACAAATGGACGTGGACGCATTACAAGTGTTATTAACACGCGTGACAAATCCTGTGTTGCATAAATCAGACTTTTCCACAATGGAAGTGGCAGACTTCACCGAGCTTGCGGCGGTGGCTGTCGGTTTTTTAGGGAAGAATTCGGAAGCGGAAGCGACCGAATAATGATTGCCGCCACGGTAGAAGATGCCATGGCGGACATTGCATTAATTTTCCATTGGCAACCACAAGCCTTTGAGCAAATGACATTTGCCGAATTAATGACATGGCGAGAAAAAGCAAGGGAACGAAATGAAACAGAAAATGATTGATTATTTATTAAATATGCCACGGCATATTGTATGGCGTGGGCTGTTAATCTCACTTGTTGTTTTTTGGTTGCTTGTGATTTTCGGCATTGCCTTTCTCTTTCGATAACTCACAAAGTGCGGTCAGAAATCACGGGATTTTTTGGCCGCACTTTTCTTTAGGATAAAACATGAAATCAATTCTAATCTTCTTTTTCTATTTTTTATCAATTATTGCTGTCACAGGGTACGCCACGTTTTTGATGTATCACAACATTGATGGGTGGGGATGGGTTATTTTTATTGATGTTTTATTGATGTTAATGACCGTCAAAGTTGAGGACGATAAATAATGTTTCAAAACTTTGCTTTAGCCGCACTTGGGATGTTTGTTTTTACACGGCAAACCGTGCCTTTCCAAAGCTTAGACCGCACATCAACGTGGCGACATCCAACCAATGCGATTGTGGGCGCAATGCCGAAATCACAATTCACCGGAAAGGAAAGCGAAACCGTGACAATCGGCGGGCGACTTATCCCCGAAATCACGGGTGGCAGATTTTCCATTAAAGCCTTGGAATTAATGGCAGATAGTGGCGGAGCGTTCCCGCTGATTGATGGTGCAACCTTTGAAATTATTGGTTTCTTTGTGATTGAAAATATCCAAGAAACCCGCACCGAGTTTTTTGGCGATGGCGCACCCCGTGCCATTGACTTCACCATGAACCTTAAACGCACTGACGATCCGATGTTGATTGCCATTGCAGACAGTTTAATGAGTAATCTGTAATGTTAGGCTTAGATTTTAACGACAATCACCGCACCCCCGCTTTTAAAGTGGTGATCACCACGAAAGACAACAAACAACAAGACATCACGCAAGTGGTATCAAGCCGATTGATTAATCTGTCTTTAACCGATAATCGTGGCTTGGAAGCGGACACGCTAGACTTAGAATTATCCGACCATGACGGCAAACTGGCTTTGCCGCCACGCAATGCCACAATCAGCCTTGCACTGGGTTGGAAAGGAAAACCGCTTATTGAGAAAGGCAAATATTCAGTGGATGAAGTGCAGTTTTCTGGCGGAGCAAATTCAGCCGACAGGCTAACCATTCGCGCAAGAGCAGCCGATTTAAAAGGCACATTAACAGAACAAAAAGAACGGTCATTCCATAAAATCCATTTAGATGATTTAGTCGAACAAATCGCCAATGAACACGGGTTAGATTGTTTTGTGGCAGTTGGGCTGCATAATCCATTAATAGACCACATAGACCAAACTAATGAAAGCGACATAAATCTATTGACACGCCTTGCTGAGCAATACGACGCCATGGTGACGGTAAAAAATGAAGTCTTGCTGTTTATGGATTTAGGCGCAGGGAAAAGCGCAAGCGGAAAGCCTTTGCCATCCTATAAAATCACAAAAAAACAAGGCGACAACTACAATTTTTCCATTGCCGAAAGTGAAAACTACAAAGCGGTGAGGGCGTATTGGCACGATACGGACAGCGGCAAGCGTGGCGAAGTAACAGTTGATGAAAACACCAAGATTGTGAAGAAGCAGCGGATGACGAAAGGCAGAGCGCTGAAAAACGGCACTGTGAAAGGCAGTAAACTAAGTAAACGTAAATACAACGAAATTGAGCAACAAGAACCCATCACAAGTGACAGTTCTCAAATAAAATCACTGCGACACACCTATGCAAGCGAAAAAACCGCTATCACCGCCGCCAAGTCCGCTTTTGATAAGTTAAAACGTGGCGTGGCAACCTTTAGTCTTAATCTTGCTTTTGGGGATCCTATGTTGATGCCTGAATCAATTATTGAATTATCTGGTTTTAAACCCGAAATTGACGCGGCAAGTTGGCTCATCACCAAAGTAACACACAATCTTTCAGACGCTGGCTTTACCAGTCAAATTGAATGCGAATTGAAAGTGGAAGATGAAGAAGTGGACGTGAAGAAGGTGAAAAAATAAAGCCCTCAAATGAGGGCTTATATTATGGATTTTTATTTAATAGCATTTTCATAATTTGTGATACTCGCCTTTTCGCCTGTTCTCTTTGAACGGTCAAAATTACGAAAACAACAAATAGCGCAAAATTTGAAATCACAAATATTACCATACCATGTTTTGAATCGTAGAAATGAGAGCGTATATTAATAATAAGATTGAATACCCAACCCAATAGCAGTGATGTTCGCCAAGTTCCATAAGAATCATAACTGCTCTTTTCTAAATTATAAAGATTAAGTAAGTCATTGTTTGTCATAAGCACCCCGCACATAAATAAAATGTGGGGGTATTATATAACATCCATAGAGGTAACTTTTGCCGGTTGCTTGTCGTCTTTTTCTTCACTGGCTTGAGACTTTAAAGACTTAATTTCATCTAAGATAATATTATTCTGCTCTTTGAGTTCTTTTAATTCTTCTTGTTGTTGCTCAATCATCTCTATCATTTGTTCTTGTTGGTGATCATCAAATATATATTCAAGCACTTTTTCACCTGCAAAGTCCAAGATACAATACAATACCGGAATCAAAACAGAAATGAATTTATGGTTGTTTTGATATATTTGATAGATTGCCAACAACAGGGAATCAAGAGCCTCTTTAAAAGAATGAGTTTGATCATCTTCAATTTGCTCAAGATTTTTTATATTAATAAGCAAAGAATTAAAGGCATCTTCTGATGCAACATCATTAATGTTTAATGCTGTCTTAAGTTGAATAAGCACATCTTGAATCTTTTTTATTTCAGGCGGTAAAGAAAAGCCGATTAATTCATCGTCAAGAGTATGAATCGCAATCAATTCTTTTATATTGACCAGTTCTGGTATTGGTGGGAGTAGATTGAAACTATCAGTGCCTGAAAAATCTTGCACCCTAACAATATTTTTTTGTAAAGCGGCAATATTACTCGGCAAACTATATCCAATAATATCGCCATTTAGCGTTTTAATTGAATCCATATTTATTTTCGACAGACATTCTCACACGGCACACCGTCATTGTCACGGTCCAAGCGGCTTTCACCACATTCATTTAAATGGAATTTAGCTTCAGCACAAGAACTCATCTCTTTGCAATATTTACTATCAGCACAACTAAACTGTTCCGCATCTGCTTTTTTATTTTTGGCAAAAGTTGCTGTTGAGAAAGCAAGGGAAAGTGCGGTTAGAATCAGGATAAGTTTTTTCATTGGATTTTCCTCGTAAAAAAGCCCTTAGATCAGGGCTAGATATTGCGGATTTTTAGCGAGTAGCATTATTCATCTCTTTATACGCGACCGAAATTAATTCTCCCACACCAGATTTCTGTCCATTTTTCAATTTCTCTTTATAGGCTAACCGAATATACTGACGTTTCCCTTCTTCTTCAACCAACGCTTGAGTGAGAATGTTTTTCTCAAGCTCTTGCAATTTTTCCACTTTAATTTTTAAGGTGAACATTATGCCGTCTACTCTTTGTGCTGTAATACTCAACGTATCACCAAATGAACCAGTGCGCTCCAATCCTTTAATATAAAAGTCATCAGCTTTATTGCTAATTGATTTTTCAGTAACCGCACGCTGCTTATACAGCTCAAGTTCTTTTCCTTTAGCTGTGGTAGATTGTACCGTTGCTTCGGTTACAGCAGGATCTTTCGCTATTTGTCTCATAAAATTATCAGAAGCAAGTTCGCCACGCTTTTCTAACTCATCGCTAAACGTTGTTTTGCTCTCACTGGCTTTTTCTATGATAAGTGCTTGAATAGTTTCTAGTTGCTGTTGGTTTATTTCCACAAAGGCTTTGGCTTGATTATCCAGCATTTCTTTTGAGTTATTAGACTGTATTTCAGCGATTCTAACCTTCGCTAGAGTTTCTTCTGATTGAGCATGGAAATATTCATATACAGCCAAACCGCCTACGCCACCGACTACGCCACCCAATACACCAATATAAGTAACAAAGGCGCATAACTGTTTCCAACCGGTCATACTTTTTAATGTGTCGTTCATATTCGTAAAAAAACTATTGGCAATTTTTTCCGCAGAGCCTTCTCCATCAGAAGAACCTTCTGCAATTTTAATCACGAGATCAAATTCTTCTCGGTCTTTTTCTTTTAAATAGCGAAGATCCGGTTTTCCGTACTTTACAACACAAATGGCACGGAAAATTTCATCGGTAAAATCTTTCAATCCCTCAATTAAATAAGAGGTAACCGTTGATTTGTACTTATCTCCCCCTTTGACATTAAAATGCAAAATGGGCCAATTTTCAAATCTTACCGCAGGAAAAACAAAATTACTTTGTGTTAAATCACATTCAATGATTACTTTATAAATGTAATTTTTGAAAGAATCTTCGTTATTAATAATAAAAACATCATCAGTTATAGGTTCCATAGTATGCTCTCTTATTTTTCTTTTTTAAATGCTTTTTTCAACCAAACCAGCCATTTTTCCCATCTTGACGTTCTCAACTGCTCCCAACCATCACCACCGCCCGATGAAACTAAAACCACTCTTATAATTAAAAGAAAAGCTCTCACTTTTTATACCTATGATATAAACAAAATGGAGCTTCTCAGATAATTAAAAGCCGGTCGGTTAAAATCACCACTTCCGCCACTTCATCGGCATGCTGAATATTACCCTGCCGTGGATAAATACATCGTCATCTTGCGTGAATGTCCATTCTTTGTATGTTGGGTTGTCGGAAATGACGAGCATTTCTTTTCCCACTTTTTGCAAACGCTTGATGAATGTTTGGCCGTCAAAGGTGAAAACATAAAGACCGTCGGCGGCAAAGTAATTTTCGGAAATATCCACGTAAAGCAAATCACCGCTTTCAAGGGTTGGCGCCATGCTATCCCCTTTCACTGTGATCAACTTCAAATGTTTTGCATCAGCACGTCCGAATTGTTGACGGAAGAACGTTAAATCAAATTCTTGTGAAAGCAAGCCTTGTTCGGTTGGGCTTAAATAAGCCCCGTTTCCGGCACTCGCTTCCACGTCCAAAATATCAATCCGCACTGTGTTTGGGTTTTGCGGTTCGCTCACTTCTACAATGCGATAAGACGGATCAGGGTCGCCTTCACCTGTTTTTAACCAATGCGGGTCCACGTTAAGCGCGGTCGCAATTTCTAAAATATTTTTAGGGTTTAATGTTTGACCGCTCAAAATTTTAAAAATAGATGGTTGTTTTACACCAATCATGCGGGCTAATTCCGCTTGTGATAAGCCTTTGTCAGCCATTAGTGCGGTTAAACGTTCAGATAAAGTAGTCATAAATCTCTCCTGTTTTTTAATTATATAACTAAAGTTATAAAAATAAATGAACTAATGGCTATTGACAACAATAACTTTGAGTATTATTATGCAATCAAGTTAATAACTAAGGGTATAGAAATGAGTGAAGGGATTAGAACAGCAATTCAAATCTGCGGAAGTCAAGCCTTAGTAGCAAAAGCGTGCGGCGTTAGTCAGCCAACAGTTTTCAAGTGGTTATCAGGCGGGAAAATGGATGTAAAACATATCCCAGAAATAATCAAAGCTACAAAAGGCAAAGTAAGAGCCGAAGATTTACGCCCTGATGTTGATTGGGCAGTGATTAGAAACAGTTAAGGTGGTGAATGTGAACGTAGATCATAAATGCGCAAATTGCGGAAGTAACAACATCCGTGTGCGAACTTCCGAAAAGATCGGTTTATTGTCAATCGACGTGTTGGCTTACTGCAACAACTGCGGCACAGAATTAAGAGTGCAAAGCCAAATTACAAGAGTAAGAACGCCAATCTATAACGACCGTCCAGAAGCATTAAGTGCGAATAAGCCGTTAAATCAGATTGACGAGCGTCAGCAAGAAATCGACATCTAGTCTTTAATTTCCATCAAGATTTTTAAACACCGTCGTTTGAAGAAATTCATTCGACAGGATTTTTGCAACCAAAATTTAGGGAGAACAAGAAAAATGTCACGTAAAAACTATGTGTACGACAACGGCAAAACACACAAAGAACGTGTGAATGTGTATCAGTTAGAAAAACGTGTAAAAGCGTTGGAAGTACAGAACCAAGCAATTAAACGTCATCTTCAACATCAAATCAACTTAAACCAACAACAAGTGCTATTGAATGAAACACTTTCCGACCGTGTGGCGCTGCTTGAAAAAGCAAGTTGGAGCAAGCAAGGGATGTTTGGTCGTTGGTTAAGTTGGGTTCAAGGTAAATAAGCAAGGGGGCGTGTGATGTACGTTTCAGGTAAAGAAAGTGCGGCGGCAAAATTCTGCAAAGAAAATCAAATTGCGGTTGAGCCTGTGCAAAGTTGGGGAGATTGCCGCCATGTTATCGGCAAAAGTCGCTATCGCGTGGAATACGCTTTCAGCAACCTTTCACAAGGCGAAAGAGAAATCTTATTAGCAATGGCAGAACTCGACATCAATGATTTAGTTAACACCACATTTTCAGGCGAGAAACTACACCACTACACCGAAAACGGACAACGCAAAATCGCCAAGGCGTTTCGCAAAGTGCGGTTGATTTCGGGGATGTTTCCGAAAGGCATTACCGAACGCGAATTCACATTGATTGATAAAGCATTGAATTAGGGGGAAGTATGGCAACCGTTATTTTAAGTCGTGGCGCATTGAGCATTGTGGCAAAGGAATATTATCAAAAACTCGATAAGGCACAGGAAAAATTATTCGCTTACATCTATCACTTAGACAAAGGCGATGAAGAACAAGCAAGACAAGCATTTAATGAATTTATTGAAAACGGCGATTTAGCGACAAAAGCACGCCAAATCTTTTTACAAAAATACAGAGATTGGGAGCAATGGAAAGCCAATCCACGGAGAAAAACAGCATGAGAACAAAATACATCGCCTTTAGAACGGCAAGCGCAGCCGCTGCAGAAGCAGAACGCACTAAACAATATTTAAAAGCCGCACAGATTTGGCGAAAAGCCTATCAGTTGGCACCAAGTACACCGGATGAAGATTGGTGCTTTGCACGTGCAGATCATTGTTTTAAAGCCGCCATTGATACAGGCGCAATCAAGGTAAGAAAAAGCAGACAGTTAGATTTCAAGGATTTTTTGGAGAAAGGCAATGAGTGATTTTTTCATTGGATTAGCGGTGGTGATGTTGGGCTGTTTTATAGCCGCCGCATTATTAGATGCCACCTTGTGTTGGTTGGCTAGTTGGGTAAGCAAGCACTTTTAAGGAGAAAACAAAATGAGTACTGATATTTACATCAATTTAGATTGCGGCGCGGAATTGCAAATCACCAAGATTGGCGACCGCTTTCAAGTGTTAGAAATCGTGGCAGATAGTGACGGTTGGCGAAAACAAAAAGCAAGAGTGATTGGGCGATTACATAACACCATCATTGGTGCAGTAAATGAAGTCCGCAACTTTGCCTTAGCACAATATGAAGTGCTTTCACTCACTGAAATGGAAAGTGCGATCAACTCAACGAACCAAGCCATTAAAGATTACTTTGATCAACACAATGAATATTTAGCCAACTTACAAAGAGCATAGAAATAAAATGATGAACTGGGAGCAACAACGAGACAATAATATCGCCAAACGTGATTTGGCGATGGAAGAAGCTCGTTTGGCAAGAATGGAAAGTGCGGTTAAAACTGGCCGCACTTTAGACTTGCCACAAGCAACAGCCGCACAAATTGAGCTGTTTGCGGTTGCGCCTAATCATTTTGATTATGTTGAAAAACTGCTTTCAGATTTACCACGCAAACGCCAACGCGAACACTTCCGCAATGTGTGGTTGCGTGCTTATCACAGTGTGAAAGATGATGGGTCAATTAGTTTTAGCTTAGGCAATAAACAAGCCCGCATTGCAAACACAACCTTGCGTGATGTATTGACAAATCGTTTGGAAGCCGTTTTTGAGCAATATCGCATTTCTGTTTCGTGGTTGCTTGAACGCAAACACTATTCAGCCAACTTGGCCATGCAAAAGCCTGTGGATAGTAAAGGCTTGCATTTTTATCTATTAGGCGAACGCCAATTAAAAGAAATCGCCTATAAACTCGCCTTGCACTTCAACGGATTGCAAAGCGATTTCGTGGAAGATTGTGCCAATCAAAAAGCCGTTGGGCTATTAAGTGCGGTCGATTTCTCACGTTTAAGCAGTGAACTTCACCGCCTTTGTGCTGATGTTTGCAAGAACATTGGCTTTCCACTTAAAAGCCAACACCGCCTAGAAGAAGGAAAACGCCTTTCCGTGCAACAACAAGAAGGCGAATTGTTGCGTGTGGTATGCGAAAAATACTGGTTCCGCACGTTACGCAGCACACAAAAACGCCTTATTGAGCATTTGGCGATTGGTTGTGGTGAAGTATCGGCAAAAGTTAGCCCTTACATTTCAACAGGTGCATTGAGCGATTACCGCAATCAACAAAAAGCCAATCTTGAATATTTAAAACAGATGATTATTGAAAACATTGACGATCCATCCGAACAGGTGGAATTAATGGAAATGTGGCAAAAATCTTCCGGCAATCCTGCCATCCGTTTCAACGAGATGATGAACCGCTTGCGTGGCGTAGACGAATGGGCAACTGAAAAAGGCTATGTGTCATTGTTCTTAACCATGACCGCCCCTTCATCGTTCCATGCGACACACAACAACGGCACAAATAACAATAAATGGAAAGGTGCAGACCCACGCACAACCCACGCTTATTTAAGCAAGAATTGGGCGCAGTTGCGTGCATTGTTTGCTAAACGTGGCATCGGCTTTTTTGGTATGCGTGGCGTTGAACCACACCATGACGCCACACCGCACTGGCACTTGCTTGTGTATGTGAAAGCGGAAGATAAAGAAGAAGTGATCCGTTTATTCAAATCAAAAGCCTTAGAGTTAGACGGCGATGAATTCGGGGCGAAAAAACACCGCTGCAGAGTAGATGAAATTGACCCCGCAAAAGGTTCTGCCGTTTCTTATATTGCGAAATACATTGCCAAAAACATTTATGCGGGCAATCAAAAAGACGAAACATCGGACGAAGTGGAAGGATTGAAACTTGACGAAAACGTGCAACGTGTGCGTGCGTGGGCGAACCTTTGGGGCATTCGTCAATTCCAGTTTTACGGCAATCCGCCAATTTCTGTGTGGCGTGAATTACGCAAATTAGAGAAATGGCAGTTAGATGATGTAGATGACAAGACCATTGCAGACGCGCAAGCGGTTTGTGATGTGTCTTGTTTTGCAAGCTATTTAGAGTTGCAAGGGGGCGCAATGGCTAAACGTGAAGATCAGCCTTTGTGCGTGGAGTATGAAGAAAGCGAGCCGAACCAATACGGCGAAACAAGAAAAAAAATTGTGGGGGTGAAAAATCGTTTCAGTTTTGCAAGCGTAAGAACCAAACTTAAAAATTGGGTTATCAAAAAAGGCACAGTGGCAGATGTTGCAACTGATGCCAATGCGGAGACCACCGAAACAAACAAGGAGCGTAGCGACGCTTGGACTTGTGTCAGTAACTGTAACCGCTCAAAAATCGAACAACAGGTAAAAGAATTGATGTTGCCTATCGGTTTTCCGTTAAAACCGTCACAAATTGACATGTTAATCAGGTTCGGACGGTTACGGTTGAATGACTTTCAGTGGATTTGTTATGAAAACGACAACGTTTTCATTAAAGAAGAAAAAATCCCGCTCTTTTCTGTGAAAAAATTTAGTCAGAAAGTAACTGGATTTTGGGAGAGATTGGGGAAAATGTAGGTGAATTATGAAAAAAATAAAAAGAACAATAAAAGTAAAACCGTCAGTGGAACGGATATCTAATGGCGTAAATTCGCCAGTAAGAAAAATTGTGCAAATTGCTATGTCAAATGTTTTGAACAATGAAGGTTATATGGAATCAATGATTGCTTTGTGTAACGATGGTTCTTTATGGCAAAGAAACATCGGGATTACCGAACGCAAAAGAAACGGTGGTGAATGGTTCAGACTTAATGATATTCCGCAGGATTAAGGAGAAAATAGCATGTTAGATTTAAAAGAACTTATTAAAAATATCGAAAATTGGGCAGAAGCTCGCAATTTGATTACGGGTTCTACGCCTAAGAGACAATTCATTAAATTATTAGAAGAATTCGGTGAATTGTGCAATGGAATATCAAAAGCAAAATTAGACGTTATCAAAGATAGCGTCGGGGATTGCTTTGTAGTTTTAACGATTATTTCAGCACAACGAAATCGTGATGAAATTAATATTGGTTCAATGGCAGTTGAACACCATCCAAAAACAACACTCACCGCAGATGATTGTGTGATTGAGTTGCTTCATGATTTAACTCGAATTAGCTGTGAACTAGACCGCAATACATCTCTTGAAATGTTATTTGGTAATATTGTTTTAGATTTAGTTGAAGTTTGCGATTGCTTTAATCTTGATTTAACAGATTGTGTGCAAGCGGCATGGGATGAAATCAAAGACCGCAAAGGGCGTATGATTGACGGCGTGTTTGTGAAAGAAGGTGATTTGTGATTACAGAGGAAAACACAATAAAATCCGAGCGCACTTTAACAATTAAGGAGGTTGCAAACCTCCTTAATTTAAGTTACAGCACCGTTTTTGCACACCGTTTTAAATGGGGCTTTTTCCAGATGGAAGGTTCAAAAGCTTGGCGAGTTTTTAGGGAAGATCTTGACCGTTGTAGAAAAAGAAAAAATAATGTCATCCGATTGGTTGGATTGACTGATATAAAAAATGGAGGAAAAAATAAATGTCAATCTACAAGAGAGGAAACACATATTGGCTCGATATTACAACACCGAGTGGCGAACGAATTAGACGAAGCGCTGGGACTGAAGTAAAGAAAAAGGCACAAGAATTACACGATAAGATCAAAGCAGAACTATGGGATATGGCGCACCTTAATAAGAAACCGCCTAAACTGTTTGAAGAAGCCTTGTTATTATTCGTGGAAGATGCCAAGTTGAAAAAGGATTTTGATACTAACCGCAGACACGCCATTTATTGGCGTTCTGTTTTTAGTGGTTGGAAGTTGAGCGATATTACAGGCGAAAATATTATGGATAATCTGCCTACATACTCCACAACACACAAAAAAGCATTATCGCCATCAACTAAAAATAGATACCGAACATCTATTCTAAGAGTGCTTTCACTCGCTTATAAAAATGGCTGGATTGATAGAATCCCTTATGTAAAAAAATTCGTTGAACCAAAAGTCCGTGTGCGTTGGATTACAAAAGAGCAAGCCACAACACTGATTTCAAATTTGAATTTGGCGTGGATGAAAAATGTTTGTTCTTTTGCTTTATTCACTGGCGCGCGTATGACAGAGATTTTATCAATGACATGGGATAAAGTGGATTTTGAACGTAGTATCGCGATTGTTTCAAATGATGTAGCAAAATCAGGTAAAGCAAGAGCATTACCGTTGAATAACACTGCTTTGGATTTATTGCAAAAATTATACCAAACTCGCCGCAGTGAATTTGTTTTTCATCGTGGTACTGATAAACAAATTGGGCGTATTGATTGGCATGATTTCCATCAAGCATTAGAAAAAAGCAATATCCATAATTTTCGCTTTCATGATTTGCGCCACACTTGGGCAAGTTGGCACGTTCAAGCAGGAACGCCACTTTACACGCTAAAAGAAATGGGCGGTTGGGAAACGTTAGAAATGGTGAAAAAATATGCCCACTTAAACGCTGACCACATGATTGAGTTTGCGAATAATGTCACATTTACGCCACACGAAGATGACGATTTTTCACAAGAAAATTTTTACAATATAGTAAATTATTGAAAATGAAAGGCTTTAAGATGGCAGGGGCGGAGAGGCTCGAACTCCCAACACCCGGTTTTGGAGACCGGTGCT
>ENA-OWLM01000042-OWLM01000042.1-metagenome-genome-assembly--contig:-NODE-42-length-44686-cov-5.595169_pt1 | contig 44686 bp, 32 predicted proteins | sample MGYA00245349_ERZ651102 | MGnify/ENA primary metagenome ERZ651102 (study PRJEB26857, sample SAMEA4031759) | metagenome | biome: human; feature: oral; material: saliva | place: Philippines | collected 2014 | study... | reverse complement strand
TCATTCATGATCTACTCGGTCAACGTGCCCGGATGAGGCACTGGCGCATCGGCACGCTCCTGCCGTTCCTACTGGTCTGCTTCGCGGTACCCTTCATGGACAGAACTCTGAGCAATAGCTTTCAGGTGGGCGCGCTGGCGTTCACCGTCGGTCTGATGATTCACGCCCTCGCGGATACACGCATTGGCGAAAACCCCTTTTCGCTCTTCATGACCAGCGGTAACTGGCGCAAAATGCTCAGTGCCTGGTATACCGCCGGTTCGCTGTACCTCACGCGGAAAACCCCCGACGGAGTCACAAAAAATGAGGCGAAGGCGCAGCGCCGTACGGCTCTACTCAAAGCCATTGATTACTCTCTCGTAGTCATCTCTTTCATAGCTGGCGTGATTCTCATGGCGCTTGTCACCCGATGGTTTGGCGTATTTTCCATCTGGTTGGCGGCGCTGATCGCGGGTACGGCGTTCTGCTTCGGCTACCAGGCTGAAAAGAAAGAGGTTCGTGAGGGTCAGAACGCATAAACTTTGCTCCGATTGCGGCTATAGATGGCGGCAGAGCAGAAAACAGAACAGCAAAATATCCCGTGCAGATGAGAGTATCTGCACGGGATATTTCTATGCCGAACATTCTTCGCGAAAGCTAGAAGGAAGGCGTTTGGCCCGCCGCGGGGGTTGGATGAGGTGGTTGCGACGGGCCAAACTGGTCGGTTACACGCCGTAGAGGTGCGGGCGCGGCAGGTACATCAGCCAGTTGGGTGAGGGCCGGAATCCTACCGCAAACGGTTTTCACCGACGCCTTAAGCATAACCGGCACACACCCCGAACCGGCGGCAGTCTGAGTGAAGCATCAATCACCCATCTCACGCCATGCCGGGGCGGTTTTCGGCACTCAAAATCAGTGCCTAAACCACCGGCGAACCGAACCCCGCGCGAGCCTCTAACGCAGCGCCCGGTGAGCCTGGTCGAAGAACTCACGCTCATACACGCACGCCGACAGGTACGCCCGCGCCGCACGCACACGCTGAGCCGGTGAAGCCGCCTCAAAAGCACGCTCCACCTCCGCGAGGCTACGCGCCACCTCCGCGGCGAACTCTTCGCCACCGTACATGCTCAGCCACTCCGCGTACGGGTGGTCCGCGTGATTCTGCGAGGAGAGCACAGCGCCCACCTCTTCGTACAGCCAGTAGCAGGGCAGGATCGCGGCGGCACCGACCACGTAATCATCACCGGCGGCGGAGGCACGCAGGAAATTCGTGTACCCCATCGTAATCGGCGAGGGACCACCCAGACGCGCACGGTTCGCCAACCAGCCCTCGTGCAGCTGCGATTCGGCGGCAATCGCCTCGTGCGCACCGGCCGCCCAGTGCACCTGCGCCTCAGCGGTGTCAGCACGCGCCGAGAGAGTCGCGAGCGCACGCGAATAGTCGCGCAGATAGAGGGCGTCCTGGTCCAGGTAGAAGGCGAACAGGTCCTCGTCGAGGGTGCCGTCACCGAGGGCACGCACGAAGGGCAGGTCTAGGATCTGGTGCCAGGTTTCGCCACCGGCGGCCCAGAGGGCGGCGGTCCAAGGACCGGCGGGCTGTACGACGGCTTCACCGGCGGGTACGGGGCTGACCGGCAGCAGACGCTCCGGGCTGGTGCCGTCCAGGGTATTGCCCTCAGAGTCGGTGGTGGCGAGCAGGTGATGCCACGGGTACGCGGAGGCGGCAGCCTCCAGGCGGCGGGCACGGGCGGCGTGGTCCACCGGGCCGTGGCCCTCACCGGAGCCGACCTGTAGCCCGGCACCTGCGGCAATGGATTCGTGGAGCCAGCGGGTGCTCCACTGCAGGGCGCGGTGGGTGTCTTCGCTGGTCAGCTGCTGGTCTGCGGTGTGCCCTGCGGCTTCCTTGTGCTGTAGCAGTTCCACGCCCAGGCGGGTTGCCAGCGAGGAGGACAGGGAGCATCCGGTGCCGTGCGTATTGCGGCTCTCCAGGCGCGGGGTGCGCACGTGCGCGCAGGTGCCGTCCGGGAAGACCGCGGTGTTACCGGCGTCCTGACCGCACAGGTGGCCGCCCTTCACAATGACGGTGGTTCCGGTCGCCGCCGCGAGGTTCGCCGCCTGCTCGTGCGCCTCGTCAAAGGTCTGGGCTGGCTCCTTCTGGCAGAGCACGGCAAGCTCCGGAATGTTCGGGGTAATCACATCCACGAGCGGCACGAGGTCGCGCAGCGCCTGCTCCGCTTCCGCCTGCAGCAGGCGGTCACCGCTAGAAGCAATCATGACCGGGTCGAGCACGACCACGGGCACGGGGTGCTCACTCAGCCAGGTGCTGACGGTACGGATCGTATCTGCGTCGCCGAGCATACCGATTTTTACGGCGTCAACCGTGACGTCATCAAAAACGGCGGCAAGCTGCGCGGTCAGAAATTCCAGGGGCGGGGTGAATACTTCGCGGACTCCGCAGGTGTTCTGGGCGACCAGTGAGGTGGTCACGCACATGCCGTAACCGCCGGATGCGGTAATGGACTTGAGGTCCGCCTGAATACCCGCACCGCCGGAGGGGTCGGTTCCCGCAATGGACAGAACCCTCGGCACGTTGCGGGTTCCAGCGGTGGTGTTCGTGGTGGGTGCGCACGAGGGCGCGCTAGGCTGCTCTGCCATGATCGATAATCCCTTCGCTAGTTCGAACTAGAGCAGGTTCAATGGGTGATTCTCTCAGCCTTGAGTGTTCAGACGCCGTTTCGTGCGCCCGCTGTGCCGTATGCCCCGTATGCCCTTCGTTGGGCGGGTACTGGGTGGGCGGGTACTAGGCGGGTTAGCGGGTTGCGGGCGTCTCAAGGCACCCCATATCGCTCTGCCAGGTTATCACAATGGTTCTCACTATCTGAAAGTTTTGCGGGTGGCAGGTGATTCTCTCCGAATTTTTCGGTTGAGTCTTGGCTTTCTTGTATGGGCTCCCCGATTCAGATTTTCCAGCTCAGGTTTCAGGGCTCCCCTGTTCGAAAACCACCCGTCTAAACACGTAGTGCCCGGCACCGCTTTTGACGGTACCGGGCACTATCAGCCGGGCACTATCAGCCGGGCTTAGGCTAGGGCTTAGGTCAGGGCGAAAATCTCTGCCGGTGAACCCTCCGCAATGATCCTACCCTCGTGTAGCAGGACCGCACGGTCAGCCAGGGAGGCGATACGCGCATCGTGCGAAATGATTAGCACCGCACGGTTCGCCAGCACGGCGCTCAGGGACTCGGTTGCGTCCGCGAGCTCCAGCTGGGTGGTGGACTCGTCCAGAATCACCGCGTGCGGGTCAGCTAGCACAATACGTGCCAGTGCCAGCTGCTGAACCTGGTCGCGGGTCAGAGGCGAATCCGCGCCGCTGACGACGGTCTCCATGCCCTGCGGCAGGTCGCGCCACCAGCGGGCACCGACAGCGTCCAGTGCCTCGCCCATCTGCTCGACGGTTGCATCCGGCACGACCACCGTAAAGTTATCGGCGAGGGTGCCGAAGAAGACGTGTGCTTCCTGCGTGCAAACCAGCAGGCGCGGGCGGCCGTCGGCGGCGGCATCGGTCGGGAAGTCGCCGTGACCAACGGGGCGGCCCATCACGTGGATGGTGCCGTCCAGGGCGGTCAGCGAACCACCAATCAGACGCGCCAGGGTGGTCTTACCCGAGCCGGAGCGGCCCACCAGGGCGAGCGCCTCGCCGCGGCGAATCTTCAGGTTGATGCCTTCCAAAACGAGGGCGTCCGGCGAGTAGCCGTAGGAGATGTCGGTGCAGTCAATGGCGTACTCCGGGTTCTTCACGGCTTCATCAGACACGGCGGCGAAGGCTTCAGCACGGTGCTTCGCACGCGCCTCACGCTGCTTCTTCGCCAGGGACACCACGCCGAACACGCGACCCATGTTCACGAGCATGATGCGCAGGTTGCTGACGTGGTGATTCAGCATGTCGGTGAGGACTCGCAGGCTGAACACCATGACCGAGGCGGTCGCCACGGCACCCCAGCTTGCCCAGCCGAGAGCCACGCAGGCGGTGCCCCAGAGCATGCACAGAATCGTGGGCATCCAGGAGTTGATAGCGTCCACGGTGAAGTACAGCTGGCGGATGCGCACCATGCCCAGCTGCGCGCCAAACAAACGTTCCTTGTTCTCAGCGGAGAAAACCTCTTCACGGGCGGCGTGAACGCCCAGCTCGCGAATCGTGGAGGTGCCGCGAATGTTCTCGGTCAGCACACTGTTGAGGTCACTCACGCACTCCTGGGCGGTCTGGTTGCGTGCCGCCATGAGCGGCAGCATCTTCGACATGATGAGGGCAAGACCGGCAATCATGGGAAGCATAATCAGACCCATAGCCGGGCTCACAAACGCCAGGGAGATGGTGGAGATAATGAAGTACAGCACCACGTAGACTGCACCGAGAAGGTCTGTACTGACAGAGCTTGCTGCCGAGGACAGGTCGTCGGTCACGCGGGTGAGCAGGTCGCCGCTGCCTGCTTCTTCCACGGTGCGTGCATCCAGGTCGAGGGTGCCGTCGAGGGTGTCCTGGTTGGTGTCGCGGGTAACGAGTGCACCCAGTCGCGCAGCACTGTACGAGGAGACCATGAGGGTCACCGCCTGCACGATGAACGCCGCCAGGATAATCAGAATCGGCTGCCACGGGTAGCTGGCGAACTTGCCCGCCACCACGTCGTCCACGGTGGCACCAATCTGCAGGGGCACCACCGCACCCATGAGGGTGCTGACCATGTAGATGACGAAGGTGTAGAGGGCGCGCCCCTTATGCGCCACGAGGTAGTTCCACATGCGGCGTGCCACGTAGGCGGGGGTTTCAATGGGAAGCTGCTTTGCCATGCTAGTTCACCTCCTGATTCTGAGTGGTTGCGGGAGTTTCCGAGTCGGCGGCTGGGTAGCCGTCACGTTCCATGCGGCGGGTTGTCTCCGCGGTCGTGGAGACAACGTAGACCTGCTCCAAATCCTGCAGCAGGCCGGGGTAGCCGACGGGCAGGCGGTCGCTACCGACCTGGGTTTCCATCGCGTCGTAGATGTAGCGCTGGCTGGGTTCATCCACTGAGTTCAGCGGCTCGGTCAGGATAAGCACCTGCGCATCCTGTGCGAGCGCGCGGGCGAGCGCCAGACGCTGACGCTGACCACCGGAGAGGTTCGCGCCCTCAGTGGTGATGCGGGCGGCGAAGTAGTCTTCGGGGTTACGCCCGCCCAAGCGGTAGGCGATTTCGCGGGAGTCGGTAATCTTCAGCAGCTCCTGGTCCTTTGCCTGTGCCAGTTCCTTGTCGGGGTTCGGCACGGTGCCCAGGCGCAGGTGCTCCTGCAGGGTTCCCGCAAAAATCATGGGGTTCGGTTCGCTCAGCAGCACGCGGCGGCCGGTAGCGTCCTTGAGGTCCTCTCCCCCACGTCGCAGGGTGCGGGCGAGCGCCTCGGCGTAGTCCTGCGCGGTGAGGTTGTAGTCACGCGGGTTGACGTACACGATGCGCGGGTTGCTGGCACCGACGGGGGCGACGGGTACGGGCACCTCAAGGGTGCTCGCCTCAGCTGCCTGTTCGGCGCGCGCCAGCTGCGCCATTTCTTCGTCGGTACGCGGCTTCTTCAGCACGCCCTGGCGTACGCCAGCGTGACCTTCGAGGCGGGCGATTTTGGCGAGCGCAATCTTGGCGTAGCGCCATTCCGTCAGGAAGTTCTGGGTAATCCAGATGGGGCCGCCCATCATCGCAATAATGGAGGCAACGGTCACCAGGGACGCGGCGGGGGTGTCGGAGACCCAGCGGCCGTTTTCGACGTGACCGGTGAGGGCGAAGCCGATACCGAGCAGGGTCACGACGCCACCAAGCAACGCGCGGATGAGGTACATCCAGCGGTGCGTCTTTTCGTAGCGCATGTAGCTATCGAAGACTTCGTCGGTGCCGCGGTGGTAGCGCTCACGCATCTGTTCTTCGGCGCCGAGGCCTGCGATGGTGCGCAGACCGGTGGCGATGTCGGAGGCGCGTGAGGAGGCTTCGCCGTCTTTCTCGCGGTAGTCGCCAATCTTCGATTCGAGGAAGGACGAGTACCAGGCAATCACGCCGACCACGATGAGCGTACCGATGAGGGTAACGACCGCGGTGACGGGGTTGATGAGCCAGAGTTGCACGGCACCGAGGGACGCGATAATCATAGCGTTGACGAATAGCGGCAGTGAGAAGTAGACGTTGGTAACACGTCGTACGTCTTTGTTCATGACGGTGACTGCTTCACCCGCGTCAACGGTTGTGCGGGTGCGTCCCATGAGCCGGTTGATGTAGGCGCGCCAGTCGCGGCCGAGTTCCGCGCTGAGGGTCATGGAGGTACCCCAGCCGAAGAACTCGTTAATCACGATGAAGGTGATAGCGGCGACGACGACCCAGAACATGGGCCAGGCGTCGGGGGCTTTGCCAGCGATGTGCTGGTTGATGAATTGACCCACCATGACGGGGATCAGGATTGCACCAATACCTGCGGTGGTTTCTCCGAGGATGGGGATTACCCAGCGGTGCCAGGGGTATTTGTGTCCGGGCGCGGTGACTCGCAGGGCGAGGCGCTTTTTGAGGGCTTCTTCTTCAGCCTTGCGCAGTTCGCTGCCGGTTATTTCCGGTGCAGTGTTTTTCTGTGCGGCTTTTTCTTGCGTGGTTTTGTTATGCAGGGTTTCTTCGTGCGCAGCTTCTTCACGCGCAGCGTTTTCTTGTGCCTTGTCAGCGTTGTATTCAGTCATTCAACGTCTCTCCTTTCTCTTACCCTATTCCTTTATCAATGTGGCACGCAACACTATGAGTGCATTAGTGGGGCGTGTCGTTATTTTGTGCAACGTATCTGGGGCGTGTATCAGCGGGTATCAGCCGTACACTATGCGCCGGCATCCATCGGCGGATTTGAGGCATCAATCGGCGGAAGTGACCATACGCGGTGATTGATGTGGCATGGAGCCTGTGGCATAAAGTCCTGCGCCTTCACTTTCCGAGTACAGACCTTCTGAACGGCAGACCTTCTGAGCGTAGGGTCGTGCATCACTGCACTTAAGGCGCTTTGTTCTACCCTACCTGAACTTTGTGGTTTCCCGCATGAGAGCACGCGCCTTCGCGCCTGTGCCGAGTTGTTCCCTCGTAACGATAACGCCCCCGCGCCCGCCCTATTCCCGATAGACTGGAATTCTCATGAGTATTTTGAATTTTCTTTCTCCCTCGCTGGGCGAGAACCCCGGCGACTACAATCGACGCGATTTCAAGGGCAACCCCCTCACCGCCGAAGAAATCTATGAGGCGTTCACCGAGTGGATTTCGACCCGCGGCATGACCCTGTACCCCGCGCAGGACGAGGCTGTTCTGAGCATTGCCGCCGGACATAACGTGGTGCTGGCAACCCCGACCGGTTCGGGTAAGTCCACTGTGGCTGTTGCCGCGCACTTTACAGGCCTGGCGACCGGTCAGCGTTCCTACTACACAGCCCCCATTAAGGCGCTGGTGTCTGAGAAGTTCTTTGACCTGATCAATATTTTTGGTGCCGAGAACGTGGGCATGATTACCGGCGACTCCGCCATTAATACGGAGGCGCCCATTATCTGCTGCACCGCGGAAATTCTCGCCAATATTGCCCTGCGCGAGGGTAAGGACGCGGACCTCTGCCAGGTCATTATGGACGAGTTCCACTTCTACTCTGACCCGCAGCGCGGCTGGGCGTGGCAGCTTCCCCTGCTGGAGCTTCCGCAGGCACAGTTCCTGCTGATGAGTGCGACCCTGGGCGATACGACCCGCTTCCAGGAGGAGATGACGGCGCTGACCGGTCGCGAGAGCGACCTGGTGGCTCATTCTGAGCGTCCTATTCCGCTGCACTTCTACTACTCCACCACCCCGGTTCAGGAGACGGTGCAGGAGCTCGTGCAGACCAAGCAGACTCCGGTCTACATTGTGCACTTCTCGCAGAAGGCGGCGCTGGAGCAGGCGAACGCGCTGCTGTCGGTGGCTATTGCTTCGAAGGAAGATAAGGAACGCATCGCCGAGCTGATTGCGAAGTTCCGTTTCGGACCGGGCTTCGGTAAGGCGCTGAATAAGCTGGTGCGTGCCGGTATCGGTATTCACCACGCGGGCATGCTGCCCAAGTACCGCCGCCTCGTGGAGCAGCTGGCTCAGGAGGGTCTGCTCAAGGTCATTTGCGGTACCGACACCCTGGGTGTGGGTATTAACGTGCCGATCCGTACCGTGCTGATTACGGCGCTGTCGAAGTTTGATGGTGCCCGCAGCCGCCGTCTGCGTGCCCGCGAGTTCCATCAGATCGCTGGACGCGCCGGCCGCGCCGGTTTTGATACCGCCGGTACCGTGGTGGTTCAGGCACCCGAGCACGATATTGAGAACGCGCGCCTGCTGGCTAAGGCGCAGGCGAAGTTCGGTGACGACACGAAGCGCATTAACCAGTCACTGTCCTCCAAGCGCAAGAAGGCGCCGGAAGGCTTCGTTGGCTGGTCTGAGAAGACCTTCGAGCAGCTGGTAGAGGCCGCCCCGGAGCCGCTGACCTCCTCCTTCGACATCACTCACTCGATGCTGCTGAACCTGATGCACCGCCCGGAGAACCCGGTCATTGCCGCGTACCGCATCATTCAGGAGAACCACGAAAGCCCCGCACGCCGCCGCGAGCTGCTGCGCAAGGCAATCGGCATCTACAAGGAGCTGCTGACCGGCGGCGTGATTGAGCGAACCAACACCCCGGACGAGCACGGCTCCTACCTGCGCCTGACCGAGGACCTGCAGGATAACTTTGCCCTGAACCAGCCGCTGTCCGCTTTTGCGGTCGCCGCGCTGGAACTGCTCGACCCCGAATCCCCCAGCTACGCGCTGGACGCGCTCTCCCTCATTGAGGCGACCCTGGAATCGCCGAACCAGGTGCTGTACGCGCAGGAACGCAAGGCGAAGAACGAGCTGTCTGCACAGCTCAAGGCGGACGGTGTGGACTACACCGAACGCATGAACGAGCTGGACAAGGTCACCTACCCGCAGCCCCTTGCAGAGCTCATCGAGCAGGCGTACACGACCTACAAGCAGTCCGCACCGTGGGTTGCACGTTTTGAGCCGCGCCCCAAGTCGATTGTGCGTGACATGTACGAACGCGCAATGGGCTTCAACGACTTCGTGCAGTACTACTCGCTCGAACGCGCCGAGGGTGTGCTCCTGCGCTACCTCTCTGACGCGTATAAGGCACTGCGCCACACCATCCCCGATTCTGCCGTGACCGACGAGCTCGACGACATCATCGAGTGGCTCGGCGAACTCGTGCGCCAGACCGACTCCTCCCTGGTGGACGAGTGGGAGAAGCTGGCTGCCGGCGAAGACACCGCAACCATTGCCGCCGAGCACGCCTCCATCGAGGAGGAAGAGCCTCCCGCCGTGACGAAGAACCTGCGCGCCTTCCGCGTGATGGTGCGCAACGCCCTCTTCCGCCGCGTGGAGCTCTTCGCTGAGGAGCGTGACCGCGCCCTGGGCGCCCTGGACGAGTGGTGCGGCTGGGATGCCGACCGCTGGGCGGACGCCATGGACGACTACTTCGACACCTACGACGACATCTACACGGACGCCGACGCGCGCTCACCTCGCCTGGTCAGCATGGATGAGGACACCGCCGCGCATCCGGGCGTGTGGAAGGTTCAGCAAAGCTTCGCCGACCCCGAAGATAACTTTGACTTCGGTATTCGTGCCGAGGTTGATCTGGCGGCCTCCGATGAGGCTGGGTACCCGGTGCTGAAGATCCTGAGCGTGGGCGAGTTCTAAGGCTCCGCCTGAGGCTTGCCCGAGGCTCCGTCCAAAGCTCTGTTTGAGACTCCATCTAAGGCTCCGCCCAGATATTGCCCGTAGTGGGCTAGAATACAGAGTATCTATCTATTTGAATGAAAGAAGGTTCACCGTTGACCGTTTCTTCGCTTCCCAAGGTTGAGTACCGCAAGGGTTCGGTCGTCAAGCACGACGGCTACGAGATTACCGACCACTGGTTCCAGGTTCCCCTGACCCACGGTCTGATTTTCTCCAAGGGCAAGGATGCCGCTCTCTCCTCCCGTTTCGCGGACCAGACCATCACCGTGTTCGCCCGCGAGGTTGTGAGCACCAACGAAACTCTGACCGTTTCGGCTGATAAGCGTCCCTACATTGTGTACCTGCAGGGTGGCCCCGGTTTCGGTTCGCCGAAGACCGGCTCCATTGGCGGCTGGATTGCTGAGCTGGCGAAGACTCACCGCGTGGTTCTTCTGGATCAGCGCGGTACCGGCATGTCTTCCCCGCTGTCTGCTCGCAACATCACCGCTGTGGGTGACCCGCAGGTTCAGGCTGAGTACACTGAGCTGTTCCGTGCGGACTCCATCATCGCTGACGCGGAGGCTGTCCGCGAGGTGCTGCTGGCTGACCGTGCCGACAAGCGCTGGTCCACCATTGGTCAGTCCTTCGGTGGCTTCCTGACCCTGTCCTACCTGTCGTTCGCGCCTCAGTCGCTGCGTGACTGCCGCATCACCGCGGGCCTGGCACCGATTCGTACCTCTGTGGACAACGTCTACCAGCACACCTTCGACCGCATGAAGGAACGTGTTGAGGAGTACTACAGCTGGTTCCCCGAGGACGCCGAGCTGGCAACCCGCATTGCTGAGCACCTGCGCACCCACAAGGAGTACCTGCCCACCGGTGAGCGTCTGACCGATCACCGCTTCCAGATGGCTGGTCACTTCCTGGGTGGCCGCTGGCGCGAGCGCGGTCTGCACTACTTCCTGGAGACCGCTTTCGCTGAGGGTAACGACCACCTCTCCGATCAGTTCCTGACCGCTATGGGTGCCGAGGTGACCTTCCAGGCGAACCCGCTGTACGCCCTGATGCACGAGACCATTTACGCTGACGGCCCCGCTGACGGCGTTCTGCCCGGCATCCCCGGCTACGAGCTGTCCCCCTCCCCCGCGCCGACCAACTGGTCTGCTGCTCGCGTGGCGGCTTCCCGCCCCGAGTTCGCACCGGATGCGGACCGTCTGCTCTTCACCGGCGAGCACATCTTCCCCTGGTACTACGAGGAGGATCCCTCGTTGCGTCCGCTGGCTGAGGTTGCTAACCTGCTGGCTGAGAAGAAGGACTGGGGTCGCCTGTACGACCACGCACAGCTGCACAAGAACGAGGTTCCCGTGGTGGCTGCGGCGTACAACCCGGACGTGTACGTGGACTTTGAGCACTCCATGGAGACCGCTCGCTGGGTCGGTAACACTCAGGTGTGGACCTCGAAGACCCACCACCACGACGGTTTCGGTTCTGACTCGCTGACCATTCTGGGTCACCTGAAGAACATGCTGGCTGAGGTTCACAACCAGTAATTCTTCGCCGGGTAGTCATTCTGCCCCGGGTATATCCCCGAATATATTTTGATATAGCGAAAGCCCCTCACCCCGGGGTTAATCCGGTGTGAGGGGCTTTCGTGTGAGCGCCTAGCCTGGTGAGGCCGCACGCTCAGTAACTACTTGGAGGAAGCGTGCGCATCCTGTGCGGTGCGGGCACGCATCACGAGGGCGTGGTATTCGTCTTCCTTCTCGATCAGCTCTTCACGCAGCTTGGCGGGAATGGCGTTGAGCTTCTCGGTTTCCTGCTGCCAGCGGGCGGTGATGTCCGCACGCTCGGCGGCGGGTGCATCCTCGGGCAGTGCCAGGTACTTCTCGGAGAGCGCCTGAACACGCTGAATGGTCTGCAGTGCGCGGCCCTTGGGGCTGAGCAGCGAGGCAAGCACGGTAATGATCAGAACGCCCACGATGACCATCAGCGACATTTCGGTGGTAATCTCCACAACGTGCACGGGCTCACCGTGGTTGATGAACGGCAGGTTGTTCTCGTGCATTGCGTGCAGGATGAGCTTCACACCAATGAACGCGAGGATGGTCGCCAGGCCGTAGGAGAGGTAGACGAGGCGGTCCAGCAGGCCGTCAATGAGGAAGTACAGCTGGCGCAGACCCATGAGGGAGAACGCGGTCGCGGTGAACACAATGTAGACGGACTGGGTGAGGCCGAAGATCGCGGGGATCGAGTCGAGCGCGAAGAGCAGGTCGGAGCCCGCGATAGCGACCATGACGAGCATCATGGGGGTCATGACGCGCTTGCCGTTTTCGATGGTGAAGAGCTTATCGCCGTCGAAGTGGTCGCTGGTCTTCAGGTACTTCTTGGCGAGGCGGACCATGATGTTGTCTGCCTCGTCGTCGCCGTCACCTTCGGTGATTTCGTCCTTGAGCAGGTTACCTGCGGTCATGAGCAGAACCAGGCCGAAGATGTAGAACACCCAGGCGAAGGAGTTGATGATTGCCGCGCCGGCGAAGATGAAGGTGCCGCGCGCCAGAATCGCGAAGACGATACCGAAGAGCAGGACCTTCTGCTGATTCTCACGGGCAACGCGGAAGGTGCCCATAATGATCATGAAGACGAAGAGGTTATCGACCGAGAGAGCTTCTTCGGTGATGTAGCCTGCGTAGAATTCGGTGGCGGCGGAGGGGCCGTTCGTCACGAAAATGTACAGACCGAACAGCATCGCGATGCTGATGTAAATACTCGACCAGATGGCCGCTTCCTTGACGGTGGGTTCGTGCGCCTTACGGACGTGGAACACGAAATCGAAGGCCAACAGACCCGCGATGATGAGAATAGTAACCAACCATTGCAACCCGGTAACTTCCATGGGGAGCCTTTCTTGTGGTGTGCGTACAGGACCACAAGTCTCTCCCGCCGACCTGAATGGAGGTCGGCCCGATTCACCGGTTAGGCGCCTTCGGCTAACGTGCTGACGATGAGTCGATTGGTGGGATACTCCCTTGCTCGGTGAACGATTATACAGCAGGTTGAGAGTTTATCCCAGGAACCGCACGCAGAGGAACACCGCATCCGACGTACTGACCTGTCGGATGCGGCGTTTCGGGTGATGAATACGCGCTTGCTAGTTAGCGCTGATTAGTTAGCGCTGCTACTAGTTGGCAACGGTGAAGCGGCGGCCCGGGTGCTTGGGCTCTTCTGCCTCGTCAATCAGGGCGACAGCGAAGTCCTCGGCACTAATGGAAGCACCTGCGGGGGTGTCCAGTGCGGTGTTGTACTTGCCGGTGCGCTCACCCGGTGCGATCTCGAACGCCGGGGAGACCAAGGTCCAGTTCAGACCCTCGGAGGCGCGGTACTCGTCGAGAATCTGGCAGAATGCCTTCGCCTCGGGCTTGTACTCTTCGGGGAAGCCTTCGCTATCAACGAAGCGGTTGCCGTTGCCGTCCACGAGGGAGCCAGCGCCGCCAACGACCAGCAGGCGACCGGCAGGTGCCGCAGCGATCAGTGCTCGGTGCGCGTCGATGACCGGCTGTGCGGAGGTGCCGCGACCTGCAGAGACGGCGACGATGGTGACGTCGTGGTTGTTGACGATGTCAACCAGAGTTGCGGTGTCTGCAAGGTCGATGGTGTGGGCGGTGGTGCCTTCGGGTGCCTTGCCGGAGCGGGTGTAGGCGTCAACCTGGTGGCCGCGGGAGACTGCCTCTGCTGCGGTGCGTGCGCCGACCATGCCGGTTGCGCCGATGATTGCGATGTTCATGAGGGGTTCCTTTCGGAGTGGTTTCTGAGGTTTTACCTTGCGGTGTTCCGCGTGATGGTTTTATAGTATCTATTAGAAACCGGATACCTCAAGGTAACTATTTAGGGTTTTAAGAAAATATTTAAAAATATTTTTCGCACCCCTCACCACCCCCCCCAACCCCTTGGCAGATAGAAAAGACAGCAGCTATGACCACCACGCTCACCTCCCCCGCACGCGAAACCGCAACCACACGCGCCCCGCAGGACGACCTGCCCGCCAATATTCTCACCAGCGCCTGCCCCTCCCGCACCGTGATGCGCCACCTCACCGACCGGTGGACCCCGTTCATTGTTGCGGCGCTCTCCGAACAGCCCGTCGCCCGCTTCGGTGAGCTCAAGGCAATGATTCAGGGCGTCTCCCCCAAGGTCCTCACCCAGACCCTGCGCTCCATGGAACGTGACGGCCTGGTAGAACGCCGGGTCACCGCATCCATTCCGCCACGTGTGGACTACGAACTGACCGCGCTCGGTACGACCCTCATTGAGCCGATGGCCGCCCTGCGCCACTGGGCGCAGGACAATATGCAGGCGGTACTCGAATCCCGCGAGCGCTATGACGCCGCCGTACTAGAGAACGGCGAAGCGTAAAACGGTGCTCTGAACAACCTCCATATAAAGCAGTAGCCCTCCCCGTGAACTATTACGGGGAGGGCTACTTTTTCATTCAGTGAGGATCATTCAATGAGGAGATTCAATTAGGAGGTCGTCATGTTGAAGGTCGGCGGGGTGAAAGCAATCGCGTTCACCTGCTTGTTCGTATCAATCTTGCCGTTCTCATGAATCGTCGGGACGGTGATAACCACCTCGAACTGGTACATGCCTTCCATGAGCTTATCGCCACGCAGCGCAAAACGCGCGGAGATGCCGGTCGCCTGATCATTCACGCTCGATGCAAACGGAATGACCTGACCCTGAACGGTCTGAGTCTTGCCGTTGCGGGTCATGACGGTTGCCTTGCCGGTCGGGTCAGTCGTGAAGACCTGACGATCAATGATTTCACCCTCGGGCGAGAAGAGGTAAATATCCATGGACGGGTGCAGGTGCGTGGTGCCGGTCGTCGCCTCCACTGCGGAGACGTTGTAGGTCATCACGAACTCGCCGCAGTTCAGGTTGAGGTCGCCCTCGGGGCCGTGAGTCGCCTCATACACGGACATGAGGCGGATCGTTGCGGGGTTCGGGGAGGTTGCATTCTCCATGGACCACCACGCCTGACCGGTTACCGGCGCAGTCACGGGCTTGTTCTTGGTGCGCGACTGCAGAGCGCCACTGGCGGGGTTGGTAATCATCCAGCCGCCGACCTGGGTAAAGTCCGGGCCCTTAACCGTCTTGCAATCATCAGCCGAGGCCGCGAATGCGGGCACCGCCGTGGAGGCGGCAATAGCGGGCACAGCCCAGAGCGCGCCGCGGGTGAGGTTGCGGCGGGTAACGGAACGAACTCCCGTAGTGTGTGCGTCTGAAGGGTTATTTGAAATAGTCACAGATTTTTCTTTATCGTTCGGAAGCATCACGGTGTTATTTGACACGTAAAACACCTTGATAGTGTACAGCATGTATCTGCACTCAGTGGAACTTCACAAGCAATGAATTACCTCATGGCGAAAAACCCACGTCGGACCCCTAAACACCGGGTTTAGGCGTGACCCGCCTCCTTCATCAGGCGCAACTCCTTCTTCAAATCGGCAAGCTCATCACGCAGACGCGCCGCCAACTCAAATTGCAGGTTCTCCGCTGCCACGCGCATCTGCTCGTTCATCTGCTCAATCAAATCCAGCAAATCTTCGGCAGGTGCCGCCGCCAGGCCGTCAGCACGAACGCGCGCCTCCGCGCGGGCGAGAAGCTCCTCCGACTCCGGGGTGCTCGTGGCAATCTTCGACGAGGTCGCAGAACCGGTCTTCGCACCCGCACTCACCGTGCGGGCACCCTTCTTACCGCTCTTGCGCAGCTGCAGAAGCTCGCGGGTGTCCTCTTCCTCGCGGGCGAGAACATCCGTAATATCGGCAATCTTCTTACGCAGCGGCTGCGGGTCAATGCCGTGCTCACGGTTGTACGCCTGCTGAATCTCGCGGCGGCGGTTCGTCTCGTCAATCGCTACGCGCATAGAATCCGTAATCTTATCGGCGTACATATGCACCTGACCGGACACGTTACGCGCCGCACGACCAATGGTCTGAATCAGCGACGTGGTCGAACGCAGGAAGCCTTCCTTATCGGCATCCAGAATCGCAACCAGGGACACCTCGGGCAGGTCCAGGCCCTCACGCAGCAGGTTAATACCGACCAGCACATCAAAAGTACCCAGGCGCAGCTCGCGCAGAAGCTCCACACGGCGCAGAGTGTCAACGTCGGAGTGCAGGTACTGCACCTTCACGCCGTGCTGCAACAGATACTCGGTCAGATCCTCCGCCATGCGCTTGGTGAGGGTCGTGACCAGCACACGCTCATCACGCTCAACGCGCACGCGAATCTCCTCAAGCAAATCATCAATCTGACCCTTGGTCGGCTTGACCACAATCTCCGGGTCAATCAGGCCGGTCGGGCGAATAATCTGCTCCACATAACCATCAGCCTGCGACAGCTCATACTTACCGGGGGTCGCCGAAAGGTAAATCGTCTGACCGATACGCTCCAGGAACTCCTCCCACTTCAGCGGGCGGTTATCCATCGCCGACGGCAGACGGAAACCGTGCTCCACCAGGGTGCGCTTACGGGACATATCACCCTCGTACATGGCACCAATCTGCGGAACCGTCACGTGCGACTCGTCAATAATCAGCAGGAAATCATCCGGGAAATAATCCAGCAGACAGTTCGGGGCACTACCTGGGGCACGACCGTCAATATGGCGCGAGTAGTTCTCAATGCCATTGCAGAAGCCCATCTGCTCCATCATTTCCAGGTCGTAGGTGGTGCGCATGCGCAGACGCTGCGCCTCCAGCAGCTTGCCCTGGGATTCGAGGGTCTGCAGGCGCTCGCGCAGCTCATCCTCAATGGAGGTAATGGCCTTCGCCATACGCTCGGCACCGGCGATGTAGTGGCTTGCGGGGAAGACATACATTTCTTCTTCCTCGCGAATCACCTCGCCGGTCAGCGGGTGCAGGGTGTAAATCGCCTCAATCTCATCACCGAAGAACTCAATGCGGATCGCGTTCTCCTCGTACATGGGGATGATTTCGACGGTATCGCCGCGCACACGGAACGTGCCACGGTGAAAGTCCATATCGTTACGCGCGTACTGCATCGCCACGAACTGGCGCAACAGCTCGTCGCGGTCAATCTCCTCACCGCGACGCAAAGTCACCATCTGCGCAATGTACTCCTCGGGCGTGCCCAGACCGTAAATGCAGGACACGGTCGCAACCACCACCACGTCACGGCGAGTCAGCAGGGAGTTCGTCGCCGAGTGGCGCAGACGCTCCACCTCCTCATTGATGGAGGAGTCCTTCTCAATGAACGTATCGGTCTGCGGCACGTACGCCTCAGGCTGGTAGTAGTCGTAGTAGGAGACGAAATACTCCACCGCATTATTCGGCAGCAGCTCGCGCAGCTCATTCGCCAGCTGCGCCGCCAGAGTCTTATTCTGCACGAGCACCAGAGTCGGACGCTGCACCGCCTCAATCAGCCAGGCTGCGGTCGCGGACTTACCGGTACCGGTAGCGCCCATCAGCACGATGTCCTTCTCACCGTTCTGAACACGCTCGGTGAGCTCGGCGATAGCCTTCGGCTGATCACCGGCAGGCTGGAAGGGGCTAATGACCTCAAAGGGGGCGACGACGCGGTTAATCTGGGGTGCGTAACTCATGTATCCATCCTAGGGGAAAGCCGCCCGATGCGCGCTACGATTGGTCACCCCTTTTCTGCTGGCGCAATAGCTCCAGACACGGCAGGTAGCAAGCCATCACCCTGAAAGTGCCCAAGTTCATAGAAGAGAAAGCGCAAAAGATAAGGGGCATTCGAGCGGTTCATATGCGCTACCGGGCAGGAACCGAGCGGGAGCATTCTCCCGCACAATCACGGCGCTCTGAGGGACAGTGCTCATAGGTGCGGCCGCTCTCCCCCGCAGCCGTTATCGCTCACGGGCACCGCGCCGCAGAAGATAAGCGGCAACACATAAAGACTTATGACGGGCGCTCCGCACCCACACCCTTTGCCTCCTTGATGTGGCTCACATATGTTTAGAGCGCACACGCAGACAGAACGGGACCACAAGAGCACACGGAAGGACTCCATGAGCACGACCACAGAGGCGAACCCCAGCGGCGCACCGGGTGCCAAGGCCGAGCGTCGCCTCTTCGCGTCCTCGTACCCGCTGATCATGCTCATCGCCCTCGCCATTCTGCTGGGCGTCGCCTATCTTTCACTCATCACCGGCAGGTACCCGCTCGAATTGGACGAGCTCTTCCGCATTCTCGGTAAGAACTGGTTCGGCATGGACCTGAAAGTCTACAAACCCGCCGAAAACATGCTGCTGACCGTACGTATTCCGCGTCTGCTCGCCGCCGGGCTCATCGGTGCCGCCCTCGCCATTGCAGGCGCTACCTTCCAGGCGGTATTCCGTAACCCGCTGGTCTCCCCGTACCTGCTGGGTGTTTCCCAGGGTGCGTCGGTGGGTGCCGCCTCCGCCATTCTGCTGGGTGTGGGCACGAGCATCGCTATTCAGGGTTCTGCCCTCGCCGGCGGCCTCGCGGCGGTACTGCTGACCGTGAGCATTCCGCGCCTGCTCAAGAATCAGTCCACGCTCATGCTGGTGCTCTCCGGCGTGATTGTGGGTGGCTTCGGCACCGCCGCGCTGGGTGCCTTGAAGTTCATTGCGAACCCTGAAACTCAGCTGGCGCAGATCGTGTTCTGGCAGATGGGCTCCCTGCAGGACGTACGCGCGGACGCACTCACCCAGTTTGCGCTGGTGGCGGTGCCCTGCATCCTGCTGCTTTTGGCGATGCGTTGGCGCATCAATATCCTCTCGCTCGGTGACGATGAAGCCCGCACCCTCGGCATTAACCTGACCCGCACCCGCGGTGTCACCATTCTGCTGGCGACCCTGGTGACTGCGACCAGCGTGTGTATTGGCGGCCCGATTTCTTGGGTTGGCCTGGTCATTCCGCACCTGTGCCGCCTGCTGGTTGGTAGTGACACGACCAAGCTCATGCCGCTGTCCATTCTGATGGGTGCTTCGTTCATGATGTTCGTCGATACCCTGGCGCGTAGCCTCACCAGTGCGGAGGTTCCGCTGAGCGTACTGACCGGCTTCATTGGCACACCGCTGTACGTGGCGCTGCTGCTGTTTGGAAAGGTTCGGGTGAAGTAATGTCCTCTTCCCTTCCCGATACTGAGCACCGCACGGATGCGAGCGCAGAGGTTCTGCTGCACCTGGACGATGCGGGCTTCCGTTACGGTCGCCGGGGCAAGCGCATCAATCGCCGCCGCGCCGGTCTGCACCGTTCCGGGCACCGCTCCAGCCGCTGGATTTTCCGTAACGTGAACCTGCAGGTGCGCCGCGGTGAGGTGCTCGCGATTCTGGGTCGCAACGGTGTGGGTAAGTCCACCCTGTTGAACTCCCTGATTGGTTTGCATTCGCTCACTGAGGGCACCGTTCACCTGGGCGGTGAGCCGCTGGATTCTTTGACTGCGACTGAGCGTGCCCGCCGCATCGCCTACCTTCCGCAAATGGAGGGTCGCGGCATCTCCTACACCGTGACCGAGTACCTACTGATGGGTCGCGCACCCTATATCGGGTTGTTTTCTTCGCCTTCGCACCGTGACCGTGAGCAGGTGCACGCCGTGATGGAGGAGCTGGGTCTGCTCGATTTGGCGCACTCCCCGTTGGATCAGCTGTCCGGCGGTCAGCGTCAGCAGGTGGGTATTGCCCGAACCCTGGTGCAGGACGCCCCGCTCATCGTTCTGGACGAGCCGACGAGCACCCTGGATGTGGCGAATCAGGCGAAGGTTCTGCGGAAGATTCGGCAGCTGCGCGATGCCGGGTACGGGGTTATTTTCACGACCCACAACCCGGATCACGCCCTCATGCTGGATGCGACCGTCGCCCTACTCGGCGCGCACGAGATGTCCGACACCGTGCCCGATACCGCACCAAACGCAGCGCCGCAGGTACCTGCAGATGCGCCGGCTCAGCTGTTGACGGGCCGCGCCTCCGAAGTGCTCACGAGCGAGGTTCTCTCCCGCACCTTCAATACCGACCTGACGGTGGCCTACTCCCCCGAGCTGGGGCGTTCCAGCGTGCACATGACGAGCCTCGATATCTGAGGCTCCGCAGCTTTTAGATTTCCGGCGGTGGTTTGGGTGGCACGCAAGAGATGCGGTAGAGGTGCCCTATGTCTTGTGAGTGGCGTATCCCTAGCACGCCTACCCCACCCAGGCCGCCGCCGGGTTATTCACCCACCCTGTCAACACAGAAAGACACACCATGAAGATTACGAAGTTCCACACCGGCGTTGCCCTGACCACTTCCCTGCTGCTGGCTACGCTGACCGGTTGCGGTGCCGCGAACACCACCTCCTCCTCTGCATCGGGTTCGGCTTCGAGCTCGGTGTCTGCTTCCGCCTCCTCTCAGAGCTCGAAGAAGCACACCAGCTTCTTCGTGAAGGATAACGGCGACGGCACCAAGGTCATTAAGGACATTGACGGCAAGGAGGTCACCGTCCCCACCAACCCGGAGCGCATCGCTGACCTGTGGCACGCAAACAACCAGGTGGTGCTGCTACTCGGCGGCGCTGATAAGCTCGTCTCGACCACCACTGCTGTGAAGTCGCTGGCATGGTTCAAGCAGGTTTACCCAGGTATTGAGAAGGTTGATGCGCCGGTGAAGGGCACCGACGTGAACATGGAGCAGCTGCTTGCAGATAAGCCGGAGGTTCTGCTCGCCTCCTCGAAGGAGCAGATTGCGAAGGCAGCCGAGGCGGGTATCCCGGTGGTACACGTTGAGTTCCAGAACTTCGCGGACCTCAAGCGCACCGTTGAGCTGACCGCCGAGGTCATTGGCACCGATGAGGCGATTGAGCGTGCCGAGAAGTACCTGGCGTACCTGGAGAAGAACGAAAACCTCATCAAGGAGCGCCTCAAGGATGTTACCGAGTCCCCGAAGGTGCTGCACATTTCCGGCGGTTCTGACCTGACCAAGGTGGACGGTTCCAAGTCTCTGATTGGTGAGTGGATGAAGCTTTCGGGCGCGAAGAACTCCCTGGACGGCGTGGAGAACCTGAAGAACGTCTCGCTTGAGCAGATTATTGCCTCGCAGCCGGATTACATCATCATTGGCGGCGCGGATGCACAGAAGGGCGTTGACGCGATTAAGGCTGACGCCGCGTGGGCTGACGTTCCGGCAGTGAAGAACGGCAAGATTATTAAGAACCCGGTCGGCACCTTCAACTGGGACCGCTACTCCGCCGAGGAGGCTCTGCAGATTCTGTGGGCGGCGAAGCTATTCCACCCCGAGAAGTTCTCCGACGTTGACCTGGTGAAGGAGACCCGCGAGTTCTACTCGACCTTCTACGGCTACAACCTGACCGAGGATGAGGCGCAGCGCATCATCAATGGTCAGGGACCGGCAACCAACTAATCCGGTAACTAGCCAATCCAGCGACTAACTCGCCTGGCGGCAGCTCATCTGGCGACCGGTTAGTCACCGGCTAATTCGTTAAACACATACCGCCCGGGACCGTGCTCACAGCATGGTTCCGGGCGGTATGCGCACCTATAAGACCATTTACACTGAGGCTCCTGCGTGGACGTTACAGCAAAAATCTCAAAATATTTCAGAAAAAGACGCAATTGGGTCTTGAATCACACCCTGAATGTGATACAGTAGACCCTATGTAACAAGATTTAGATTATAAACATACCTACTTATAGTGTACCACATATTTTTGACGGTACGCAAATAACCAGCCCAAGACCTACTGCATCACCCGAAAAGGATCGGCGAAATTGATCGATATACACCCGTCCACCAGGAGCCCGCCATTATCCACCTTCCCTGCCATCCCAGAACCAACAAACCATAAGGAGAGCACGTTGTTGCCACAGAAGAACCTACCCGATGCTAACCCTACTCTTAAGGAGCGGATTTCCTCTATGACTACCAAAGTAGCAGACCCAACTTGCCCCGCAAAACCCATGCAGGTACCCACCCCCCTGGAAGCCTCCCGTCATTTTAGCCCGAGGCCCCTAGATACACTCCAAGAGCCCTTCGCTACACCCAAGGAGAGGAAAGCACCTCCCGCAACTAAATCCACAGGTTCCTCCCCTACACCACCCATGCTGCCAGAAGCTAAGTCAGCAGATGACAGTCTCAATAGGCTCTACAACGATTCTAGGGTGGTGACTTTTGTGGATGAGTCACACCAAAAGGTCACAGATGGTGCATATTACTATGTACTAGGGTACGTTTCAATCGAGTCTAATTGCCTTGCATCCTTGCGCAGGGAAGCAGATAACGACTTTAAAGATGGGTGGTTCCACGCTAATGGAAAAGGTCAAAACGGTAAATTTATAGGCAAACGAAAGAGGTCGAAGGAAAACAAAAAAATGGTACGCCTTATTCAGGATGCCGCTAAAAAAGGCAACATTAAAATCGGCTCTATCGTATACAGAGCTCCACGTGTAGACCCTACCCAAGGAATGAAAACTGTTGATAGCGCTGCCCGGAAAGAATGTCTCAAGCGCCTGGCAAACCTCACAAAAGGAGGAACAATAATCTTCGAGGAGGTGGACGGTCACAAAGATAAGGAAGGGTGCGGTTGTGACAACTGTGCAGACAAGACGTTGTTTAAGCGCTTCAACCAGGAGCAGGATGCTCCGAATAAAATCCGTCACCGACATATCAGCCCCAAAGATGAGCATCTCTTGTGGCTCCCAGACGCTATTGCGCACCTAACATTCCGCTATATGGGTCGAGAACAAGATAAGGAGCTGTACGAAACATTTGGGAAGTATTGCCAAACTGACCAGATAAATTAAAAATTCGCAGGGTCCATGGCTTACGCTAATCCCAGCTAATCAGCCATGGAGCTATCCAATATACCTCGCACGCTAGGTGCGCCCTCAGGTTAGCCGCTTACCCTGCCTATATCTTTCCACAGATTAGCATGATATGCAAGAAATGAGGCCTATATCATTTTAGCGCACCTCCACGGTGGCTCCAGCGAGGCTCATCAGCCCCCGGTTCGTCAGCGGAAGGTACCCATTCAGGGCGCTCAAAATCAGCTGCATGGTGCGCTCTTCATCCTCCACGCTCAGCCCGCGCGGAATACCCACACCCGGCACGCAGATGCGCTGCTTATACAGGTCAATCACCGCGCACACGGTGCGGTTCGGCACACCCAACACCGGCAGCATGCCGCGGTGGTTGACGGTGCGCAGGCCCTTACCGACCACGGCGGCGGTGCGAATATCCGGGCGGATATTCCCCTCAAACCGGGAGGCGCCCGCACCGTTCGCAAAAGCGGCAGGGTCGGGAATGCTATTGGGCACCGCGCTCTTCTCGTTCAACACAGACAGCAGCGGCTCCCCCACGGCGGCGGTGACCGCCACGTAGCGTACCTGCCGGTCCATGGCGTTGAGGAAGTCCAGTTCCGCGTACTCCTCCACGCGGTAGTTCTCAACCAGACCGGCTTCACCCGACCCGGTTTCTTCCACGGTTCGGGTGATGACTTCTTCATCGTAGAAGCTTGCCACGCACACCTGCGGGGCGCCGCGCTCAATGCGGGCGCGGCACTGGTAGTCGTCATCGAGCAGCCAGAGGGACAGCTCGTAGCCGTCGGGTACATCGCGCACACCGGTCGCGAGTAGCACTTCGCTACTGTCCAGGGGGAACGGCTCCCAGCCTGCCGGCTCGAACGCGTTGAGGGCACCGTCCAGGGCGGGGTTACAGGATCCGAGGCTCGGCGCCTGCTCAGCCGGGGTGAACGCCTCGGTGGAGGGCATGGCGATGGTGAGCCCGCGCATCCTGCCGGCGAGGCAGAGTTCAACCGCCATGAGCAGGTGACCCGCACCTTCACGGCTCAGTGCAGGGCTCTGCACCAGGTGCGCCACACCGGAGTTATCCAGGCTGAGGTGTTCGCCGACTCCGCGGGCGGCGTTAGAGTAGCGGTTGTGCAGGCGCACCAGCTCGTCAATGGGCAGGGCGCGCCCCACGGTGCCGAACGCCTGGGCGATAGCGTGAACATGTTCGGGGAAGACGCGGCAGAGCCTGCCAAGCTGGCGGGCAAATTCTGCCGGACGCTGCGTGAGCACGCTCAGCAGGGTGCCGAGGTTCTGCTGGCGGTAAGCGTTGAGCAGCTGGGCGACGGTGGCGGGTTCAAGCTGCTCAGCGCTGTCCCGCTTATGGAGGCGCGTTCCTGCGCGGTTGAGGGTTGCGGTACCGCCGCGGCTGCCCGCGGACTGCTCTGATGAGTTTTTGCCTGCTTGTTCGACTACTTGTTCTCGGTAGGTTCCCGACTGCGTCACGTTTTCACGACCTTGAGCTCTTCAGAGCGTTCGTTAGCTGATTCTTTATAGAGTGACGGGCGGGGCTCGGCGCCTACCGGCAGATGGTTCGCACACACACCACCGTCTGCCGGATCGTATAGTACCGGCATACAGCTGTGCCTCGTTCCTTGAGTAACTAAGCTATAGCTTCAAGACGTCAGCATCAGGATCTCAGCGCTGAGATAGTACCCAGTTCTCCGCGCTGAGATGTCAGCGTTGAGCCCGCCCGTCGGTGCGGGTGCACCCGCTCCCCCGTGGAGGCGCAGGGCTGGGTTACCGCTGGTGATGAACCCGTTGCCCATGCTGTGGAGGGGCGTGTGCGTTCCGCAACGCTTTTTAGGCTATCAGCTTTAGCGGGCAATTACTAGGGTTAGAGTAACTATTGACTAAGGTTGAGCTATGTTTCAGGTTTTGAGAGCTTTACGTAGGTGCTTTAGCCCGGAAATACAGGGCCGAAAATCTGGGAGCGGAAATCTAGGATCTGGAATCTAGAATCTGGAATCTAGGGGGGGCCGGTAACCTAGACCGGCAAATCCACCCACTGCGTGTCCCCCCAGGTCACGCTCGCCGCACCGGAACTCAAGCTCACCACCAGTTCCTCGGCACGCTCCAGCTCCTCCGGGCGGTCAAACACGCCCAGGGAAATCGTGGCACCCTCCGCACCGTACTCGGTACCCAGCACGTTCAGACCGGCGGCACGGATCTCGTTCTCCAGGCGGCCAGCATCCGCATGCGAACTGGGCACCTGACCCACGCGCAGACGCTCACGCGAGTCAAATAGCGCACCATCCAGGGTCTGCACCACCGAATCAGTGTAGGCACGCACCAAACCGCCCGCGCCAAGCTTAATGCCGCCGAAATAGCGCACGACCACCGCAACCACATCCGACAGGTCGGTGGTGCCGTCCTCGCGGGTCTGACGCGCCAGCAGCGCCTGCATCATCGGCACACCGGCGGTACCGGCGGGCTCACCATCATCGGAGGAACGCTGAATATCGCGGTCAGCACCAATAATGAACGCCGAACACACGTGGCGGGCGTCGTGGTAGGTCTTGCGCACCGACTCAATGTAGGCGCGCGCCTCCTCAACGGTACTCACGCGCTTGATGTGACCAATAAATTCGCTACGCTTAATTTCGAGGAGGCTCTCATAGGGCTCATCGCCGCGCGGCACAAGGTAGCGGTTGGCGCGAGTTTCTTCCTGCATGTGTCCTCCTCTAATCAGTACCTATCTATTGTGGCACAGCCCGTCAGGAGCACCGTCCATGTCCCAGTCTTCTTCCCCCGCTTCTACCGCCCTGCGCCGTTACGCCCTCACCGGCGGTATCGGCAGCGGCAAGAGCACCATCGCCTCCCTCTTCGTTGAGCAGGGCGCATTCCTGGTGGATGCGGACGCTATCTCCCGCTCCCTCATGGAGCCCGGCGAGGCGGTGCTCGCCCGCACGGTCGCGGAGTTCGGTGAGCATCTGCTCGACGAGGACGGCCGCCTCAACCGCCCCGCCCTGGCGCGTATCGTGTTCAATGATGAGCAGGCGCGCCTGCGTCTGAACGCGATTGTGCATCCGGCCATTCGTGAGCGTGCCGCGCAGCTGGTGGAGCAGGCGCAGTCCGAGCCCGGTTTTAGCGGCGTGGTGCTGGAGGACATTCCCCTGCTCGTGGAGACCGGCGACCCGTCCGCCTTTGAGGGCGTGGTCGTGGTGCGCACTCCCCTGGCGACTCGCCTGCAGCGCCTCGTATCATCGCGCGGCATGAGTGAGGAGGATGCGCGCGCCCGCATTGCCGCGCAGGCAACCGACGAGCAGCGTGAGGCTATTGCCACCTGGATTATTGATAATGGCGGCTCGCTGGAGGAGACCGCCGAGCAGGTGCGCGCCGTGTGGCGGCAGATGACCGCCGGCTAAAAGCCACACCCCCAATAACGCAAAGAACCCCCTCACCTCCCAAACGGGAGATGAGGGGGTTCCCCTGCTCTAGGCACCCCGTGCGGGGTTACCTATCGGCTATTACGCCTGATGAGTGCTCATCTGAGCGGCAGATTAGTTGCCGGTCAGCTTCTTGCGGAGCTCAGCCAGTGCCTCATCCGATGCGAGGGTACCTGCGGAAGCGGGCTCCTCGGAGGAGTAGGAGGTCGGTGCGGGCTCAGCTGCTGCGGGAGCTGCTGCAGCAGCCTCTGCGTCAGCCTCGAGAGCCTTAGCAACCTGAACCTTGTGAGCCTCGAAGCGAGCCTGTGCCTCTGCGTACTGTGCTTCCCAAGCCTCGCGCTGTGCGTCGAAGCCTTCCAGCCACTCGTTAGCCTCGGGGTCGAAGCCCTCGGGGTACTTGTAGTTGCCAGCCTCGTCGTACTCTGCAGCCATGCCGTACAGAGCGGGGTCAAACTCGGTAGCGTTGGGGTCAACGCCCTCGTTTGCCTGCTTGAGGGACAGGGAGATGCGGCGGCGGTCCATGTCGATGTCGATGATCTTAACGAAGACCTCTTCACCAACGGAGACGACCTGCTCAGCCAGGTCAACGTGGCGGGTTGCCAGCTCGGAGATGTGGACGAGGCCCTCGATGCCGTCCTCAACGCGCACGAATGCACCGAAGGGAACGAGCTTGGTGACCTTGCCGGGAACAATCTGACCCAGAGCGTGGGTGCGAGCAAATGCCTGCCACGGATCTTCCTGGGTTGCCTTGAGGGACAGGGACACGCGCTCGCGGTCCAGGTCCACCTCGAGAACCTCGACGGTAACGGGCTGGCCAACCTCGACAACCTCGGACGGGTGGTCGATGTGCTTCCAGGACAGCTCGGAAACGTGAACCAGACCGTCCACGCCACCCAGGTCCACGAATGCACCGAAGTTGACGATGGAGGAGACAACGCCCTCGCGGACCTGACCCTTCTCCAGCTCGTTGAGGAAGGAGGAGCGAACAGCGGACTGAGTCTCTTCCAGGTATGCACGGCGGGACAGAACAACGTTGTTGCGGTTCTTGTCCAGCTCGATGATCTTAGCTTCGATCTGCTGACCGATGTAAGGTGCGAGGTCGCGGACGCGGCGCATCTCAACGAGGGATGCAGGCAGGAAGCCACGCAGACCGATGTCGAGGATAAGGCCACCCTTGACAACCTCGATAACGGTACCGGTAACGACGCCGTCGTTTTCCTTGACCTTCTCGATGTCGCCCCATGCACGCTCGTACTGTGCGCGCTTCTTGGAGAGGATCAGGCGACCTTCCTTGTCCTCCTTGGTGAGGACGAGTGCCTCAACCTCGGAGCCGAGCTCGACGACCTCGGAGGGGTCGATGTCGTGCTTGATGGACAGCTCGCGGGAGGGGATGACGCCTTCGGTCTTGTAACCGATGTCGAGCAGAACCTCATCGTGGTCGATCTTAACGACCTGGCCGGAGACGAGATCGCCGTCGTTGAAGACCTTAATGGTCTTCTCGACAGCCTCGAGGAATGCCTGCTCGTCGCCGATGTCGTTGATTGCGACCTGAGGGATGTTGGTGCTCATGTAGTGAGGGCTCCAATTGGATTTCTAATAGGTCGACGCTGCCGGTTCGCCGTTCAACACCCCCAGATGGAGGCGCCGGCCGGCTCACTTTTTCACCCCGGCGCGCACGGCATAGGGCCGCTAACGCCTTTGAACGGGGTGAGGAAACGTCGAGCTGACGGATACTTACAATGTGTACCGCCTACCGGAAGCAGATGCTTCAAGCAGGGTGCACGAGCGGTCTGTGCCCGCTTTCTCCCCGTTGTTCTCGAGGAGAAAAAGAGCATAGAAAACCCGTACGTTGGTACACGCAGTTAACAGTTTACGGGAATCCCGGGCGTGTCGTCAATGGTTACGCGCCCGGAATTCCCGTACTTATTTGCGGTTTTGAAGTTGTGGTTCGCGGAGGGGGTGCGGAGGGGACGGCACTCGTCCTCGTTCCTACAGGGGCACCCGCCCTCGCTTCGCTTCGGGCACCCTGATGTCACGTTCGGACGACACCGCCCCTCCGCGCGAGACACCAAGCCTAGCCGGAACGCAGGGTAGCTATACCCTCCGGAAGCGACATCAGGGTACCCTCTCGGGTGCTCTCCGCAGCGAAGCAAGGAGAGAGCGGAGCGCCCGAGAGGGTGGGTTCCCCTGCAGGAGCGGAGGAAGGGTATAGCGTACCCACCCGCCCTGTAGGAACGAGGACGATAACCGCCTTTCCAAGCGGAGCCAAACGGAAGAAACGCGCCTAGTGGCCCGCCTCCTGCCAGGACTTACCCCAGCCGACCTGCACATCCAGAGGAACACGCAGGGAGGCGGCACCGCTCATCTCCTCGACCAGCACGCGTTCGGCGGCTTCACGCTCGCCGGTGGCGACTTCGAGGATGATTTCGTCGTGCACCTGCAGCAGCATGCGGGTCTTCAGGCCCTCTTCGCGCAGGCGGCGGTGAATATTGATCATGGCGATCTTGATGATGTCCGCGGCGGTGCCCTGAATCGGGGCGTTGAGGGCGGCGCGTTCGGCGGCTTCTCGGCGTACACGGTTGGGCGAGTCCAGGTCGGGCAGCACGCGGCGGCGGCCGAAAATGGTTTCGGTGTAGCCGTCCTGGTGTGCCTGCTTGAGCACGCCGCGCAGGAAGCGTCCCACGCGTCCGAAGCGCTTGAAGTAGTTGGTGCGCAGTTCGCCTGCTTCGTCGGAGCTGATGTTCAGCTGCTTGGCGAGGCCGAAGCGGGACAGGCCGTACGCCAGGCCGTAGGACATTGCCTTGACCTTGGAGCGCTGCTCGGGGGTGACTTCTTCGGGGGCGACGCCGAAGACTTCGGAGCCGACGTAACGGTGCAGGTCCTCCCCTGCTTCGTAGGCTGCGATGAGCTTCTCGTCGGCGGCGAGGTGCACCATGATGCGCATTTCAATCTGCGAGTAGTCGGCGGTGAGCAGACCCTCGTATTCCACGCCGTCGACGGGTGCGGGCGCGACGATGAAGGCGCCACGGATGCGGCGGCCTTCTTCGGTGCGGATCGGGATGTTCTGCAGGTTCGGTGCGGTTGAGGAGAGTCGACCGGTGGAGGCGGCACCCTGCTGGAAGGTGGTGTGTACGCGTCCGTCGTCGGCGGCTGCTTTCTGCAGGCCTTCGACGGTCTGGACGAGTTTGATGTTGTCGCGGTAGGCGGCGAGCGCACCGAGGAATGCGGCGCCGTCGGATTCCGGGGAGATTTTGGAGAGTAGTTCGGTGACGGATTCGGCGTCGGTGGAGTAGCCGGATTTGATTTTGCGGGTGTGCGGCAGGGCGAGCTTGTCGAAGAGCACGGTCTGCAGCTGTTTGACGGAGGCGAGGTTGAGGGGTTCTTCGCCGTCGTCGGTTTCGACGGTGTCGCCGATGATGGCGCGTGCGGCGTCCTGTGCCTGGGCGGCGCGTGCGGAGAAGGTGTCGTGCAGTTCGGTCAGGAGCGCGTCGGAGACGGCGATGCCCGCCTGCTCCATGTCTGCGAGGACGTAGAGCAGCGGCAGTTCGATTTCTTCGTAGACCTTCAGCTGGCCGTGTTCTTCCATTTCGAAGTGAAGCAGGCGTGCGAGTTCGTGGATGATGCGGCTGATCTGGGTGAAGTAGCGCAGGTTTTCGACGGGTTCGGCTTCGCCGGGCATGCTGAAGAGGGAGGGTTCTGCCTCTTCTTCTTCGGGCTGGAAGACGAGCTGCGCATAGGGGTCCTTGGGAATCCAGAGGTAGCGTTCGGCGAGGTCTTCCATGCGTTCGGAGAAGAGCTTGCGGGTTGCGGCAGGGATGAAGCCGCACATGTAGGAGGACAGTGCGGGGTCTTCGACGGCTCCGGCGAGTTCGTAGCCGTATGCGCGCAGGAGTTTGCGCTGGTTTTTGAGGTCCATGACGATTTTGCGGGCTGCTTCGTCGGAGAGCCAGGCGGCGAGGGCGGCGTCGAGTTCCGGGTCGATGGTGCGGGTGTCGATCCAGAGGCTGGTGCTCTTGCTGGTGAGGAGCACGCCGAGCAGTTCAGGGTTTTCTTCGGCGGCGCGGATCTTGGTTTTGGTGACCTTGACGGCGGGTGCGTCGCCGATGGCGGGGCGTGCTACGGGCAGGTTGGTGACCGGGTAGAGGGTCACGGCGCCTTCGAGGCGTTCGGGTACGGCGATGGGCGCGCCCTGTTCGTCGGTGCCGTAGTTTTCTTCGGCTGCGGCGGCGCAGAAGGCGCGGAATGCTGCTGCGTCTGCGTTTTTGGTGGGTGCGCTGGTGGCAATGGGTGCGTAGACGGGGCCGGTGGGTGCCTTCTTGGTGGCGCCCTCCTTCCCTGCTTCTGCGGCGGAACTTGCAGAGCCTGCGGTTCCGGCGGCGCGTACGATGGGGCCGAGGGTGTCGGCGGCGCGTTTGCGGATGGTGCGGAACTCTACTTCGTCGAAGAAGGTGTTGAGTGCATCCAGGTCGGGGGTGAATGCGGTGTCTTCGAGGGTGACGTTCAGGTCGAGGTCGTTGACGAGCTGGTTGAGGCGGCGGTTGCGTACTACGTTGTCGATGTTTTCGCGTAGTGCTTCGCCCTTCTTGCCGCCAATCTTGTCGCTGTTTTCGATAACGGCGTCGAGGGAGCCGTATTCGCCGAGCCATTTGGCGGCGAAGCCGGGGCCCACTCCGGGTACGCCGGGCAGGTTGTCCGCCTGTTCGCCGGTGAGGGCGGCGAGGTCGGGGTACATGTGCGGGGGTACCTTGGTTTTCTTTTCGACGGCGGCGGGGTCCATGCGCTGAATACCCTTGGAGGGGCCGGTGGTGACCGGGTAGAGCAGGGTGACGTCGTCGGTGACGAGCTGGAAGATGTCGCGGTCGCCGGAGAGGATGAGAACCTTGTAGCCGGCTTCGGTGCCGCGGCGGGTGAGGGTTGCGACGATGTCGTCGGCTTCGTAGTTTTCGTAGGTGAGCGCGGGGATGTTGAGCGCGCCGAGCATCTTTTTGATGAGGTCGATCTGGCCGTTGAAGGCTTCGGGGATGGCGTTGCGGCCGCCCTTGTATTCGCCGTACTCGGCGGTGCGGAAGGTGCCGCCGGGCAGGTCGAAGGCTACGGCGATGTGGCTGGGCTGGTTGTCTTTGATGATGCTCAGCAGGGTGGAGAGGAAGGCGTGGACGGCTTCGGTGTGCTGGCCGTCGCTGCGCACGAAGATGTGCTGTCCGGTCTTTTCGGCCATGGTGTAGATGCCGAAGAAGGAGCGTAGGGCGAGGGAGTGTCCGTCAATGAGCAGGAGGGTTTTGTTCTCTGTAGTCACCCCTCTAGTGTATCGAGTCTGGGTTTTCTCGGTGGTTGACTTCGTGACGGCTGGGTTCGGGTGGCTGGTTTCGACGGGTGCGGGTCAGCCCTGTGAGGAGGCGCCCGCGCCGTATTGGGCTCAGGTGCCGCGTAAGTCCTCGCGCCGTGCCATATAGCGGAATAACGGGGTGCGCGGAAAGAGTTTTACCTCATATATAGGTACCGGTGGGGTGCGTTTGGTGAATTTTCTCCCAAAAATTGTGCCCCAAGCCACTATATAAGGTGGATAATAATACAGTTTCCAGATAATATATAACCTTATTATCGCCTCCAGCGTAGGAACCCCCACATCCCGTGTATTCATAGGCAGAACTCTACCCAGAATTCACCGGCAGGATTCACCGGACCGTGAGGGCACATCCCGCGCTCAACACACAACGAACCCTTATTTAGGAAACTATGAAGGCACTCAAAAAACTACCCCTTCTCGTATGGATTATCATCGCGATTGCATCGGGTGTGCTCATCGGCATGCTGACCCCCGGAATGATTAGCGGCATCAATGACGCAACCGGCGCGGCCATCCCCACCGACCTCATTGTGCAGATCTTTGTCTCCTTCTCTACCGTGTTCAGCGCCTTCCTGAGCTTCGCGATTCCGCTGATTATTATCGGCTTCATCGTGCCCGGCATTGGTTCCCTCGCGCAGGGTGCGGGTAAGATGCTCGGCATCACCGTGGGTCTGGCGTACATCTCCAGCATCCTTGCTGGTTTCCTGGCACTGACCTGCGCTCTGCTGCTCTACCCCATCATTCTGCAGGGCCAGCAGCTCGCTTCCTTCGACAACCCCGAGAATGCACTCTCCAAGGGTTACATCTCCTTCGAGCTGACCCCGATTATGGGCGTGCTCAGCGCACTGATTCTCTCCTTCATCCTGGGCCTGGGCATTACCGCTCTGAAGACCCGTGCGATGCTGAACCTCTTCGAGGACTTCCAGGTCATCGTTGAGAAGATGCTCGGTTACGTGATTATTCCCCTGCTGCCCGTGCACATCGTGGGCGTGTTCGCGAACATGACCCTCGCCGGTCAGGTCGCCAAGATCCTCTCCGTCTTCGGTCTGGTCTTTGTCATGGTGATTATCCTGCACTGGGTCACCCTGGCCCTGCAGTACTCGGTGGCTGGCGCGGTGTCTCGCCGTAGCCCCATCCAGATGCTCAAGACCATGATGCCCGCGTACTTCACCGCAATCGGTACCCAGTCTTCGGCTGCTACCATCCCTGTGACCGTGCGTTCGGCAAAGAAGGCTGGCATCTCTGCTCGCGTGGTGGACTTCGCGATTCCGCTGTGCGCGACCATTCACCTCTCCGGCTCCATGATCACCATTACCTCCTGCGCGGTGGCTGTGCTGTTCATGACCGGTAAGAGCCCCGACTTCGGTTCGCTGGTTCCCATGATTCTGGTGCTCGGCGTGATGATGGTTGCCGCTCCCGGCGTTCCCGGCGGTGGCGTGATGACCGCAATCGGTCTGCTCGAGTCCATGCTCGGCTTTGACTCCTCCATGATTGCCCTGATGATTGCCCTGTACCTGGCTCAGGACTCCTTCGGCACCGCAACCAACGTGACCGGTGACGCGACCATCGCGGCCCTGACCGAGCGTATTTCCAAGGCAATCGGAGCGAACCCCGATAAGGAAATCCGCGACGAGGACATTGAAAAGGCAGAAGCTATTTCCGCCTAATCCTCGCGTAAGCTTCCATAGCGTTTTTCAGCCCCGTCTCCTGAGTTCAGGAGGCGGGGCTGAATCGTGCCCGGAGGCTGGACAAGAAACCGACCATCGCGTCAAAGGCACCCTAACCGGGGAGTACACTGGAAGTCATGACTGAAAACAACACACAGCACGCACCCGTCCGCGCGGCAGCACCCACCACCCTCACCGCAGAAGAAATCAAGGCGCAGCTGACCGACAGCGGAATCCCCGAACACCTGCACCCCTACTTCCCCCGCGGCCTGGGCGAGCTCATCCCCGCCATGGGCATTAAGTTCCAGGAACTCACCGCAGAACGCACCGTCGCAACCATGCCCGTCGCCGGTAACACCCAGCCCATCGGCCTGCTGCACGGCGGCGCCAACGTGGTTCTTGCCGAAACCCTCGGTTCCCTCTCCGCGGGCGTACACGGCGGCGAAAACCTCGTAGCAGTCGGCGTGGACATCAACGCAACCCACGTGCGCCCGGCAGTCTCCGGTCTGGTCACCGCAACCTGCACCGCCGTCAAGCTCGGACGCACCCTGTGCATCCACTCCATCGACATTGTGGATGAGCGCGGCCGCACCACCTGCACGGCGCGCATCACCAACATGCTGATCCCCCGCCCCGCTGCATAAACTCCAGTAGCATAAGGCCCTGCAACCTCAGCAAGTAGCCTAAAATCGTAGAAGCACGGGGTACACAGCACCCCACCAACACCCACCAGAAGGTACGACCAGAAGGAGCACCATGGCCCGCGAGCGCACCCCCTATTTCAAGCGTTACCCGAAGATTGTGCGCGCCAAGCGCATTGTCCTGCCCATCGCAATCGGTGTGATGCTGGTGTGCCTGGTGACCGCCATCAATAACCCCGGTAGCTTCTGGTGGCTGGGCGTGATGCTCGGTACTGGCGGCATGCTCTGGGCGGGTTCCCCCACGGACCGTCCCATTAGCGGCCCCAACAATGACGAAGACGATTTCAACCGCTACATGCGCTAAGACCGCCTGACGCCGCAGCTCTTGCAGCGTTGGGTTGCCGCGGCACCGGCTTAGAAACGCTCCGGGCTTAGAAACGCTCCGACTGCCCCGGCAGAATGCGAGCTTCAGAGGTTAAACAATAACGCCCCGTCCCTCAGCTTCACTGTGAGGGATGGGGCGTTAGCGTGTCATGAAAAGGTGCTGGCCAGATGCTGACCGACTGAAAGCGCATACGGGCGAATCCTAGTCTTCGCCGTAGCGTGCGTTCGTACCTGTACCGTGATGTACTTTATACGTCTCGCATTTAGGAGAGCTGCTTGATGATGGTGTCGGAAACTTCACGCATGGACAGGCGGCGGTCCATGGAGGTCTTCTGAATCCAGCGGAATGCTTCCGGCTCGGTCAGGTTCATCTTGGTGATGAGCAGCGACTTTGCGCGGTCAACCAGCTTGCGGGTCTCGAACTGATCGCGGATGGTGCCAACTTCCTTCTCGAGAGCGCGAATCTGCTCGTAGCGGCTGATTGCCACCTCGATTGCGGGGACCAGGTCGTTCGGGGAGAAAGGCTTGACGACGTACGCCATAGCGCCTGCCTCAACGGCACGGTCGACGAGTTCCTTCTGGCTGAATGCGGTCAGCAGAACGACGGGAGCGATCTGCTCCTTCGCGATTTCTTCAGCTGCGGTGATACCGTCCATGATCGGCATCTTCACATCCATGAGGACGAGGTCGGGGCGGTGCTTCTGTGCTAGCTCGACGGCGGTCTTGCCGTTATCGGTTTCTGCAACAACATCGAAACCCTGGTCCTTCAGAATTTCAACGATGTCGAGGCGAATCAGTGCCTCGTCTTCTGCCACGACGACGGTGCGGGCGGGGCCCTGCTCCTCCGCCTGGTTTTGAGTGGTCAGCTCTGACATTACTCTTCTCCTTATCAAATTGAATCACTTAAAGTCTACAGGAGGGAATAAATGTTCATCTACTTTCTCGCCCTGTCCCCCGCGTGTTATATGCGTCCTATGTGCAGGTAGGAGGAGTTTTCTGACGTTATTTTGTGACCCATTCAACGAATCTTGCACCTTAATGCATATTTTGTTCTATACTGCTCATAACTATGAAAACAAAACCGCACAACATAGACGTCACGCGGCGAAATTCACAGTCAAAACATAGACCCGAAAATGACTCTGACATGCACTAACACACCCTCGGGTTAGACACAAACGTAATAAACAAAATATTTATACCGAAACTCCATCACCTGCCAAAGAAGGCCGATACACTGAAATAGATATTCTCCTCGACTTCTCCGGCACTCGCATTTGACCACCCATACTCGATACCCGGAGGGGATTCATGTCAATCACCCGTCAAGCACGCACCCTGTACTCAGACTTCGTCGAGTACAAGGAACTCGATCGCGCCCCGCTGACTTCCATTCACCCCGGAATTCTCGTCGCCTTCGACTCCACCGCGCTTGCATGCCTCTACAACTACCCAGCCCACATCAGCGACGAAATCCTCCGCGTCTACTCCCAGCTGCGCGGACACGCATTCCTCCCCCACCAGGCACTCAAAGAATTCTGGGCAGCACTCGACGGCGCCTCCCCCGTACCCGCCGCCGCAGACCGCGTCCGCTCAGCGCTCGCGTCCTTCAAAGAAACCCTGCCCGAAGAACGCAACTCCCCTTGGAGCGCACTGCGTTCAGTCGCACACCAGCTGGACCACTCCATCGCGCAGATCATGAGGATCCTCGAACCCACCACCGACACCGGATCCATCAACGTGGCACGCCGCGAAGACGACACAATCCTGCCGCGACTGAACCGCATCTTCACCGGACACGTGGGTGCCGCACCCAGCCCCGAACGCCACGAACAGCAGTGCCGCGAAGCCCTCGAACAGGGCCACCCGCTCCTCGCTAACGCCAGCTTCGACGCCGACTTCGCGCTCTGGAACCAGTGCCTTACCGAAGCAACCACCCGCGTGAAGGGCACCGACTGCGTGTTCGTCACCGGCGGTGTGCGCGACACCTGGCTGCGCAACGGTCAGCAGGTACGCGCCGCATCGGGCGGCGAACCCGTACGTCAGCTGGCGAACCGTCAGCTGCTGCGTGAATACACTAAGGCAACCGGAGGCGGCGTATTCCGCATCTACACCGTCGAGGAGATCCTGCGGCTCGCCTCCAATCAGTACGGCGTGACCGTCAGCGACGCCACCTACAATGCGATTCGCGCGGAACAGCCCGTAGCCGTGTAAAGCCACCACGTAAAGTCAACGTCGAGAATAATCCCACCACACTCACCACAATTAACCGCGAGAAGCCACATGTGTTTCGAGAAGCCACCAAAAACGTGGCTTTTCGAAACACATGTGGCTTTTCAGCGTCTATCCCTCGCGGCTGGCGCGGTACAGCTCAGCGGCATGCTGCTCCAAGGAATCGTCATCACCCAGAAGCAGGTAGCACAGGTACAGGGTGAAGGCGGCGCGGCGGTCGTCAGCGAGCGCATTAGTTCCTTCGCCGGGCTGGGCGCTGAAAGCGATAACGCTGTGCGCCTGCGGCAGGGCCGCGATCAGGTGCGCGGCGGTTTCGTAGCCGTCCTGGTTGTCGGGCAGAACGAAGTGGCGCGGTTCAGAGTTCTCGTCAGCAGTACCGGCCGCCGCTCGAGCGGCGTGAAAGTTAGCCTTAAGGACGTCCTTAACACGGCTCATCAGCTCATCATCGGGCAGCGTGCGGTCTGCATCTGCCAGCGACACGTGGATACTGTTCAGAGTCTCGTAGGGGTGCTCACCCGCGAAGTATCCGGCGGCGAGAGCGTAGCCGGTCAGCAGGTGCGCCTCGGGGGCGGTGAAGGTGCCGCGCGCCTCACGCAGGGCGGGCAGCAGAAGCTCGGTCAGGAGGGGGTGCAGGGACTCGGGGGCGTTCGCGATAGCCTCCTGCAGGTACTCTTCCGCCTCCGCGGTGGGCTCGGCGTTGAGCAGGGTCAGGAAAGCCTCATCGGTGCCTTCCCAGTAGCGGGCAATCAGCACGAGGGTTGCAATCAGCGACAGCAGGTCGCGGTAGTCACCCGAATGGTCAGCGCCGAAGGACTCAGCAACAACGCAGGCGAGCATGCGGGCGGCAATGTTCTCGAGAACGAACTCATCGTAGGCGTTATCGCCGGGCCAGTTAGCGGGGTCGGGCAGGTAGGTTTCGTCCAGGTACCGCAGCACGGGTTCGAGGGGCGCGGGGGCATCCGCCGCGAGGTCGGGGCGGCACTGCTCAACCCAGCTGTTCACGGTAGCCTCGTCAGCGATGCCGGTAGCCTCAGCGAGCTGGGTGCGCGACAGGCTGTACGGTGCAACGAGCTGGACGAGGTCGTCGCACGCACCGTTGGAGCGGTAGGTGGGTCGGTAGTTGGGGGTGGGAAGAGTTCCGGGGAGGTTGGGGGCTGCCATTGGTGGCTCCTTTGCTGAGGTTCGGGGTGAATTGGGTTGTACGGTGTGTGATGCGCGGAACCGTTTGAGGGGCTGGCACATCTTCTAGTTTCAGAATATCCCAGAGCCCCGCATCGTGTGCTGCCCGCGGTCATTATGGGCTTCAGAGTATTTTGATTGCGTTCCTCATGGCCCCATTGACACATACGAGCATCCATCAGTTGTTAATGATAGAATCGCACTGTATTATTTAGTTAATTTTCAAACAATATTTTTCAAAGGAGTTAACAATGCCCCACTCTCCCTATAGCAACAAGAAGGTCATGAAGGCTTGGCTTGAAGACCTTGGGGTTTTGTATACGTTGGCAATTGCGGCAAGGATTATCCAGCATGCGGCAAATAATCCGGACTACCCTGAACATGCGCGGAACGCCAGCAAGGGCATGAACCATTACGAGCTTGTTGCAGAAAATCTTAATCGTGTCACCCTTACCGGTGATAAGTTTGTCTCATTTCAAAATGAACCTATCACGAAGAATCTCAACGCTTTGGCAACTGACCTTCCGCAGGAAGCATATCCGCTTCTCATGGCACTGAAGCGTCGGCGTGGTCTTTACCGAAGCGATTCGTACAAGAACATGCCCTTTTGGGAGGTCAGCACCTGTTGCTCCCTGGTCATGCAAAGCGCTAACCGCTTCGGCGGCATTGACAAGATTCGCTGGGAAAGCAGCACGAAAAAGCGAATTATTTCAGCAACGAATCACTACGTTCAGGACACTCTCGATATTCCGGGGTTGGATGATCTCGTCGAAGATTTGCCGTTGCGTCTCCCCATTTTGGTAGTAGCGTATAATATTTCACCCGAAGGTGAACTCAAGGAGTTTACCCTCGGTCTACCGGCTCCGGTCGAACGTCGAAGCCAGAGCCCTTGGGTATGGACTATTGATGTACTCGAACACGCGACATCGCCCGAATTCCTTGCCGCCATCGATTCTGCACAGGAAGTTCAGTCTACGACCCCTTCTGAGGCCCCGGCAGTTCCTGACGCTCATGTTAAGCTGAAGAAGGCAGCTGAGTAGGAGCTGTTATGACTCATTCACCACACTCTTTGTCCGCGAAAGCATTATGTCTGTACAAGATTCTTCTCCCATACTCTCCTTTGACCCAAGGAGGCTCACGTTAGCTCGAGAACTTCAAGGTGTCCGCAAGAGCGATTTGGCTAGGAGTCTTGGAGTTAGTGCTGTCACTATTACTCATTGGGAATCGGGTAACCGAAACCCAACTAAAGATAATATCTACGCACTAGCTCTAACTCTTGGCGTTGCTCCGTCTTTTCTTGAAAGTCAGTTCTCAGAAGCCCCATTAATTTCTGGCGCACCTCACTTTAGGTCCTTACGCTCAACAACTCAGCTTAGTCGCAACCAGGCTCAAGCGTATACGCAGGTTGTCCAGGATGTTGTGCATACAATGACTGAGTACGTCGATTTCCCGGACCTGGTACTTCCCAGTATCTCGACTGATTCTGACCTTCCCGGTTCTGAGATCCCTCGTCTAGCAGCTGAGCAGGTTCGTAAAGATTGGGGTTTAGGAAATAAGCCCATCCAGCATGTTGTCCGCGCTATGGAGAACCATGGTATTGTCGTTGTCTTTGCACCATTCCATAGTGCAGCAATTGATGCATACTCCACTTTTGGTAGCGAGGCTCCAGTAGTAGTTCTGAACCCGACAAAGGGTGATTACTACCGCCAACGCTTTGATGCCGCCCATGAGCTAGGCCACCTAGTAATGCATGCTGATGCTGATCCTGGTCATAAGGTTCTTGAGGCTCAGGCTCATGCATTTGCCGCAGAATTTTTGGCACCAAGTGCATGCATTCAGGATGAATTGCCTACAGTCATGAACGGTCAAGGCTGGATGAAGCTGAAGGAGCTTAAGGAATACTGGGGCATCAGTATGCAAGCTCTTCTGTATAGAGCTAAAGAACTGGGCCGCCTTTCAGATGACGCCTACCGAAACGCTATGGTTACCGTTTCTCGTAACGGATGGCGCGCTAAGGAACCAGGTCTTATTTCTTCTCTCGAAGAACCGTCCCTAATTCCTCATGCGATTAGTCTCATCGAGGAGTCAGGCGTTCCGTCTGAGATATTGAGAGAGAAATCGCGCGTACCTCAACATTATTTTGAAGTCATCACAGCGCGACGTCCTGTTCTGCCAGTAAACGTATAGGGATAAAGCCTCGAGGGAGTGTAATTCTTGCACTCTCTCGAGGCTTTTCTGTGCATCCCCAAAATATATCAGGCCAATTCAACAGAAAAGCCACATGTGTTCACAACACATGTGGCTTCTCGGCGGAGTGGAGTATGAGGATGTTAGTCCAGCAACGCGTCCACGAATGCTTCCGGGTCGAACGGCGCCAGGTCGTCCGGGCCTTCACCCAGGCCGATGAGCTTGACGGGAACGCCGAGCTCCTCCTGGATAGCGACCACGATGCCACCCTTTGCGGTGCCGTCGAGCTTGGTCAGCACGATACCGGTGACGTCCACGATATCGCCGAAGACCTTCGCCTGAACCATACCGTTCTGGCCGGTGGTCGCGTCAATCACGAGCAGAACCTCGGTGACCGGCGCTTCCTTCTCGATAACGCGCTTAATCTTGCCGAGCTGATCCATCAGACCGGACTTGTTCTGCAGGCGGCCCGCGGTGTCCACGAGCACGGTGTCAACGCCCTGCTCCTTGCCAGCCTTCACGGCGTCAAACGCGACGGATGCGGGGTCGGCGCCTTCCTTCTCGGAACGCACGGTCTTCACGCCCACGCGGTCACCCCAGGTGGTCAGTTGCTCAGACGCGGCCGCACGGAACGTGTCCGCGGCGCCCAGGAGCAGGGTCTGACCGTCAGCGACCATCACGCGGGCAATCTTACCGACCGTGGTGGTCTTACCGACGCCGTTCACGCCAACGACCAGCACCACGCCGGGGTTGCCGTCGCTACCGGCGGTCTTCAGTTCGCGGTCCATGTCGGGGCGAACAATCTTCACGAGCTCTTCACGGAGCATCTTCTTCACGGCGGCGGGGTTGCTCGTACCCTCAACGCGCACGCGCTGCTGCAGCGCCTCCACCAGGCGGGTGGTCGGCTCAGAACCGAGGTCAGCGAGCAGCAGGGTTTCTTCGACCTCGTCCCAGACGTCCTGGTCGATGCGGTCGCGGGAGAGCAGAGCCAGCAGGCCCTTGCCGAGCATGTTGTTGGAGCGTGCCAGGCGGGCACGCAGACGCACCAGGCGACCCGCGGACGGGTCGGGCATATCAAGTTCAATAGCGCGAGGTGCCGAGCTTTCGGGTTTTTCCGCCGATCCGCCGGAGGCTTCTGCCGCCTCCTGACGCAAAGACTGCAGGTTCGCGGTCTTCTTGGGTCGGCGCAGAACGGCGAAAAGTACACCGGCGATCACCAGTACACCCAGCACGATTGCGCAGATTATCATCATCGTTTCATTCACACTACTAGCTTACCGGTTTGGGCGGTTTGGCTGGTCGAGATTACGCGCATGCCCGGCTGTCGGCGGAGTAGACTGGACACTGTTAACTTTTTTAGCCGAACACATGATGGGCGGTTGCGGGTGGGGCCCGCGACTGCCGCGCGGCACCACACGATTTCGAGGATGAACATGAGGAACCCTGCCAAAACACCGCCTGTTTTTGACCCGCGCACGATTGACCCGAACCGTGTGCCGACCGGTTTGAAGGTTCTGATTGTTGCGTCGTTCATGATTGCGGTGGGTTTTGGTTTGGTGGCGCCGGTGCTGCCGAACTATGCGCAGAATTTTAATGCCACGGTCACTATGGCGACGATGGTGGTTTCTGCGTTGGCGATTACGCGCCTGATTTTTGCGCCATCTGCGGGTCAGCTGATTACCCGTTGGGGTGAGCGTCCGGTGTACACGATTGGCATGCTGATTGTGTCGGTAACGTCGTTTATGATTGCGTTCGCCTGGGATTATTGGGTGCTGCTGGCTTCGCGTGCGGTGGCGGGTATCGGCTCGGTCATGTTCACGGTTTCTGCGATGGGTCTGCTGGTGCGCCTGTCCCCGGCGCATATGCGCGGCCGTATTTCGGGCTATTATGCGACGGCGTTCCTGCTGGGTAACCTGCTGGGCCCGGTGATTGCGAGCGCGCTGGCGCCGTTTGGTATGCGTGCGCCGTTCATTGTGTACGGTTTTTCGCTGCTGGCGGCGGGCCTGATTGTGTGGTTCATGATGCCGTCGCAGGCGGCGCTGGAGGCGGAGCGTGACGCGATTATGGAGGCGGCGGCGCTGGCTGAGGGTAAGGGCACCGGGGTGTTGCCGTCGGCGGCACCTTCGCCTGCTGGTGCATCCGGTCAGGGGGCTAAGCCTGGGTCTTCTTCGGGTAAGAGCGATCTGCCTGCGATGAAGGTTCGTGATGCGTTGAAGTTCTCGAATTACCGTTCTGCGCTGGTTTCGAATTGGGCGATTGGCTGGTCGGTGTTTGGTGTGCAGTCGTCGATTATTCCGTTGGCGGCGGCGTATTTGGCGACCGGTGGTGACATGTCTAATTCGGTTGCGGGTACCCTGTTGGCTTCTTTGGCGATGGCGACGAACTCGTTTGGTAATGCGTTGACGCAGACGTTCTCGGGTCGTTTTTCGGATCGTTTTGGTCGCCGTGTGATGGCGTTTTCGGGTCTGCTGTTGGCGGGTTCTGCGGTGACGTTTATGGGTTTCGCGCCGGTGGCGTGGGTGTTTGTGTCGTTGACGGCGTGCTTGGGTATTGGTGCGGCGTTTATGGGCCCGTCGATTCAGGCTGCGGTGTCTGATGTGATTGGTACTCGCCGCAGTGGTGGTCAGGTGTTGGCGGTGTATCAGATGTGTAGTGATTTCGGTATGATTTTGGGTCCGCTGGTGGCTGGTTTGATTGCGGATGCGTGGGGCTTTGTTCCGGCGTTCATTATCAGTGGTTTGTTGTTGGTGGCGGCGGCGTTTACGTGGGCGCCGTTCCGGAAGGCGCGCTGGCCGAAGGATATTGCGGACGCGGACTATACAGGCCGATAGAAGCTCAATAACAAGTGAAAAGCCGGTGCCTGGTTCCTCCTGAGTAGGTAGGAACCGGGCACCGGCTTTATGTGTACGAGAGGTGAGCTGGCAGCAGCACCCAACCCCAGACCAACCTCATATACCCCAGACTGAGGCGAGCTAACCAGAGAAGGTAACCACCTACCAACCCCTATCTCAACCAACCCGAGGGGTAGGCGACCTAGAGGGCGTACCGGACACGCAACGGGGCTCCGTCCTCAAGGCGACTTGGGTTCTTTGGAGGTTAAGGCGCCGCAGAGGGGGCACTCCCCCGCAAACGGCGTCCGGTACGCCATCTCAAACAGCTACCCCGCTTTTAAGGAACGAGTACGGCGGTACCGAACATCATCTGGTCTCCCCAGAGGATCAGGGTCCACGGGATTGATGCGATGAGTCCAAGCGCCACTAGTGTGGGGCGGTACCATCGGCTCTTCGGCAGGTAGGCTGCTACAAGCAATGCTAGGGGGAAGAGCGGAAGCAGGATACGAATGGTTGAGGATATGGGGAGCCAGAAGATAAAAAGATACCCCATGTAGCATCCGGTCCACAGCCACAGAGCGGGGTGGATTAGGGAACGACTAAACTTACGGGAAATCCAGTAATAGAAACCCACCACTGCCATAATAACGATTATTGCAACAACAATCTTGGGAAGCACACCACCAAGGTAGTAGTAGATGCGCAGAATCCACTGAATGAAGAACTGGTGGCCTTCGCCGGGTTTGCGGTTACTCCATCCCAGCTCCGTCGCAAAATATGCGTCCATACGCCCTGTTCGCAGAGCAGCATGTAGAGGGTGTACGAACGCGAAGAAACAGACGAACAACGCGCTTATAAGCTGCCCGAACCTGCCCCGGAAGGAGCCCCACGCATCTGACAGTGCAGAGTGCGATGCATCCTCGATACGACGGCGACGGTAGTCGTTCACCGTACACCACAGCCACCACAGACCAACAAAGGCACCGAGGGGTACGCCGACCGGGCGGGATAGTGCGGCGAGGAGTGCTACGGGGAGTAGCACGAGGTAGCGGCCGCGGAGTACGCACCATACACTTAGGGCAATCAGTAGGACGGATAGTGCTTCCGCGTAGCCTGTGGTGAAGACGGGGCTGGCCGGGCTGAATGCGTACACGGCGACAGCCCATAGTGCGAGGCGGTTGCGGGATTCATCGCCTACCAGGGCGCGAGTGTCGAAGACGCCGCGGTCACGCCAGTTGAGGCAGCCGATGAAAAGACGGTGCAGCACGTATGCCAGTGCGAAGCCTGCAACGAGGGTCAGGGCAAGTGTTGCGACGCGGTACTCAATACCGAATACGTTAGCGATTCCACCGGCGATGAGGGGCTGTAGCGGCATGAACGCCCAGGTGTTATTGTCCACAGTGCCGTTGGGGCGCATCGGTAGTTCTTGGGGGTACCAGTCGGTGTGGATGCGTTCATAGAGGAGGGCATCCCACCTGTTGAGGAACCCGAGGAGGTCATTATGCTGGCCGAAGTCGATGAGGGGATGATTCCTATGCTGTTCGAGAGCGATAGTGAACAGGAAGAGGTGCACCGCGCAGGCAATGCCCCAGATGAGCAGGGCGGGAATCCAGGTTCGGTGGGCGGGTAGTAGCTCTGAATGGCCAGGGGCGGAGGTAGCGCTGTGACCGATGCCTTTAATTGAGGAGCGGGGGGCTTCTAGGGTCGGTAAAGGACCAGCAATAAAGCCGTGCAAGAGGTGGTACAGGTTGGAGGAGCGTGCGGCTCGTCCAGAGTGTTCAGCCATGGTGTTTCCGTATGTGTCAGTGAGCGAATGGTGGTGTGTTTCGGCGCTGTCCCCGGGGCGATTGGTGCATATTATCGACCTGGGTGCAGACAGTGCATTTCTATGAAACGTCTCTCCCAGGATACCAACTAGCTAATACTCAGACAGAATATTTCAACTCTCCGACCTGACATCTAAGAATAGATTTACATCACACACTATATGGAATCTTATGGGAGAAATAGAAAGGCCGGTGCCCGGTCCCTGTGACGTGACAGGAACCGGGCACCGGCTTTATACATCTATTTTGATTTTAGGGCAACAGCCAGACGGGCCCAATAACGTCCGGGCCGCCCCAGAGCAGTCGCATCCACAGGGCGGATCCGAGCAGACCCGCCAGCACCAGCAGGAGTCGGTACATGCGGCTCTTCGGCAGGTAGGCTGCGATTAGCAGCGACAGGGG
>ENA-OWLM01000040-OWLM01000040.1-metagenome-genome-assembly--contig:-NODE-40-length-46015-cov-4.716079_pt1 | contig 46015 bp, 38 predicted proteins | sample MGYA00245349_ERZ651102 | MGnify/ENA primary metagenome ERZ651102 (study PRJEB26857, sample SAMEA4031759) | metagenome | biome: human; feature: oral; material: saliva | place: Philippines | collected 2014 | study... | reverse complement strand
GCGAACTGGACGACGATACGCTTGCAAGCTTCCAGAAACAGTTTAACTACAGCGCAGAAGAGCTGGACTCTGTTATTCGCGTACTGGGTGAAAACGGCCAGGAAGCGGTCGGCTCCATGGGTGATGACACCCCGTTTGCCGTACTCTCCAGCCAGCCGCGCATCATCTATGACTATTTCCGTCAGCAGTTCGCGCAGGTGACCAACCCGCCGATCGACCCGCTGCGCGAAGCACACGTGATGTCGCTGGCCACCAGCATCGGTCGCGAGATGAACGTCTTCTGCGAGGCCGAAGGCCAGGCGCACCGTCTGACCTTTAAATCGCCGATCCTGCTGTACTCCGATTTCAAACAGCTCACTACGCTGAAAGAGGATCACTACCGCGCCGACACGCTCGATATTACGTTCGACGTGACCGAAGCGACCCTCGAAGAGACGGTGAACGCGCTGTGTGATAAAGCCGAACAGATGGTGCGTAACGGTACCGTTCTGCTGGTGCTGTCTGACCGCAATATCGCGAAAAACCGTCTGCCGGTACCTGCGCCAATGGCGGTGGGTGCTATCCAGACGCGTCTGGTCGATAAGAGCCTGCGCTGCGACGCCAACATCATTGTTGAAACCGCCAGCGCCCGCGACCCGCACCACTTTGCCGTGCTGTTAGGCTTTGGCGCGACGGCGATCTACCCGTATCTGGCCTACGAAACGCTGGCCCGTCTGGTCGATACCCGCGCGATCGACAAAGATTACCGCGCGGTAATGCTGAACTACCGCAACGGCATCAACAAAGGCCTCTACAAGATCATGTCCAAAATGGGCATCTCGACTATCGCCTCTTACCGCTGTTCGAAGCTGTTTGAAGCGGTCGGCCTGCATGACGATGTCGCAAATCTTTGCTTCCAGGGCGTGATCAGCCGTATCGGCGGGGCCGGTTTTGCTGACTTCCAGCAGGATCTGGTGAACCTGTCAAAACGCGCCTGGCTGGCACGTAAGCCGCTGGATCAGGGCGGTCTGCTGAAATACGTTCACGGTGGCGAATACCACGCCTATAACCCGGACGTGGTGCGCACGCTGCAGCAGGCGGTTCAGAGCGGCGAATACAGTGATTACCAGCAGTACGCTGAGCTGGTCAATAACCGTCCGGCGGCAACGCTGCGCGACCTCATCGCCCTGAACCCGGGTGATGAAGCGGTCAGCATTGACGACGTAGAGCCTGCATCCGAACTGTTCAAACGCTTCGATACCGCGGCGATGTCCATCGGTGCGCTGAGCCCGGAAGCCCACGAAGCATTGGCGGAAGCCATGAACAGCATCGGCGGTAATTCCAACTCCGGCGAAGGCGGTGAAGATCCGGCGCGTTACGGCACCAACAAAGTGTCCCGTATCAAGCAGGTGGCGTCCGGTCGCTTTGGCGTGACGCCTGCGTACCTGGTCAACGCCGACGTGATTCAGATTAAAGTCGCTCAGGGTGCTAAACCGGGCGAAGGCGGTCAGCTGCCGGGTGATAAAGTTACCCCGTACATCGCCAAACTGCGCTACTCGGTGCCGGGCGTGACGCTGATCTCCCCGCCGCCGCACCACGATATCTACTCTATCGAGGACCTGGCGCAGCTGATTTTCGACCTGAAACAGGTCAACCCGAAAGCGATGATCTCCGTGAAGCTGGTTTCCGAACCGGGCGTCGGCACCATCGCTACCGGCGTGGCGAAAGCCTATGCGGATCTCATCACCATCGCCGGTTACGACGGTGGTACCGGTGCAAGCCCGCTCTCCTCCGTGAAATACGCGGGTTGCCCGTGGGAGCTTGGCCTGGTGGAAACCCAGCAGGCGCTGGTGGCTAACGGTCTGCGTCACAAGATCCGTCTGCAGGTAGACGGTGGCCTGAAAACTGGCCTCGACATTATCAAGGCGGCAATCCTCGGCGCGGAAAGCTTCGGCTTCGGTACCGGCCCGATGGTTGCGCTGGGCTGTAAATACCTGCGTATTTGCCACCTGAACAACTGCGCAACCGGCGTGGCGACCCAGGACGAGAAGCTGCGTAAGAACCACTATCACGGCCTGCCGTTCAAAGTGACCAACTACTTTGACTTCATCGCCCGCGAAACCCGCGAGCTGATGGCGCAGCTGGGCGTGAAGCGCCTGGTCGACCTGATTGGCCGTACCGACCTGCTGAAAGAGCTGGAAGGCTTCACCGCGAAGCAGCAGAAGCTGGAGCTGTCTAAGCTGCTGGAAACCGCGCAGCCGCATCCTGGCAAAGCGGTTTACTGCACCGAGAACAACCCGCCGTTCGATAACGGCGTGCTGAACGCGCAGCTGCTGCAGCAGGCGAAGCCGTACGTGGACGACAAGCAGAGCAAAACCTTCTGGTTTGATATCCGCAACACCGACCGCTCCGTGGGTGCCTCCCTCTCTGGCTACATCGCGCAGACGCACGGTGACCAGGGGCTGGCAGCGGATCCGATTACCGCGCACTTCAGCGGTACCGCGGGTCAGAGCTTCGGCGTTTGGAACGCGGGTGGCGTTGAGCTGTATCTGACCGGCGATGCCAACGACTACGTCGGCAAAGGCATGGCGGGCGGTTTGCTGGCGGTGCGTCCTCCGGTCGGCTCAGCCTTCCGCAGCCATGAAGCGAGCATCATCGGTAACACCTGTCTCTACGGCGCGACCGGCGGTCGTCTGTTCGCCGCAGGCCGTGCGGGTGAGCGTTTTGCAGTGCGTAACTCCGGTGCTATCACCGTGGTGGAAGGCATTGGCGATAACGGCTGTGAATACATGACGGGCGGAATTGTTTGCGTAATGGGTAAAACCGGCGTGAACTTCGGCGCGGGCATGACGGGCGGTTTTGCGTACGTCCTCGACGAAGACGGTGAGTTCCGCAAACGCGTGAACCCGGAGCTGGTGGAAGTGCTGGACGTTGAAACGCTGGCTATTCACGAAGAACACCTGCGCGGCTTGATTACCGAACACGTGCAGCATACCGGTTCTTCGCGCGGCGAAGAGATCCTGGCGAACTGGCCGGCGTTCTCTGCGAAATTCGCGCTGGTTAAGCCGAAGTCCAGCGATGTTAAAGCCCTGTTGGGTCACCGTAGTCGTAGCGCAGCAGAGCTGCGCGTGCAGGCGCAGTAAGGAATTCAGATGAGCCAGAACGTATACCAGTTTATCGACCTGCAGCGTGTTGATCCGCCAAAGAAACCGCTGAAGATCCGCAAAATTGAATTTGTTGAAATCTACGAGCCGTTTTCAGAAGGCCAGGCCAAAGCGCAGGCAGACCGCTGCCTGTCCTGCGGTAACCCTTACTGCGAATGGAAATGTCCGGTACACAACTACATCCCGAACTGGCTGAAGCTGGCCAACGAAGGGCGTATTTTTGAAGCCGCCGAGCTGTCTCACCAGACCAACACCCTGCCGGAAGTGTGCGGCCGCGTGTGCCCTCAGGACCGTCTGTGCGAGGGCTCCTGTACGCTGAACGACGAGTTCGGTGCGGTGACCATCGGCAATATCGAGCGTTATATCAACGATAAAGCGTTCGAGATGGGCTGGCGTCCGGATATGACCGGCGTGCGTCAAACCGACAAGCGCGTGGCCATCATCGGCGCGGGCCCGGCGGGCCTGGCCTGCGCGGACGTGCTGACCCGCAACGGCGTGAAGGCGGTGGTCTTTGACCGTCATCCGGAAATCGGCGGTCTGCTGACCTTCGGCATCCCGGCCTTCAAGCTGGAAAAAGAGGTCATGACCCGTCGCCGTGAAATCTTCACCGGCATGGGCATTGAGTTCAAACTGAATGTGGAAGTGGGCCGCGACGTGCAGCTCGACGACCTGCTGAAAGATTACGACGCGGTGTTCCTCGGCGTCGGCACCTATCAGTCCATGCGCGGTGGTCTGGAGAACGAAGAGGCCCCAGGCGTTTATGATGCCCTGCCGTTCCTGATTGCCAACACCAAGCAGATCATGGGTTACGGCGAAACCGCCGATGAGCCGTTCGTCAGCATGGAAGGCAAACGCGTGGTGGTGCTGGGCGGCGGTGATACCGCGATGGACTGCGTACGTACCTCTATTCGTCAGAACGCGGCACACGTCATTTGTGCCTACCGTCGTGACGAAGAGAACATGCCGGGCTCGAAACGCGAAGTGAAAAACGCGCGTGAAGAGGGCGTGGAGTTCCAGTTCAACATCCAGCCTCTGGGTATTGAAGTGAATGCCAACGGTAAAGTGAGCGGCGTGAAGATGGCGCGCACGGAGATGGGCGCGCCGGATGCGAAAGGCCGTCGTCGTGCAGAAATCGTGGCAGGCTCTGAACACGTGATCCCGGCCGATGCCGTGGTGATGGCGTTCGGTTTCCGTCCGCACAGCATGGAGTGGCTGGCGAAGCACAGCGTCGAGCTGGATTCGCAGGGCCGCGTGATTGCGCCAGAAGGCAGCGATAACGCCTTCCAGACCAGCAACCCGAAAATCTTCGCCGGTGGCGACATCGTGCGCGGTTCGGATCTGGTGGTGACGGCGATTGCCGAAGGCCGTAAAGCGGCTGACGGGATTATGAACTACCTCGAAGTGTAAAACCTAAAGCCGGATGCGCCTGCGCATCCGGCTTGCCCTTCATAACGCTACAGCTGCTCCAGAATATACTGGAAGTTACACACCGAGCTTACGGTCCCCGTACCGATATTTTTGGTATTTACCGAGACGTTAATATCGTGCAGCTCTTTGTCCGTCAAGGCGTGGGCAACCGCAGTGGTTGTCACCTTGCTGTTATCGCAGCCAAGAACGCTCAACGTTGTCCCCATCCCCACAAAGCGGCAATAGCCTCCTCGCGTCCCGGTGGTTTGACTCTTATCGCATAGCTGCCCGTTTTCCATCAGGTAGGTTTTTAACGTTGAGTTTACCGTTCCCCCCGTTGGCGTAATCGACAGTACCGTATCGTGTTTAACGACGTTAGGATCCCAGGATACATCATAGGTTTCGACAGGAATGGTTGGGCAGATTGAGGCGCGCGTCAACGGGCCGGTATACGTCCTCAGATCCCCCATAACATCCGAGGTGAGAATGGTCACCCCTGCCAGCCACGGACAACCATAGTCATCTGACTGGACCTCTACCTTTAAGGTTAGGGACGCACATAAAAAATACTTTCCCTGAATACCAGGGCAGTGTTCATTTCCCACGTAGCTATCATCACTGATAAAGGTTAGCACCGGCGCGGTCTGTGGCCCCGACCAGGAAACCAGAGGGATAGTTTCCCCCGGGCGTTGCCCCTGATTAACGGGGGCCTTGTAGACACCATAATTGACGCCTGTTGGCGTCGATATCGTGATGTTGTAAGTCATTGTCGCTGCAGAAGTTCGCGACTGACCATAGTAAATCTTCACGCTATTAAAGGTTTGGGTTAACTTTTTCTGTGCTGCCTCTGCTGGTGTTAACAGCAAAGAAAAGCACAGTAACGCTATATTTAAGCCTATTAATCGTCGGATATTCATAAATACTCGAAAGCGACCGTGGTTGTCGCGGAGAAAGTGCCTGGCGTAATCACTTCGCCGTTAATAGCCTGTACCCAGGCGTTAAAATTCAATGTATTTAGCCCATCGGTAAGGGGAAATATCGTGTCGGTTGTCCCATTGACCATGACCTGCGTGCCTGTCGATGTTTCAATACCTATCCCGACGCCCTTCGCTATCGATTGGCCCTCCAGCGCCAGAAATCCCGCCATCCCCACCACTTCGACTCCCGAAAAGCGTACCGATACGCCGGTACCAAGCGCTGAATTGCACTCGGCAAGCTGCAGGCTAAAGGGAATATGGGCGGACTGCCTCTGACGCGTGAGGTCAGGCACGCTCATCTGCGGAAACACCACTTCGGCAAGCGTATTCCCCGTGACCACCAGCGTACAGGCGCTGGAGAGCAGCTGACCTTTAAAATGCAGATTGTTCGCCGCACGCCCGGGCAACATCAGCCCACTCCACAGCGACAGCGCGCAACACGTCAGGCATAGCGCCTTTTTTGCTATCATCATTGATAATCCACCTGTAACGTTGCCCACGCGGAAAATGCGCTTTCTGACAGTACAGCGCCGCTTTTTTTCACCGGCACCGCTTTTAGCGTTGGTCTGGCGCTCTCGGCGATCGTTATCGTGCTGCCGATCGTAAATGGCTTACCATCCTGCTGCAGCTCGATTCCCAGCCCCGGCACATCCGTTTCGATCGCCGCGCTGTTATAGTCCGTGGCCGCCCCGGTTAGCGTTAACGTCATCTCCAGCGACGAATCTCGGGTGGACGAGCTACAGGTAATGGTATACGGCACGTCCTGCATAAAGTTTTTACCGTCGATTCTGTCAATAAACACCTTGCTGAAATCGACCTCGATGGTATTTCCGTTGCTGATAGTGCAGGTCGGCGGTGCCACCAGCGTACCGTGGAATTTCAGATTATCGGCGGCGCTAGCGCTCACGCAGATCAACATCAGTGCGGTTGCGATTCTCTTCATTGATATTCCACCACCATGGTTGCTGACGCGCTGAACTCACCGGTTTGTAAGGTTGTTCCGTTCACTTTTACCGGTATGGCCTGCAACGCTGGGCCGCTGGAACTGCTGTATTTAAAGTCAAGCCAGTTGGCCGTACCGATAGGCAGCAGTTTTTTATCGCTGGTCGTCTGTAATCGAATACCGAGGTTGTTAATATTCGTTTTCAACACCGATTCGTTGTTAACAGTGATTGAGCTGCCCTGTATTTGCAGACGCAGATAATCACTGACCCTGCCAGAGCAATTCAGACTGTAGTTAACGGGCTTGGCATAGTTACTGCCGTCCACGCTGCCAATCATCATCGTGCCAAACTCTACCGTCCCGCCGCTTATTGAGCAGGGCGGTGCGCCGTTAATCAGTACCGTCAGCTTCATATCGACGGTTTTATTGACGGCAACAGTCGGTGATACGTAACCAACCGATAATAGAAATAAAAAGAGATTCGCTCTGATTAAACGCAAAGGCTTCATATTTTTCTCCTTGCAGATGAAGCTACGCTTTGCGGCTTTTCTCTTTATTCACTACGCATGCATTGCCATTACAGTCGAAAATCAACGGCAGGCGCGCACCGTAATCATTCACGTAGGTCAATACTGGCGTATTACCCAGTTCGCTCACTTTCACCGCCACTTTCTGCTGCGATTGTGGAGCAAGCACGAGGGGGGTAAAACCAACGGCCGTTTTACCATTCAGGCTGGCGCTGGCATCGCTAAAAATCACGTAGTACGGAGTGGGGTTATTCACCTGCCAGCCGTCGCTCAGCTTGCTTAGCGTGACGTTGTTCTGCCAGGGATTCATCGGATCCACTTTTGCAATCGCCGCCGGGCGATAAAACAGCTTTATCCGTGTTTGCAGGGCGATTTGCAGCGTATTCGGTTTGTCACTTTTCGGCGGTATCTCACGGACGTTATAAAAGAAAAGGGTCTCTTTATCTTGCGGTAACGCGTTGAGCGCCGGCAGGCCCTGAATTTTAATCTGGCCGATACTTAACGGCTCTATACGCTGCACCGGCGGCGTGGCGGTAAACGGAGACTTAATGCGATTACCGTTGCCGTCTTCAATCCATGACTGCGCAAGATACGGCAGCTTTTCACTGCCGTTTTTCAGATCGACGCTGATCGACTTTTCATCCCCTTTAAACACCAGCCGGGTACGATCTGGCGCTACCGCAGCCTGCGCCGTGCCGCTCATGATGGTTAACCCACCGATGAACGCCATCTGAAGTGCCTTACGACAATGATTTCCTTTCATGTTCAAACTATTTTCCTTAATCAATTAAGCGTAGAGCGAGACGATAGTGTTTCCGGTTCCGCCGAAGGCTGCAGGTGCGTCTGCAATTGCAGCATAGGCGTTACCTCCGGTTCAGCCTGTGGCAACGCAATCGGCGTCATGCTATGGCAAGGCAACAGAAGGTTATTAAACAGATCGTCAGGCAACGGCGTGGGTATAACAACGTCACACTGATCCTGTCCGTCCCAGCTCACATGCATACGCTCGCCAGCCTTAATCCCCAGCAGGTACACGCTACCGTCGCCATCCAGAATCCCCACCTGCTGCTGGCGCTCATTTCTGACCTCCGCGCCAAACGGTGGTGCGCTTCCGTCCTGAAGCCGGATATTGGCCATCGCTTTTACGCCGCTGATGACATCAATATGGCGATAGCCGATAGCGCCTTCAGTCAACGTTGCCTGAGCCACAGAATGGATGACCTCCGCGTTTTCCGGCAGTTTTGTCAGATCGATGCGGATCTGGTTACGGTAGTAATCGTTAATATCCGTCAGCACAGCGTAACCAAAATGGTTGGAATAAACGGGCGTATCGTAGCCACCGACCGGGATATCGGCCAGACCGTCAACATCGACCAGCAGACGCGTTCCCCCGTTCATACCGGAGCGGTGCAATCCGCCCCCCTGAGCGGTAAGCGTTCCCCCGCCTTGTAGCGTCATACCGCCGGAAACGTATTCGCCTTCCTGGTAGTTCATGTTCACGTCGATATCGGCGTAGTTGGCGGTGTGCCGGTAATAGCCATCCATCGTGGCGCCGTCATTACCATGACCGGCATTAATCTGGTAATTGTTACGTTCATCAAGCCGCTGGTAATAACCCGCCTGGTTGGTGTTGTCGTTCCCGCTAAATGAACCGTTGTAGCTCAGCGTACGATCGCTTCCCCACGGCACGCTCAACGAGACATAAACACCGTCGTCAGTTTCGTTGTCATACTGATTACGAAAACCATTCAGCGTCAGGCTGACGTTACGCAGGTCACCCACATCGAAATAGTGAGCAATCGTGAGGTTGTAGCTATCTTCATCCGCTCTATTCCAGTAGGTTCGGTGGGTAAAGTTGATATAGGCGTTCACGTTAATCGCCGGAATATTCTGGCTATACGTCAGGGTGAGCATCTCTTTATCGTGGCCCGTACGCATCAGATTGCCGTCTGAGCTCTGACTATCCAGATACTCGTCCATCGTCATGTAGTTTTCTTCCGCAAAACGATACCCGGCAAAGGTCAGGCGACTGTCTATATCATCAAAATCCTTTGCATAGCTGGCACGGAATGAGTTGCCCTGAACCGTACCTTCTCCATAGGGCGTTTCTTTGGTGAATTTTGCCTGCGAGTGCGTAACGTCCATCGATAGCGCACCCAGTACCGCCAGATCGCGCCCAACGCCTATCGCCGCGGCCTGATAGTGGTTTTCTACAATCCCCCCGCCATACAGCGACCAGCCGTTGGTTATCCCCCAGGAGATTTCACCCGCAGTAAAAAGAGAGCCTTCAACATGGTGATCCCAGTCCTGAGGTCGCCCCATGGCCACTTTATAGCGAACCTGTCCAGGCCGCGTCAGGTAGGGAATAGAGGCAGTGCTGACGTCGTATTCCTGCACCTGGCCGTTTTGCTCTTCAACGCGTACGTGCAGGTCGCCAGAAACGGCCTCGTTAAGATCCTGAATACGGAACGGCCCGGCAGGCACCTGCGATTCATAAATCACACGGCCTTGCTGGGTTACGGTCACTTTGGCATTCGTGCGCGCAACGCCAGAGATATCCGGCGCGTAGCCGCGTAGGTTTGGCGGTAACATTTGATCGTCGGTGATCAGGCTGGTACCGACATAATTAAAGCTGTCAAAAATATCTGACGTTAACGCATCCTCGCCCATCTTTAACTGTGCGCCTAACGACGGAATAGCGCGATACGCGTAGTAGCGGCTCCAGTCCCAGTTTCTGGATGTATTTGCAGAGGCAGTGTAAATATCGTCGCTGTCGTCAGCGTCTTCATGTCGATAGTTTGCCTGCCAGTCGGCACGCAAACGCCAGGCGCCAAAGTTAGCACCGACGGTACCATTGCCGCTAATGTCATACTGATCGCCTTCATTATGTTCAGGATGACGCCATTGACTATTGACGTTGTAGTCAAAAAGCAGCCCGGCAATCCCTTCATCCCAGCGAGAAGGAGGATCCCAGTCTTTATCTGAAAATTGGAGGTAGGCCTGCGGAATAATCAACGTCAGCGTAGATTTACCTAAGTCGGTATCGGTTTTAAAACCTTCCAGTTGATTAGGCTGAAGGCATGTACCGCCATTCGTCCATATCAACTTTTCTTCGATGTCTGGCTTTAGGCCAATCATGGCGACGAGGTCGGGCGTGAGGCATGGAAAGGTATTATCATTATCAGGAATATAATTAATGGATGTATCCTGAGAGACCTGGCTCTGATTAACCATAACCTGTAGCGTATATTTCCCGGGCATTACATAGCCTTTGCGAGAAAATCGGTTTAGTTCTAACTTAGCATCACTCTCCAAATCCAAAAATTGGGTATTAAACTGAATAGCCTCTTCCGCATAGCTTTTTTCCGGAGCACCAAACATCGCCAGATTAATGAAAACTGCCAGCGCTTGCAGGCGAAAAGATGAATATTGATGCATCAGACAATCTATCCCTGATCGTAGGCTTATTGTTTTTCTATGAGGCCCCTACGGCGATAGGCCGTAGAGGTTATTACTTACAGATAGCTAATTGCGAAGTTCACAACGCTACTGAATTCGCCTGTATCAATAGAGGCAGCTGCGTCATCACCTTTCACCCAGGCTTTGAAGTTCAGCGTCTGGTTTGCCAGGCCGACCTTCGCACCGTCTACGGTCAGGTTCTGAGTTGATGCGGTACCCAGAGGAATACGGGTTCCTTTATAGTTACCCAGTACGATGCTTGACCCCTGCATTTCACCTTTTGCGCCCATCAGCGCGATATTGCCGGCGTTAGCAGTAGATTCATTACCGGTCGCAGAGAAAACAGTCGACATGGTTTTTTCAGTCGTGAAAGCGCAGTTTTCCAGGCCGATATGGAAATCAACCATAGAAGAACTTTTGCCGCCCAGCAGGGAACCCGTACCAATGTGGCCCAGATCAACGGTCTGATGCTCATCACCGATAACAATTGAGCACGGAGAATCTTCGATGGTGCCGGTAAAGGTAACAGTGCCAGTGCTGGTGCCTGCTGCATTAGCGAAAGAAGCAAATCCCATCACTACCGCTGCGGCAACTGCCGTTTTTACTACAGTTTTCATTTTTCATCCTTAAAAACATTAATTTTAAAATAAGCATGATGATTCCCCACGATGATGGAGAGGAGAGATGCTCAGAACTCCAGAAGATAATTTACTCGCCAGGTGTATATGACACCGCCATTAAATATATTGTATTTAATGATCCTATTCATAATTCACACTATCTGACCGCCAGGACAATAACATGGGCTGAGTAATATTAACCAATGGCGCGCAGTATAAAATATTTACAAAACATCTAAATCAATCAATACTTAAAACACATTTTAAAAAAAATAATCTAATAAATGAAAAATTACTAAAATGACTACATCATCATCAGAAAGAGGATAGAAAACAGCCAAACGAGATTAATTAATGCACTAAAGCATTATAAAAGCAAATACCTCAAAAAAACATGTCATTTTCAAACGTATCTTTATTTTTCAGAATGGAAATAAAATAGTGATACTAGAATAAAATACGCAAAATAAAATACAATATATAAAAAGATACTGTTGCATCCAGCCATATAAATAAATCATGGTTTGAACCATACATATATTACTTAATTTAGATTACTGATTCGTATGTTTATTTATACGCCGCTTCAGGCAATAAAAAAGGAGCTCCATGAGCTCCTCTTTGTATGACGCATTTATATCGGTGTTTATTTCACCACGCGTAGCGCCGGGCGACCACCGCGCGGCGGTGGCGTATCGTCCGGATCGTCGCCGTCGTCAACATCAGGCTTATTGCCGTCAATCACCGACATCACGGTCTCGCTTGTGCCGTTGTCCACGTCTGCATCGTCGTTGAAGCCTTCCGCACTTTCGTCATACGCCGCTTCCGGCTCAAACATGGTACCCGCACCGTTCTCACGTGCGTAGATCGCCAGAACCGCAGCCAGCGGTACGGAAACCTGACGCGGCACGCCGCCGAAACGCGCATTGAAGCGCACTTCGTCGTTTGCCAGCTCCAGGTTACCCACCGCGCGCGGCGCAATGTTCAACACGATCTGTCCGTCACGTGCATATTCCATTGGAACCTGCACGTCCGGCAACGTCACATCCACAACCAGGTGCGGCGTGAGCTGGTTATCCAGCAGCCATTCATAGAAGGCGCGCAGCAGATACGGACGGCGTGGGGAAAGTTGTGACATTTCCACAGTCATTAGCCTCGGCCGAGACGCATTTCACGTTCCGGCTCAGTCAGAGAAGCCAGGAAAGAGTCGCGTTCAAATACGCGCGTCATGTAGCCTTTCAGCTCTTTCGCACCCGGACCGCTAAACTCAACACCCAGCGTAGGCAGACGCCACAGCAGCGGTGCCAGGTAGCAATCGACCAGGCTGAACTCATCGCTGAGGAAGAAAGGCTTCTGACCAAAGACTGGCGCGATTGCCAGCAGCTCTTCACGCAGTTGTTTACGCGCAGCATCCGCTTCAGACGACGTACCGTTAACGATAACGTTCATCAGCGTATACCAGTCTTTTTCGATACGCTGCATGTACAGGCGGCTTTCACCACGCGCAACAGGGTAAACAGGCATCAGTGGCGGATGCGGGAAACGCTCATCCAGGTATTCCATAATGATACGGGATTCCCACAGGGTCAGCTCGCGATCCACCAGCGTTGGTACGCTCTGGCTCGGGTTGAGATCGATCAGATCCTGAGGAGGGTTATCCTTTTCCACATGCTCGATCTCAAAACTGACACCCTTCTCGGCCAGCACGATACGAACCTGATGGCTATAAATGTCAGTAGGACCAGAAAACAGCGTCATTACCGAACGTTTGTTGGCAGCGACAGCCATGAAAACCTCCAGGTATATTCAGAATTTTACTGCTACCGGCCCAACAGGGGCCAGCCAGATGATGTATTGCCCATCCCAGAGAAAACATATTGCTCAAGAATCGAACAAAAATCGAGTATTCACCGATATTTGGGCAGAAAATTGGATGATAGTTTACCAGATTTTGATGGCTTTGTGGTGAGGGGATTCTGGAAATGTGGAAAAAGAGGAGATATATCAATTCATGTTGTGGATAACCTTCGCATTATCCATAAAAAAACCCGCCGAAGCGGGTTTTTCGCCAATCGTACTGCGTAAGCAGAATGGATTAACGTTTGGAGAACTGTGGACGACGACGTGCTTTACGCAGACCCACTTTCTTACGTTCAACCTGACGCGCGTCACGAGTAACGAAGCCAGCTTTACGCAGTTCAGAACGCAGGGACTCGTCGTACTCCATCAGAGCGCGGGTGATACCGTGACGGATCGCACCAGCCTGACCAGAGATACCACCACCTTTAACAGTGATGTACAGATCCAGTTTCTCAACCATGTCGACCAGTTCCAGCGGCTGACGAACTACCATGCGGGCAGTTTCACGACCGAAGTACTGTTCCAGAGAACGTTGGTTGATTACGATTTTACCGCTGCCCGGTTTGATGAACACGCGAGCTGCGGAACTTTTGCGGCGACCAGTGCCGTAGTATTGATTTTCAGCCATTGCCTATAATCCCGATTAGATGTCAAGAACTTGCGGTTGCTGTGCCGCGTGGTTGTGCTCGTTGCCTGCGTAAACTTTCAGTTTACGGAACATAGCACGACCCAGCGGGCCTTTTGGCAGCATGCCTTTAACCGCGATTTCAATCACACGCTCAGGACGGCGAGCAATCATCTCTTCAAAGGTCGCTTCTTTGATACCACCGATGTGGCCGGTGTGGTGATAGTACACTTTGTCAGTACGCTTGTTGCCGGTTACAGCAACTTTATCAGCGTTCAGAACGATGATGTAATCACCGGTATCAACGTGCGGAGTGTATTCCGCTTTATGCTTACCGCGCAGGCGACGAGCCAGTTCAGTAGCCAGACGGCCCAGAGTTTTACCGGTCGCGTCAACAACATACCAGTCGCGCTGTACGGTTTCTGGTTTAGCTGTAAAAGTTTTCATTAAAAGCTTACCCAAATAATAAGTTACACGTTGGTGAACACCCAAACGTTTAGTCAGTTGAGGCTCACACGACAAAGTCCGGCAAACCTACCCCTTCGAATAGCACATGCCGACACATAGAAAGTTTCGGGAAAAAAACCTTCTCGTAACGTGGGGTCGCAAGATTATAGAGAAGTTGAGGTCAAAGATCGACCCTTAAATGCGATTTGGAATAGGTTTTTCGGGGTTAAGTATTGTGCGGTCTGGTGCCCTCACCCCCTGCCCCTCTCCCACAGGGAGAGGGGGGCATTTATGGCATATGCTCCAGCTTCAGGTATTCCTCGCTCTGCATCTCCTGCAGGCGCGACAGGCAGCGCTGGAACTCAAACTTCAGCCGCTCGCCCTGGTAAATCTCATATAAAGGTACCTCGGCGCTGACCACCAGCTTAACGTGGCGCTCGTAAAATTCGTCCACCAGCGCAATGAAGCGTCGCGCTTCGCTTTCCATCAGGCGCGTCATCACCGGCACATCCAGCACCATTACGGTGTGGAACAGGCGCGAAAGCGCGATGTAATCATGCTGGCTGCGGGCATCGACGCAGAGTGTCGCAAAGGAGACGGCCAGGGTTTGATTTTCTACGCCCTGAGTTTGCAGGGGACGATGGTTAATCTCGAGTTCCGGGGCGCGTTCACGTTTTGCCCCCGCCAGCGCCAGCCACAGTTTATCCATCTGATTGGTGGTTTCTGCGTTCAACGGCGAAAGCCACAAATGGGCCTGCGTCAGCGTGCGCAGGCGGTAATCCACCCCCGCGTCGACGTTCATGATGTCGCAATGCTGTTTTATCGCATCAATAGCGGGCAGGAAGCGCGCGCGCTGTAAACCGTTGCGGTACAGCTCGTCCGGCGGAATGTTCGAGGTCGCCACGAGCGTAATCCCACGCGCAAACAGCGCTTTCATCAACCCGCCCAGCAGCATCGCATCCGTAATATCGGAAACAAAAAATTCGTCAAAGCAGAGTACGTCCGTTTCCGCCTTAAAGCGGTCGGCCACAATCTCCAGCGGATCGCTTTTGCCCTGCAATGCCGTCAGCTCCTCGTGAACCCGAAGCATAAAACGGTGAAAATGCAGGCGCTGTTTACGCGTGCCCGGCAGGCTCTGGTAGAACATGTCCATCAGCCAGGTTTTACCGCGCCCGACGCCCCCCCACATATATAAGCCACGTACCGACGCGTTAACCTGAGGTTCTTTTTTCCCCAACAGCCGGCCGAATGCCGCCTTCAGCCCACCGCTTTGCACCGCCTCTGCGGGTTTCGCCGTGAGCGCCTGATAAATTGTATCCAGGCGATTAACCGCTTCACGCTGGACGTCATCCGGCTGATGTGAGCCCTCGTTCAGGGCCAGTTGGTAACGCGATGAGGGGGACAGGCTTTGCATAATCTTATTGTTATTCCTTCGGTTATGACTCATCAGCAGGCGCGACTGATGAAAAAAAGGCCGTTCTACACTACGCGATGATACGTCAGGATTCCACTTCTGAAGAAATAGCGGTTATAGTGGCAATATCAGGCACAGGCAGGAGCCGAGCCAACACCCTACGGAACAACAAGACAACGGGAGAAGTTCATGACCTGGGAATATGCGCTAATCGGTTTAGTCGTCGGCATCGTCATCGGTGCTGTGGCCATGCGTTTCGGTAATCGCAAATTGCGTCAGCAGCAGTCACTGCAGTACGAACTGGAAAAGAACAAAGCCGAACTGGAAGAGTATCGTGAAGAGCTGGTCAGCCACTTTGCCCGTAGCGCCGAGCTGCTGGACAACATGGCGACCGACTATCGCCAGCTGTATCAACACATGGCGAAAAGCTCCAGCAGCCTGCTGCCGGAAATGACCGCAGAAACGAACCCGTTCCGCAACCGTCTGGCCGACTCTGAAGCGGGTAACGATCAGGCTCCGGTTCAGATGCCACGCGACTATTCGGACGGTGCGTCCGGCCTGCTGCGCGGTGGCGCAAAACGCGATTAATCGCAAAACATGAATAAATTTTACGGGCGCATCTCTTGCGCCCGTCCTTTCTTCCCGTCCCCAGCTATTATTTAGTCAAACACCTCATTGTTCAGCGGTTGAAAATTCAATAACATCAAGATGTTTTTGGGCCGTTCTTCTTTCATTCCAGGATACGAGAGTCAGCATCAATGAAGAAAAAAAACCAGCTGTTGAGCGCTTTAGCGTTAAGTGTCGGGTTATCTCTCTCGGCGTCCTTCCCTGCCCACGCGGCACTGCCTTCGCAGGTGCCGGGACAGGCCGCCATTCCTAGCCTCGCGCCGATGCTGGAAAAAGTGCTGCCCGCCGTGGTCAGCGTCCAGGTCGAAGGCACCGCGAGGCAAAGCCAGCGCGTGCCGGAAGAACTGAAGAAATACTTCGGTGATGAATCTCCCGACCAGCAGGCGCAGCCATTTGAAGGACTGGGCTCTGGGGTGATCATTGATGCGGCCAAGGGCTATATCCTGACCAACAACCACGTAATCAGTCAGGCGGATAAGATCAGCGTCCAGCTCAATGATGGCCGCGAATTTGACGCCAAACTGATCGGCGGCGATGACCAGAGCGATATCGCGCTGCTGCAGATCCTAAAACCGAGCAACCTGACGCAGATTACCATTGCGGACTCCGACACGCTGCGCGTGGGCGATTTTGCCGTCGCCGTCGGTAACCCCTTCGGCCTGGGCCAGACAGCCACCTCCGGGATCGTCTCCGCACTGGGGCGCAGCGGTCTGAACCTGGAAGGGCTGGAAAACTTTATTCAGACCGACGCGTCAATTAACCGCGGTAACTCGGGTGGTGCGCTGCTCAACCTGAACGGTGAGCTTATTGGTATCAACACGGCGATCCTCGCGCCCGGCGGCGGCAGTATCGGGATTGGCTTTGCCATACCGAGCAATATGGCCAAAACCCTGTCTCAACAGCTCATTCAGTTTGGCGAAGTCAAACGTGGACTGCTGGGCATCAAAGGGATGGAGATGAGCGCGGATATCGCCAAAGCCTTTAACGTCAACGTCCAGCGCGGCGCGTTTGTCAGCGAAGTGCTGCCAAACTCCGGATCGGCGAAAGCTGGCGTAAAATCCGGCGACGTCATCGTCAGCCTGAACGATAAACCACTGAACAGCTTTGCAGAACTGCGTTCTCGCATTGCCACCACCGAGCCTGGCGCCAAGGTGAAACTCGGTTTGATTCGCGACGGCAAACCGCTGGACGTTGAAGTCACGCTGGATAAGAGCACCTCTTCTTCCGCCAGTGCGGAGCTGATCGCCCCGGCTCTGCAAGGCGCGACGTTGAGCGACGGCCAGCTTAAAGACGGCACGAAAGGCATTACTATTGATACCGTCGAGAAGAGCAGCCCTGCCGCACAGGCGGGATTGCATCAGGATGATGTCATCATCGGCGTGAACCGTACTCGCGTGCAATCTATTGCAGAAATGCGCAAGGTGCTGGAAAGTAAGCCGACGGTCATTGCCCTGCAGGTTATGCGTGGCAAAGAGACTATCTATATTTTATTGCGCTAAGCATTTGCGACCCCGGACATCACCGCTGCATGTGATGTCCGGATAACTCATGTTATGCTGCAAACCGTTCATTTTTTAACGACACGCGCATCATGCTTTTAAAGCTCTTTCGTTCCATTGCTATCGGTTTGATCGTTGCTGCCCTGCTGTTGGTGGCTATGCCGTCTTTGCGTCAGTTCAACAAACTGACGGCCCCCCAGTTTGACAGTACGGATGAAACGCCTGCCACTTACAATCAGGCTGTTCGCCGTGCCGCACCCGCCGTGGTCAACGTTTATAACCGAGGACTGAATACCTCGGCCCATAACCAGCTGGAGATCCGCACGCTCGGCTCCGGCGTAATTATGGATGAACGTGGCTACATCATTACCAACAAGCACGTGATTAACGATGCCGACCAGATTATCGTCGCCTTGCAGGATGGTCGCGTGTTTGAAGCGTTACTCGTGGGCTCTGACAGCCTGACCGACCTGGCGGTTCTGAAGATCAACGCCACGGGTGGCCTGCCCACCATTCCGATCAACCGTAAACGCACGCCACATATTGGCGACGTCGTGTTGGCCATTGGTAACCCGTACAACCTTGGCCAGACCATTACCCAGGGGATTATCAGCGCCACCGGTCGAATCGGCCTGAACCCGTCAGGGCGGCAGAATTTCCTTCAGACCGATGCCTCTATCAACCACGGTAACTCCGGCGGCGCGCTGGTGAACTCCCTGGGTGAGCTCATGGGCATCAATACCCTCTCGTTCGATAAAAGTAACGATGGCGAGACGCCGGAAGGGATTGGTTTTGCGATCCCGTTCCAGCTGGCAACCAAGATCATGGACAAGCTCATTCGCGACGGCCGCGTGATCCGTGGCTACATTGGTATCGGTGGACGTGAAATTGCGCCGATGCATACCCAGGGCGGTGGTATCGACCAGATTCAGGGGATTGTGGTGAATGAAGTGTCGCCTGGTGGCCCGGCCGCTAATGCGGGTATTCAGGTTAATGATGTCATTGTGTCGGTTAACGGCACGCCAGCAGTTTCTGCTCTCGAAACAATGGATCAGGTGGCGGAAATCCGACCGGGTTCAATCATCCCTGTTGAAGTCATGCGGAATGATAAGAAGCTGACGATTCAGGTGACGATTCAGGAATACCCGGCGACAAACTGATGTGTATAAAAAAACCGAAGCCTGTGCTTCGGTTTTTTTTGCCGAGCAGCGCTTACGCTTACCCGGCCTACAAAGGGAGAGGACGTTTTACTTGTTAACGAACTCTTCGCCCAGAGTGATATCTTTCTTCAGCGTATCCAGCATGCCTTCCATCGCGTTTTGTTCAAACGCGCTCAGCGTACCAATGGATTTACGCTCTTCAACACCGTTTTTGCCCAGCAGCAGCGGCTGAGAGAAGAAGCGAGCGTGTTCGCCGTCGCCTTCAACGTAAGCGCATTCAACAACATTTTTCTCGCCCTGCAGAGCACGAACCAGAGACAGACCGAAACGCGCCGCCGCCTGACCCATAGACAGGGTAGCCGATCCGCCACCCGCCTTCGCTTCCACCACTTCGGTGCCCGCGTTCTGGATGCGTTTAGTCAGGTCAGCCACTTCCTGCTCGGTGAAGCTCACGCCAGGGATCTGCGACAGCAGAGGCAGGATCGTCACGCCAGAGTGACCACCGATAACCGGCACTTCCACTTCCGTTGGCTGCTTGCCTTTCAGCTCAGCGACGAAGGTGTTGGAGCGGATGATATCCAGCGTGGTCACGCCGAACAGTTTGTTCTTGTCGTAAACACCCGCTTTCTTCAGCACTTCTGCTGCGATAGCGACGGTGGTGTTCACCGGGTTAGTGATGATACCGATACAGGCTTTCGGGCAGATTTCAGCGATCTGCTGTACCAGGTTTTTGACGATGCCCGCGTTGACGTTGAACAGGTCAGAACGATCCATACCAGGTTTACGTGCCACACCCGCAGAGATCAGTACGACGTCAGCACCCTGCAGCGCAGGACGCGCATCTTCACCGGAGAAGCCTTTGATTTTCACAGCGGTCGGGATGTGGCTCAGGTCAACCGCCACACCAGGGGTTACCGGAGCAATATCGTACAGGGAGAGTTCTGAGCCTGAAGGCAGTTGGGTTTTCAGTAGTAGGGCAAGCGCCTGGCCGATACCACCAGCAGCGCCGAGGACTGCAACTTTCATCCTAAACTCCTTATTATGGTTAACTTTAAGTATCTGTAACTCCGTTGCGGCGACCATAATTCAGCGAGTAAATAATTACAATTTTCGTAGCTAAAGAATTTGAGGTCGCGCGTCTTTCACCTTCGCCTGAATGCTATCGGGCAGCGGGCAGCAACGAAATAAGAGGTGGTTACAATACACCTTGCCACACCACCAAAACAACATCATTTTGATAACATTTAATTTACTTTTAAGCTTATTTGCGCGGCGTGACCCAGGCATGTTTTCCGATAACGAAATCTGATAAAATCGCTCCCTTTCATAACATTATTTCAGCCTGGCACCAGGTAGATGGTTTGCATAAAAATTCATCCACATGCATAATAATGTTGTTTCTATCGTCATATTCCGGGTGACTTATGCGAAGCTCGTCTAAGCAAGAAGAATTAGTAAAGGCGTTTAAAGCGCTACTCAAAGAAGAGAAATTCAGTTCTCAGGGAGAAATTGTTCAGGCGTTGCAGGAACAAGGCTTCGAAAACATCAATCAGTCGAAAGTCTCCCGCATGCTAACCAAGTTTGGCGCAGTGCGTACCCGCAATGCCAAAATGGAAATGGTCTATTGCCTGCCGGCTGAACTTGGCGTGCCGACCACCTCCAGCCCGCTGAAGAACCTGGTCCTCGACATCGACTATAACGATGCCGTGGTGGTTATTCACACCAGCCCGGGCGCGGCGCAGCTGATTGCTCGCCTGCTGGACTCATTAGGTAAAGCGGAAGGTATCCTCGGCACCATCGCCGGTGATGACACTATCTTTACCACCCCGGCAAACGGTTTTTCGGTGAAAGATCTCTACGAAGCGATTCTGGTCCTCTTCGAACAGGAACTGTAATCCTCCTCCTCCCCGCGGCCTGCTGCGGGGATTGTTCTGTCCCCGCTACGTTACCCCCTCTTTTGTGCTGCCTCTTACTTTGACAAATAGTGCTTTTTACCAGCCATTAACATTCATCCAGTGAATACTCAGGCGCAAAACCGCACAAAAAATCAAAGTCCTACATCCCTATGATTTTATTGATTTTAACCTCATAAACTGACGATAAAATAACCATTTTTATGCATTTTGGTTATATAAATCTAGCCCGTTAACACGTAATTACCAGTGAAACAATTAGTCTGGTATTAATTTATCACGTTAATAGTGTATACTTGATTTTGTGATGAGGGTCACAAAGCAAGACCCCACTAAAAAATTCGACGAGGTAAAGAATCATGAAAATCAAAACTACTGTAGCGGCTCTGAGTATCCTGTCTGTCCTGTCATTCGGCGCTTTTGCGGCTGATTCCATCAACGCAGATCAGGCGCAATCCCGTGAAGCAATCGGCACGGTGTCTATTGGCGCGGTCGGTACGTCTCCGATGGATATGCATGAGATGCTGAACAAGAAAGCGGAAGAAAAAGGTGCATCCTCTTATCGCATCATTGAAGCGCGTAGCGGTGACACCTGGCACGCAACTGCTGAACTGTATAAATAAACCCTCGTCGTATCTACGCATACGACTTGCCCCTGGCCTCGCGGTCAGGGGCTTTTTTTTAATGTCGCGCATTAAAACGCAACTGTCCTTCCAGCTCTTCTTCGGCTTCATCAAACAGCAGGATCAGCGCGCCAAAGCGTCTGCGCAGCTTGTCGGGCAAATGAATGAACTCGATCTCCAGCGGTAAGGGCAACTGACTGCCGGTAACCACATCCCACAGCGTATCCAGATTGGTGACGCTTTCCCGCTCCAGGTTAAATACCCGGGTAAATTCTCGATAAAAGTCGTCCTGACTGTCGATTTCATCAAAATCAAAGGTATAGGTTTTCATTGCCAGCCACCCGGTACAGGCGGGCGGAATATGCCGCCCTGTCTATTATAATCCCCCGATATGCAGGGTTTTGACTTCCAGAAACTCTTCCAGCCCCAGCACGGATCCTTCGCGCCCCAGCCCGGACTCTTTTACGCCGCCAAACGGTCCCAGTTCGGTGGAGACGGCACACTCGTTAATCCCTATCATCCCGCTTTCAATCGCCTGTGAGACGCGGAATACGCGCGACAGGTTCTGAGTGTAGAAATAGGCCGCCAGCCCGTAAGGCGTGTTGTTGGCGCGCATAATCACTTCATCTTCCGACGTGAACCGGAAGCAGGCAGCCACCGGGCCAAACGTCTCCTCTTCCGCCAGCTTCATCCCTTCATGACAATCACCGAGTACCGTGGGTACCCAGAAGTTGCCGCCGAGGGAATGCGCTTTACCGCCTGCCAGCACCGTGGCGCCTTTTGCAACGGCATCTTCCACATGTTCGCGTACTTTATCGACGGCGGAAGCGTCAATCAGTGGGCCAACAACGACGCCCTCTTCCAGACCGTTGCCGACTTTCAATGCGTTTACCGCATCGGCGAGCTGGTTCACAAACTTGTCATAGACCGTTTCCTGAATATAAAAACGGTTTACGCTGACGCAGACCTGCCCGGCGTTGCGGAACTTGTTCGCAATCGCGCCCTTAACGGCTGCATCAATATCTGCATCCTCAAAAACGATATAGGGCGCATTGCCCCCCAGCTCCATTGACACTTTCTTCATCGTCTCGGCAGCGTTGCGCACCAGGGTTTTCCCCACAGAGGTTGACCCGGTGAACGAGATTTTGCGTACATCGTGGCTGGCCATGATCGCATCGCTGATTTCATGCGTATTGCCCGCCACCGCATTGAGTACGCCGTCTGGTACACCGGCCTGCTTCGCCAGCGTGAGCAGTGCAAAAGCGCTCAGCGGAGTATTGTTGGCGGGTTTAATCACGCCGGTACACCCTGCGGCCAACGCCGGACCGAGCTTGCGGGTGAGCATCGCCATCGGGAAGTTCCACGGCGTAATGGCGGCAACCACGCCGATGGGTTCGCGGGTCGCCAGAATGCGGGAGCCGGGTTTAACCGGAGGGATAATTTCACCGTTCGCGCGCTTGGCCTGCTCAGCAAACCACTGGATAAAGCTGGCGGCATACTCCACTTCGCCCTCGGCTTCTTTCAGGGGCTTGCCCTGTTCGGTGGTCATTAACCGCCCGAGCCAGCTTTTGTTTTCGATAATCAGCTCATACCAGCGGTAGAGGATCGTCGAACGCTCCTTCGCGGTTTTGGCGCGCCACGCGGGGAAAGCTTTGGTCGCGGCGGCAATCGCTTCTTCGGTTTCCGCTTTACCGGCTTTCGCCACTTTGGCGATCACCTCACCTGTCGCCGGGTTCAGCACGTCAAACGTGGTGTCGAGTGTTTTCCAGATGCCGTTAACAAGATATCCGTTTTGAAAAAGAATGTTGTCCTGGAGAGCCTGGGTAGTCATGTGTCCTCCCTTCCTGAATGTAAGTGCCTGCAGGACTAAGTATAGCCACAAAAAAACCGACGCTTTTGGCGTCGGTTTTTAATCTCACTTAATTGTCAGTCAGGACATTCTGGTAGCGATGCAGCATGAAGACCAATCGCCCGACCGGCTCGGTCACCTGAGGCGGCGCGTCCCAGACCTTGAGCTTCTCCTGGTAGATATCTAACTCGTCAAGAAGCTGTTTAAAGTAGCGACGCCGTTTGTCATCGCTGGATGCCGCGATCACATGGTCGGCCGTGTGGCGCAACTGGCGGTGAAAGGCAGACAGATCGTCGTTAACCGGCACAGGCGCATTCCGCAGGCGCTGGTGCGCGATGATCATGGTTAACGCCAGACGGAACCTGGCAACGTCCCCCGGAAATTTATTGAGCAGCAGGAACAGCTGCTGATAAAGCGCCGGAAGGTGGTTCTCTTTACGACGTGCGGCATTGGTTGTCATGGATGAAACGGCAGCCGATACAAACTGATTCAACAGCACACGACCGGTCCGCGCCTGAGAGTTATCCCGCACCAGCAGAATCACCATCATCGCCAGGAAACAGCCCACCAGCTGACCTAACGCACTGTCGAGGAACTGGCTGAAATGGAAGGTCATCGGGTTATCCAGCACAATAATGTTAATGGTACTGGCCAGCGCACCCAGCGATCCCAGACGGCGCTTCTGCACTTCTATCCCAATAAAGAATGCCATTACCGCCAGGCTAATGCAGAGCAGCAGCATGCTTTGCTGTGTCGACGGGATAATCACCAGGAAGTAGAGCGCACCAATGGGCAGTGCGGCAATGGTACCGTATAGAAAATCGATAGCGACCATGCGCGGGTTGGGCAGACGCATCGCCAGCGCGGTAACGACGGCAATCATGACCATCGCACCGCTACCGGACGTCCAGCCGGTCCACAGCCAGAACAGCGTGCCGAGCATGCAGGCCAGCGTGGTACGCCAGAAGTTGACCATAGCGTGATGGCGCTCGGCGGATTCCGGCTTGATCACCACTTCGCCCTGCAGCACCTCTTCTTCCGCCGCGCTGATTTTGGTATTACCCGTCACGCCGCGCTTCAGCAGCAGGTAGCGCGTCGCGGCACCAACCCAGGTATAAATCGTCACCGGCGTATCGCGTTCACCCGTCCAGGCGATGACGCGACGCATGCGTTTAAGCTGTCTGTGCACGTCCTGCACCGTTTCAACCGGCTCGTCAAAGAGCTCACGGAACGTGTCCGTTACCGCCTCGGGGCGGGTATTCTGAATCAGATAGGTCTCGCACGCCTGAGTGATCAGCGTTAAGGAAACGGTATTGATCGCTTTCAGGCGACGGTTGGCGCGTTCCCAGCGCGAAGATTCCATATTAAGGTTGCTGCGCATCCCCTCCAGCGCCTGCGTGCGGCGCACCAGCCCGCTCCACGCTTTATCGACCTCTTCGCTGTCACCGTGCCTGATGCACAACTGCATCAGCTGGTACTGGGCAACAATCAGCGCGTCGAGCTCACGGTCCACTTCCTGCTTGATGGAGCGCGGGGAGAAAAGCAGGTCCGCCACGATCGCGCAGACGATACCAATGACAATCTCGCTGCAGCGTTCAACCGCAAACTGCGGAGCAAGCAGCGGTTCGGACTGAATGGTGATGACAATGATCAGCGCGGTATAGCCCGCCAGCCCCCATGCGTAGGAGTTTTCAACTTTGACCAGCGAAGAGATCCAGGTGCAGAACCCTGCCCAGATACAGCACACCATGATCATCAGCAGAGGGGTGCGGATCATCAAAATAATGATGGTGAGCGCGGCGAAACAGCCGATAAACGTCCCGACGATACGCAGCATACCGCGGTAGCGGATGGCGCCAGAGTAAGGTTCACCGCCCGCGGCAAAGGCGGGGCCAGCCGCAACAATAGCGGCCGTCAGCACCGCCCAGCGGGGCGTTTCCAGCTGGAAGTGAAAGCCGACAAACAGCGCCAGCACGATGGCACATGCCAGCTTCACGGCGAAGCGAATGTGCTGGCTGGCGATGGAGAAGATACCCATAACGATTAACCAAACTCGCGCAGGCGGTGGGCGATTTTACGGAAAATGGAGTCCTGGCTGGCATCGCGGTCTTTTTCCCCGGTGATAACCACCGTTGCCGTGGTGCCCGCAGGCCACAGATTCCCCTGCTGCTCATCCAGATGGATACGTACCGGCACGCGCTGCGCCAGACGGACCCATTCCAGGTTGGAATCCACCGTCGCCATCCCTTTGGTATCGTTGGAACTGCTGGAGTTGGTGACCCCTGCCGCGACGCTGTCGACGGTGCCTTTAAATACACGATTGCTGCCGAGCGGCGTGATCTCCGCGCGATACCCTGGACGTACGCCTTCCAGCTTGGTCTCTTCCATATAGGCGAGCACGTAGAAAGAGTGCTGCTTAACCAGCGCTACGGCGGTAGAGCCACGGGTAATGAATTCCCCGGCATAGACGTTCAGGTTGGTGACCCAGCCATCGGACGGCGCGCGGATCACGGTGCGTTCGAGATCGAGCTTCGCCAGATCGCGCGTTGCTTGCGCTTTCGCCAGCTGGTGCAGCACGGTTTGCAGCACGTTGTTGGACTGGTCAATCTCTTCGCGGGACATTGCCTGAACGCCCAGCTGGTTACGGCGGCCTGCCTCGCGGCGTTTCTCCGCGGCCAGCGCCTGGTAATAGGCCACGTCCGCTTCCGCTTCTTCTAACGCTTTTTGATAGCGAGGCTGGTCAATGGTGAACAGAACCTGATCTTTTTTCACCAGTTGGTTATCGTGTACGTTAACCGCGGTGATGAGACCGGCCACGTCGGGGGCAATCGCCACCACGTCGGCGCTGAAACGCGCATCGCGCGTCCACGGTGATTCCGTGTAATAAACCCAGGCGCGGAAAATGGCGATAAACGCCAGAACGACCAGCGCCATGGTGATAGCAGTGCGGGAGACTTTTCTTATTAGCGTTTTCACATCAACCTCAGACAAACATGCGCGATATCAGATAGAACAGGCAGCAATACAGCGCGGTATTGAACAATGCAGGGTGCCAGACGAAATCGTAGATCCCGGTAGGGACCAGCACCTTGCGCACCAGCCAGAAGATCGCCAGTGATAAAAGAAGCTCGAAAAATATCGGTGGGAACGACAGACCGAACACCACGATTACAGGAAACAGACTCATGTTGACCTTGATAAGAGAGAGTGCAGGCTTCAGATTTTTTTTAGCGCACGCCATCGCAGGAGAGCAAGAAACGCCGGGCGAGAATGGCGCAGCCGTTATGTAATTAATAATATATTAACGTAACTGTTATGCTGTTATCTATAATATGTGATCTAAATCACTTTTAAGCCAGAGTGAACAATGGAACGTTTAAAACGCATGTCCGTCTTCGCCAAAGTGGTAGAACTCGGCTCCTTTACCGCCGCTGCGCGTCAATTGCAGATGAGTGTCTCTTCCATCAGCCAGACGGTGTCAAAACTGGAAGATGAGCTGCAGGTGAAGCTGCTCAACCGCAGTACCCGCAGCATTGGCCTGACGGAAGCCGGTAAAATTTATTACCAGGGCTGCCGCCGAATGATGCACGAAGTGCAGGATGTGCACGAACAGCTCTACGCCTTTAATAACACCCCCATCGGTACGCTGCGCATTGGGTGTTCTTCAACTATGGCACAAAATGTTCTCGCTGCCATGACGGCGGAAATGCTGAAAGAGTATCCGGGTTTAACGGTGAATCTGGTGACGGGCATCCCTGCGCCGGACCTGATCGCCGACGGATTAGATGTGGTGATCCGCGTCGGGGCGTTACAAGATTCAAGTCTCTTTTCACGTCGGCTGGGGAGCATGCCGATGGTGGTCTGCGCCTCAAAAAGCTATCTGGCGCAGTACGGCGTTCCGGAGAAGCCTGCCGATCTCAGCAACCACTCGTGGCTGGAATACAGCGTGCGCCCGGATAACGAATTCGAACTGATTGCTCCGGAGGGGATCTCCACCAAACTGTTGCCGGAAGGCCGGTTCGTCACCAACGATCCGATGACTATCTCCCGCTGGCTGGTGGCCGGGGCCGGGATCGCTTACGTGCCGCTGATGTGGGTGATCAATGAGATCAACAGCGGCGTACTGGAGATCCTCTTCCCGCGTTACCAGTCCGATCCGCGTCCGGTCTACGCTCTGTATACCGAGAAGGACAAACTGCCCCTCAAAGTACAGGTGTGTATTAACTATCTGACCGAGTATTTTGTCGAAGTGGCGGAGCTGTTTCAGGGGATGCGCGGCAGAAGAAAGGAGTAATAAAATAATCGCTGCAATCATATTTGGCATAAATATTTCCCGGATGGTACTCACCTACATCCAGGAATATTTCCGCCCTCCTCTCAGGAATGGCTAATTGACACTCCCGCCACCCGCCATTTACCTTATAAGCAGTCTGAGCATCAGACTGTTATATATTTGTTACCAACATGAATAATAAAATGTATTCCGCAGGATGACGTTAAACAAGGAAAAGAAATGAATATATTCGAACAAACACCGCCTTCGCGCAGGCGCTATGGACTCGCCGCGCTCATTGGTTTGATTGCAGGGATTGTCTCCGCGTTTGTCAAATGGGGAGCCGAGGTGCCGCTTCCACCTCGCAGCCCGACTGATTTATTTACCGGCGCATGCGGGCCAGAGCAATTATTACGGGCAGCAAGTCAGATTGACTGTTCCCGCAATTTTTTAAACCCACCTTATGTTTTTTTACGCGACTGGCTGGGCGTCGTCGATCCTAACGCGGCGGTTTATACATTTGCCGGACATATATTTAACTGGGTCGGCGTAACACATATTATTTTCTCAATCGTGTTCGCCGTAGGTTATTGCGTAGTTGCTGAAGTCTTCCCGAAAATTAAACTCTGGCAGGGTTTGCTGGCGGGTGCGTTAGCTCAGCTTTTTGTTCATATGATCTCCTTCCCGCTGATGGGGCTGACGCCACCGCTGTTTGAGCTGCCGTGGTATGAACACGTGTCAGAGATCGTGGGCCATCTGGTCTGGTTCTGGTCGATCGAAATCATTCGTCGTGATTTGCGTAATCGCATCACTCACGAGCCGGATCCGGAGATACCGCTGGGTAACTTACGTTAAAAAAAAAGGCGCTACATCAGTAGCGCCTTTTTTTATGCAGGGTCAGGTCAGGCGGTGCCGCCCACCGTCAGGTTGTCCACTTTCAGCGTTGGCTGGCCCACGCCAACCGGCAGGCTCTGGCCCTCTTTTCCGCAGACGCCCACGCCGTTATCCAGCTTCAGATCGTTACCGACCATGGAGATCTGCTGCATGGCTTCAATACCGGAGCCAATCAGCGTCGCGCCTTTCACCGCTTTGGTCACTTTGCCTTTCTCGATCAGATACGCTTCTGACGTGGAGAAAACAAACTTACCGGAGGTGATGTCCACCTGGCCGCCGCCAAAGTTTGGCGCGAAGATCCCGTAATCGACGGATTCGATAATCTCCTGCGGCGTGGACTGGCCCGGCAGCATATAGGTGTTGGTCATGCGCGGCATCGGCAGGTGCGCGTAGGATTCACGGCGGCCGTTACCCGTCGGTGCAACGCCCATCAGGCGCGCGTTGAGTTTGTCCTGCATGTAGCCTTTCAGCACGCCGTTTTCAATCAGCACGTTATACTGGCCTGGCGTACCTTCGTCGTCGATTGAAATCGAGCCGCGACGATCGCGCATGGTGCCATCATCCACGACGGTACACAGTTCAGAGGAGACGAGCTGCCCAATCTGGCCGCTGAATACGGACGTCCCACGACGGTTAAAGTCGCCTTCCAGACCGTGGCCCACCGCCTCGTGCAACAGCACGCCCGGCCAGCCCGCGCCCAGCACCACCGGGAATGAGCCCGCGGGAGCCGCGACAGCTGAGAGATTCACCAGCGCCATGCGTACGGCTTCTTTTGCCCACGCGTCTGCGCGTGCTTCACCGTCAACGTCGCCCAGGAACCAGTCATAGCCGAAACGACCGCCGCCGCCGCTTGAGCCGCGCTCGCGTTTGCCGTCGTCGTCGACCTGCACGCTGATGGAGAGACGCACCAGCGGACGCACGTCGGCGGCCAGGGTTCCGTCGGTCGCTGCCACCAGAATCAGTTCATAGACGCCGCTCAGGCTGGCAGACACTTCCTGCACGCGTTTATCCGCAGCGCGCGCCACTTTGTCCACGCGACGCAGGATATCCAGCTTCTCTTCGCGGCTCATGCTCTGCAGCGGATCGATGCTGGTGTACAGCGCAGCGTGCTGCACTTCACCCAGGGTTTTCACGCGGCCATCACCCGTATCACGCACGATAGTACGCGCGGCCTGCGCGCTCTTCTCCAGGGCCGCCAGGCTAATCTGATCGGCATAGGCAAAACCGGTTTTTTCGCCGCTAACGGCGCGCACGCCGACGCCCTGATCGATGTTATAAGAACCATCTTTAATGATGCTGTCTTCTAAAACCCAGGATTCGTGATAGCTCGACTGGAAATAGAGATCGCCGTAGTCGAGACGGCGTTCGGTCAGTTGACCAAGAATGGAGAACAGGTCCTGATGGCTCAGGCCGTTCGCTGCGAGCAAATGTTCACTTACCAGGTTCAGACTCATCGTATTGCTACTCGTTCGTTGCCGCCCGTGGCGGTAAAAAGATCGTATTTATTGAGAGTGAGGCAATTACCTGCCCACGTCAAATCATTGCTGTGCATCTTTGCGCGGCTGGCGCAGCACCTCGTTAATCTGCGGTTTATCGATCGGACCGGTAATGCGGTAACGCAGAATCGAGACCTTACTCCACAGTGGCCCCAGCACTTTACTGGCGGCAAACACCGCCGCACCGACAATCGGGTTCACCACAAAGGCCGCCGCAACGCCCACGCTAGCGGAAATTTCCGGTGCCACCACGGCTTCCATATCCAGCTCGCGACGCACGAGGTTCACCGAGCCTTTCATGGCGATATCCGCTTCCAGGCCATCGACCAGCGTGTCGTCAGTATGCAGAACGCCGTCCTTGATCCACGCCGTGCTGCGAATAGAGTCGTAGTAGAAACCTTCGCTGAAGGTGTCGCTAAAATCGAAGCGCAGCTTGCGCAGCAGGGCATCAAAACTCAGCAAGCGCAGGATCTGCCCGGCGCGTCCCGTACTCACATCGGCAATTTCACCCTTACCGAACTGGGTTTTCAGTATCCCGTTGAGCGAAGCCTCATCCGGCTTCCACGGCGCGGCGCGCCAGTGCAGATCGTAATTGACGTCAAATGACGAGCCGCGGAGCGGTGTACTGATGCCAAAGAAGTTAGCCGCTGCGTCCAGCTTGTTGCCCTTGATGTCGCCTTTCAGCGAGGTGCGCTGCTCGCCTGGGTTATTGACCCATTCGCCCGCGGCCGTCAGGCGGCCAAAGCCGGTGTCGACCAGCCCACCGGTCAGGCTCAACGTATTGCCTTTGATGGCAACATCACCGTCAATGCGTCCGTACTTTTGCCCCCACAGCCAGCATTCCGCGCAGCGTAGCTGCAGATCGGGCCAGCCGCTGAAATCAATACGGGAAGCGTTACTGAACGGCGATGGGCCTGCGGCCTGGTCTTTGCTGCTCGCGACTGTCGGGTTGTAGTAGAGGTAGCGGATCGCGGCCAGCCACGGCGCGTTATCGCGCATAGTTAACGTGGCGTTAATCTCCCTGCCCTGAGCCTCTACCTTTGTCCCGTTGCTCGTCGGCTGAGAGACAATGCTCAGGTTGTTCCACCGCTGTCCGCCCAGCGTCAGCGCAGGCGTGCGCAGGGTAACGGTCTGCGGGAACTGAGCGGTCTCGTCTACGTTCTGCCCCACGCCTTTCTGGAAAAGCGCCAGCCATTCGGCACCATCCATCGCCGGAAGGTTGAGTTCAATGCCTGCCTGTTCAGGCAGCGGCGGCGTGGAGCGGCTGTCAGTCGTCCAGATGGCCCTGTCGAGCGTAAGCTTGCGGTTAAGCAGCCAGCGGCTGTTGAAGTGGTTTGTCTCGCCTGCGCTGCCGGTCAGCGCGAAGCTATTGAGGTTGCCATCAACGTTGAGCTTCACGGGCAGCGCCTGCCCGGCGTGTTTATCCAGCGGCGCGGGAAGCTGGCTGCTGATGTTTTTCAGGTCGCCAGTGATATCGACCTTATAGCGGGCACCAGCGTGATAAGGCAGATCGATAGCGACCTTACCGTTCCAGGCAACGGCACCGTCCACCGATTGCGCGAGCGGCTTCGGCAAAACATCCATTCTGGCAGGCTGCCAGTTAGCATCCAGATTAACCGCCACCTGATAGGCCTTTTCCCCTTCGGTGGTGGAGAAATCAATATTGACGGGCTGATTGAACCAGTTGGCTTTAAGTGGCTCACTCTTCAGGTTGCCGTTCACGAAGCTGAACTGCCCCGTGAGGTTTTTCAGCGTGCTGTCGAGCGGTTTGATGTACAGGCTATTGTTGTTCAGACGAACATCGCCTTTCGCGGTGGTCATCTCACCGTCCAGCGGGATATCCAGATGTAAGCGAGCACTCACATCGCCATCTAACTGTAGCTCCTGAAGCGTGGCTCCCAGTGAATCATCCAAAGGCGTATCCTCAAAGTACGGCCCAACCGCCTTGCCCGGGCCGTTGATATCCGCATCAATAAGCAGCTTCTCTTTGGAATAGTCCGGGATATTTGCCGTCAGATTGCTGGCCGTTACGCCACCCAGCGCAACGCTGTCTGACTTCATCCACAATCCGTCATTGAGGAAGTTGAGTTCAATATCCAGATTTTTCAGCGCAGGCCAACCCGGCTGGAAGGCGAAGGTGGCGTTGTGCAGCGGCACCAGCACCTGGAACTGGCCTTCATTATGCTTGTAAGGGAACAGATGCGGATTACCGCCGTAGGCCAGCGTGGCGTTATCCGCCTGCCCGCCCTGGATCGCGCCGCTCAGGTAATCCACCAGCGCCTTGCCCATCAGGTTCTCCGGGAAGTAGCGCCAGGCCTGCGAGCCGTCACTAGTGCTGATCCCTGCAAGAATACCCAGCCACGGCTCATCGCCTTCGGGCTTCAGATAGCGGAAATCCCCGCGTGCATGTACGGCTTTGGCTTTGACGTCAATATCACGGCCATCAAGCTGAAAACCTTTGTCATTTTTAAGCCAGCTCAGCGTAGCGTTGCCATGCTCGATTTCCAGCGGAGCGCGGAAGACGGTTTCATACGGCATTTTGGCGTCGTGCATATCAACCGTCAGCCTGCCGTTTTCCACGCTACCTTCCAGTTTGCCGCTGAAGTGTTCTGCGCCTGGCAGTAGTTTCCACTGCTTCCAGGCCAGGTCTTTCCATGTGGCCTGGAAGCGCGTTTTCTCCGTCGCCTGAAGCGGGATATCCAGCCCCAGGGCGTCAATCGTCCCGCTCGGCTGCGTGGCCAGCCAGATCTCACCAAGGTCAGGCGAGAGTTTTGCAGCCATCGAGCGCAGCCCTTCGATGGCGGTCAGATCCAGATTGCTGGCTCGGATACGGAGCTCGTCACTGCGTTTGCTGCCTGTCCCGCCGACATCCTGTTCCGGCATCCAGGCCAGGGTCAGCGCACCGCGTGGCCACGGCTTGTTGTCCATGGTGATGCGCGTATCGGGAATAGCAAACTGCCAGCCTTCTTTCTCCTGAGTCACGTGCGCGGTGAGATTATCCACGGAAAGCTGATGCTGCTGGTTCTCCGCTTTCCAGCTCGCGCCCCCCTGCTTCAGCCAGATGTCGCCGCTGGCGAATTCCCCGTTTGTCAGCGTCATCCAGCCTTCAAGGCTGAAACGCGCGGTTTCCAGCTGCATGTTTTGCTGCAGCCAGTCACCCAGCCAGGGTTTCACATCCACATCGTCGGCCTGCAGCCAAACCTTACCGTTGTTCAGTAACCCATTGTCGTCACGCAGATCCATACGCACCTGCATCACGCCATGCTGCCCATTCAGGCTGGAGAGATTTACCTGTCCCTCGGCACGATGGCGGTCTTTACCGTTCAGCCAGGTCAGCTGTGGGATCGCCAGCTCGGCACGCTGCCCCGAGAGGGTAATAAAGCTCACCTCGCTGTCGCGGAGATCAAAGTGATCGAACTGGCGCAGGAAGAGATCGCTGATGCGGTTGGTTTCCAGTCCCCGATCGCCGTCGCCACTGCGCAGCGGCGTATTGGTCAGGAACTGGAGTTGCCAGAAGGTAAGATCGCGAAACTGCCAGCGCAGATGCAGCAGGCTTTGCCAGACGTCCAGCGCCAGCGTTACGCGTTTAATTTTCAGATGGCCGCCGTCTTTCAGGCTGGCATTGATATCCCGCGCATCGAGCGTTGGACCAAAGTTCTGCCAGCTTGCACTGATCTGGCTTACGTCCACCGGCACGCCGGTGGCGGATTCGATTTTCGCCAGCACCTGCGGGCGCCAGCTGTCCAGATGCGGCAGAACGAGGCGTAGCCCGCTCACGAGCAACGCGACAATCACGACCAGCGTTGCCCCTGTAAGCAGTAAAATCCCCGGCAATCGCCTCACGCATCTCTCCTTGTCAGCTTTGGTCTCGCAGCGAACTGCGGTTTACATCATCACGACGTCAAACTGCTCCTGGTTATAGAGCGGTTCGATTTGTACTTTTACCTGCTTGCCGACAAAGATTTCCACTTCCGCCAGCGCGTGCGACTCTTCGCCTTTCAGGGCTTCCGCCACCGCAGGGGAAGCATAGACCAGAAAACGGTCTGAGTCGTAGGCATGATGGACACGCACGATTTCCCGCATGATTTCATAGCAGACGGTCTCAACCGTCTTTACCGTACCGCGTCCGTGGCAGGTTGGACACTCGTTACACAGCACATGTTCCACGCTTTCGCGGGTCCGTTTCCGGGTCATTTCCACCAGACCCAGCTGAGAGAAGCCGTTGATGCTGGTTTTCACGCGATCTTTACTCAGCGCCTGCTCAAGCGAGTGCAGCACGCGACGGCGATGGTCTTCATTACTCATATCGATAAAGTCGATGATGATAATGCCGCCCAGATTGCGCAGACGAAGCTGGCGAGCAATGGCCTGCGTGGCTTCGATATTGGTGTTAAAGATGGTGTCATCCAGATTGCGATGGCCGACAAACGCCCCGGTGTTGATATCCACGGTCGTCATCGCTTCGGTCTGATCGATGATCAGATAGCCGCCGGATTTCAGCTCGACCTTACGCTCCAGCGCGCGCTGGATTTCGTTTTCGACATCATAGAGATCGAAGATCGGCTGGCGGCCAGAGTAGTGCTCCAGCAGGCCCGGCATTTCCGGGATGTACTCGGCGGTAAATTCCAGGAGCGCTTCATAGGTCAGGCGGGAATCTACGCGAATGCGGTCAAGCTGCGCGTCGGCGAAATCACGCAGAACACGTTGCGCGAGCGCCAGCTCACCGTACAGCTGATAGCGGGTCTGGTTGCGTTTTTTACGCTCCATCACCTTGGTCCAGACGCGCTTGAGGTAGGCCGCATCGGAGGCCAGGTCTTCTTCGCTGATCCCTTCCGCGGCAGTACGGATGATAAACCCACCCTGTTCGTCGCAGTAGGCGCTGACCACTTTTTTCAGACGTTCGCGTTCGGTTTCGCTCTCAATTCGCTGGGAAACCCCCACGTGCGATGCACCGGGCATAAAGACCAGGTAACGGGAAGGTAACGTGATGTCGGTGGTCAGACGGGCACCTTTGGTACCCAGCGGATCTTTCACCACCTGCACCATCAGATCCTGGCCCTGACGCACCAGCTCGGAGATGTCGCGGACGGCAAACTGTTTTTGCTCTTCACCTGCCACACACTCGGTGTGCGGCATGATGTCGGAAGCATGAAGAAATGCCGCCTTATCGAGCCCAATATCTACAAAAGCCGCCTGCATACCCGGTAGTACACGACTGACACGACCTTTGTAGATATTGCCTACGATTCCGCGTCGCGCTTCACGCTCAATATGAATTTCCTGAAGAATGCCACCATCAATGTAGGCCACACGGGTTTCCGAGGGCGTTACGTTTACCAACAATTCAGCCGTCATAATTATCCCTTCCCTCACGCAGTGAGTTAAAATTGCTCAGCAACTCATACGTTTCCACCAGCGGTAAGCCGACTACGGCGTGATAGCTGCCATTAATCTTCCTGACAAAACAGCCACCCAACCCTTGAATACCGTATGCACCTGCTTTATCCATCGGTTCACCGCTGGCAATGTAAGCGGCGATCTCGTCGTCGGTAAGCACTCTGAACGTCACGTCCGTCACGACCAGGCAATCCAGCACGTTTTGACTGTCCGCCAGCGCAACGGCTGTCATCACCTGATGCGTTTGCCCGGACATTTTACGTAGCATTCGCGCTGCATGGTCAGCGTCATGCGGTTTCTCCAGCACTTCACCGTTAAGGATAACGATGGTATCCGCCCCCAGAACCGGAAGGTCACGCGGCGTTTGCGCCACGCCAGCCTGCGCTTTTTCACGTGCCAGACGGGAAACATACTGCTGAGCACTTTCACCCTCAGCACGTTTTTCTTCAATACCCGTAACGATACGTTCAAAGGAGACGCCCAACTGAGTGAGCAACTCCTGACGACGCGGAGAACCAGAGGCAAGATAGATAGACGTCATAGAAACCTTTTACTGCACGGCAAACTGCTGGCGAATTTTACGCATCAGCAGGAACAGCCATGGCCAGAGCACACCGTTTACTACACTACTCCAGAACACTTCCGGTCGGAAAGAGACGTTGATCACTAAAAACTCTGCCCAGAAAACAACGATATCCGCAGCAAGTGACAACAACATCACCACCAGCGCCTGTTGCCAGAGCGCGAGGTTACGAAAGAGCTGGAATTTGAGTGCGACGAGGTACGCAATAATGCTCATGGATAACGCGCGTACGCCAAGCGTAGAGCCACTAATGAGATCCAGTATGGCACCCATCACAAAACCTGTGCCCACATTTACGCGGTGCGGCAGGGCGAGGATCCAGTAGAGCAAAATGAGCAATACCCAGTTTGGCCGGAAAACGAGGATGTCGTCCGGCCAGGGCATGATTTGCAGCAACAATGCGATAAGAAATGAGAGCCAGATAACCCAGCGTCCCTGGCTACGATAACTTGCCACTACTGCCCTCCACCCGAGACTTGAGGTGGCGGCTGCGTTAATCCCGTAGCAGGAGCCGGTACAGGCGCAGGCGGCCCCATCGCGTCTGGCGCAGGGAGAACCTGAGGCATCATCTGCATCAGACGCTCATTCGCCACGCGATGCACATCTTCAGGCGTCATCGGATTGGCACCGTTACGATCGGCCCCCCACAGCAGCAGCAGGTAGCGCAGACGCTGTAAACCGGCGGTAGGACGCGCCTGGATGACGGTATACGCACGTTGCGTATCCAGCTTCACGGAAGAGACAACCGCAACGGGGTAGCCTTCAGGGAAGCGTCCGCCCAGACCTGACGTCACCAGCACGTCACCCACACGGATGTCCGTGTTGGCAGGCAGATGTTCGAGTTGCAGATCGTCCGTACAGCCGTTACCGGCCGCAATCACGCGAATATCGTTACGCAGAACCTGAATCGGCAGCGCATGGGTGGCATCACAAATCAGCAGCACGCGGCTGGTCAGTTTGGCAACCGCCACGACCTGACCCACAACGCCTTTATCACTGATAACAGGCTGGCCTTCGTATACACCGTTGACGCTGCCTTTGTCGATCACGACCTGATCGCTGTAAGGATCGTTGACGGTAGAGATCACCTGCGTGACCATTTTCTGCTCATCCTGACGCAGCGGCGAGCCAAGCAGTTCGCGCAGACGCGCGTTTTCCTGCTTGTACTGTCCCAGCATCAGCAGTTCGCTGTTTTTCAGCAGCAGTTCCTGACGTAATGCCCGGTTTTCGAGTTCGAGTTGATCGCGTGAAGACAGCGTTTGAGAAACGGAGTCGAGCAATTCACGGGGACCATTTGATACAAAGTAGAAAGGACTGACGGCGGTATCCATGTACGTTCTGATCTGGCTGAACGTACCGAGGCGGCTATCGGCAATAATGACCCCAAGCGCAACCAGAACCGCCAGGATAAGGCGAAACTGTAGCGATGGGCCACGGCTAAAAATTGGCTTCATAGGCTATGCGTATTCTCGCGTCAGAGAGAAAGGGTAGCAATGCGCTACCCTTTCACAATGACTACTCTTCGCTGAACAAGTCGCCGCCGTGCATGTCGATCATTTCCAGCGCCTTGCCACCACCACGGGCAACGCAAGTCAGTGGATCTTCTGCAACTACGACAGGAATTCCTGTCTCTTCCATTAACAGGCGGTCGAGGTTACGCAGCAGCGCACCACCACCGGTCAGAACCATACCGCGCTCGGAGATATCGGACGCCAGCTCTGGCGGGCACTGTTCCAGCGCAACCATTACCGCGCTCACAATACCGGTCAGCGGCTCTTGCAACGCTTCCAGGATTTCGTTGGAGTTCAGGGTAAAGCCGCGTGGAACGCCTTCAGCCAGGTTACGACCGCGAACTTCGATTTCGCGAACTTCATCGCCTGGGTAAGCAGAACCGATTTCGTGCTTAATACGCTCTGCGGTGGCTTCACCAATCAGAGAGCCGTAGTTACGGCGCACGTAATTAATGATGGCTTCGTCGAAACGGTCACCACCGATACGCACGGAAGAGGAGTACACCACGCCGTTCAGGGAGATAACGGCCACTTCAGTGGTACCACCACCGATATCCACCACCATAGAACCGGTCGCTTCGGAAACAGGCAGACCCGCACCGATTGCCGCAGCCATTGGTTCTTCAATCAGGAACACTTCACGTGCACCGGCACCCTGTGCGGATTCACGGATTGCGCGACGTTCAACCTGAGTCGCGCCAACGGGCACACACACCAGCACGCGCGGGCTTGGACGCATGAAGCTATTGCTGTGAACCTGCTTGATGAAGTGCTGAAGCATTTTTTCAGTCACGAAGAAGTCAGCGATAACGCCGTCTTTCATTGGGCGGATGGCGGCAATGTTGCCAGGGGTACGACCCAGCATCTGCTTCGCGTCATGACCCACTGCGGCCACGCTTTTTGGCGAGCCAGCACGATCCTGACGAATGGCCACAACAGAAGGCTCATTCAATACGATGCCTTGTCCTTTTACATAAATAAGGGTATTCGCGGTACCCAGGTCAATGGACAGGTCATTGGAAAACATGCCACGAAATTTTTTCAACATACTAAGGGATAATCCTGAAAGCTGGGGCGGAAAACAAAATCCGCTTACTTTACCAACCACACGCAGCAGCGACAAGGCGCAAAAATCATCTGCAGCGGTGAAAATTTGTGCAGTACGTTTCCTTTGTTACAAATGCATCCCCGGATTCCCTCAGGGCTGAGTAAACAGCAGCGTCCCTCATGTTCATTTGTAACCCGTTAAAGGTCGTTCACTGGCGTTTTGCTCGTCATACTCAAAGCTACAGGCGCGATATTCTACGTGAAAACAAATTAAACGGCAGGTCAAACAGAGTATCTTTGCAAATATTTTTTCACATTGGTGTCAAGCGGCTGAGAGGCGGCAAAAAAATCCCCCTGACCGCCTGTTACACCGCGCTCTGTCAACATCTGCCATTCACTTCGCGAACGCACGCCTGTGGCAAATACTTGTGTTTGCGTTCCTTTGCATGCTTCCACCAGACTCTGTACCAGCAGCTGGTTTTCCGTACGCTTTTCGATATTCCTTACCAGACCTGGATGTAACTTTAATAACTCAACATCCAGCTCCTTGATCCAACGGGTACTGACCAGCGTTAAACCGGCCTGTGTGACCGCTACCCGCGCACCCAACGCATTGATCAAACGCACCACCGGACGCAACCGGCTGATGTGTTGACCTACATCCGCCTCAGCAAGTTCAAAAATAATGCGTTTGCGTTGCGATTTTTCGCATTGCATTAAAGTATCGCGCAGCCAGCGTTGAAAACGCGGGCGTATTAACGACTCTACGGTAACCTGTAATGCCAGGTTTTCTTCCGGCCAAAACGATAAAAACGGAATCACCCGGGTTATCTGCTGGCGGTCATACTCTTCGGATAACCCAAATTGCAGCACCATCGGCAGGTATTCAGCAGAAATAACCTCTTCCGAACCGTCAAAAATACGGCACATCAACTCGCGGTGGTGCACATTGCCATTCTTCAGGACCGCCGGTTTTTGATAGATCCGCGGCCCGCCACGACTGAGCATTTGCTCAATCAAAGTACGCCAGCGCACGTTTCCGCGTCCTTTCTCCGGCAGCGAATCGTCGTAAACCGCCCATCCGTTTGCGCCCTGCAATACGGCGTTGCGGGTAGCGGCTTCCGCATGCTCCATCACCTGCTCTGTCGATTGCCCACCACGCCAGGCACAGATCCCCATATGTACCATATCGTCTCTGTCGAGCATTTTGCTTTGCGGCAGCGCATCGACGGCTTTCAGTAGCTGGCTGGCGATACTTTCCGCCTCTTTCAACGTGCGGTGCGGCAATAACACGGCAAAGTCGCTCCGGTGATAACGTGCCAGAAGGGCTCCCGGATAGCGCATGATAAAAGTAGAGAGGAGATTGATCAGCGTAAAGAGGTTCTCTTCCGCCACACGCTGTCCCCAGGTGTCGCGCAGCAGATCGAAATCAGGCAAGCGGACCATCATGACTACGCCATGGGTGCCCACCTTTTCGGAGTCATCCAACAACGTCGCCAGCTGATTATCAAAAAAGAGACGGTTATTCAGACCGGTTTTATTATCCTGTGCCGCGTAAGAGCGGATCAGCGTGTCCATGCGGCTACGCTGGTCGCTGGCGAACTGGATTTCTGAGAGCAACACATCCAGTGCGCTACTGGTGCGCGTCGGCCATTCATAGACCGAACCGCGCACCTGCGGGCCACGCTCGCCGTTCAGGATCCTTACGGAGCGTGTTTCGAGCAATTCTTGTCCGGCAAGCTGTCGGCGTAACCAACGAACCGCCAGAAAAATAAGCAGCACGATAAAAGCAACAGCAATGGTGAGTGGCGCGGTGGTCATCAAGGAGTGGAAATAGTTGGCCATCGGATCCTGATAAACCATGCGAATGGTCATACCCGGATGTTTAAGCGAATCCACCGTGACGACCCGATACTGACTGACCGTACCGGCTGGACGGTAGCTCCCCCGCCGGGTGTGGCTGAACACTGTCTGCTTTCCCTGGACGATATCGATCCGAACAATATCAACCGGCACCATCAGCTCATCCAGCTCTGGTGACAGTGCCGGGAGTGATGTGGTAATCAAACGCGTATCAATAACCGATGCAACCGACTCTACCCGATTAACCAGCTTGTCCTGGATGGCATTATAAAAACTCAAGGAGCAGCCAATCAGGGTGACAAAAATCGTTAACCCCGTTAGCAGGGTGATAAAAGCCGAGAACTTCGTCGTTAATCGCATCCTTGAGATTACTCCGTGGGTTGATGGGGTAGCGAGTAAGCGCTAACTTGCATTTGAGATGCGGCATACTACCAAATCGGGTGTATCTGGCAATTTATTGCGTTAAATCGGCATAGCGTTGCACTGAGCGAGTATAGTCTTCAGACGTTATTTTCCAATCATCTTAATCGTAATGGGGACCCTGTATGCAGGCTTTGATCTTAGAACAGCAGGACGGCAAAACGCTTGCCTCGGTGCAAGCCATTGAAGAGAGCCGACTGCCCGAAGGCGAAGTAACCGTCGATATCGACTGGTCCAGTTTAAATTACAAAGATGCACTGGCCATTACCGGTAAGGGTAAAATCATCCGAAATTTCCCGATGGTGCCAGGGATCGATTTTGCGGGCCGCGTGCATACCAGCGAAGATCCTCGCTTCCATGCCGGTCAGCAAGTACTGCTCACGGGCTGGGGCGTGGGAGAAAATCACTGGGGCGGGCTGGCCTCACAAGCCCGCGTGAAAGGTGACTGGCTGGTACCGCTGCCAAAAGGGCTGGATGGTCGCAAAGCGATGATCATCGGTACCGCAGGGTTTACCGCCATGCTGTGCGTGATGGCGCTGGAAGATGCCGGTATTCGTCCAGAGTCCGGTGAGATTGTCGTGACCGGTGCCAGCGGTGGCGTGGGTAGCACGGCGGTGACGCTGCTGCACAAGTTGGGTTATCAGGTTGCTGCCGTGTCTGGCCGCGAAAGCACCCATGACTATCTGCGTCAACTCGGTGCCAACCGAATTCTGGGCCGCGAAGCGTTTGCTGAAACTCGCCCGCTGGAAAAACAGGTCTGGGCGGGAGCAGTGGATACCGTCGGTGACAAAGTCCTGGCGAAAGTGCTGGCGCAGATGAACTACGGCGGCTGCGTGGCGGCCTGTGGCCTGGCGGGCGGTTTTGCCCTGCCAACCACCGTGATGCCATTCATTCTGCGTAACGTTCGCCTGCAGGGTGTGGATTCCGTGATGACCCCGTCTGCCCGTCGTGCAGAAGCCTGGGAACGTCTGGCGCGCGACCTGCCGGAATCATTCTATACCCAGAGCGCCACCGAGATTACGCTCAGCCAGGCACCTGAATATGCCAGTAAAATCATGGATAACCAGTTCCACGGTCGTGCGCTGGTAAAAATTGCCTAATCTTCAATTTTTCGTGACATATTCGCGCTAACGCTTCTCCTCCGTCATGCTTAGAAAAACGCATGACGGAGGATGCCATGAAAAACCGAAAACTGACGGAAGCCGACGTAACGTCAGAATCTGTCTTTATGTTACAGCGCCGCCAGATCCTGAAAATGCTTGGCATTAGCGCCACTGCGCTGACCCTTACTCCTGCGGCTCATGCCGATCTGCTCGACTGGTTTAAAGGCAACGATCGTCCGAAAGCCCCTTCAGGTGCCCCGCTCACCTTTACGAAACCGGCCGAATGGCAAAACAAACTGACGCTCACGCCGGAAGATAAAGTTACCGGCTATAACAACTTCTACGAATTTGGTCTGGATAAGGCCGATCCAGCCGCCAATGCGGGCAGCATGAAAACCGATCCGTGGACGCTGAAAATCGACGGTGAGGTAGCAAAGCCCCTCACGCTGGATCATCACGACCTCACCACCCGCTTCCCGCTCGAAGAGCGTATCTATCGCATGCGCTGCGTGGAGGCCTGGTCGATGGTGGTGCCCTGGATTGGCTTCCCGCTGCACAAGCTGCTGGCGCTGGTTGAACCCACCAGCAATGCAAAATACGTCTCCTTCCAGACGCGCTACGCCCCGGACGAGATGCCGGGCCAGAAGGACCGGTTTATCGGCGGCGGGCTGGAGTACCCTTATGTGGAGGGGTTACGCCTCGACGAAGCCATGCATCCGCTCACCCTGCTGACCGTAGGGGTTTACGGCAAAGCGCTTCCGCCGCAAAACGGCGCGCCTGTTCGCCTGACCGTACCGTGGAAATACGGTTTTAAGGGGATTAAATCTATCGTCAGCATTAAGCTTACCCGCGAACGTCCGCCGACCACCTGGAACCTGGCGGCACCCGGTGAATACGGTTTTTTTGCTAACGTGAACCCCCATGTTGATCATCCGCGCTGGTCACAGGCCACCGAGCGGTTTATCGGCTCGGGCGGCGCACTGGACGTGAAGCGTCAGCCTACGCTGCTGTTTAACGGCTACGCGGATGAAGTGGCATCGCTCTATCGCGGGCTGAATTTACGGGAGAACTTCTGAGTGCGTTTAACCGTTAAGCATATCACCTGGCTCAAAGTGTTATTGCACCTGGCCGGGTTGCTTCCTTTTATCTGGCTATTCTGGGCGGTCAGTCACGGCGCATTCAGCGCCGATCCGGCGAAAGATATTCAACATTTTACCGGTAGGATGGCTCTGAAATTTTTACTGGCAACCTTGCTGATATCGCCGCTGGCACGCTACGCTAAACAGCCGCTTTTGATACGCACTCGACGGCTGCTGGGGTTATGGTGTTTCGCCTGGGCGACGCTGCACCTCACCAGCTATGCGCTTCTGGAGTTGGGCATTAATAATCTGGCACTGTTAGGCCGCGAACTGGTTACGCGCCCGTATTTGACGCTGGGTATCGTAAGCTGGCTGGTGTTGCTGGCATTAGCGCTAACCTCCACGCAATATGCCCAGCGAAAACTGGGCAGACGCTGGCAACTCTTGCATAATTTCGTCTATCTTGTCGCGATCCTCGCGCCCATCCACTACCTGTGGTCAGTGAAGATTTTATCCCCGCAGCCGGTCATCTATGCCCTGCTGGCACTGGCGCTTTTAGCGTGGCGTTACAAGAAGTTCCGCCAGTGGCTGCGATAGGTCGCGAAACTGTGCGTTTTCCCGCAGATTACTTATCGACCGTGAATCTTTTTCCGATAGCGGTTGATAATCTTCCCTGATAAGACCAGTATTTAGCTGCCAAATGCTACGAAATCGTTATAATGTGCGACTTTGGTTTTCCTGATGGAGTTTTCAGACTCTGATTAGGTGACAATCGCGCATCGAAGGTATATTTTGTTTTTTACCGGAAATTCGCAGGAGATAGCGGCACAATGGCGGATAAATTCCAGATCTTAGTTTTGAACGGACCGAACCTGAACATGCTCGGCACCCGTGAGCCAGAGAAGTACGGCACGCTAACATTGAGTGAAATTGTTAACCGTCTGATGACGGAAGCAGCTTCGCTGAATGTCGATTTGGACCATTTTCAGTCAAATGCGGAGTACGCAATCATCGACCGTATTCATCAGGCTAAAGACAATGTGGACTCTATCCTGATCAATCCGGCCGCGTTTACGCACACCAGTGTCGCTATTCGCGACGCACTGCTCGCGGTGAGTATCCCGTTTATCGAGATCCACCTGAGTAACGTGCACGCCCGAGAGCCGTTCCGCCACCATTCCTATCTGTCAGATATCGCTGCTGGCGTGATCTGTGGTCTGGGTGCAGACGGTTATTCATACGCTTTACAGACAGCGGTAAAACGCTTGTCACAATCAAACTAAACAAGAGTACGGAACCCACTCATGGATATTCGTAAGATTAAAAAACTGATCGAGCTGGTTGAAGAATCAGGCATCTCCGAACTGGAAATTTCTGAAGGCGAAGAGTCTGTACGCATCAGCCGTGCAGCCCCAGCCGCTAGCTTCCCGGTAATGCAGCAAGCTTATGCTGCGCCAGTGCAGCAGCCTGCGCTTTCCGCAGCCGTTGCGCCAGCCGCAGAAGCCGCACCTGCAGCAGCTGCAGAAATCAGTGGTCACATCGTACGTTCCCCAATGGTTGGTACTTTCTACCGCACCCCGAGCCCGGACGCGAAGGCGTTCATCGAAGTGGGTCAGAAAGTCAACGTAGGCGATACCCTGTGCATCGTTGAAGCGATGAAAATGATGAACCAGATCGAAGCTGACAAGTCAGGTACTGTGAAAGCGATTCTGGTCGAAAGTGGTCAGCCGGTAGAATTTGACGAGCCGCTGGTCGTCATCGAGTAACGAGGCGAACATGCTGGATAAAATTGTTATCGCCAACCGTGGCGAGATTGCACTGCGTATTCTTCGTGCCTGTAAAGAACTGGGCATCAAGACCGTGGCCGTGCACTCAAGCGCGGATCGCGATTTAAAACACGTATTGCTGGCGGATGAGACGGTCTGTATTGGCCCGGCTCCGTCCGTAAAAAGCTATCTGAACATCCCGGCTATCATCAGCGCCGCTGAAATCACCGGCGCGGTGGCAATTCATCCGGGTTACGGCTTCCTCTCTGAGAACGCCAACTTTGCTGAGCAGGTTGAACGCTCTGGCTTTATCTTCATCGGCCCGAAAGCCGACACTATCCGCCTGATGGGCGACAAAGTGTCTGCAATCACCGCTATGAAAAAAGCCGGTGTTCCAACCGTACCCGGCTCCGACGGCCCTCTGACCGACGACATGGATGCTAACCGTGCTCATGCTAAACGCATTGGCTACCCGGTTATCATCAAGGCGTCCGGCGGCGGCGGCGGTCGCGGTATGCGCGTTGTGCGCAGCGATGCTGCGCCAGTTGATACCGTATTTGAGCGTGAGCAGGCTGCCGATGTCGCTGGTCAGGCCGAAGTTGGCGCCGGTGGTGCGGATGGCGCCGTACATCGGCACTTTGCCGCTCATAATCGGCGGCACGCCGGGCGGTACGGGGGCGTTGGGGTTCAGCGGCTGTTTGTCGTCGGTGATACGGCTGCGGAAAATATTGGCTTCGATTTCGCGGGCAAAGGGCAGGCGGCCGAAGTATTCGAGATTGGTGGTGTCCTGCGTGAAGTCGGTACGCATCGGCGGCTGGTTGGCAAACTCATTGCGCAGGGCGCGGTCGCCGTCCACTTCTTCGCGGCGGTGGCTGAGCACTACCCTGTTGGCTTCGTCGAAGTGGTAGCCGATTTTCGCCAGATAGCCTTTGCTGTCTGCTTCGGTGCCTTTGATTTTGTTGCCCTTACCGTCTTTATAGTCGCCCTGGCGGGTGAAATTAACGCCGGCAAGCAGATCGAGCGCGTCAAAGCGCGCATAGCCGGTGATGCCGGCGGTAAAACCGGTATTCGAATAAACGCCGCCATTGATGCGCGCGCCGACGTTCCGGCCGGGCTTGAGCAGGTCGGCGGCATCGAGCGTGGTGGCGCGGATGCGGCCGGAAGTGGCACCGATTCCGGCGCTGGCCGAGCCGGTGCCTTTGTCCACACCGATGATTTTTACCAGCGCCGGATCAAGCGCCATACGGCTTTGGTGGTGGAATACCGGTGTGTCGCCGGCATTGGCGTTGTCCACTACGATATCGATTTGGTCTTCGGCTACGCCGCGGATGCTGACCCATTGCGAAGTGCTGCCCTGCCCGCCGCCGAACCGCACCTTTCCTTCCCGTTTGCCGTTTCAGACGGCCTCATCGAATGCACCCTGCCCCACGGCGGCATTCTGCTGGCCGGAGAAAAAGACAAACTGCCCGCCTATGATGCCGAGGCGGAAA
>ENA-OWLM01000039-OWLM01000039.1-metagenome-genome-assembly--contig:-NODE-39-length-46342-cov-3.670599_pt1 | contig 46342 bp, 44 predicted proteins | sample MGYA00245349_ERZ651102 | MGnify/ENA primary metagenome ERZ651102 (study PRJEB26857, sample SAMEA4031759) | metagenome | biome: human; feature: oral; material: saliva | place: Philippines | collected 2014 | study... | reverse complement strand
ACAAGCTTAGGGGGGACGGCACGGTCGATGACAATGGCGTGGACGCCGTCGATGCCAGCGGCAACAAGCTTAGGGGAGACGGCACGGTCGACGATCGCGGTCAGACCCTGACCGATGAGCAGGAGCAAGCCCTGATCCGGCAGGGGTTTGACAGCAAGGTGCAGCCATGAGCCGCCATCTGCTGATCTTTCTGGCGCTGTGGTTGTCCGCCTGCGCCACCCAACCAGCCGCCCCCCTCTATCACCAGATGGACAAGCGCGACGTGGCGCTGGCCAACCAGGCGCTGGCCGAGGCGCTGCAAACCCGTCCCAAGGGCCAGAGCCTCACCTGGTTCAACTCCGCCAACCGCCACACGGGCAGCGTCACGCCGCTGCGCACCTTTCGCCACCCCAACGGCCTCTGGTGTCGCGACTATCGCGAGCAGCTCTACATAGGCCAGACCAGCCAGCAGTGGCAGGACACCGCCTGCCGCAGCAGGGAGGGCCGCTGGCTGCCCCTGCGAAGCTGACCGTCCGGCTGACAAAAAAGGGGGGTGACCATGGTCACCCCCCTTTCATTGCTGGCTTGCGTTCGTCAGACCCGGCGATAGGGCAGGTAGACCGGCTCCCACATGTGGCTCAGGATGTGCTGATGCAGATCCTGGCCGATGAGCGGATGGGTAGGGTCGCGGCGCACTATGTCCTTGAGCACTGCGGTCGCCACGTGCACCGAGATCTTGCGAAGCTCGCTGATGCGCGGGTAGACGGTGCCCCGGGCGAGATCCGCCTCATCCACGCACTCGGCCAGCGCGAAGGCGGCGGTGGTGAAGATGTCCGGGCTTATCTCGCGGATCTGGCTGACGATGGCCGCCAGCCCCACGCCGGGGAAGATGAAGACGTTGTTGCCCTGGCCGATGCGATAGTCCTGCCCCTCGAAGTGCACGTCCTTGAACGGGCTCCCGGTGGCGACGATGGCGCGACCCCGGCTCCAGCGGAAGATGTCTTCCGGCAGCGCCTCGCAGTTGGCGGTGGGGTTGGAGAGCGGGAACACCATGGGGCGCTCGCAGTGGGCCAGCATCAGCTGGATGTGCTCCTCCTGGAAGGCGCCGCCGGCGCCGCTGGTGCCGAGCAGCACAGTGATGGGCACGTGGCGCAGCACCTCGGTCAGCCCCGCCTTGCCCTGCAGATCCCACTGGGCCAGCAGCAGGCCCGGCTTGGCGTAGCGGCGCTTGTATTCATCCAGCCCCTCGCGGTTGTCGCACACCAGCCCCTGGGTATCCAGGATATAGATGCGATCCCGCGCCGCCTGCGGGTCCAGCCCCTCGCGGATCATCCCGGCGCAGATCTGGTCAGCAACACCGACCCCGCCAGCCCCGGCACCGTAGACCAGGTAGTTCTGCTGGCCCAGGGTCTCGCCCTTGGACTTGACCGCCCCTATGATGCCCGCCAGCACCACGGCACCCGTGCCCTGGATGTCGTCGTTGAAGGACGGCAGCGCCTGCTGGTAGCGGGCCAGGTTGTTGAAGGCGTTGGACTTGCTGAAGTCCTCCCACTGCAGCACGGCGTTGGGGAAGTGGCGCTTGACCCCGGCCACGAACTTGTCGATGAAGTCGTCGTACTCCTTGCCGCGAATGCGCTTGTGGGGCTGGCCCAGGTACATGGGGTCATCCAGCAGCGCCTGGTTGTCGGTGCCCACGTCCAGCGCGATGGGCAGGCAGCAGGCCGGGTGGATGCCGGCGCCCAGGGTATAGAGGGAGAGCTTGCCGATGGGAATGCCCATGCCGCCCACCCCCTGATCGCCGATGCCGAGGATCCCCTGGCTGTCGGTCACGACGATGATGCGCACCGCCTTGGCATCCATGTGGCGGGCAAGGGATCCCATGTCATCGACGTTTTTCGGGGTGATGTAGAGGCCGCGCGGCTTCTGGAAGCGGTGGCTGAACTCCTGGCACGCCTTGCCCACGGTCGGGGTGTAGATGTAGGGGGTCATCTCCTCCACGTGGCGCGCCAGCAGGGCGTAGAACAGGGTTTCGTTGCGATCCTGCAGGGCCCGCAGGTTCTGGTACTTCTCGATGTCGCTGCAGGCGCTCTGGAAGGCACCATAGACCCGCTCCAGCTGGGCTTCGAAGGTCTGCACCTGGGGCGGCAGCAGGCCGTCGAGCTCGAAGTCGGCGCGCTCCTGTTCGGTGAAGGCGGTGCCCTTGTTGAGGTTGCGATCGTTGAGCAGGTCGGTCCCCGTCAGCGCGACCGGGCGAAAGTCCTCGCCCTGCGCATCTTTCCACAGCAGATATTGTCCGGTAGCCATAGTCATTCTCTTTGATTTACATGAAGTTGCCGTTCGGCAGGAGAGCAAGACTCGAAATGCACGGATCATATGACGTTTGGCGTTTCGGTTTTGTGAGCTTGGCCAAACCCTGCGGCCAAAGGGGCGCAGTCATGGGCCCCGGAAGGTTGCGAGCGCGGCGCGCTTGGCGCAAGATCCCCGGGCGCGGCGCACAGGCGCCCCATACTGATGCAGACACTGGAGCACCATGAGCCCTTCCCCACTCCCCGCCCATCCCGTTTCCGCCGTGATCCTGGCCGGTGGCCGTGCCACCCGCATGGGGGGTGACGACAAGGGCTGGGTGCCCCTCGCGGGCAAGCCCCTGATCGAACACGTGCTCGAGCGCCTGCGTCCCCAGGTGGACGAGGTGCTGATCAACGCCAACCGCAGCCAGACGCGTTACCAGGCGCTCGCCCCCGTCATCGGCGATGGCAACGACGACTTCCAGGGGCCGCTGGCCGGCATGCAGGCGGGGCTGGCCGCCGCCCGCCATGACTGGGTGCTGTTCGTGCCCTGTGACGGCCCCGCCCTGCCGCGGGATCTGATGGCCCGCTTTCGCGCCGCCATCACCCCGGACACAGATCTGGTGGTGGCCCACGACGGGGAGTACCTGCAGCCCGTGGTCGCCCTGCTGCGCCGTGCCCTGCTCCCCTCCCTGCGCCAGGCGCTGGCCGATGGGGAGCGCAAGACCGGGGCCTGGTTTGCCCGCCACCGGATGGCGGTGGTGCCCTTCGCCGATCTGCCTGACGCTTTCGTCAACCTCAACAGCCCGGACGAGCTCGCCGTCTACGAGGCGCACCTGCTTGAAGGGGAGCAGCCATGAACCACTCTCCCCTCCCCCTGCTCGGCTTCGTCGCCTGGAGCGGCACCGGCAAGACCACCCTGCTGGAGCGCCTCATCCCGCGCCTGGTGGCCCGCGGTCTGCGCCTCGGGGTGCTCAAGCACACCCACCACGCCTTTGACATCGACCAGCCCGGCAAGGACAGCCACCGCCTGCGCCAGGCGGGCGCCGTCCAGGTGATGGCGGCCTCCAGCCTGCGCCACGCCCTGATCCGGGAGACGCCTGAGGGGGAGCCGTCCCTGGAGGCGCTGCTGGCCCGCTTCGATGCCAACGCCCTCGACCTGCTGCTCATCGAGGGGTTCAAGCACAGGCACTTCCCCAAGGTGGAGCTGCATCGCGCCGCCATCGGCCGGCCCCTGCTCTTCCCCGATGACCCGGACATCGTCGCTCTCGTCAGCGACGTCCCCCAGGCCACGGCCCTGCCCCGGTTCGGCTTTGACGATCTGGAGGCCATCGCCGATTTCATCTGCGCCAGGCTGCCCCCGCGCGAGGCCCGTCAGGCACCGCCACCCCTGCGCTTCTGCGCCCTGCTGCTGGCGGCCGTGGCCAACCCCGCGGGGCAAACCTCTCTGCCCGGCCTCCTCAGCCAGGATGAGACAGGCCTGCTGCTGGTGCGCCCGGTGGACGAGGGCCGCGAGAGCGCCAACTGCCGCATCGAGCTTGCCCTCGGGCACACCGCCCTCCCCCCCGGCGAGCGGGTGATGGTACGCCTGCCCGCAGGCGGACAAGCATGACCCATCTTTACTACTTCGATAGACACACCTGTCTCCACACCGCGCCCCCCGAGATAAGAGAGTCCCCTTGCGCCTGAATACGCCCCTCTCCCGCTTCGATCTGCTGATCTACGGTCGCTACCGCATCGTCCACGGCCTGCGCATCGCCCTGGCGTTCACCCTCACCTTCCTGCTGACCCGGCAGCTCAAGCTGCCGGAGAGCACCTGGCCCCTCATCACCCTGGTGGTGGTGATGGGCCCCATCTCGTTCTGGGGCAACGTGCTCTCCCGCGCCCTGCAGCGGGTGGTGGGCACCATCTTCGGCGCGGCCTGCGGGGTAGTGGCCCTCTATCTGGAGCTCTACTCCCTGCCGCTGATGCTGGTCTGGTGCTGCGCCATCATGTTCCTGTGCGGCTACCTGGCGCTCGGCAAGCGCCCCTACGTGGGGCTGCTCATCGGCATCACCCTGGGGGTCATCGTCGGCGGGCTGCCGGGGGACATAGAGACGGCGCTCTGGCGCAGCGGCGACGTCATCCTGGGCTCGGTGCTGGCCCTGCTGTTTTGCAGCATCTACCCCCAGCGCGCCTATCTCCACTGGCGCCTGCAGATGCACGACACCCTGCTGCAGGCCCAGCGCATCTACCACACCCACCTCTCCCCCAACGTGCTGGAACGCCCCAAGCTCACCCAAAGCCACGCCCGCCTGCTCGCCAAGATCGTCGGTCTGCGCGCCCTGCTGGCGCCCGCCGTCAAGGAGACCCGCCTTGGCAGCCCCCTGTTCGAGGCCATCCAGACCACGATGCGCAACAGCGTCTGCACCCTGGAGATGCTGGCCAACACCCATTGGCGCGACCGCCAGAGCCACTTCCTGATGCAGAGCCACCCCGGACTTCGCGCCTGCCAGCAGGCCACCGAGGGAGTGCTCACCCAGCTCGCCCTCATGCTCAAGAGCGGGGACACCGCCGCCGCCACCCAGGCCATGACCCGCCTGCAGGAGGCGACGGCCGAGGTGTCCCGCGCGCTCCAGGCCGAATCGCCCCGGGAGGGCGGCGTTACCCTCGCCGGCTACCTCTGGCTCAACGTCCAGCTCACCGAGCAGCTCGCCTACCTCCATCGCCTGCTGGGGCTGGTGCTGCAACCCTATGCCAAGCCCTCGGACCATCAGCCCTCCTGAGCCCACGCCGACACGCGCCCATAAGGAAAGCCCCGCCGAAGCGGGGCTTTCTTGTCGCGGGCTTAACCCTGGCCCTAGCCTGCCAGGGCCAGGGGCTGCTCCGGCGTGAGGTAGAGGGAGAAATCCTGGATACCCGCCTTCAGGGCGGCAAAACAGTCGGGGTCGATGGCAGTGCCCAGGTTTTCGGCCATCATCTCCAGCGCTCTGGGCACCGGGATGGCGTCCCGATAGGGGCGCTTGGCGGTGATGGCATCGAAGATGTCGGCGGTGGTGATGATGCGCGTCTCCAGGGTGATCGCCTCCCCCTTGAGCCCTTTGGGATAGCCCTTGCCGTCGAGTCGCTCATGGTGGGCGCCTGCCACCTGGGCTAGCTCCTTGAAGGCACCGATGCAGCTCAGGATCTCCTCGGTGTAGGCGGCATGCATCTGCACCGCCGCCCACTCCTGCTCGTCGAGCTTGCCCGGCTTGTCGAGGATGGCGTTGCTCACCCCGAGCTTGCCCACATCGTGGAGCAGGGCGCCCCGCTTGAGCCAGCGCCGCCGCGGCTCGGACAGCCCCATCTGGGCGGCGAGGATGTCGGTATAGAGCGCCACCCTGCCGCTGTGTCCTGCGGTATAGGGGCTCTTGGAGTCCACCACCTGACCAAAGGCCGCCGCTATCTCGTCCAGATAATCCTCATCCAGCGCCACCTCCCCCTGCCCCGCCGGGTGGGCGAAGACCCGCTCCGTCAGCCTGGGGTCCACCAGCCCTTGCCAGAAGGCGTCGTCGGCCAGCGCCTCGAACGCCCTGACCAGGGCGGGATCAAACCAGTTTCCGCTGCGCTCGCGCAGCTCCCTGAGCGCCGCGTCCGGGCCTGCGGCGGCGTGAAACACGTCCACCACCTGGCAGAGCAGGGCGATACGGGAGAAGAGCGGGATCCCCTCACCCGCCAGTTGCAGCGGCCGCCCTTTGCCGTTCCAGTGCTCATCCAGGGAGAGGATGCCCTGAGCCACCTCGTCGCTGAAGCGCAACTGGCGAGCGATGTCCGCCCCCCGGTGGCAGCGAGTCTGGATCAGCTCGTTGGCTATCTGATCCCCGTTGCGAAAGATGTGGAACAGGCTGCGAAAACGCCCCAGCAGATCCGCCTGCAAGCCGGTGTGGCCCAGCACGAAGTTGACCACTTCGGAGAGGGAGCCATCCACCAGCTTGAAGTCGCGCTTGAAGTGAAGATCGTCGGTGAGATAGAGCTCGCAGATGCGGGCGGCATTGCTGCTGCACCCCAAATCCTTGAGCAGCAGCGTGTAGTAGAGGTCGTGGCGCTGCCGGGCATCCAGTCCCAGCTGATCTCCCAGACGAGAGCCTATCCAGCAGCAGCGGATGCAGTGGCCTCTTGGCTGCCCTTCCGTCATGTCCAGGGCATGGCTGAGAGAACCAATCAGCTCTGCCAAGCGCAATCCATTTACCCCCATAGCCCACTCCCTCAACATCGGGGCGTACTTGCCCGCAGGCATGTATACCCCCTGTGGTGAGGAAAGGATCAGGAGAGCGACAAATTATGCCTGCACCGCTCCCCGGCTTGCCGCCGCATCGAGCTGCTGGCGGGTCAGGGTGGAGACCAGCTTGTCGTCCAGATAGAGGTGCAGCAGCTCGCCCTGCATCTCCCCGCGCATCGTGCCCTGACGGCCGTCCAGGTAGTGGATCTCCATCAGCGCGGTGTGCGCGTCCGGATAGTGCACCTCCACCTCGCGGACCCCTTGCGGCAGCATGGCGAGCGGCACCTTGTTGAGGGAAGGATCCAGGTGCTGGTTCACCTTGATGACGGCATCGGCCTTCTGATCCACCAGGGCCGGCGACTTGCCGGTGATGGGGTTCTTGCCGGACCAGAACTCGATGGTGTTGAACACGAAGAGATCCGCCGTCGCCGCGAGGCCATAGACGGGGGAGAGCAGCACGAAGACGCCGGCGCGGCCGTAGCGGTTGTCCACCACGCTGAGGTTGCCCTTGGTCACCATGGAGGAGAGGCCCATCTGGCCCATGCAACCACCGAGCCCCAGGCTCACTCCCATTCCCAGCAGCAGGGCCAGTGCCCTGCCTCTCTGTCGTACTGCCATCGCTGTCTACCTGCTCATTCGAAAAAGGAGGCGGCAGCCTAAACAAGTGGTCCGGGCAGGACAATTGACAAGGTGGGCGCCATACAGCCCGGGTTCAGCCTGGGCGTTCGACCGCTCACTCTTTTGGCAATATGGTCAGCGGCTGTCGCCGGGCCGGCCCTCAGATGGAGAGGGCGGAGACCGTTTCCGAGACCCGGTTCGCCTCCTGGTGGATCTCGGTCATCAGGCTGTCCACACCGGCGATCTGCTGCTTGCCGAGCTCGGCGCTGCCGGCCACCCCGGCCATGTCATCGGTCACCCGGGCGGTCAGCTCGCGGTTCTTCTGCACCACCTTGGCGATTTCGTCGGTAGAGAGGGACGTGCGGGCCGCCAGCTGGCGCACCTCGTCCGCCACCACCGCAAAGCCCCGCCCCTGCTCCCCGGCCCGCGCCGCCTCGATGGCCGCGTTGAGGGCCAGCAGATTGGTCTGATCGGCGATGGCGCTGATGGTCGAGACGATGGCCTCTATGCTCCTCGACTGCTCGTTGAGCTGGCCGATGAGGGCGATGGCCTGATCCACCCGGGTGGCAATGAGGGAAGAGGTCTCCACCACGGCGCGCAGCAGCTCGGCCCCCGCCTGTGCGCTGTGCAGCGTCTCCTGGGCCGTGCTGTGGGCCAGCCTCGCCGCCTCGCGGGTGGCGTGGTTCTGCTCGATGCGGGCCGTGATGTTGCTGGCAAACTTCACCACCCGCACCACCTTGCCGCTCTCGTCCCGGATCGGGTTGTAGGTCGCCTCCAGCCAGATGGGCTGACCCTGGCTGTTGTGGCGCATGAAGAGGCCGGACTTGAACTGGCCCCGGGCCAGCTCCTCCCAGAAATGGGGCTGCTCGCGCAGGAAGGCCTCGTCGCAGAAGATCCTGTGGTGCTTGCCCGCCAGCTCGCTCATGCGATAGCCCATGACGTCGAGGAAGTTGGCGTTGGCTCTGAGGATGTCGCCGTTCGGGGTGAACTCGATCATCGCCCGGGAGCGGTCCAGCGCCTGGGAGAGCGCCTCCAGGTGCTGCAATCTCTGGTGCTGCTCCGTCACGTCGCTCGCGATCTTCACCACCCGGGTCACCCGGCCCTGCTGCCTGACCGGGAAGTAGCTCGCCTCCAGCCAGCGCGTCTCCCCCCGCTTGTTCAGGCGCTCGAAGGTGCCGGACTGCACCTCCCCCTGGCCGAGGCGGCTCCAGAACTGGCGATAGTCGCCGGACTGCGCCCACCCCTTGGGACAGAGCAGGCTGTGGTGCTGCCCCGGCAGCTCGCCGACCCCGTAGCCCATCAGGGCCAGGCAGGGGGCGCTCGCCTCCAGGATGGTGCCGTCCGGCGTGAAGATGATGGTGGCGGCGCCCGTCTTGATCGCCTCGACCACGCCCTGCTCCTCGTCGAGCCGGCTCTGGCAAGCCTGCAACTGCGCCTTGAGTTTGTGATTGAACATGACACTCCTACCTCGTTGACGATCCGAACGGCACCACCGCCATCCCACATAGAGGATATCGGCACCGCGAGCCCCGGGATGAGTGGTCAGATGACCCGAATTCACGGGGGCGCGCAGTGTATAGAAAAGCGGCGGCGCCGCCAAGGGAGGGAGTGTACGCAGCCCGGGGGATCCGGGATCAGCGGGGCAGAGGAAAAGCCGGATCAGGGGGAGCACACTCCAGGCAGGCGGGGTTGCCTGCAAACCCGAACCGCTCGTAGAGCGCTCGTCCCTCCTCGCTGGCGTGCAGCCACAGCTTGCCCAGCCGCTGCTCACGGGCATGGGCCTGCATGGCCTCCAGCAGGGCGCTCGCCATGCCCCGCCTGCGCCAGGCCGGTCGGGTATACATGTTGAGCAGATAGGCTTCACGCCCTGCCAGGTTGCCGGGATAGGGGGGCCGCACGAAGAGGGCCAGGGTGCCGCAGGCCACCGGCTCGCCGTTCACCTCCACCACCCAGGTGCGGGCACTGCCCTGCCCCATGGCCTCGCTGAAATAGGCCTGGGTCGCCTGCCGGAGCGCGGGCTCCGCCAGCGGGTCATCAAGCTCCCCCAGCTCGCCAAAGAGCGCCATGCGCAGGGCCACCAGCGCGGGAATATCGGCCGCCACGGCCTCGCGTACCTTCATCTCTGCTCCTTGAATCCATGACCTAACCCCCAGACAGGGGCTCGGATGCGGCCACCTTAGCCGGAGACGGCCGCCGGGCAAGGCGCCAGCGGTCCAGCGCCAGGGGGCCGGCCCCCCAGACAACCAGGGTCAGCAGCATCCAGCCCCACAGCTGATGGTCGTAGAAGCCCCCCGCCCACAGGGTGGGGTAGGAGATCACGGCCATGGCGTTGAAGCCGAATAGCAGCAGGGCCACGGGGCGGGTGAAGAGGCCAGCCAGCAGGAAGAGCGGCAACAGCAGCTCGGTGGCGGTGCCCACATAGGCCGCCCACTGCCAGGGCAGCAGGGGCACCCTGTACTCGAACTCGAACAGATAGAGGGTCGAGTCCCAGCTGCCGAGCTTGAGCCAGCCCGAGCGCAGAAACACAGTGGCGACCCAGAGCCGGGCCAGCAGCAGCACGGCGGCGCTGCCCCAGCACGGGAGGCGGGCGGCCCATTGAGGGGCCGGGTGGGAGGGAAATTCAGTCATGATGAAGCTCCAGTTCGACCAGCAGATCCAGGGTGACGAGGGGGGCGAGGTGCTCGGCCATCGCCGCCTCTTGAGCCAGCAAGTGGGCCAGGGGCAGCCCCTGCTGGCAGCCGTGCAGCAGGCGCCAGGCGGCGGCATCCAGGGGGATGGGGCCGACCTCGTGACCGGGGCGTTTTTTTAGCGCCAGCCAGCTCGGGGCATCCCCCTCACTGACCGTCTCCCCGCCGTGCAACGCCATGTGCCAGAGCGCCAGCACCGGGTGGCGGCTCTCGAAGAGGACCATATCCCGGGCAGGGTGCAGCACCAGTTGCTCCCACTGCGCAGGGGGCAGGGCCGCCAGGCGCTCGGCCGGCCAGCGCCGCGTCTCTGGCGCAAGCAGCGAGACCCGCTCCAGCGCCCACTCGAAGCGGGCCAGATCCCCGAGCCAGGGCAGAGCCGACGTGGTGGGCAAGCCTGCCAGCCAGTCGCCAAAGCCCTCCCCGTAGTGCATGACGCTCCCCTCCCCGAGCGGCTCGGCCAGCACGAAGCCCCGCGCCGCAGCATCGAAGAAGGTCTCGCCGACCATGGCCCGGACCGCGGGGTAGCTGCTGGCGAGCACCTCGGTCAGGCCGAGGATGAAGTTGTTGCGGTGGATCTGCAGCACGGCCTCGGGCGGGAAGTACCGGGAGCGGATCTGCCCCAGAATGGCGTCATCCTCCCCGAGCAGGGCTTGGGCGAATGCCTGTTGCAGGCGGGCCAGCTCAGACATGGGCTGGCTCCTTGGCCCGCAGGCTGGCGCTCAGGATCTCGTGGGCCTGGCGGGCCTCTGCCAGCAGCACCGGCAGCGGGGGGATCGCCAGATCCCACTCGATCAGGGTGGGGATGGCGCGCTCCCGGCAGACCCGGTCATAGAGGGCCCACACCGGAGACGCCACCGGCGCGCTGTGGGTGTCGATATAGAGGGGCCCCTGGGGCAGGTGCTTCTCGGTAAAACCGGCCAGGTGAATTTCGCCGACCGTGTCGAGGTCGATGGTCGCCAGGTAGTCGTCCACCTCCAGGCCGTGGTTGCAGGCACTCACGTGCAGGTTGTTGAGATCGAGCAGGATGCCGCAGCCGCTGCGTCGCACCAGCTCCGCCAGAAACTCTCCCTCCCCCATCTCGGCGGGCAGTTGCAGGTAGGATGAAGGATTCTCGATGAGCAGCTGGCAGCCCAGGGTCTGCTGCACCTTCTCTATCTTGTCGCTCATGTGGGCGAGGGCCGCCCGGGTGTAGGGCATGGGCAGCAGATCGTTGAAGTGGCGCCCGCCGATGCTGCCCCAGCTCAGGTGCTCGGAGACCCGTACCGGCGAGACGGCCGCCACCAGGGTAGCCAGCTGGCGCAGGTGGGACGGGTCGAGCGGGTCGGCGGAGCCGAGCGACATGCCGACCCCGTGCAGGCTGACGGGATAGTGCCCGGCCAGCTCAGCCAGCACCTCGGCCCCCCGGCTGTGGCGCTCGAAGTAGTTCTCGCTGTGCACCTCGAGCCAGCCGACCTCCGGCAGGGTCTGGCGGATCTCGTCGTAATGGGGCGGGCGCAATCCGATACCGATCAAGGGATTCATGGCAATGACCTCGGGTGGCAGGATGCCGGGGCGCGAGAATGCCGCCCCCCGGCACCGGGCTTATTTGGGTTGCAGGGAGCCACCCGCCAGCTTCTCGCACAGCCCCTTGGGCACCACCACGAAGGCATCTCCCTGGGCGTCCATCTTGGCGGTACCGGCGCAGGATCCCCCCTTGCTGGCGCAGTCGTTCTTGCCCGCCTTGACCACGCCGTAGCACTTCTCTTTTTCCTCCGCCGCCATGGCCGGCGCGGCGATCATCTGGGCCCCCAGGGCCAGCAGACCCGTCATGGCAGAGGCGATGGCAGTACTCTTTTTCACGTTCATGTCTCTATTCCTTGTTGTCGTGAGGGATGTATCCGGCCCGTGTCGTCCGGCTACGTTCAATAGAACCGGACGAGGGACGAAAAGATTTCCCAAAAAGGCGGATTCGCTCGCTATTAACAAAAAAGAAAGTGACAACTCATTGTTTTATAAAAGATGTTACGTGTGAATGAAAGCGGTCAACGAAGGGCCCTGGCCTCCGCGCCACCTTCCATCCCCTCCTGCGTCCATCAGGAGGGCCGCGAGTTGAACGGGCCCTCCCCCGCCTCTCCTGCCCCGATGGGCCGTCAATTGCCTGCCCGCCCTCAGCGCCCGGGCCGCTTGAACGTGAGCGGCTTCACATGCGCCTTGCAAGGTACGTAAAAATCCCTCTGAGGTAGTCTGTTTTGCAAACAATGGCCCTATAGTGTCATGAGTCCCTCTACCCAAAGGTGTCCCATGAACGCCCCTCGCCCCCCCAGATGCACCCTGTCGCTGCCCATCTTCATCCCCGGCCTGCTCTTCATCCTGGCGTTGCTGGCCATCTGCTCCCTGGCCCCCGAGGCCGCCGCCCGCTTCTTCGGCAACGGCCAGAGCTGGATTGCGGAGCATTTCAGCTGGTTCTACGTGCTGGTGGTCGGCATGTTCCTGATCCTGCTGCTGGTGATCGCCTTCAGCCACTACGGCAACATTCGCCTGGGGCCGGATGACGCCCGCCCCGAGTTCAGCTTCACCTCCTGGCTCGCCATGCTGTTCGCCGCCGGCATGGGTATCGGGCTCATGTATTTCGGGGTGGGCGAGCCCATGAGCCACTACGTCTCACCACCCCAGGCGACGCCCCTGACGCCGGTGGCCGCCCGCGAGGCCATGGTCACCACCTTCTTCCACTGGGGCTTTCATGCCTGGGCCGTCTACGCCATCGTCGGCCTGGTGCTGGCCTACTTCGGCTTTCGCTACAACCTGCCCCTGACCATCCGCTCCGGCCTCTACCCCATCTTCAAGGAGAAGATCCACGGGCCGCTCGGCCACGCGGTGGACGTCTTCGCCCTGGTGGGCACCATCTTCGGTATCGCCACCACCCTGGGCTACGGCGTGATGCAGCTCTCGGCGGGGATCACCCGGCTCACCGGCATGGACACCTCGGGGGAGCTGTTCCGCTTCGGCCTCATCGGGGCCGTCATCGCCCTCGCCGGCGTCTCGGCGGTCACCGGGCTCGACAAGGGGGTCAAGCGCCTCTCCGAGCTCAACCTATTCCTCGCCATCGTGCTCCTGCTGTTCGTGCTGCTGGCCGGCCCCACCCAGTACTTGCTGGGGGCCCTCTCCGAGAACATAGGCAACTATGTCTCCTCTTTAAGCCAGCTCACCTTCCGCACCTTCACCTACAGCGAGACCCGCCAGGCGGGCTGGTTCGGCAACTGGACCTTGCTCTACTGGGCCTGGTGGATCTCCTGGTCCCCCTTCGTCGGCCTCTTCATCGCCCGCATCTCCCGCGGGCGCACCCTGCGCGAATTCATCCTGGGCGTCCTGTTCGTGCCCACCGCCTTCAACCTGCTGTGGATGACGGTGTTCGGCAACGCCGCCATCTGGGCCAGCCAGCATGAGGGGGGCCAGAGCCTCATCGACTCGGTCGGCAACATCGACACCCTGCTGTTCAACTTCTTCGATCTGTTGCCGGGGGCCGACATCACCTCGGCCCTCGCGGTGATCCTCATCAGCGTCTTCTTCGTCACCTCCGCCGACTCCGGGGCCTTCGTCATCGACAACATCGCCACCCAGGGCAAGGAGGGCTCCCCGGTCTGGCAGCGCCTGTTCTGGGCCGTGCTGCTCGGTGTCACCGCAGGCACCCTGATGAGCACCGGGGGGCTGGCGGCGCTCCAGTCCATGACGCTCATCGCCGCCCTGCCGTTCGCCTTCATCATGGTGCTGCTCTGCCTCGGCCTGGTGCGCGGCCTGATTGCAGACAGGGAGCACTCGGCCAGACGCCTCTCCCCCGCCACCGATTTCTGGAGTGGCAAGCAGTGGCGCACCCGCATGGATCACCTGCTGCGTCCCTCCACCGAGCAGGGGGCCCGCAAGTTCCTCGCCGAGGTCGCCCTGCCGGCCCTGACGGCCCTGAGCCAGGAGTTCGCGGCCCGGGGGATCATCAGCCGGGTCGAGCAGGAGGATACGGAGCAGTGCCACCTGCTGGTGCCCCAGCAAGGGCGGCGCGACTTCTGCTACGGGGTGCGTATCGAAGCCCGCCCCGCCCCGGCGTTCAACCCTCTGGAGGCGGCCCACAACCACGATCCCGAGGCCCGCATCTTCGAGCCAATCACCTTCTTTGCCGACGGCCGCGCCGGCTACGACGTTCAGTACCTGACCCGGGACGAGCTGAGCGCCGACGTCTTGCGCCAGTACGAGCGCTACCTGGTGCTGAGCCAGGACGAGGGGCAGGATCTGCTGAGCAGCGCGCCGGAACACACGCCGCCGGAATCCGGGGCCTGATAGGCCTGGCGGGTTGGCAAGGGGCGGCCCCCTTGCCAACCGCCTTGGCAAAAACCGCAACGCCATGATCATCAGCGCCAGCAGACGAACCGATATCCCGGCCTTTTACACCCCCTGGTGGATGAACCGGATAAGGGCCGGTTTCCTGCTCACCCGCAACCCCTTCAATGCCCATCAGATCTCCCGGGTGTCACTGCACCCGGAGGAGGTCGATGCCATCGTGTTCTGGACCCGGCAACCGGCCCCCTTGATGGGGCACCTGGATGAGCTCGATGCCCTCGGCCACCGCTACTACTTCCAATACACTCTGACCGGCTACCCCAAGGCCCTGGAGAGCCGGGTCCCCAGACCCCATCACGCCATCCAGACCTTCTGCGCCCTGTCAGAGCGGGTCGGTGCGAACAGGGTCATCTGGCGCTACGACCCCATCCTGCTGTGCAACCTGGTCGATCTGGCCGAGCACAAGCGGCTCTTCCACAAGATTGCGTCCCTCCTGGCCGGCAAGACCCACAGGGTCGTCATCAGCGTGGTCGACCTCTACAAGAAGACGGAGAAGAACCTGAACGCGGTCGAGGGGCTCATCGTGCACGACCTGCTGGGAACGGAATGGGGAAAGGCGCCAGCGCACCATGAGGCGCTCGATGAGCTGGCAGCCTTTATGGCGCAGACCGCCGCCCAGTTCGACATGACCATAGAGACCTGCGCCGAGGCCGTGGATCTCGCCCACCTCGGCATCCCCCATGGCAAGTGCATCGACGACCAGCTGATCCAGGCGCTGTTCGGCCGCCGGCTTGACGGCAGAAAAGACCCCGGCCAGCGCGAGGCCTGTGGTTGCGTCAAGAGCATCGACATCGGCGCCTACAACACCTGCCTCCATGGCTGCACCTACTGTTACGCCACCTACAGCCAGAGCGCCGTCATCAAGAACCGGCAGCGCCACGATCCCCAGAGCCCCTTCCTGATCGGCGGCACAGAGGGGGTGGATGCGCGTCTTCTGGTGGCAGAGCCCCTTCAGAGACCGCTCTTTTAACCCCCAGCCCCGATGGCTTGTCGCTGCCGTGATGCGCCCCAGCCAGCCGTGACCAGCCCGTTCCCACCCGCGTGCCCCCGCTCCTTTCCCCAAAAAAGCAGGGGGCCTGATGGCCCCCGCAAACACACCGGATAAGTACAGCGCCTTATTGGGTGGCGCTATCCTTCACGCACTTCTGGACAAAGCTGTTCTTGGCCGCCCCGGCGAGCTTCTTGTCGGCGGCAGCTTTTTCGCACTTCGCCGCCGGATCGCTCGCCCCGCCGGTCTTCACGCATTTCTGCACGAAGCTGTTCTTGGCCGCCCCCGCGAGCTTCTTGTCGGCAGCCGCCTTCTCGCACTCGCCGGTCGCGGCGCTGGCAGCATCCTTCACGCACTTGCCCACGAAGCTGGTCTTGGCGGCCCCCGCCAGCTTCTTGGCCGCGGCCTGCGCCTCGCACGCCTGCTGCGCCCCCGCGCCATCGCCCGCCATCGTTGCACTCTGGGCCACGCCCATTCCCAACACCGTCACACACAGACTCAACACCATCAGGATCCGCTTCATATGACCCACTCCCATCGTTCTATCCATTGTGGTTAGCCCCACTCACGCGGGCCAAACGAGGCACCCTCGCCACGCTGCACTATAGTCCCCTTGCTTGATGACAACCAAAGTGCCGCCGTGCTCGCACAGCCTTCCTTCCCCCTGCCCGCCCCCGCTCGGCCAAGAGACGAGAGACAAGATTGGTGAGCTGGCGCAAAAATCCAGCGGCTTGCCGACAGTTGCGTCAACTTTTGACTAGTGAGACTAGATTCGATTGGCTTAACATAGCCATCCGGTGCCTATTCATCTGTGATGGGCTGCTGCCCTCGCTGGTTGATAGAGCGCATTGGAAGCTGTAATCCAGGGGCGGTAGCGTGGGGATGGGGCAAATACACTGTACTCAGTAACGGTAAGGCTCCAGATATAGATCTTTATTCGACGCCAACCAACTCAATAGAAACTTATGCAAAAATATAAATAACAAGTGGCTTTTATTATTTACTTCACAACTATATAGGTAACAATATGCCTACACATGAAGTCAGTCTGAATATCCATACTAAAATTGTATCACACAAAGATGTTGAAATTGAGGTAAAATCAGATAATCAGAAGTTGGGGACGTTACTAATTAGCAAAGGAAATATAGAGTGGCTACCATCAAATAACTACATCAATAAATATAGAATGTCTTGGGAGAAATTTGCAAAACTGATGGAGTCAGAAGGAAACAATGTTAGGGCTTAATATTATTTTAACGCCTAGTAGAGCTGTGCACATGCACGTATTATAAATACATGCTATAAGACAACCTTATGAAAAAATGTTGTCCATATCATTTCATGTCAGCAGTTATATTACCCCCCCTAACTGTAATAAAAACACACAGGCTTTATCAGTAGCCCCCCTAACACGGGCATTATTTAGGATTTAATATGGGTAGTTATTTAAGGCCATTAAATACTGACAAGCTAGCTGGTAATTTTCTAATAAAGGCTCTCGAAATTAGCGATACGAATGAACTTGGGGACTATATTCAAAAGCTTGTTACAGCAGAAAATATGCTAATGAATTGCGAGAGCAAGGATACTTTAAGCTCTGACGACTATAGGCATATAGGATACGCATCCGACAATGACAGGAAGAAACTGAGAAAGATCATTTTTAATGAGCTAGTGCGCATGCCACTATTAAATAATGATGATGAAATAAAACTGGGGAGTGGTGGCGTTATACCGGAAGGTGGTTTGAAAAATGAAAATCAAGCCTATATTATAACGGGCTTGCCAGCCTCTGGAAAATCCTATTTCTCTACAAAAATTGCACATAAGATGGGTGCTGCAATAATAGACTCTGATTTTGCCAAAAGAAAATTCCCTGAGTATTCAAAACCTCATGGTGCTAGCATTGTTCATGAGGAATCAATTCTTGTAACATTCGGATTATCAGATAAATATAGAGATGAACCATCTCTATATGAGTTCATGGTTTATCAGAAAGCCAATCTGGTCATCCCTAAAATCGGCCATAATAAACAATCAATTTGCGACATTAGAGATGCTTTAAAAAGTAAAGGGTATGACGTTCATCTGATATATGTCAGTATAGATCGTGTAGAATCAACCAAGAGAGCATTCAAACGCTTTGAGGAAACAGAGCGTTACGTTCCATTATCTTTAATATTTGATCAGTACTCAAACGAGCCAACCATAACGTTTTATAGACTTATGGGGGACGCTGCGTGGGCATCGGTGTGTAAAATTTCGACATCGGAGAGAAATCCCTCTATAGTCTACATGAGTCATAGCGAACATTTCATAACTAATGTCATAGGGGGCACAGATGTCTAAGAAAAAGATAACTATTGCCACAATTGATAGCTCTGCAGGCATTGGGGATAGCTCTAGGGTGGCGATTAAATCTGCACAAAGAAATAAATTTTATTCGCTGCATATTAAAAAGGAATACAACCGAGACATGATTGAAGCAAATTCAATAAAAAACTTAAATCTTACAGATGATGACTTAAAACTAAAGTATGGTGACTATGAATGGAGCATGGACACTGACAAAAAATAATTAAAGTATCCCCCCCCTTCCCGAATGAAATATAGGACACCCACCTTTTTGAGCCAGTCGTTACCTGGCTGGCTATATCTCTCATCACACACTGATCTTCCTGGAACCCGATAAATACCTTGTACACGAGTGACATTTACCCAGTGGGGTCGCGTGTTCAGACATGGCAATGCCTGACATCAAACAAATGCCAAGGGAGTAAAACGGGATCTATCGGATTAACACGGTGGCTGATGGCATCGTCGTTGACCACAGTGCTGGGCGAATTGCTGGCAAAAAGGTGGGTGTCCCAATTTGGAAGTCCAAAAACCATCCCGCACGGGATGGTTTTTTATTGGATGGCTTGAAAGGCGAGGGCCCTCTTACCACCGCCCCTGGGGTGGCTGCTGGTTGCGCGACTCCACCATGGCAATGAGGATGGCCATCAGGCTCGATATCAGCATCAGCCCCATGGCGATGGGAAACGTCACCAGGACGTAAGAGAAACGCCCGATCTCTGCCGCCGGAGAGTCCGACAGCATTATCATTGGCAAGGGGAATACCAATAACAGGGCCAGGTAAAACATGATCCTGGCGATCATCAGGGGGGTCTTGAGGGACTGGGTCACTATTTTTCGGTACGGCCACATGATGGTTTGCTCCCTGCACTGTGGTGTTGTTGTTGTCGATAAGCCGCGCCTTCGAGGTATCTGCGGCCCTGCTCGTCCATGAAAGCTTCAAGCAGCACCCTGATTAACAGCCACAAGGCGCCGGGTCAATGGCCCGTATCGAGTCTTTCTCAACTGGATTTTTCCCCTCCATTTTATTGTCCTACCCATGCCTGCCTTACTGGGTAAAAAGCGCTATCCACACGCGCCAGGCCGCAGCAACTGCTGAGACAGAGGACTATGGCAGCAGGTTGTGATACGCCGCCATGCGGGGAGTTGTGCCCGGGCTCCCACTGTGGAGCGGCGCCAGCGGGGATGCCTCGATGATGGCAGGGAGGGGCCCCGAGACGTCAGATGCGGGCCGGGGCGCGGCCCTTGGGGAAGGCATTCAGGGGGGATGGCTCAGAGAGAGGGCCATCGAGTGGCTGGCATCAAGCTTCCGCCGCCAGCAGCGTGGTGCCGTAGGAGTTGTCTATGGTGCAGCGCCACTGGCCATCGGGCTCCTTGCGAAACACATAGGTGGCGCGCCGGTTCTCGTCGATCCAGCCCTCCCCGCCCGGGTAGCGCAGCCGGGTCTCCATGATCACCAGGGCATTGTCGGCCCCCTCGATCACCTCCATGGCCCCCTGGGTCACCTCGAGCTGACCGTCAAAGTAATCCGAGATCGCAGTGAAAGCGCGGCGGATGGCGGGGATGCCGCGCACCACCATGCCGGGTTTGACCACCAGGGCGGCGTCTTCGGCGTAGAAAGCCATCAGGGCGTCGAAGTCGCGCCGGGAGATGGCGGCGTCACAGGCCTCGATCAAGGTGCGAAGGGGATGCTGACTCATGTCGTGCTCCTTGTTTCAGGGGGATCATCTTGGGCGGGTTTCCCCGCCCTATGCCGGATAAAAAAATCCCCCGCTCTCGTGATAAAAGCGGGGGATCGTCAGCGTCTCATGACGGCTTAACCGAGCAGGAAGGCCTTGAGGCGGCCAAAGTCGGCGGGCAGGTCGTGGGAGAGCAGTGGCAGCGCGGCGTGCTTGGCGAGCGGGCCGGGCAGCGGCACGTCCAGCCCCAGGATCTCGTCCACCGACTCCTTGAACTTGGCCGGATGGGCGGTGCAGAGGAAGACCCCGACTTCGTCCTCGGCGAGCTGCTCGTTCAGCAGATCCCAGGCAATGGCGCCGTGGGGCTCGCACAGGTAATCCAGCTGATGCAGGCGTTTAAGCGCATCGCGAGTCTGGGCGTCGTCACGCATGCCTGAGCCCAGGGTCTCTAGCGCCCAGCCCTTGCGGCGGCACAGCTCCTCCACGCGCGGCCAGTTGTTGGGGCGGCTCACGTCCATGGCGTTCGACAGGGTCGCGACCGTCTGGTGCGGCTCCCACTGGCCGGTCTTGAGGTAGCGCGGCACGGTGTCGTTGGCGTTGGTGGCGGCGATAAAGCGCTTCACCGGCAGCCCCAGCGCCTTGGCGATAAGACCCGCGGTGAGGTTGCCGAAGTTGCCGGACGGCACGCTGATGACCGCCTTGGCGCGATCGGCTTTCGGCAGCTGGGCCACGGCTTCGAAGTAGTAGCAGACCTGGGCCAGCAGGCGGCTGATGTTGATGGAGTTGGCGGAGTTCAGGCCGATGGCGGTCTTGAGCCCTTCATCGTCGAAGGCATCTTTGACCAGAGCCTGGCAGGCATCGAAGTCGCCGTCGATGGCGATGGTGCGGATGTTGCCACCCAGGGTGCAGAAGAGCGCCTCCTGCAAGGGGCTGATTTTGCCCTTGGGATACAGGATCACCACTTCAATCCCCTCCAGGCCATAGAAGGCGTGGGCCACGGCGGCGCCGGTGTCGCCGGAGGTGGCGGTGAGGATGGTGATCTTGTCGTTGGTCCTGAACGCAGCCAGACACTGGGCCATAAAGCGGCCACCGAAATCCTTGAACGCCAGGGTCGGGCCGTGGAACAGCTCCAGGGCATAGGTGCCATCTTTGAGCTTCACCAGGGGGGCCGGGAAGGTGAAAGCGGCGTCGATAAGCTCGCTCACCTTGGCAGCCGGCACTTCGTCACCCAGCAGGTGGCTCAGGATGCGAGCGGAGCGCTCGGCGAGCGGCAGATCCAGCAGGGCATCCACGTCGGCCAGAGGCTCGAGTTGCTCGGGGAAGAAGAGGCCCTGTTCACGACCCAGCCCCTGACGCACCGCCTGGGCGAAGCTCACCTGTTCACTCTTGTCCTTGATGTTGTAAAGATTCATAGCTCGCTTCCTGTTACCCGTGCCCCGGCCATGTCCAGTTTGCAGACCCGGGCAAATCCATCTTCATTGCGCACGAAGTGCGCTTCCATCCACTCTTTCATTCGTTCGGCCTGGGCCGGATCCTTCATCACCACGAACACGGTGGGACCGGACCCCGAGATGCCGGTGGCCAGCGCCCCGTTCTGGGCCGCCTGGGCCCGCACCTCGTTGAAGCCTTCAATCAGGGCCGCGCGATAAGGCTCGGCGATCACGTCTTTCAATACGCTGGCGGCCAGCCCTTCCTGGCGGCTGTAGCTGGCGTGCACGAAGGCGGCCAGCCGACGGCCATAGGTGAGGCAGTCCTGACGGCGATACTGGGCCGGCAGGATGGCGCGGGCCGCGGCGGTGGAGACGACGGTGCCCGGGTAGCAGACCACCCAGTACCACTCGTCAAACACCGGGATGCCCTGGCTGATGACGCCCCCCTCCTCCAGCACCAGCTGCATGCCGCCCAGATAACAGGGTGCCACGTTGTCGTAGTGGACGGAGCCGGAGATCTTGCCCTCCATCTCCCCCATCAGCAGCAGCATGTCGTGTTCATTGAGGGGCGCGCCGTGGAAGGCGTTCAGGCCCTCCAGCGCCGCCACTACGCTGCAGGCGCTGGAGCCGAGGCCCGAGCCTACCGGCAGGTTCTTCTCCAGCACCATCTCCAGGGGTTGGAGCCCGAGGCCGCGCTTCTCCAGCGCCTCCCCGTAGGCGACCCAGCAGTCGTAGAGGATGTTCTTTTTGGGGTCATCCGGCAACTTGTGGGCATAGCGGCCCACGGAGGAGAGGGCGAAGGGCACATCGGCCCGCTTCACCTGTACCCTGTCCCCCAGCAGGGAGCCATCCACGGGGGCGAGCGCCGCCCCCAGTACGTCGAAGCCCACGCTCAGGTTGGCGCTGGAGGCTGGTGCATAGGCCACTACGCTGCCACCCACTTCCACATTCGGGTTCATCGCTGAACTCATGCTTATAACTCCTGCTTCCAGTTCTGGGTGCGCAGCACGTCGGCGAAGACGCCAGCGGCGGTCACTTCGGTCCCTGCGCCATAGCCGCGCAGCACCAGGGGGATGGGCTGGTAATAGGTGGAGAAGAAGGCGAGCGCGTTCTCCCCGTCTTTCACCTTGAACAGCGGCTCGTCACCGCCCACCGCCTTGATGGCGACCTTGCATTTACCACCCTCGATGGAGCCGACGTAGCGCAGCACCTTGCCTTCACGCTGGGCCGCCGCGAACTGGTCGCGGAACCAGCCGTCGGCCTCGGGCAGACGGGCCATGAAGGCTTCCACGTCGCCGCTGACGTCAAAGCCCGGTGGCAACGCCTGCTCCACCTCTACATCGGAGAGCTCCAGCGCCATGCCGGCCTCGCGGGCCAGGATAAGCAGCTTGCGGGCCACGTCCATGCCGTTGAGGTCATCGCGGGGATCCGGCTCGGTGAAGCCGTTGCCGCGGGCAATTTTGGTGGCCTCGGAGAAGGCCATGCCCTCGTCCAGCTTGCCGAAGATGAAGGAGAGCGACCCGGACAGGATGCCGTCGAAGGCGCGCAGCTTGTCGCCGGCCTTGATCAGGTTCTGCAGGTTCTCGATGACCGGCAGGCCTGCGCCCACGTTGGTCTCGTACAGGAACTTGCGGCGGGTCTGGCGGGCGGTGCGACGCAGCGCCTTGTAGTAATCCAGGGACCCGGTGTTGGCCTTCTTGTTCGGGGTGACCACGTGGAAGCCGGCCGCCAGGAAGTCGGCGTACTGGACGGCCACCGCCTCGCTGGAGGTGCAATCCACGATCACCGGGTTGATGAGGTGGCTCTCTTCCACCAGCTTCTTCACCGCCTCCAGGCTGAAGCTGCCTTGCGCCTCCACCAGCTGTTCACGCCAGTTGGCGAGGTTCAGGCCATCCTTGTTGACCGCCATCTGGCGGCTGTTGGCGATGCCCACTACCCGCAGGCCAGTGCCCTGCTCGGCCAGAACCGGCTGCTGGCGGGCGATCTGATCCACCAGGGCCGCACCGACGCCGCCCACGCCGACCACGAAGAGGTCGATGAACTGCTGGCTGCCGAAGAAGTTCTGGTGGCAGGCCTTGATGGCTTCCGCCACCTTGCCGGAGCGCACGACCGCAGAGATGGATCGCTCGCTCGAGCCCTGCGCGATGGCGACGATGTTGATGGACGCCTGGGCCAGGGAGGTGAAGAAGCGGGCCGCCATCCCCTTGCTGGTGCGCATGCCGTCACCGATGAGGGAGATGATGGCGAGATCGGTCATGATCTCGAGCGGATCCAGCAGCTGGTTCTTGAATTCCAGCTCGAACTCGCGCTCCAGCACCTTGCGGGTCTTGTCGCTGTCGTAGCTGTGGATACAGAAGCTGACGCTGTACTCGGAGGACGACTGGGTGATGAGGACGATGCTGACCCCGGCGCGGGAGACGGCGGAGAAGATGCGACCCGCCATGCCCACCATGCCCTTCATGCCGGGGCCGGAGACGTTGAACATGCACATGCCGGAGAGATCCGAGATGGCCTTCACCTTCAGATCGTCCTCCCCCTGGTCAACTCCGATGAGGGTGCCCGGACCCTGGGGGTTGAAGCTGTTCTTGATGAGGCAGGGGATGTGGAACTGGGCCACCGGCGCGATGGTCTTCGGGTGCAGCACCTTGGCGCCGAAATAGGAGAGCTCCATCGCCTCCTTGTAGGAGAGGGTTTTGAGCAGATAGGCATCCGGCACCAGGCGCGGGTCGCAGTTGTAGCAGCCTTCCACGTCGGTCCAGATCTCGCAGCACTCGGCATCCACGCAGGCGGCCAGCACGGCGGCGGAGTAGTCGGAGCCATTGCGGCCCAGCAGCACGGTTTCGCCCTTGTCGCTGCCACCGGTGAAGCCCGGCATCAGGTAGAGGCAGTCAGAACGCAGACCCTTGGCGGCGAAGCGCAGGCGGGAGGCTTCGATGTCCACGTGAGCCTCGAGGTAGCCGCCGTCGGTGACCAGCAGCTGCTCCGGCACGATGAGATCCAGTTCGAGGCCGCGCACCCGCAGCAGTTCGTGCATAAAGGCGATGGAGAGGTTCTCCCCCCGGCTCAGGATGCGGGCCTGGACGTTGTCCGGGCAGAGTCCCAACAGACGAACCCCCTGCATCAGGCGCTCGACCTGATCCAGCTCGGCGGTGAGGCGGCTTTGCAGCGCCTTGTCATCGAGGGCCGGGTAGGCTGCCTTCAGGCCCGCCAGCAGGCGGGAGAAGATGCCGTTGATCTCGAACAGGGTGCTGCTGGCATCCATGCCACGGCTGGTCTGTTCCACCAGGGCCACCAGGTGGTTGGTCACCTTGGCCGGTGCCGACAGCACCAGGGCCACCTGGGACTGCCCGTGGGTGTTCACCGCGATATCGGCGACCCGCAAGAAACGCTCTGCATCGGCCAGTGACGACCCGCCAAACTTCAACACTCTCATCGCTTTCTCTCCCTGTAATCCGTTGAAAATCAGTCTGAAATTGCCCCAACAAAAAAGGCCCGTACTGGGTGGGTACGGGCCTTTTTCTGATTTCTGTGCTTGTTCGTCAGCGCATCAACCGGCCCCAGTGCCACCTGTGGTGGTACCGGTAATAATGGTGGTGGTGATGACGTTGGTGAATAGCTGCATGACGAACACTCTTGAACGAAGCTGGCTTTTAGCAATACCGCGCCGGACGTCGGGCTGTCAACCTAAACCTCCTTGCCAAACTTGCGGGCGAGGTCTTTGCAGAGCAGATGGAGCATATTCAGATCCCGTTGCGGCAGCATGGGCACTCTGTCCATCACCCATTGATGCAGTTTTTCATCCTGCGAAACACCGAGATCATTAAGCAATTCTGCTGTTTTTGATTTCAGTACGCGAACCTGCCCGGTGCTCTCAAAATTTTCTGCTACCGACTGGGACTCGTCGACCGGCTGGTCATCCAGCAGGGGGCTCAGCTCATAGGCGTACAGCATGATCGCCTGACCCAGGTTCAGGGACGGATAGCTCACCTTGAGGGGCAGGTAGCTGATGAGATCGACCTGGGCGAGCTGCTCGTTGGAGAGGCCCGACTCCTCGCAGCCAAACACGATGGCCACCTTCTCAAGGGAGGGCTTGGCGCGGATCTGCTCGCAAATTTCCCCCGGGGTAAGGTAGTGCTGGTAACGGCCGCGCTGGCGGGCCGTGGTGGCCACCACCAGATCCATGTCGGCCAGCGCCTCTTCCAGGGTGTCGAAGGCCGACGCCTCTGCCAGGATCTCCTGCGCCCCGTGGGCCACCCAGCTCGCCTCCTCCTCTTCGTGTACCCGGCTCCCTACCAGCCGCATGGCATCGAAGCCCATGGTTTTCATGGCGCGGGCGGCAGCCCCCACGTTGGCGGCGCGGGCGGGTGACACCAGCACAAAATAGAGTTTCATCGGGTTCTCTCCTGGATGGGGCCGACGCCGCGAACGGCTGCGAAACGCCGGCAAAACAGGGGCGCAATCTACCGTTTATCCCCGAAGATTGCCACTTGAACAGATGTTTGGATGTTGCCATAGTGGCCCAGGGAGTGACCCGTCTTGCTCCTGGCACAGATGTCATCGGCCCGCCAGATCACAAGGAAGAGAGAGATGCAGCAGCCATTGGAGCAGGCCGTCGCCGAGACTATCCTGCAACGCTTCGAGTCGTTTTACAGCCGCTTTCTCGAGATAACCCAGGGCAGCAAGAGCCGCTTCGAGAACAGCGACTGGCTGGGGGTGCAGCTCGCCGGGCGCGAGCGCATCCGCCTCTATGATCACCACGTCGGTGCCACCACGGCCCGGATCAAGCAGATGATGGGGGAGCATCACGCCACCCAGTCCCTGCTCAAGCAGGTGAAGGGGGCCTTCAGCGATCTGCTGCCCCGCTGCGAAAACTTCGAGGTGGCGGAGTCCTTCTTCAACTCCGTCTATCGGCGGATCTTCCGCCATCGCAACATCCGCGACGAGAACCTCTACATCCACCCCTTCGTGAGCCGCGGCGATCATCCCGACCTGAGCGCCCTGCTGCGGGTCTATCGCACCGATCTCGCCCACCTGCCCCAGACCCTGAGCCAGCTGCTCGGGGATTACAGCTTCACCCTCCCCTATGAGGACAAGCAGCGGGACATCATCGACATCCACCGCCACCTGGCCGAGAGCGGCCCCGCCATCCTGCAGGAGGAGCCGTTCGCCATCGAGCTGCTGAAGGAAGTGTTCTATCGCAACAAGGGGGCCTATCTGGTGGGGCTCATCCGGGTGAAGGGGCAGGTGCTGCCCTTCATCCTGCCCCTGCTCAGCACGGGCCAGAGCATCTATGTGGACACCGTCATCTTCGAGCCGGAGCTGGCCTCCATCGTGTTCGGCTTCGCCCGCGCCTACTTCATGGTCTATGCCCCGGTGCCGGCGCTCTTCGTCGCCTTCCTGCGCCAGATCATGCCCCGCAAGCCGGACTACGAGATCTACAACGCCATCGGCTGCCAGAAACACGGCAAGACCGAGCTCTATCGCCACTACCAGCAGCACCTGGCCCAGAGCCGGGAGCAGTTCGTCATCGCCCCTGGCATTAAGGGGATGGTGATGAGCGTGTTCACCCTCCCCTCCTACGACGTGGTGTTCAAGGTGATCAAAGACGAGTTCACCCCGCCCAAGGAGGTGAGCCACGAGCAGGTCAAGGAGAAGTACCGCCTGGTGAAACAGCACGACAGGGTGGGCCGCATGGCCGATACCCAGGAGTTCACCAACTTCGAGTTTCCGCTGGAGCGGATTTCGCCGGCGCTCCTGGCCGAGCTCAAGGCGGTGGCCCCCTCGGCGCTCACCATCACAGCCGACAAGCTGGTGATAAGGCACCTCTATACCGAGCGCAAGATGATCCCGCTGAACCTCTATCTGGATCAGGCGGACGAGCAGCAAACCCGGCTCGCCCTGGAGGAGTACGGCAACGCCATCCGCCAGCTTGCGGCGGCCAATATCTTCCCCGGCGACATGCTGTTCAAGAACTTTGGGGTGACCCGCCACGGCCGGGTGGTCTTCTACGACTACGACGAGATCTGCTACATGACGGAGTGCAACTTCCGCCAGATCCCGCCGCCGCGCTACCCGGAGGACGAGTGGAGCGCCGAGCCCTGGTATTCGGTGGCGCCGAACGACATCTTCCCGGAGGAGTTCGCCACCTTCCTGCTGCAAAAACCCCAGGTGCGGGAGATCATGATGCAGCTGCACAAGGAGTTGTTCGATGCCAACTACTGGAAGCGGCTGCAGAGCAACATCAAGGAGGGGGTGTTCGAGGACGTCTATCCCTACCGGCGCAAGAAGCGCTTTCGCTTTCAGCGGGGGGGCTGACCCTCTGCCGTACAATCAAAAAGGGACGCCACGGCGTCCCTTTTGCACATCCCTGTCACACTGTGGTACGGGCGTTGGTCTGCGACAGACTCTGACGGAACCAGCTTATTTGATGGCGTTGAACGTCAGCAGCGTCGCCTTGCCAGCATCCTTGAGCACCAGCTGATCGCCGGTCACCTGGAAGCCTGCCACCTTCTCCAGCGCTTTCAGGTAGTCCATCTCCTTGCTCATCTGATCCCCGATGCACATCATGCGGGTCGCCCCGATGGGACCGAGCGTCAGCACGCCGTCGCCCTGCTGGGTAATGCCGCCAAAGTAGCGGTTGCAGCCGCCCTTGCCCACGACCTTGTCACCGGCAAGCTGCAGGGTGAAGGTGTCACCGCTCGCCCCTTGCAACTGCCAGGTCGATGCCTGCAGTTCGGCCATTGTGGACCCCGTCGTCATGGCGCAGCCTCCCAGGGCCAGTGCGGCCAGCAGGATCAGTTTCTTGTTCATGAGTTCACCTCGTGATGGAGATTATCGTGAAGACACAGAGTGAGGGGCCTGTGTAACACGACTCAGCCCCCCGTCAAAACTCTTTTATTGTGATCGGGGTTCCCTTTACAGCCCGCTGGCATGTGCCATGCTTGTAGTCCTGTTCGGGCCCAAGGAGGGGAAACGAATGGCCAGGTCTCTCGTCATCGCACTCGCATCCAGCCTCGCCTTCTCGGCCCAGGCCGCCGACTGGAGTTTTCTCCAGACAGATGTAGACAACTCGCTCTACGTGAAGAGCTATTCCGGCATCCTGCTCGGCAATCAGGCCCACCCGGGCGACAACTTTGACATCTGGCTCATCAATACCGGCTACCAGTATCCGGTGGAGGACGACATCAGCCTCTACATGGAGGCGGGGCCAGCCATCGGCACCGACAGTGACCGAGCCGGCTTCAATATCAGCTCAGGGGTGCGCTATCGCGTCTCCCCCTCCCTCAACATCGGCAGCCAGCTCAAGCAGCTGGAAGTGAGCAAGCCCAGCACCCTGGTGGAGCTCAACAGCAGCCTGCTGGTGACGCCGCAACTGGCCATCACCGCCAACTACGGCGTCAGCGCCTTCAGCACCGAGCAATTCCTCACCTTGGGCGTGGGCTTCAACTTCTGAGGCCTCAGAGCAGGCGTGCGCCGCTCACCAGCACACCGTTGAGGTCGGCGTAGACATAGTCACCCGGGGCTATGGTCACGCCGGCAAAAGAGACCACCGCATCCAGCGTGCCCAGCCCCCGTTTCTCGGTCTTGACCGGGCAGGGCGCCAGCGCCTTGACCCCGAGCGCCAGCGTGGCCAGGGTGCCCACATCCCGCACCGCGCCGTTGATCAGGATCCCCTCCCAGCCCTGCTCCACCGCCTTGATGGCCAGTTGATCCCCGAGCAGTGCCCGGCGCAGGGAGCCTCCCCCGTCGATGACCATCACCTTGCCCTGGCCGGGCCGGTTCACCAGCTCCCGCACTAGGCTGTTGTCCTCGAAACAGGAGAGGGTCACCGCCTCGCCATGAAACAGCGCCTTGCCGCCATAGTCGTGAAACAGGGGATCGGCCACCTGCAGGGTGTCACCGTGTTGATCGCAAAGGTCGGGCAGTAAGTCCAGCATGCTCATCATCCTTCCATGGAGTGAAATCTGTGCGCTCATTCTTTCATCATGGGGAGGGTCTGACAATCCGGGACCTGGGCAGCCCGTCCAGATGGGTGAGCTCTTACTCACCCCTTCGTCACGCAGAAGGGCGGATCCGCCAGCGGGACGCCAGCCGCCCCAGATGGCAGGGCGCCCCCTGGAGCAGGGCGGGCACCAGCCAGAGCTCCCCGGCCTCCACCCAGTAGAGGGCATTCTGCCCGAAGCGGGCGGCCAGCCGGACGGCTTCGGCCTGCGAGAGTGGCAACAGCAGGGAAGCCTCCTGCCAACGCTCGTCTTCATCGCTCCCCCACACCGGCAGGAAGGGGAGCTCGCCCACCTGCCGCATCAGGGCCCGCTGGCGGCGGGCATTGCGACGCTGCCCCACCCAGCGGCTGGCCGGGTTCCAGGCCGTGACGATGGCATAGGCAGGCCAGTCTGGCGGCGCAGAGGGGGCAATGAAGCACACTTTTCTGTAGTTTTCCCACAAAGTCATGTCAACCACATGTTACATCCCATTACATTTATTAAGGGCGAAAAAGCGGGCCAGCCCAAGTATGATGCAGCGAACCTGGGGATTGACTTATATCAAACCCGAGTTAAAAAGTTGCTATCTGACGGCAAAGAGTGTTGTTATGCGCCTGTTAACTGATAAAATGCAGCAACTTTTGTAATGGACTACCTCTCCGGACACCTCTCGATCAGACTTGTTGAGAGCCTATGGATGGCACAGGGACGCTTGCCAACATAGTTACCAAATTCGCGATGATTCGACCTGATTTTCATACCCAGGATGACGTAATAAATTTTCAGGACCGGTCGGATAACGCCAAAGAGTGTTAAAATTTCGATAATTAACTGATAAGAATCTGGGAATACTCATGCAAACACCACATATTCTGATCGTCGAAGACGAGCTGGTCACCCGCAATACACTCAAGAGCATCTTCGAGGCCGAAGGCTACATCGTGCTGGAAGCCAACAATGGCGACGAGATGCACCAGGCCCTGACCAGCCACACCATCAACCTAGTGATCATGGACATCAACCTGCCGGGCAAGAACGGTCTGCTGCTGGCGCGCGAACTGCGTGAGGATGACAACATCGCCCTGATGTTCCTGACCGGCCGTGACAACGAGGTGGACAAGATCCTGGGCCTGGAGATCGGTGCCGATGACTACATCACCAAGCCGTTCAACCCCCGCGAGCTGACCATCCGCGCCCGTAACCTGCTGAGCCGCACCATGAACGTGGCCGCCGGTGGCGAAGAGAAGAAACTGGTGGAGCGTTACCTGTTCAATGGCTGGGCGCTGGACATCAACAGCCGCGCGCTGGTCAGCCCGGCGGGCGACATGTTCAAGCTGCCGCGCTCCGAATTCCGTGCCATGCTGCACTTCTGCGAAAACCCGGGCCAGATCCAGACCCGTGCCGAGCTGCTCAAGAAGATGACCGGCCGCGAGCTCAAGCCTCATGACCGTACCGTGGATGTCACCATCCGCCGCATTCGCAAGCACTTCGAGAGCGTGGGCGACACCCCAGAGATCATCGCCACCATCCACGGTGAAGGCTACCGTTTCTGCGGCGAGCTGGAGCAGGAATAAGCCAGCTCCCGTGTGTGAAGCGAGAGGCGCCTGTTGGCGCCTCTTCTGTTTGTGGCAGCCACTGCAGTAGAGGCGTGAAAAAAGCGCAAAACAAAAAGCCCACTCGACGGAGTGGGCTTTTTGCATCAACGCTGGAGCGGGCAGCGGGAATCGAACCCGCATCATCAGCTTGGAAGGCTGAGGTAATAGCCATTATACGATGCCCGCTAGGCATCTAAACCTGCTGGTCTGATGGGTCATCCCATGACAGAGAGCGATTCGGCGGAGGTGATGACAAGCTTGGTCATCATCTGGAATGTGGAGCGGGTGATGGGAATCGAACCCACGTATGCAGCTTGGGAAGCTGCCGTTCTACCATTGAACTACACCCGCGTCAGTGGCCTCTACTATATGCATTTTGCCGCCGAGCGCAATCACCGACTTCGCATTTTTTGCCATAAATCAAGCTGTTCGACCAACTATTGAGCATGAAGCTGGTTTTTCAAACAAAGGCGTCCACAGAGCCGGATTTGCAAGGTTGCCAAGCCGTGGGGGCGACGATAGTCTTGCGCCACTCATTTGAGGAGGCGGTGAATGGACAAGAACAGGCAGAAACATCTCTATGGCTGGTTGCGCAAGCAGTCGGGCCATGGCCGACGCTGGATCGGTTTTTCCATCGCCCTCGGGCTGGGTCAGGGCGTCCTGATGGTGATGCAGGCCTGGCTGCTGGCGACCCTGCTCCACGGTTTCATCATCGAGGGTTCGACCCCTGAGCAATCCGCCCCCCTGTTCGTCAACCTGTTGCTGGTGACTCTGACCAAGGCCGCACTGGCCTATGGCCGCGAGGTGGCCAGCTTCAAGGCAGGCAGCGCGGTGCGTCAGGCCATTCGCGAGCTGGTGCTCACCCGCCTCGCCCGCCTCGGCCCCGCCTATATCCAGCGCCGCCCCGCCGGCAGCTGGGCCAGCCTGCTGCTCGAGCAGATCGAAGAGATGCAGGATTTCTTCTCCCGCTATCTGCCCCAGATGGCCATAGCCGTCTTCATTCCCCTGGTGATCCTGGTCTCCGTCTTCCCGGTCAACTGGGCGGCGGGCCTGATCCTGCTGGGCACCGCCCCCCTGATCCCGCTCTTCATGATCTTGGTGGGGGTGGGCGCCGCCGATGCGAACCGCCGCAATTTCCAGTCGCTGGCGCGCCTCTCCGGCCACTTCCTCGATCGCCTCAAGGGGTTGCGTACCCTGCAACTCTTCATGCGCACCCGGGCAGAGGGTGACGCCATCCGCGACGCCTCGGAAGATTTTCGCGAGCGCACTATGGAGGTGCTGCGCCTCGCGTTTCTGAGCACCGCCGTGCTGGAGTTCTTCGCCGCCATCGCGGTGGCCCTGGTGGCCGTCTATTTCGGCTTCTCCTACATAGATCACCTCAACTTTGGCAGTTATGGCGTCAAGGTCACGCTCTTTACCGGCCTGTTCGTGCTCTTCCTTGCCCCCGAGTTCTACGCCCCCCTGCGAGAGCTCGGTGCCCACTACCACGCCAAGGCGCAGGCCATCGGCGCCGCCGAACAGCTGCTGGAATTTCTGGAGGCCGAGGTCAGCGAGCCGGCCTCGGGGACGACGCCTTTCCACGCCCAGGGGCCAATCCGGGTGGAGGCTCGCGCCCTGGAGGTGCTGAGTGCAGAGGGCAAGGTGCTGGTCGGCCCCATCGACTTCCAGCTGGCCCCCGGCACGCGCACCGCCCTTGTCGGCATCAGTGGGGCGGGCAAGAGCTCCCTGGTCAACGCCCTGCTCGGCTTTGCCCCCTATCGCGGTTCCCTTCGCGTCAACGGGGTGGAGCTCCACACCCTGGACATCAGCCAGTGGCGCCTGCAACTGGGCTGGCTCTCCCAGAATCCGCAGCTCTTCCACGCCTCCTTGCGTGACAACCTGCTGCTGGCCAAGCCCGCTGCGAGCGATGTGGAGCTCGAGGCGGTACTGACTCGGGCAGAGGCCTGGTCCTTCGTCAAGGAGAAGGGGCTGGACTACCGCGTCGGGGATCAGGCCGGCGGCCTCTCCGTCGGTCAGGCCCAGCGCATCGCCCTGGCCCGTACCCTGCTCAAGGAGACCCAGATGATGGTGCTGGATGAACCCACCGCCAGCCTGGATCGCCACTCGGAGCGCGCCATCATGGGCACGCTCGAACAGGCCGCACAAGGCCAGACCCTGCTGATGATCACCCATCGCCTCGACCAGCTCAGCCAGATGGACAACATCCTGGTGCTGGAGCGCGGCCAGCTGGTGGAACAAGGCCAGTTCGCACGGCTCAGCGAAGCCCGCGGGCCCTTCGCCCGCCTCCTGTCCCAGCACCAGTCACAAGGTTTCGGAGACTCTCTCGATGACTGATCTACTGCCGTTCCTGCGTCTCTATCGCCAGCACTGGCTCAGCCTCTCCCTGGGCCTGCTGCTGGCCCTGGTCACCCTGGTGGCCGGCATGGGGCTGCTCTCCCTCTCCGGCTGGTTCCTCTCCGCCGCCGCGGTGGCCGGGCTGGCCGTCGCCACCCGGGACACCTTCAACTACATGACCCCGGCGGGCGGGGTGCGCTTCTTCTCCATCGTGCGCACCGCCAGCCGCTGGGGCGAGCGGGTGGTGAGCCACGATGCCACCTTCCGGGTGCTGACCCGGCTGCGGGTCTGGTTCTGGGAGAAGCTCTCCCCCCTCTCCCCCGGCTCCCTGGCGGGCTTTAGGCAGGCGGACTTGCTCAACCGCCTGGTGGCCGACATCGACGCCATGGATCACGTCTACCTGCGCCTCATCACCCCCATAGGGGCGGCGCTGCTGAGCTGCGCCGGGCTGGTGTTCTTCCTCTCCTTCTTCGACAGCCGCCTCGCCCTGACCCTGGGCGCCATCCTGCTGTTTGGCATGCTGGCCCTGCCCCTGGTCTTCTACTTTGCCGGGCGCGCACCGGGCCGCCGGCTCATCGCCGAGAAGTCCAGCCTGCGCACCCGACTGGTGGACTATCTGGACGGTCATGCCGAACTGCAGATGTTCGCCGCCGCCCCCGGGGCGCTCGCCGAGTTGCAGCAGGCGGAACGGGCTCTGATCCAGGCCCAGGCCCGCATGGCCAGGGTCAGTGGTCTGGCCGCGTTCTCGGTCCAGCTGCTGAGCGGCTGGACCCTGACCCTGATGCTCTGGCTGGCCGGTCACGGCGTCGGGGGCAGTGTCCCCGACCCCATCACGGCGCTGATGGTGTTCGCCACCCTGGCGAGCTTCGAGGCGCTGCTGCCGCTGGCGGGCGCCTTCCAGCACCTCTCCACCAGCCTCACCTCGGCCCGCCGCCTCAACGAGATCCTGCAGGAGGCCAGGGCGCCAGCGTGGGGAGAGGATCAGGCCCCCGCCAGCGCGGGCGCCTTGCAGGTGCGAGATGTCCATTTCACCTATCCGGACCAGGACGGCCCCGTGCTGCAGGGCTGCACCCTGCAACTGAACGCGGGCGAGAAGCTCGCTCTGCTGGGGCAGACCGGCTGCGGCAAGTCCACCCTGATGGGGCTGCTGACCCGGGAGTGGACGGCGCAGTCCGGGGAGATCCTGCTGGGCGGCAGACCCCTGACCCAGTACGGCGAGGACGCGCTGCGCGCCTCCTGCTCCGTGGTGAGCCAGCGGGTCCACCTGTTTGCCGATACCCTGCGCGGCAACCTCAGGCTGGCCGCCCCCAACGCCAGCGATGAGCGGCTGACGGAGGTGCTCACCCAGGTGGGTCTCGCCAGCCTGCTTGAGCATGAGGAAGATCAGACCGAGGCCGGGCTGGACGCCTGGCTCGGGGATGGTGGCCGTCCGCTGTCCGGCGGTGAGCGCCGCCGTATCGGTATCGCCCGCGCCCTGCTGCACGACGCGCCGCTCTGGCTGCTGGACGAGCCGACCGAAGGGCTCGACAGCCAGACCGAACGGGAGATCATGGATCTGCTGCTGACCCTGGGGGAAAATCGCACCCTGCTGCTCATCTCCCACCGTCTGCTGGGGCTGGAGCGGATGGACAGGGTCGCCCTGATGGAAGAGGGGCGGATCCGCCTGTGTGCCCCGCACCATGAGCTGCTGGCCGACGACTACTACCGCAGCCTGCACCAACGGCTGGCTCCAGCCTGACAGCAATCACACGAGGGGCGCCGGTGCGCCCCTCTCTCATCCAGAGACCCTGCTCACCGACGACGACTACCGCAGCCTGCACCAGCTTGCTCGCTTCTGCCTGATCCTGGTCACACCCTTCCCACCTGGCCAAAAATGGGGCTGGTCGCAGGCAGCGACTGGCCCCTATAATGCCCCTCTCACCGTTCAACAAGACATCGACATGAAACGCCTGATTCTATTGCTGCCCCTCATCGCCTCCGGTTGCGCCGACTTCTCCTTCAACAGCAATCTGGACAAGGAAAACTTCGACGAATACTTCAAGCCGGGCAGCGTCCGCATCTACGAGCCAAGCGAGCTCGCCGATCTCAACTACCTCTACCTCGGCACCGTCGAGGGGGAATCCTGCCAGAGCGATGCCAATCAGGCGGTGCCCAATGCCGGCGAGGCGCGCACCCTGGCCCGCCGCCGCGTGGCGGACATGGGCGGCAACGGTGTCAGCTTCGACAAATGCGCCGAGTTCAGCGACGTGCCGGGCTGCCTGAAGCAGGTGATCTGCTACGGCCAGGCACTGAAAGTGGCCGAAGAGAAGTAAGGAGCCCGCCATGGCAGTGGCCATCGTGCGTCTCGGCAGCCCCCGTCTCGCGGACGAGGGGCTGCGTATCGGTACCGTGCGCCGCCCGCCCCGCGGCGTGCCCAAGGCGGAATTCGCCAGCCAGGATTGGTACGACGTCTGGTTCCCGAACCTGGCCCCCAGCGCCGAGACCATGAAGCTGGGCCAGAGCGCCGAGACCCCGGCCCAGTGGACCGCCTTCTGCAAACAGTACAAGGCCGAGATGGCCGTCCCGGCCGCGAAGCACGATCTGGCCCTGCTGGCCGCCCTCTCCCACACCACCAACCTGTCGGTCGGCTGCTACTGCGAGCAGGAGTCCCGCTGCCATCGCAGCGTGCTGAGGGCTCTGCTGACCGAGTGCGGCGCGCTCCTGCGCTGACGCCCGAGGCAAAATGAAAAAAGAGAGGGCAGGAGTGCCCTCTCTTTTTTATTGCCCTGTCCCCCCTTATTCAGGCCTCTCCCAGCCGCCGGCGCAGCGCCTCCTCCTCTGCCCCGGTCATGCCCGCCAGCGGTCCCTGCGGGTTGCTCGCGAGCCACTCCACCAGATCGGCCACCGTCTCCTCCAGGGGGCGGAAGTTCAGGCCGTGGACGATGGCGGCCTCGGCGCTGATGCTGCCATAGCCCGCATACTCCGCCTGGGTGCTGGGCAACAGGGTCGGGTAGCTCTGCCAGGGCTCGACCCCCGCCTTTATCAGGGTGGCCCAGGGCCGCCACTGGGGCTGCAGTGCCGTCGCCGGCACCAGCCGGGCGGCGAGGCGTTCCACCCAGTCCGCCAGCGCGATGCCGGGCTTGAGCAGATTGAAGCAACCCTCCAGCCGCTGCTCGGCGGCCCGCAGCACGAACTCGGCGCAGTCGCGCACATCCAGGTATTGCAGCCTGTCCTGCCCCTCCCCCGGCAGCAGCCAGGGTCCGCCCTGTTGCACCCGCCTCACCCACCAAGCCATGCGCCCGGTCGGGTCGAAGGGGCCGCAGAGCACACCGGGGCGCAGGATGCAGAGCCGCTCTCCCCAGCGCTCGCGATAGGCCGCCTCGCACCACACCTTGAGCGGGCCGTAGTCGGTCGGGAGCGGATCCCCCATCTCGTGCAGCGGCGCCGACTCATCCATCTCGGGCCGGGCGAAGTCACGATAGACGCTGATGGTAGAGATGAAGATGACCCGCTCGCAGCGCCCGAGCAGGACGTCTGAGAGCCTTTCTGCCTGCTCGGGGCGATAGCAGCAGGTGTCGATGGCGAGATCCCAGTGCAGCCCGTCCGCCTGCAGGGGCGTCAGGTCGAGATCCCTGTCCCCCTGCAACCGGGTAAGCTCGCGCCAGTCCGGGTGCTGGCGGTGGCCGCGATTGAACAGCGTCCCCTCGTGGCCCCAGTCCAGGGCCAGCGAGGTGAGGTGGCGGCCCAGGAAGCCGGTGCCGCCGATAATCAGCAATTTCATCCCTGTCTCTCCTGTGCGGCGTGGCGCCCTGGCCACGTCCGGCGTCTCCTTTGCGCACCACCCTACGCAAGTTCACGCCCGGGCACAGCCTCGCGCCCCCGGGTCTGCGACCCGGATCACAGGGTGGCGGCAGTGCCCCAGCCGCCAGGGTGCCTGCGTTTTCGCCCTGCCTGTGCTACATTGCCGGGGTTTTCAGCCAGGACCCGCCATGAAGTTCGACATCGATACCCTCGGGATCATCCGCTCTCCCTACAAGGAGAAGTTCGCCATCCCCCGCCAGCCCGGCCTGGTCACCTCGGCCCGCGCCCGCCTCGAGCTGCTTCCCCCTTACGATCAGCCGGACGTGCTGCGCGGCATCGAGCAGTTCTCCCATCTCTGGATAAGCTTCGTGTTTCACCAGACCATGGCCCAGGGCTGGCATCCGACGGTGCGCCCGCCGCGCCTCGGCGGCAACGAACGGGTCGGGGTCTTTGCCACCCGCTCCACCTTCCGCCCGAACCCCCTCGGCCTCTCCGTGGTCGAGCTGCACGGCGTCGGCCGGGCACGGGGCAAGCTCTGGCTGGAGCTGGGGGCGGTGGACTTGCTCGATGGCACCCCCGTCGTCGACATCAAGCCCTACATTCCCTATGCCGACAGCCTGCCTCACGCCCGTGGCGGCTTCGCCCCGGATGCCCCCACCCCGCCGCTGTCGGTGAGCTTCAGCCCCCAGGCCGAGCAGCAGCTCGCCCCCTGGCTCAAGGCCCACCCCGAGCTGCGCCAGCTGGTGAGCGAGGTGCTGGCCCAGGACCCGCGCCCCGCCTACAAGAAGGGCAAGCCGGACGATAAGGAGTACGGCGTCAGGCTGTTCGACGTGAACGTGCGCTTTCGCATCAGCGAGCCGACGTGCGAGGTGATCGCCATCGAGCCTGCGAACTAAGGCCTCTGCGCAGACAAAAAACCACCCGCACGGGTGGTTTTTTTCTGCCTGACGATGGCCCTCAGCGACGTTGCAGCAGCAGGCTGCCGATGGAGTAGCCGGCCCCGAAGGAGCAGAGCACGCCGCGAGCCCCGCTCGGCAAGTCCTGGTTGAACAGGTGGAAGGCGATGACCGAGCCCGCCGAGCTGGTGTTGCCGTAGCGGTCCAGGATCACCGGCGCCTCCTGCTGGCTGGCATCGTGGCCCAGCAGCTTGCGCCCGATGAACTGGTTCATGGTGAGGTTGGCCTGATGGAGCCAGAGCCGGCTCAGGTCACCCGCCGCCCACCCCTGCTCGTCGAGCTGGGCGGCAATCTGATCGCACACCAGGGGCAGCACCTCCTTGAACACCTTGCGCCCCTGCTGGCGGAACAGCTTGTCATCCCCGTAGCGGGTGCGCGGACTGAAGCGGTTCAGGAAGCCGAAGTTGTTGCGGATGTTGTTGGAGTACTGGGTCACCAGCTTGCTCGCCACCAGTTGCCAGGGGTTGGCCACCTTGCAGTCGGATTCCCGCTCCAGCAGCACGGCGGTGCAGGCGTCGCCGAAGATGAAGTGGCTATCTCTATCTCTAAAGTTGAGATGCCCCGAGCAGATCTCGGGGTTCACCACCAGCGCCAGCCGGGCCGAGCCCGCCGCCAGCAGATCCGTCGCCGTCTTGATGCCGAAGGTGGCGGAGGAGCAGGCCACGTTCATGTCAAAGGCCATGCCGCTCGCCCCCAGATAGTGCTGCAGCTCGATGGCGAGCGCCGGATAGGGGCGCGGCATGTTGGAGGCCGCCACTATCACCAGATCGATCTCCCCCGGCTCGCGACCGGCGGCGATCAGCGCCTGCTCGGCGGCCGCCACCGCCATCTCCACCATGATGGAGGGTTGCTCATCCGGACGCTCCGCCAGCAGGGGCTGCATGATGTCGGGATCCAGCACTCCTTCGCGGCTCACCAGATAGCGGCTCTTGATGCCGGAGGCCTTCTCGATGAACTCGCAGCTCGAGTGCTGCTTGGGAGAGAGCTGGCCCGCGTCGATGGCGGAGGCGTTCTCCTCGTTGTAGAGATCCACGTACTGGTTGAAGGCGGCCACCAGCTCTTCGTTGCTGACGGCATGGGGCGGGGTATAGAGGCCCGAGCCACTGATTACGATAGAGGTCATCTTTGCTCCTGGCCGGGTGCAGTCCCGGCTTGTCTGTTTTTTAGGGTTCAGAGGGTCACAGCTGGTCGATCGCAGCGGAGAGACCAGCCAGCGTCAGCGGGTGCATGCGCCCGCCAACCAATTCATTCATCAACTTGATGGAGGGGTGCCAGAGCCACTCCTGCCTGGGCAGAGGGTTGATCCACACCATCCTGGGGAAGTGGTGCTGCAAACGCTCGAGCCACACCTGCCCCGGCTCCTCGTTCCAGTACTCCACGCTGCCCCCCGGCCAGGTGATCTCGTAGGGGCCCATCTTGGCGTCCCCCACGAAAATCACCCGGTAGTCGCTGCCATAGGTACGCAGCAGCCGCAGGGTGTCGAAGCGCTCCTCGGTGCGCCGGGCATTGTCCTGCCAGACGAAGTCGTAGAGGCAGTTGTGGAAGTAGAAGAACACCAGGTGCTTGAACTCGTGGCGCAGGGCCGAGAAGAGCCGCTGTACCTCGGCCACGTGGGCATCCATGGATCCGCCCACGTCGAAGAAGACCAGCAGCTTGACGCCGTTGTGGCGCTCGGGCCGCAGCTTCACATCGAGCCAGCCCTGGCGGGCCGAGCTCTGGATGGTGTCGTCGAGATCCAGCTCGGAGGGGCTGCCCTTGCGCACCCAGCGCCTGAGCTTTCGCAGGGCCAGCTGGATGGCGCGCTGGCCCAAAGCGTTCTCGTCGCTGAAGTTACGATAATGGCGCGCCTCCCACACCTTGGTTGCCCGGCCATGCCGGCCCTCTCCCCCCAGGCGGATCCCTTCAGGGTGATAACCGCCATGACCGAACGGGCTGCTACCCCCGGTGCCCACCCACTTGTTGCCACCGGCGTGACGCCCCTTCTGCTCGTGCAGGCGCTGGTTGAGGGTCTCCAGCAGCTTGTCGAGACCGCCTAGGGACTTGAGCAGGGCTTTCTCCTCCTCGCTCAGCAGCCGCTCGAACTCCTGGCGCAGCCACTCCTCCGGCAGGCTTTCCGGCAGCAGGGGGATGGCCTCCAACCTCTCGTAATACTCGGCAAAGGCGCGATCGAAGCGGTCCAGGTGCCCCTCGTCCTTGACCAGCACACAGCGGGCGAGCAGGTAGAACGCCTCCATGTCGACGCTGGCCAACCTGGCCGCCAGCGCCCCGTGCAAGTCCAGCAGCTCCCGCATGCTGCAGGGAAGCTTGTGACGGCGCAGATGGAGGAAGAAGTCGATGAGCATTCAGCCGCCGCGACGCGCCAGGAAGGCGAGCTTCTCGAAGAGGTGCAAGTCCTGCTCCGTCTTGAGCAGGGCGCCGTAGAGGGCGGGCACCAGCTTGCCGGGTTCGCGGGCACGCAGCGCCTCGGGGTCGATGTCGTCCGCCAGCAGCAGCCGGAGCCAGTTCAGCAGCTCGGAGGTGGAGGGTTTCTTGCGCAGCCCCTCGACGGCACGCAGCTCGAAGAAGAGCTCCATCGCCTCGCTGAGCAGGCTCTCCTTGAGGGTCGGGTAGTGCAGACGGACAATAGCCTCCATCTCGGCCTTGTCGGGAAAGCGGATGTAGTGGAAGAAGCAGCGGCGCAGGAAGGCGTCCGGCAGCTCCTTCTCGTTGTTGGAGGTGATGATGACCACGGGGCGCTGGCGCGCCTTGACCCGCTCGCCAGTCTCGTAGACGTCGAATTCCATGCGATCCAGCTCCAGCAGCAGATCGTTGGGGAACTCGATGTCGGCCTTGTCGATCTCGTCGATGAGGAGCACCGGCCGCTGCTGGGCGGCGAAGGCCTGCCACAGCTTGCCACGGCGGATGTAATGACCTATCTCCCCCACCCTCGGATCCCCGAGCTGGGAGTCCCGCAATCGCGCCACCGCATCGTATTCGTAGAGCCCCTGCTGGGCCTTGGTGGTGGACTTGATGTGCCAGCTGATGAGGTCAGCACCGAGCGAGGCGGCCACTGCCTCGGCCAGCACCGTCTTGCCGGTACCGGGCTCACCCTTGATGAGCAGCGGCTTCTCCAGCACGATGGCGGCGTTGACGGCCATACTCAGTGACGTTGATGCGAGATAGCGGTCACTTCCTGCAAATCCCATGAGATCCATTCCTTTGGTCGCCCGGGCACCGGGAGGCCCCTCGGCGAGAGAGAATAAGTTCTATATGTTCTAATAACATATTGTTATAACGATTCGTCACTTCTCATTCAGAAACCACAGGTTAATCTTGTTTCATCGCCTTAACAAACACAGGGATAGCACCATGAGCAAAATTTTTGAGGACAACAGCCAGACCATAGGCAATACCCCGCTTGTTCGTCTCAACCGTGTTACCAAGGGCCGCGTGCTGGCCAAGATCGAGAGCCGCAACCCCAGCTTCAGCGTCAAATGCCGTATCGGTTCAAACCTCATCTGGGATGCCGAGAAACGCGGTGTGCTGACCAAGGGCAAGGAGATCATCGAGCCTACCAGTGGCAACACGGGCATTGCTCTGGCGTTCGTGGCCGCAGCCCGTGGCTATCCCATCACCCTGACCATGCCGGCCACCATGAGTCTGGAGCGCCGCAAGCTGCTCAAGGCCCTGGGAGCCAATCTGGTGCTGACCGAAGGCCCGCTCGGCATGAAAGGCGCCATCGCCAAGGCCAACGAGATCCTGGAATCCGAGCCCGGCAAATACGTGCTGCTGCAGCAGTTTGAAAACCCGGCGAACCCGGAAATCCACGAGAAGACCACAGGCCCGGAAATCTGGGAGGCCACCGATGGTGATATTGATGTCTTCGTGGCTGGCGTCGGCACCGGCGGCACCATCACCGGGGTATCCCGCTACATCAAGCAGACCAAGGGCAAGGCCATCGTCTCCGTGGCGGTCGAACCCAGCGAATCCCCCGTCATCAGCCAGAAGCTGGCAGGGGAAGAGATCAAACCGGGTCCGCACAAGATCCAGGGCATCGGTGCCGGCTTCATCCCGGGCAACCTGGACTTGAGCCTGCTGGACCGGGTCGAGCAGGTGAGCAGTGACGAGGCCATCGAGATGGCTCGCCGCCTGATGGAAGAGGAAGGGATCCTGGCCGGGATCAGCTCCGGCGCCGCCGTGGTTGCCGCCAACCGTCTGGCCGAGCTGCCGGAGTTCGAGGGCAAGACCATAGTCGTCATCCTGCCGAGCGCCGCCGAGCGTTACCTCTCCAGCGCCCTCTTCGCCGGCGTGTTCAGCGAGCAAGAGCTGCAACAGTAGTTGATCTGCTTACATCAAAACGACGGCGCTCCTCGGAGCGCCGTTTTCATTATGCGCTAAACTCAATAGCCATCAGCGTCAGTCGGCCCCTTATTTTTTGGGGTAAAATAACAAACTCCGTCATGACAAAAAAAGCAGACATTCTGTGATAAATCTCATATCCTGTGCGGCGTCACGAGGTGTTTACCGGCTAGGTATCACAAGGTAACAAAGTGTTATTTTTCGTTATAAATTAATTTCAGGCCAGTCCTGACGCGGCTTGTAGCGCGACAACGAAAAAAGACCTGGCCAGAACGCCGAATACTGCACAGAAAATTGACCTGGATTAAACCATTGCAGGTCTGATTTCGTTACTTTACAACATATCCATACTGACACGGTGAGACAGGAAGCCTCATTAGCGACCATCTCTCCACACAATATCAATAATATGGGGTGAAACCATGTACGAGAAGTCTGTTGTTATTACTGCTGAAAACGGCCTGCACACCCGTCCTGCAGCTCAGTTCGTGAAAGAAGCCAAAGAATTCCAAAGCGAGATCACTGTGGTCTCCGGTGGCAAATCCGCCAGCGCCAAGAGCCTGTTCAAACTGCAGACCCTGGGTCTGACCAAAGGCACCAACGTGACCATCCAGGCCGACGGCCCGGACGCTCAGAAAGCCGTTGAGAAGCTGGTTGCCCTGATGGACGAGCTGGAGTAATCCAGCTTTATTCCTCCCCCACAGTCGTTTTAATAGGAAGGATTATGATATCTGGCATTCTTGCGTCCCCCGGTATCGCATTCGGCAAGGCGCTTCTTCTGAAAGAAGATGAAATCGTTATCAATCAGGGCAAGATTTCTGCCGACCAGATTGATGCCGAGATCAACCGCTTCCTCGAAGCCCGCACCAAGTCAGCCGCCCAGCTGGAAGCCATCAAAGAGATGGCCGGTCGCACCTTCGGTGAAGAAAAAGAGGCCATCTTCGAAGGCCACATCATGCTGCTCGAAGATGAAGAGCTGGAAGGGGATATCAGATCCTTCATCAAGGACAACAAGGCATCCGCCGACAAAGCCATCTTCGAGGTGATCGAACAGTACGCCAAGATGATGGCCGAGCTGGATGACCCTTACTTGCGCGAGCGCGCCACCGACTTCCGCGACATCGGTACCCGTCTGGTCAAGAACGTACTGGGCATCGCCGTTGTCAACCTGAGCACCATCGACGAAGAGGTCATCCTGGTCGCCAAAGACCTGACCCCGTCCGAAACTGCCCAGATCAACCTGAAATACGTGCTGGGCTTCGTCACCGACATCGGTGGCCGTACCTCCCACACCTCCATCATGGCCCGCTCCCTGGAGCTGCCGGCCGTCGTGGGCACCAACGACATCACCGAGCGCGTCAAGAACGGCGACATGCTGGTACTGGATGCGATCAACAACCAGGTCATCATCAACCCGACCGCCGATCAACTGAACGAAGCCAAGAAGTTCCAGGCCCAGTTCCAGGCCGAGAAAGACGAGCTGGCCAAGCTGAAAGATCTGCCCGCCATCACCCTGGATGGCCATCAGGTCGAAGTGTGCGCCAACATTGGTACCGTCAAGGATACCGAGGGTGCCATCCGCAATGGCGCCGAAGGCGTGGGTCTGTACCGCACCGAGTTCCTGTTCATGGACCGTGACGCGCTGCCGACCGAAGACGAACAGTTCAAGGCCTACAAAGAAGTGGCAGAGGCCATGCCGGATCAGCCGATCATCGTCCGCACCATGGACATCGGCGGCGACAAAGAACTGCCCTACATGAATTTCCCGAAAGAGATGAACCCCTTCCTGGGCTGGCGTGCCGTGCGTATCTTCTTCGATCGCGCCGACATCATGAACGCCCAGCTGCGGGCCATCCTGCGCGCCTCCGCCTTCGGCAAGCTGCGCATCATGTTCCCGATGATCATCTCCGTCGAAGAGTTCCGCAGCCTCAAGGCCACCGTGGAGACGCTGAAAGCCGAACTGCGTGCCGAAGGCAAAGCCTTTGATGAATCCATCGAAGTGGGTATCATGATCGAGACCCCGGCCGCGGCCGTCATGGCTCATCATCTTGCCAAGGAAGTGGATTTCTTCAGTATCGGTACCAACGACCTGACCCAGTACACCCTGGCCGTCGACCGTGGTAACGAGATGATTTCCGCCATGTACAACCCGCTGTCACCCTCCGTCCTGACCCTGATCAAGATGGTGATCGACGCTTCCCATGACAATGGCAAGTGGACCGGTATGTGCGGTGAACTGGCTGGTGACGAACGTGCCACCCTGCTGCTGCTGGGTATGGGTCTGGATGAGTTCTCCATGAGCGCCATCTCTGTACCGCGTATCAAGAAGCTTATCCGCAACACCAACTTCGAAGATGTGAAGGCAATGGCAGACCAGGCCCTGAGCTATGCGACCGCCGCCGAAATCGAAGCCTGTGTAGATAACTTTATTAAGCAGAAGGCAGTCTGCTAAGATCGGCTGCAAACAGCGACAATCATCTCTAGGAGCTTTTACTATGGGTCTGTTTGATAAACTGAAGAAACTGGTTTCCGACGACAGTTCTGATACCGGCGGCATCGAAATTTTTGCCCCGCTGTCCGGCGAAATCGTGCCCATCGAAGATGTGCCTGACGTCGTCTTCGCCGAGAAGATCGTCGGTGACGGCATCGCCATCAAGCCGGCCGGCAACAAGATGGTTGCTCCGTGCGACGGCACCATCGGCAAGATCTTCGAGACCAACCACGCGTTCTCTCTGGAATCCGACTCTGGTATCGAGCTGTTCGTTCACTTCGGTATCGACACCGTCGAACTGAAAGGCGAAGGCTTCACCCGTATCGCTCAGGAAGGTCAACAGGTCAAGCGCGGTGACACCATCATCGAGTTCGATCTGGCCGTGCTGGAAGCGAAAGCGAAGTCCACCCTGACTCCTGTGGTCATCTCCAACATGGACGAGATCAAAGAGCTGGTGAAGATGACTGGTGCCGTGACCGTGGGCGAGACCCCGGTGATCCGCATCAAGAAATGATGCCCCTGGCCTGGTGCCAGTGACCGCAAAAAACCGAAGCCTGGTGCTTCGGTTTTTTTATGCCTGACTGTCGTAAACCCCGGCGTTGGATAAGGGATACGGCCCCTCATACAGGCCCTATGCCGGTGGGAAAGGGATCCTCATTCATCCCTCCATAGAAAAAGCCAGTCCGGCATCCCGGACTGGCTTTTTAGGATCTTGAGCCTGACAGACCCAGGCTCAGGGCAACACCACCCGGCTTTCGCCGCCGCCGAGGGCCTCCACCCTTATCTGCACACCGATCCGCTCCACCAGGGTCTGCACGTGGGAGATGACCCCGATCTGGCGGCCGGCCGCCTGCAGGGAGTCGAGGCTTGAGAGCGCCAGATCCAGGCTGTCGGGATCGAGGGTGCCGAACCCCTCGTCGATAAAGAGCGATTCGACCTGGGTCTGGCGCGACGACAGGCTGGAGAGGGCCAGCGCCAGCGCCAGCGACACCAGGAAGCTCTCGCCGCCGGAGAGGGAGTCCACCGAGCGCACCTCGTCCCCCATGTCGAGATCCACCACCTGCAACGCCAGATCGGTGCCGGGTACCCGCTCCAGCCGATAGCGGGGGGAGAGCTCGGCAAGCTGGGCGTTGGCCTCCAGCAGCAACCGCTCCAGGGTGAGGCTCTGGGCGAAGGTACGCAGCTTGGCGCCGCTGGCCGAACCGATGAGATCGGAGAGCCGCTGCCAGTGATCCGCCACCGCCTGCTGGGCGGCCAGCTCCTCCTGCAAGGTGCCCGCCTTGATGGCAGCCGCCTCGGCCTGGGCCAGCGTGCTCTTGCACTGGAACAGCTGCTCGTCGAGGGCGCGGCAGTGCGCCTCCAGCGCCGTCAACCGGCTGTCGAGCTCCTCTGGCGCCAACGCGGCCAGCTCGGGGTGATGCTCGCGGTAACGATCCCGCTTGCTCTCCTCCAGCGCCAGCGCCCGCTGCCGCTCGGTCAAGCGGGTACGCGCCTCGGCGCGAGCATCCTCCAGCGCCTGCAGGGCAGCGCGCCGCGCCTTGAGCTCATCCGGGCTCATGGCCAGCAGGCGGCGCAGGTCATATTCGGCGATGCCGAGGCTGCTGGCGTGAGCAGCCCAGCGCCCCAGCACCTCCCGCCGCCGCCGGCTGCTCACCTGCTTCTCCTGCTCCAGATGGCTGAGACGGGTCTTGAGCTCGGTCTGGCGCTCGCGCAGGGCGCGGGCCGCCCCCTGCATAGCCTCCAGTTCGCTCGCCAGTTGCTGCAGCCGCTGCTGCCAGCGATGCTCGACCTGGGCAATCTCCTCGCCCCCCAGACAGGTGGCGCGGCTGGTGACCAGCCCCTGCCGTTGCTGTTCATGCTCCTTGTAGTCGCGCTCGAGCTTGTGCAGCAGCTCGCGCTGGGTCTGCAGGCGCGCCTCCTGGGCGCTCAGGGCCGGGGTGAGGCTGGCAATCTCGCCGGCCAGCCGTTCCCACTCGCTCTGGCCATGCAGCCAGGCCTCGCAGGCCCGCTGCCACTCGTGCCACTGCTGGCTGCCCAGCCACTGGCGCCAGGGCTGGCCCCCCATCTGCTCGTCGAGCCGATTGCCCCCCTGCTCGAGGCGCTGGCGCAGGGTCGTCTCCTGCTCGCCCATCGCCTTCACCTCCCCCTCCAGAGCGATGCGCTGGCGGTCGGCCTCCTGCCACTGCTGCTCGAACTGCTGGTGCTGGCTGGCCAGCTGGCTCAACTGCTGGCGCACGGCC
>ENA-OWLM01000038-OWLM01000038.1-metagenome-genome-assembly--contig:-NODE-38-length-46769-cov-4.461810_pt1 | contig 46769 bp, 39 predicted proteins | sample MGYA00245349_ERZ651102 | MGnify/ENA primary metagenome ERZ651102 (study PRJEB26857, sample SAMEA4031759) | metagenome | biome: human; feature: oral; material: saliva | place: Philippines | collected 2014 | study... | reverse complement strand
TCGACGGCGGTGTTTGGCACCTCGATGTCGGCTCATCACATCCTGGGGCTGAAGTCGGTCCCAAGGGTATGGCTGTTCGCCATTTAAAGTGGTACGCGAGCTGGGTTCAGAACGTCGTGAGACAGTTCGGTCCCTATCTGCCGTGGGCGTTGGATGATTGAAGGGAGTTGCTCCTAGTACGAGAGGACCGGAGTGAACGAACCTCTGGTGTTCGGGTTGTCACGCCAGTGGCACTGCCCGGTAGCTAAGTTCGGAATCGATAACCGCTGAAAGCATCTAAGCGGGAAGCGAGCCCTGAGATGAGTCATCCCTGACCCCTTGAGGGTCCTAAAGGGCCGTTGGAGACCACAACGTTGATAGGTGGGGTGTGTAAGCGCGGCGACGTGTTGAGCTAACCCATACTAATTACCCGTGAGGCTTAACCATACAACACCCAAGAAGTGTTCGAAGGCTTGTAGCAGATACCGAGAACGAATAACTAAATCAGCTTTTTCAGATTGAAGATTTTGCCTGGCGGCAATAGCGCAGTGGAACCACCTGACCCCATGCCGAACTCAGAAGTGAAACGCTGTAGCGCCGATGGTAGTGTGGCATTCGCCATGCGAGAGTAGGACACTGCCAGGCACCCAATTTTAGATTACGCGGTGAGCGTGGTCTTTACCGGTTAGTGTGCTGATATGGCTCAGTCGGTAGAGCGCATCCTTGGTAAGGATGAGGTCCCCAGTTCGATTCTGGGTATCAGCACCATTTTTAAGTAAGCAGCTTTAAACGCTTTTTGCCTGACGGCATTAGCGCCGTGGAACCACCTGAACCCATGCCGAACTCAGAAGTGAAACGCGGTAGCGCCGATGGTAGTGTGGCATTCGCCATGCGAGAGTAGGACACTGTCAGGCACCTATTCAGAAGAGGCCTCCCATTCGGGAGGCCTTTTTGCGTTTCTGCTATCCCCCTTCTCTTCTGGCGGTTTTTTAGTAAAAACGCTGGGCTATCAAGGAATTGCTCGTTACTCTTTAGCCGTTGCCGATTAACACGTGATGCTGCCAGCGAGGTATTGATGGCTACGTTGAAGGAAATTGCACAGGAGGCGGGCGTCTCGCTCGCGACCGTATCCCGGGTGCTGAACGAGGATCCCAGCCTGAGCGTCAAGGAAGAAACCAGACAGCGGATCTTCGAGATTGCCGAGCGGCTGGAGTACAAGACCAGCAGTGCCCGCAAGGGGGTACACAAGAGCAAGCTGCATTTCCTGGCGGTCTATGCCTACCCGCAGAGTACCGAGGTCAACGACCCCTATTACCTCGCCATCCGCTACGGCATCGAGAGCCAGTGTGCCCGCCTCAATATCGAGTTGACCCACTGCTACAGTGGTGCGGAAGGGCGTGAGCTCTCCGCCGTCGACGGCATCCTGGTCATCGGGCATCTGCCCGAGGAACGTCTCGTCGCGCTTCACTCCCTCTCTGCCCAGCTGGTGTTCGTCGATTGCCGCTCCCGGGGGGAGTTCGACTCGGTCGACGTGGATCTGGCGCTCATCAGCCAGCAGGTGGTGGATTTCTTCATCGCCCAGGGCCATCAGCGCATCGGTTATATCGGTGGCCAGGATGATGGGCCCGATCTGCGGGAGCTTGCGTTTCTCGACTACGGGCAGCGGCTGGGGGTGGTGCAGGAGCAGGATCTCTATCGCGGGGATTTCTCCAGTGCCTCCGGCTACAAGCTGGCGAAGGAGATGCTGGCCGGGGACTGGCCCAGGGCGCTGTTCGTGGCCTCCGACTCCATCGCCATCGGCGTGCTGCGTGCCATCCACGAGAAGGGACTGGCGATTCCCCAGCAGATCGAGCTTATCAGCGTCAACGATATCCCTACCGCCAAGTTCACCTTCCCGCCGCTCTCCACGGTGCGGATCCACTCCGAGTTGATGGGCTCCCAGGGGGTCAATCTGCTGGTTGAAAGGCTGCGTGACGAGCGGGACATTCCGCTGCGGGTGCTGGTACCGAGCAAATTGACCCTGCGTGGTACCACTCGCTGATTTTAGTAAAATATTCTGCTTTTTAGTCGCACCATCTTGCGGTGGTGCGACACCTCTCCCTAGCAAACCTCTTTCCCATATCATCCAACAACTTCATATCATATTGTTTCATAGTTGATTTTATTGTAGCTCAGCCAGCTACTATCAACATCCATGCCACTCATCCATATCTTGCCCTCCTTTATCTCCCGCTTCTGATCTCGCTCACAAAACCATCTGTTCATTGTGATCAGGTTAAAACTTTACCAATCCCAAGCTGATATTTAGTAAATGTTTATCTAGAGTTTACCCAGTTAACGTTGCCTTGTTCCGGGAGGACATGTGAATAACTGGGAAAACGTCCAATTCGTTGGTGAAAACAGGCTGGCCCCGCGCGCCTACTTCTTCTCTTATGCCGACCACGCGCTGGCGGCCACCATGCAGCGCGAGCTGAGCCGCCGTTTTCTGAGCCTTGGCGGCCAGTGGCAGTTTCACTACTTTGACCACCCCCTGCAGGTGCCGGAGGCCTTCTATCACAGCCCCATGAGCGAGTGGGGCCAGATCACCGTGCCCAACATGTGGCAGATGGAAGGACATGGTCAGCTGCAGTACACCGACGAAGGTTTTCCCTTCCCCATCGACGTGCCCTTCGTGCCGACCAACAACCCCACCGGCGCCTATCAGCGCAGCTTCACGCTGAGCCCGGCCTGGGACGGCGAGCAGGTGATCATCAAGTTTGACGGGGTGGAGACCTACTTCGAGGTCTATGTGAACGGCCACTACGTCGGTTTCAGCAAGGGGAGCCGTCTCACCGCCGAGTTCGATATCAGTGCCTACGCCAACATTGGCGAGAACCTGCTGTCAGTGCGGGTGATGCAATGGGCTGACTCCACCTATATCGAAGATCAGGATATGTGGTGGATGGCGGGGATCTTCCGCGACGTCTATCTGGTGGGCAAACCGGCCGCCCATGTGCAGGACTTCTTCATCCGCACCGCGCTGGCCGATGACAATCAAAGCGCCACCCTGAGCTGCGATATCCAGCTGGAGAATCTGGGGGCACCCGCCCGTGATCACCGTCTAGTCTGGTCGCTGCTGGATCAGGGGCGCGAGATCGCCAGCGGCTCGCTCGATCATCTCGCCATCGACGGCAAGTGTGACTGCCGCTTCACGCTGGATCTGGCCAGCCCCCATCTGTGGAGCGCCGAAGATCCGTACCTCTACCAGCTGCAACTCTCCCTCTACAACGGTCAGGGCGAGCTGCTGGAGGTGATCCCGCAGCGGGTCGGGGTGCGTGAGATCAAGGTCAAGGATGGCCTCTTCTACGTCAATGGTCACTACCTCAAGCTGCACGGGGTGAACCGCCACGACAACGACCACCTCAAGAGCCGCGCGGTCGGCATGGATCGTGTTGAACGCGATATCGTGCTGATGAAGCAGCACAACCTCAACTCGGTGCGCACCGCCCACTACCCGAACGACCCTCGCTTCTATGAGCTGTGCGACCAGTACGGTCTGTTCGTGATGGCGGAGACCGACGTGGAGACCCACGGTTTTGCCAACGTTGGCGATCTTAGCCGCATCACCGATGACCCCTTCTGGGAGCCGGTGTTCGTGGATCGCATCGAGCGCCACGTGCACGCCCAGAAGAACCACCCCTCCATCATCATCTGGTCACTCGGCAACGAGTCCGGCTACGGCTGCAACATCAGAGCCATGTACCAGCGCTGCAAGGCGCTCGACCCGACCCGGCTGGTGCATTACGAAGAGGATCGCGATGCCGAGGTGGTGGATGTGGTGAGCACCATGTATTCCCGCGTCTCCCAGATGAACTGCTTCGGCGAGTTCCCGATGGAGAAGCCGCGTATCCTCTGCGAATACGCCCACGCCATGGGCAACGGCCCGGGTGGCCTGAGCGAATACCAGCAGGTGTTTGACCGCCATCCTCACATTCAGGGTCACTACATCTGGGAGTGGTGCGATCACGGCATTCTGGATCAGGACGAGCAGGGCCGCCCCGTCTACAAGTACGGCGGCGATTACGGCGACTACCCCAACAACTACAACTTTTGCATGGATGGCCTCATCTATCCGGATCAGACCCCGGGGCCGGGGCTGCGTGAATACAAGCAGGTGATCTGCCCGGTCAAGGTGCGGGCGCTGGATCTGGCCAGCGGCAAGCTGGCGGTGGAAAACCGCTACTGGTTCTCCACTCTCGACGATATCCGCCTGCTGGTCGAGGTGAAGGCCGAGGGCGAGCTGCTGGCCAGCCAGCAAATCCGGTTGGAAGGGGTTGCCCCCGGTGCCACCACAGAGTTGCAGCTCGAACTGCCATCCCTCGATGGGCGGGAAACCTTCGTCCAGTTGCGGGTTATCAAGGCCACCGCTACCCGCTACAGCGTGGCGGAGCACGAGCTGGGCCAGTACCAGTTCCAGCTGAAAGAGGCGACTCGCCAGCTGCAACCCTTCGTCAACCCCAACGCCACCGCGCTGCAGATTGCCGACGAGCGGCTCGCGCTGACCTTGAGCGGCACTGGTTTCGCCCTGCGCTTCTCGCGTCTCGACGGCAAGCTGGTGAGCTGGCAGCAGGATGGTATCGAGCTCATCGAGCGGGCGCCGCGCCTCACCTTCTTCAAGCCGATGATCGACAACCACAAGCAGGAGTACGAGAGCCTGTGGCACCCGAACCACCTGCAGATCATGCAGGAGCACTTCCGCACCCTGAGCTGGCGTCAGCTGGGCGAGGCGGTCGAGGTGACGGTCGAGAGCCTGATCGCGCCGCCGGTGTTCGACTTCGGCATGCGCTGCCGCTACGTCTACACCCTGAGCCCGAACGGTCAGCTGCACGTGGCGCTCTCTGGTCAGCCTTACGGCGGCTACGACGACATCATCCCCAAGATCGGCTTCGAGCTGGGCATTCGTCAGGATCTCGACCGGGTGCACTACTACGGCATGGGGCCGGGCGAAAACTATCAGGACAGCCGCCAGAGCAACTGGATCGACAGCTTCCAGAGCACAGTCAGCGAGATGTGGGAGCACTACCCCTTCCCACAGGACAACGGCAACCGCCAGCAGGTGCGCTGGGCGACCCTGACCAACCGCCACGGCGGCGGTCTCTACGTGCGGCCCGATGCTCCCATCAACCTGAGCGTCTGGCCCTACAGCTGGGAGCATATCCACGCGGCGCAGCACATCAATGAGCTGGAGCCGAGTGGTTATCTCACCCTCAATCTGGATCACAAGGTACTGGGGCTGGGTTCCAACTCCTGGGGCTCCGAGGTGTTGGACTCCTGGCGGGTGCGCTTCGAGCCATTCAGCTTCGGCCTGACCCTGCTGCCCATCGCTCGCGGCAACCTCAATCCGGCTGCGCTGGCCGGGCTCGATCTCACCATCAACGGCGGGAGGAACCTCGCATGATCACCCTGGACAACCTGACCCTGTTCAAAAACATCTACCGGGAGGGCAAGAAGTGGGGCCGCTGCGTGGAGGCCATCAACAACCTGCCAAACCTCAAACCCGGCATCTGCCACTCCATCGGTGACTCCCTCACCTATCGCTTGCAGGAGGGGGCCAGCCCGGCCACCTCCCTGTTCGAGGGGCAGCGCCGCTATTTCGACGTCCACTACTACCTGGAAGGGGAAGAGACAGTGGAGTGGGCTGCCAAGAGTGAGCTGCAGGTCGAGCAGGCTTATGACAACACCACCGACCGCGAGTGGCTGGCCGGTGAGGTGCGTGAGCGCCAGAAGGTCGGCAACGGGCAGGTGGTGATCTTCGAGAACGACGAGGCTTACCGGTTCGCAGGCGACAGCCCGGTGCGCAAGGTGATCATCAAGGTCACCGTCGAAGGCGGCTACTTCAAGAACAAATAACAAGCCGCCGGTTCTGCACTGACAAAAGCCGGAAGGGCGGGGTTCACCCTACAAATCATGCCCCGCCATTTCGCTGAGATAACTACAGGTCTGGAGATGCCCCATGTCTGATTCCAAACGCAATACGATAGGCAAGTTTGGTCTGCTGTCGCTCACCTTCGCGGCGGTATTCAGCTTCAACAACGTCATCAACAACAACATCGAGATCGGTCTGGCCTCGGCCCCGATGTTCTTTCTGGCCACCATTTTTTACTTCATTCCGTTTTGCCTGATCATTGCGGAGTTCGTGTCACTGAACAAAAACTCCGAAGCAGGGGTGTATGCCTGGGTGAAGAGCTCCCTCGGCGGGCGCTGGGCCTTTATCTCCGCCTACACCTACTGGTTCGTGAACCTCTTCTTCTTCACCTCGCTGCTGCCGCGGGTTATCGCCTACGCCTCCTATGCCTTCCTCGGCTACGAGTACATTCTCACTCCGGTGGCGACCACGGCATTGAGCATGGTGCTGTTCGCCTTTGCCACCTACGTCTCCACCAACGGCGCCAAGATGCTGGGACCCATCACCTCGGTGACCTCGTCCCTGATGCTGCTGCTGACCCTCTCCTACATCCTGCTGGCAGGTGCGGCACTGGTGGGCGGCGTGCAGCCGGCCGACCCCATCACGGTAGAGGCCATGATCCCCGATTTCAGCTGGGCCTTCCTCGGCATCACCACCTGGATCTTTATGGCAGCCGGTGGCGCCGAGTCGGTGGCGGTCTACGTCAATGACGTGAAGGGGGGCTCCAAGTCCTTCGTGAAGGTGATCATCATCGCCGGGATTTTTATCGGGGTGCTCTACTCCATCGCGTCGCTGTTGATCAACGTGTTCGTGCCGAGCGGTACCCTGAAATATACCGGCGGCTCGGTGCAGGTGTTCGAGGGGCTGGCGGCTTACTTCGGCCTGCCGGAGATCCTGATGAACCGCTTCGTCGGGCTGGTCTCCTTCACCGCCATGTTCGGCTCCCTGCTGATGTGGACGGCGACCCCGGTGAAGATCTTCTTCTCCGAAATCCCGGCCGGCATCTTCGGCAAGAAGACGGTCGAGCTGAACGAGAATGGCGTACCCGCCCGCGCAGCCTGGATCCAGTACCTCATCGTGCTGCCGCTGATGGTGATCCCGACTCTGGGCTCCAACACCGCGCAGGATCTGATGAACACCGTTATTAACATGACCGCTGCCGCTTCCATGCTGCCGCCGCTGTTCATCATGCTGGCCTACCTCAATCTGCGTCTGAAGCTCGACCACCTGCCGCGGGAGTTCAAGATGGGTTCGCGCACCACCGGCATCGCCGTGGTCTCGGTGCTGATCGCCATCTTCTCGGTGGGCTTCCTCGCCTCCACCTTCCCGACCGGCGCCGACATCATGACCATCATCTTCTACAACGTCGGCGGCATCGTGATCTTCCTGGGCTTCGCCTGGTGGAAATACAACAGATACGAGGCCTCCCTCAGCGCCGAGGCGCGCGAGCAAGAGGCCAGGCCGACGGCCGGGCTCTCCATGCCGGCGTCATGAATGCCGTCCTTACCCCAGATCAGATCGGGTGGCCGCGGCCACCCCAAGCACCAGAGCAGAGAAAGGAGAGTAAGAAGACTATGAGCGAGACGATCGAGTTTGCCGAATTCAAGCGGGTCGAGATGAAGGTGGGCAAGGTGCTGGAGGTGGTGCGCCACCCCGGGGCCGACAAGCTCTATATCGTCCAGATCGACGTGGGGGGCGAGCGACCGCTGCAGACCGTCACCAGTCTGGTGCCTTACTACCGCGAAGAGGAGCTGATGGGCAGCGAGGTGGTGGTGCTGACCAACCTCAAGCCCACCCGAATGCGCGGTGAGCGCTCCGAGTGCATGTTGCTCTGCGCCGAGACCCCGGACGAGAGCCAGAGCGTGCTGTTGCAGCCGCGGGTGCCGATGGCACCGGGCACTCCGATCGTCTGACTGGTTTTGCGAGCCGGTGCGGTGAGATTGCACCGGTTCACCAACGAGGCCGCCCAAGCGGCCCGATCATAACAAGAGAGTAAAGCGCAGGGCCGACAGACCCTTGCCAAACACATCACAGAGTCACAGCGTTACCCGCAGGGAGCGCGAGTCCATTGGAGGACACCATGTCTGAATCCGTACGCGGCACCATAGGCAAGTTTGCCCTGTTGTCGATGACCTTTGCCGCCGTGTTCAACGTGCGCAACATCGTCAACAACAACATCGAGCTGGGGCTCAGCTCCGCCCCCATCTTCCTGCTGGCGACCCTCGTCTACTTCATCCCGTTCGTCTTCATCATCGCCGAGTTCGTCTCGGCGAACAAAAACTCCGAGTCGGGGATGTACGACTGGCTGAAAAAGCCGCTCGGTACCCGGATGGCCTATCTGGGCTCGTTTCTCTACTGGTTCGTGAACTTGTTCTGGTTCGTCTCATTGCTGCCCAACGTCATCGCCTACGCCTCCTACGCCATGCTGGGCTATGAGTACAGCTTCTCCCCCATGGTCACCTCGGTCATCTCCATCGTGCTGTTTGCAGCGGCGACCCACATCTCCACCAAGGGGGCGAGCTGGCTCGGCAAGATTGCCGAGATCGTGGCCTACGGGGTGTTTGCCCTGTTCGCCATCTATGTGCTGGGCGCGCTGATGGCTTTGAGTGGTGATCATGTGCCGGCCCAGCCCATCACCCTGGAGGCCATGACCCCAACCGTCAACTGGGCGACGCTCGGCATCATGTGCTGGATCTTCCAGGCTGCGGGCGGTGCCGAGACGGCGGCGGCCTATCTCAATGACGTGAAGGGCGGCCAGAAGTCCTTCATCAAGGTGATCATCAGTGCCGGCATCGTCATCGGCGCCATGTATGCGGTCGGTTCCCTGCTGGTGAACGTGTTCGTGCCGCGGGAAAGCCTCACCTATGCCGGCGGCATGGTGGAGATCTTCACCGGCATGGCGCAGTACTTCCAGCTGTCGGAAGCGCTGGTGGGCCGCTTCGTCGGCGTGGTGCTGTTTATCGCCATGTTCGGCTCCATGATGATGTGGACCTCGGCGCCGGTGAAGATCCACTTCTCCGAGATCCCGCAGGGGGTTTACGGCGAGAAGACCACCCAGCTCAACGAGCACGGCGTGCCGGTGCGCGCCGCCTGGTGGCAGTTTGCCTTCGTGTTCGTGATGCTGGTGGTCAATGGCTTCGGTTCCGAGTCGGTGCAGCAGATGATGAACACCGCCATCAACCTCACCGCAGGGACTGCCATGTTGCCGCCCATCTTCATCATGGTGGCCTACTTCGTGTTCCGCTGGAAACATGACGACACCCCGCGCGAGTTCCGCATGGGGTCGCGCAAGTTCGGCATGGCGGTGGTGTCGGTGCTGATCGCCATCTTCGTGGTGAGCATGAGCGCCTCCGCCTTCCCGGCCGGGGTGGATCTGGTGCGCGCCTTCTTCATCAACGTCTTCATGACCGCGGTTTTCTCGGCGCTGGCCTACTGGTGGATCTCCCGCTTCGAGAAGCGGCAGGCCCGCAAGCAGGCCACCGGCACAGCTGGCGACAAGCTGGCCAAGCAGAGTTGAAGCACAAGGCTGGCCGGATCCGGTGGCCAGCCGGGCTTGCTTAATTTCCGGCAGATAAAGGGGGGGCGCTCAACTTTGCGCCTCCCGCTTATCGGGGTAAGCTGGGGATCCGTTTCAACAGGAGCTGCGCCACAGCTCCTGTTGTGTTTCCTGTCGTCCCCGATCACCGGCCCCGCGCGGGGACGGGATCTGCTTTCACCGGAGACCGCTCGTGCGTCTGGATCCCTTTACCTCTGTACTGATCGTGGTGGTCGCGCTGGCCTCCTTCTTCCCCTGCGAGGGGCAGGTGGCCGTCTGGTTCGGTCTGCTGACCAAGCTGGCGGTGGCGCTGCTCTTCTTCATGCACGGTGCCAAGCTGTCGCGCCAGAACCTGCTGGCAGGCCTCGGCCACTGGCGGCTGCACCTGGTGGTGATGGCCAGCACCTTCGTGCTGTTCCCGCTGCTGGGGCTGCTGCTCACGCCGCTGGTGCCCCACTGGCTGAGCCCGGCCATCTACCTCGGTTTCCTCTACCTCTGTGCCCTGCCGGCCACCGTGCAGTCAGCCATCGCCTTCACCTCCATGGCCGGCGGCAATGTGTCGGCGGCGGTGTGCAGCGCCTCGGCCTCTAGCATCCTCGGCATCTTCCTCTCGCCTGTGCTGGTGGGGCTGATGATCAATGTGCAGGGGGAGGGGGTCGATACCTGGCACTCCATTCAGGCCATCATGGTGCAGCTGATGCTGCCGTTCGTGGTGGGCCACCTGTCGCGCCCGCTCATCGGCCGCTGGGTCGACAACCACCGGCCGCTCATCGGCAAGCTGGATCAGAGCTCCATCCTGCTGGTGGTCTATGTGGCCTTCAGCGAGGCGGTGGTGCAGGGGATCTGGCACCAGGTCGGCTGGTACGATCTCGCCAGTATCGTGCTGCTGAGCTGCGTCTTGCTGGCGCTGGTGCTGGGCTGGAACGTCTGGATCAGCCGCCGCCTCGGTTTTGGCAAGGCGGACGAGATCACCATCGTCTTCTGCGGCTCCAAGAAGAGTCTGGCCAACGGGGTGCCCATGGCCAACGTCATGTTCCCGGCCGCCAGCGTCGGAGTCATGGTGCTGCCCCTGATGATCTTCCACCAGATCCAGCTGATGGTGTGCGCCGTGCTGGCTCGTCGCTATCACGAGCAGGAGGCGGTGCCCCAGGTGCAGCAGGGGTAAGCCATCGGGATAAAAAAGAGGGAGGCCATGGGCCTCCCTCTTTCGTTTGCCGCCTCGTCAGCGTTTGCGCCAGACGGTGAGCTGGGCCACCGTGTGCTGGTACTTGCGGGCGGTCTCGCGGATGACGAAGGGGACGTCCCTCGGGGGCATGTATTCCTCGAACTCCTCCGCCAGCAGCCGCTGCAGCGCCTGATAGGTGCCGAGGGCCTCGCCATTTTCCCGGATGCCGCCGAGCCAGTTGGCCCTGGGGGTGTAGTCGGTCAGCCAGGTGTAGGGGCTGGTGAGCACCAGCAGGCCGCCGCTGCGCAGGCGCGGAGCAATGTCCCGCAGGAAGCGGGCGGGTTCCCGCAGCCGGTCAATGAGGTTGGAGGCGAGCACCAGGTCATAGTCGCCGTATTTGGGCTTGAGGTTGCAGGCATCCCCCTGGCTGAAGTGGACGCGGTCGGCCTGCTCGCGGCCGAGCTCATGGCGGGAGAGGCGCGCCTCGCAATACTCCACCAGCTCCCCTTCTACCGGCACCGCGTAGCGGAAGCTGTCCTGGCTGGCGAGCGCCAGCGCCACGTCGATAAAGCGGGCCGAGTAGTCCACCCCGTCCACGTGGGCAAAGTGGCGCGCCAGCTCGAAGCTGGCGCGGCCGGTGGCGCAGCCGATGTCGAGCGCCCGCTCATGGCGGCTGCACAGCTCGCTGGCAAGGCTGGCCAGAGCCTCGGCGTAGTTGGCGACCCCGAAGTGGCTCGGACCGTACTGGAAGTCGAGGTACTGAGCGACGAGCGTGTCGGTTTCATAGGGATTCACGATGACGGGCTCCTGATGGCGGGATACCAGATAGCGAAAGCCCGCATGCTGGAAGAAGTGGCGACGGAAGGCGTAGCGGGAGGACTTGAGCGCCTCGTTGCCGGTACTGATCCAGCTGCCCCCTTTGATGAGGGTGTGCTTGCCATCGAAGGTGGGGGTGGAGAAGTCGTCGTAGAGGGGATGCACCTTGAACCCCTCGAAGCCGTCGATGGCGGTGCTGGTCCACTGCCAGACGTTGCCCACCAGATCGAAGAAGCTGCCCTGGGGGCAGGCATCCACCGGACAGGCGGAGGCGAAGCGGGCCAGGTTGAGGTTGCCGGGGGCCTCGATCCAGTCCGGCTGATCGCCGGCCAGTTGTTCGCGCAGCAACATCCACTCCGCCTCGCTCGGCAGCTGGATGGGCAGCCCGGTCTGATCCGCCTTCCAGCGGCAGAAGGCGGCGGCCTCCAGCTGGTTCACCTCCACCGGCCAGTCCCAGGGCATGGGGACCTGCCCGGTCATCAGCCGCAATTGCAGTTGTTCGGGCTCGGCGGGATCGCCGACCCAGAAGGTGGGCATGCGCGCCCCGGCATACTGGCGCCAGCCCCAGCCTTCGTCATCCCACCAGGCGCGGGTCTCGTAGCCACCGGCCTGCACGAAGTCGAAAAATTCTGCGTTGCTCACCAGCATGCGGCTGGCCTGGAAGGGGGCCAGTTCGATATGGCGCTCGCCATATTCGTTGTCCCAGCCGTAGGTGGCGTCCTGCTTGCCGAGGCGCACCCGGCCGCCGGCTACCGGCAGCAAGGTGTTGGCAGGCACTTCGTCACGGCGATGGCGCGCCTCGGGGCTGACCGGCCACTGGGGCTGGCTGCGCACCCAGGCGAGCGGCAGCTGGCGGATCAGCACGCTGGAGGTCTCGAGATGGATGCGCTCGTGCTCTATCCCCATCAGGATGACCCAGGCCGGGCTCTGCCAGCCGATGGGCAGTTCGAGCGGCATCTTCTCGATGAAGTCGACCACCAGGGCCCTTACCCGGCCGCGATAGGCGCGCAGCTCGCTGACGGAGGGCCAGTCGTAGTGGGTCTCGTCCAGATCGTCCCAGCTCATCTCGTCCACCCCGATGGCGACCATGGCCTCGATGCGGGGATCGAGGCGCCCTTCGATGAGGCGGGCCGCCAGCAGCTTGTTGACGAAGAAGGCGGCGGTGTGGCCGTAGTAGAAGATGAGCGGGTGGCGCAGGGGGATCGCCTTGTTGAACCAGGCGCGCTCGTCGGCCAGGCACTCGAACAGGGAGTCATAGAGATCAAACGTCTGGCAGAAGTAGGCGAGCAGCTCGCGGCGCTTGTGCTCGGGATCCGTGCCGGTCAACAGCGGGGTTCGTGTGGGGGCGGGCAGGCCCACTGGGGTGACGAAGGGGTGGCTGGCTTGGGTCACGCTCTGACTCCTTGTTGGTATGCATCGATGGAGTGCTCTATACGCACCAGGTATCACTATTGGCTCAACAGACCGGCGCGACAACAAAAAACTGTCGATCTCTGCCGCCATGGCGGGGGGGGCGCCGGGGGAACGCATCCCCGTCCGGGCATGGCCAGTTTTGCCAACATATGGTCTAAATGGCACCTTACAGCCTGATGACATGACTAGGTAAAATAGAAAAAAGCATATAAATCATTCAATTGAGATTATGGCACAGGGATTGCCATCATCTGGTCCGAACGAGATCGATCGGGCCGGGACCGGCCATCAACAGGGAGAGAGACATGAAGTGGATTCTGGGGGTGATGCTGGCTCTGGGGCTGGGGGGCTGCAACCAGCTGGATGATACCCTGGTGAGGGGGAGTGGCCCCGTCATCGAGCAGCACCATGGCCTGGGCCAGCAGGTGACCCGGGTGGAGGCGGCAGTGCCGGCCAGCATCCACCTGAAGGCGGGGGAGCAGAGGGGCATAGTGATCCGCGGGCAGGAGGATCTGCTGCCCTATCTGGTGCTGACGGAGCGGGACGACACCCTGGAGATGAAGGTCAGGGATGGCTACCGGTTCGAGCTCTCCGAGCCCATCGACATCGACATCACCCTGCCCCGGGTCGAGGCGCTGGCCCTGGCGGGCCTGGCTCGCGGCGACTTGAGCGGCTTCAAGGGGAATGAGCTGGTGCTGTCGGTGGCGGGCCTGGGCGACATCGTCGCCGATCGGCTGGAGGTAAACCGGCTGGAGGGCAACGTGGCCGGGGCGGGCAGCCTGGCTCTGGGGCAGGGCTCGGCCAGAGAGATCGAGCTGAACGTGGCCGGTGCCGGCGGCGTCTCGGGCGAGGGGTTCGAAGGCAGGGAGGTCGAAGTCAACATCGCGGGCAGCGGCGACGTCAAGGTGCGGGCCAGCGGGCAGCTGAAGATCGGCATCGCCGGTGCCGGCTCGGTCGGTTACTGGGGCGATCCCGCCCTGACCAGCGAGATCGCGGGCTCCGGCCGGGTGAGCCGGCTGGGGGGCTGAGTCGTCCGCCCTATCCTGATAAAGACACAGGCCCGGCAGGGCCTGTTTTGTTATCCACGGGTGTTGGGCCTTGTCTCAGGCGAGGGGCAGGGCGAGGCGATGATCCGCATTCAGGCGCATCAGCAGCCACTGCATGCCGGCGAGGTGCTGGTGGTCGTGGCTGACGAGCAGCCGCACCAGCCCATCCAGGGTCACCTCCCCATAGTTGCCGTAGCGTGCCCGTCGCTGCCAGGCGTCGGACGGCACCGTATTCAGCCATTCGACGGTCTGCAGGCGGGCGGTGCGAAAGCGCGTCAGCTGCACGGCGGGATCCTGCTGCCGATACTGGTTGTCTTGCGCCAGCTGATAGCCATCGAGGGAGGCCAGTTCGGGCAGGTGCTCAGCCAGGGTGCGGCGAAAGCGCACCTGATAGCCCAGGGTTTCGATGTCCAGCAGGTGGCAGAGGTGGCCCCGGGCGCTGAAACGCTCGGAGGGGATCCCGGCCCAGTTGGCGGGCTCCCAGTCCAGGTACTCGCCGGGCACCTGGGCAAGCAGTCCCTCGAACTGATCCGGCATGGCCAGCAATGTGGTGAAGAGAGGCATCCTTGTTTCTCGTTCCTTGTGTCTCGGGGCCGCCAGCATGGTGGCGGCCACCAGGTCTGGCCCTTACTTCTGGGCCGCGTCGCCCAGATGGCGGGCGTGGAAGCGCAGGTGCGCCTCGATGAAGCTCGCCACGAAGTAGTAGCTGTGGTCGTAGCCGGGGTGACGGTTGAGCTCGAGGGGCCAGCCCTTGGTGCCAGCCACCTCGGCCAGGGTGTCGATGGCGAGCTGCTCGGTCAGGAAGGGGTCGTCCAGCCCCACGTCCACCAGGGTCGGCAGGGGTGGGCTATCGTGATGGCGCAGCAGCTGGCAGGCATCCCACTCCTGCCACAGCAAGGGGTTGTTGCCGAGGTAGGCGCCGAGCGCCTTCTGGCCCCAGGGGCAGCGGCTCGGGTGGCTGATGGGGCTGAAGGCCGACACCGAACGGTAGCGACCGGGCTCGCGCAGGGCGGCGATCAGCGCCCCGTGGCCCCCCATGGAGTGGCCGCTGATGGCGCGCTTCGTCGAGACCGGGAAATGGGTCTCGATGAGAGCGGGCAGCTCCCGGGTGACGTAGTCGTACATCTGGTAGTGGTCGCGCCAGGGATGCTGGGTGGCGTTGACGTAGAAGCCGGCCCCCATGCCGAGGTCATAGCCGGGATCGTCTGCGACACCCTCGCCGCGGGGGCTGGTGTCCGGTGCCACCAGGGCGATGCCGAGCTCGGCGGCGATGCGCTGGGCCCCGGCCTTCTGCATGAAGTTCTCGTCGGTGCAGGTGAGGCCGGAGAGCCAGTAGAGCACGGGCACCTTCTGGCCGGTGAGTGCCCGGGGTGGCAGGTAGATGGCGAAGCGCATCTCGCAATCGAGCACGGTGGAACGGTGGCGATACTGCTTGTGCCAGCCGTCGAAGCTCTTGTTGCTGCTGATGATGTCCAGATTCATCGAAGGACTCCTCGCCCCGCCCATCCATCGATGGGCGGGGCTCTCATGGGATCAGTAGTGGATGACGGTGCGGATGCTCTTGCCTTCGTGCATCAGATCGAACGCCTCGTTGATCTGCTCGAGGGGCATGGTGTGGGTGATGAAGTCGTCCAGCTTGAACTCACCCTGCATGTAGCGCTGCACGTAGCTCGGCAGCTCGCTGCGACCGCGCACGCCGCCGAAGGCGCTGCCGCGCCACACCCGGCCGGTGACGAGCTGGAACGGACGGGTGCTGATCTCCTGGCCCGCACCGGCCACGCCGATGATGACGGATTCGCCCCAGCCCTTGTGGCAGCACTCCAGCGCCGCGCGCATCACCTTGACGTTGCCGATGCACTCGAAGGAGAAGTCGACGCCGCCGTCGGTCATCTCGACGATCACCTCCTGGATGGGCTTGTCGAACGTGTTCGGGTTGATGCAGTCGGTGGCGCCCAGCTTGCGGGCCAGCTCGAACTTGCTCTCGTTGATGTCGATGGCGATGATGCGGCCGGCCTTGGCCAGGCGTGCGCCTATGATGGCGGAGAGGCCGATGCCCCCCAGCCCGAAGATGGCGACGCTCTCACCCTCCTTGACCTTGGCGGTGTTCATCACGGCGCCGATGCCGGTGGTGACGCCACAGCCCAGCAGGCAGACCTCTTCCAGCGGGGCGGCCGGATCCACCTTGGCGATGGAGATCTCCGGCAGCACAGTGTATTCGCTGAAGGTGGAGGTGCCCATGTAGTGGTAGATGGGCTGACCATCCTTGGAGAAGCGGGTGGTGCCGTCCGGCATCAGCCCCTTGCCCTGGGTGGCGCGGATCTTCTGGCACAGGTTGGTCTTGCCGGATTTGCAGAACTTGCACTCGCCGCACTCCGGGGTGTAGAGCGGGATCACGTGATCGCCGACCTTGACGCTGGTGACGCCCTCGCCGATGGATTCGACGATGCCGCCACCCTCGTGGCCCAGGATGCAGGGGAAGACCCCTTCCGGATCTTCGCCGGACAGGGTGAAGGCATCGGTGTGGCAGACGCCGGTGGCGACGATCCGCACCCGCACTTCACCGGCCTGGGGCGGCATGACCTCGACCTCTTCGATGGAGAGGGGCTGGCCCGGTCCCCAGGCGATGGCGGCCTTACACTTGATGCTTTGAACCTGTGCCATGAATGACGTCCTCGTAGTGGTTGGATGAACGGAAATGAGTTCGGAGATCCAGTGTAGTTTCCCGCCGATTTGGTGATAATAAGGTGAAATCTGAAATCACTTTTACACACAGGTAATAATGTTCGGTTGGGAAGGAGTCTGTGAATTTGTCAGCGTGGCGGAGCAGGGGGGCTTTACCCCGGCCGCACGCAAGCTCGGGGTCTCGGTGGCCCAGGTGAGCCGCCAGGTGGCGCAGCTGGAAGACCGGTTGCAGGCCAAGTTGCTGCTGCGCACCACCCGCCAGGTGCGGCTCACCGAGCTCGGGGAGATCTATTTTCGCCACTGCCGCCAGTTGCTGGACAACCTCTACGAGGCGGAGCTGGCGGTGGGGCGCCATCAGGCGGTGCCGCAAGGGGCCTTGCGCATCACGGCCCCGGTCTCCTACGGCGAGAGCCGCATCGCCCCCCTGGTGAACGACTTCATGGTGCGCTTCCCCCAGCTGGAGGTGACCCTCAACCTCACCAACCAGCTGCTGGACCTGGTGCACGAGGGGTTCGATCTGGCGATCCGCCTCGGCCACCTCAAGGATTCGACCCTGGTGGCGCGCAAGCTGGCGCAGCGGGTGCCCTATGTGTGCGCCTCCCCGGCCTACACCGCCCGCCATGGCATGCCCAACAGCCTCTCCGAACTTGCCCGTCACACCTGTCTGGTGGGCAACAGCGACGAGTGGCACTTCACCCTGAACGACAAGCCCCACAGCGTGCGGGTCCACGGCCTGCTGCAGTGCAACAGCGGTCACGCCCTGCTGGATGCGGCCCTCAAGGGGATTGGCATCATCCAGCTGCCGGACTACTACGTCAGCGACCATCTGGCCCGGGGGGAGCTTATCGAGCTGCTGCCGGAGCTGCGGGCGCCGGCGGAGGGGATTTGGGCCCTCTATCCCCACAACCGCCACCTCTCCCCCAAGGTGCGGCTGCTGGTGGACTACCTGGCCGAGCGCCTCAGCGACCCCCATCAGCCCGCCCTGGTGCGGCCGGTTGGTTGAGCGTTCAAAAAGAAAAGGCCCGCACAAGCGGGCCTTTTTGCATGGCATGAAGGACGGGGCTATTCCCGCTCCTTGACGTAGGGAGTGCCGAGGGCCTTGGGGGCCACCGCCTTGCCGATGAAACCGGCCAGCAGGAAGACCGTCAGTATGTAGGGCAGTGCCTCGATGGCCTGCACCGGGATCGGGAAGTCGCCGATGCTGACCCCTTGCAGCCGGATGGCGACCGCGTCGAGGAAGCCGAACAGCAGGCAGGCCGCCATGGCGTTCCAGGGGCGCCACTTGCCGAACACCAGGGCCGCCAGGGCCATGAAGCCCTTGCCCGCGCTCATGTTGGGGATGAACTGGGCGGTCTGGGCCACCGCCAGATAGGTGCCCCCGATGCCGGCCAACAGTCCGCCGATGATGAGCGCCGTGTAGCGCATGCGCACCACGGAGATACCGGCGGTGTCCACCGCTGCCGGGGCCTCGCCCACCGCCCGCAGGCGCAGGCCGAAGCGGGTGCGGAACAGCACCCACCAGGCCAGGGGCACGGCGGCGAACGCCACGTACTCCAGCAGGGAGTGACCGCTCAGGAGCTCGCTGTAGAGCTGGCCGATGACGGGCACGTCATAGAGCTCCTTGGCGTAGGGCAGGTCTATGGGAGCGAAGCGGGCATCACCGGAGAGCGCCGGCGTCTGGCCGCCCTGATCGAACCAGTAACGGCCCAGGGTGACGGTCAGGCCGGCTGCCAGGATGTTGATGGCCATGCCGCTCACCACCTGATCCCCCCGGTGGGTGATGGTGGCGAAGCCGTGCATCAGGGCGAACAGGATGGAGACGCCCACCCCGACCCCCAGCCCGATCCAGGCGGAGCCGGTGACGGCCGCCGCCGCCGCACTGGCGAAGGCAGCCGCCAGCAGCTTGCCCTCCAGGGCGATGTTGACCACCCCGGAGCGCTCGCAGAACATGCCCGCCATGGCGGCCAGGATCAGCGGCGGCGCGGTACGGATGGTGGCATCCAGCATCAATATCAGCGTTTCGAACATGGTCAGGCTCCTTTGACTTGCGCGGCCGTGCGGTTGGCGAAGGCCAGGTAGGCCTGCTCGATGCGCGGGCGCAGCATGTGCTCCAGCGCGCCGCAGAACAGGATCACCAGACCCTGCAGCACCACGACGATGTTGCGGTCCACCCCGAACTCGAAGCTGAGCTCGGCGCCGCCCTGGTAGAGGAAGCCGAACAGCAGGCTGGCGATGATGACGCCGACCGGGTGGTTGCGACCCATCAGCGCCACCGCGATGCCGGTGAAGCCGAAACCTTCCACGAAGTTCAGCTTGATCTGGTGCAGCTCACCTTGCAGCACGTTGAGGGCGAAGAAGCCCGCCAGCATGCCGGAGATCACCATGGCCAGGATCACCACCCTGGGGTAGGAGATGCCCGCATAGGCGGAGGCACTCTGGCTCGCACCCACGGAGCGGATCTCGTAGCCCCAGCGGGTATGCCAGATGAAGACCCAGACCAGGAGCGCGCAGATCAGCGCCCAGAAGAAGCTGATGTTGAGCGGGCTGTTCGGGACTTCCATGCCGAAGCCGGCCAGCAGTTCGCTCATCTTCGGCAGCCAGCTCGCCTCGGCGAACACCTTGCTCTCGGTGGCCATGGAGCCCGCCGGCTTGAAGATGTCGACCAGCAGGTAGGCCATCAGGGAGGCGGCGATGAAGTTGAACATGATGGTGGTGATGACGATGTGGCTGCCCCGCTTGGCCTGCAGCCAGGCCGGGATGAAGGCCCAGGCCGCGCCGAACAGGCCGCCGGCGATGATGGCCAGCGGCAGCAGCAGGGCGAACGGCAGCACGTCGCCGAGCAGCAGGCAGACCAGCCCGACACCGAGGCCGCCGATGTAGGCCTGCCCCTCACCGCCGATGTTGAACAGGCCGGCGTGGAAGGCCACCGCCACCGCCAGACCGGTGAAGATGAAGCCGGTGGCGTAGTAGAGGGTGAAGCCTATCCCCTCGCCGGTGCCGAAGGCGCCGTACCACATGATCTCGGCCGCCTCGACCGGGTTGATGTCGAGGTAGTAGAACAGGATGGCCGACACCAGGAAGGCCAGCAGGATATTGAGCGCGGGCAGGACGCCCACGGAGATCCAGGCGGGAACACGTGCTTGGCTCATGGGCGAGCCTCCTTGGCAGTCTCGTCGGGGGCGGTCATCCGGCCCACGGTGTTGCGAATGGGTTGCTGGCTCATGGGGTCACTCCCTGGGGTTGGCTGGCCGCCACCTCGTCGGGAACTATGTTCGCCATCATCAGGCCTATGGTGCGTTCATCCGCCCTGGCGCCGTCCAGCTCGCCGACGATGCGGCCATCGGCGATGACCAGGATGCGATCGGAGAGGCTCATGATCTCGTCCAGCTCCACCGACACCAGCAGCACGGCCTTGCCCTTGTCGCGCATGGCGATGATCTGCTGGTGGATGTACTCGATGGCGCCGATGTCGACGCCCCGGGTCGGCTGACCGACCAGCAGCACGTCCGGATCCTGCTCCACCTCCCGGGCGATCACCAGCTTCTGCTGGTTGCCGCCGGAGAAGTTCGCGGTCTTGTGCTCCGGGCTCGGCGGGCGCACGTCCCACTTGTCCATCTTGGCCTGGCAATCCTGGCGGATCGCCTCCTTGTCCTGCAGCCAGCCCTTGTTGTACTGGGCACGGCGGTGATAGCCGAGGATGAAGGCCTCTTTCGCCTCGAAGCGATTGATGAGCCCCATCTTGTGCCTGTCCTCCGGGATGTGGCCGAGGCCGAAGTTGCGCACCTGCTCCGGATCCGCCGGGTGGCTCAGGCTCACCTCGTGGGTCTGCTCCCCGACGAGGGTGAAGCTGCCCTTGCTTGGCTTGAGGATGCCGCCGAGCAGGCTGAGCAGCTCGGACTGGCCGTTGCCGGAGACCCCGGCGATGCCGACCACTTCCCCGGCGCGCACCGCGAAGCTGACGGACTTGACCCGTTCCACCCCGGCGTCATCGACGTAAGAGAGGCCCTCGACCTTGAGCTTGGCCTCGCCCGGATGGGCGCTGCCCTTGTCGACCTTGAGGCGTACCTTGCGGCCCACCATCAGCTCGGCGAGCTGCTCCTTGTCGGTGTCTTTGGTGGCGACGTGGGCCACCATCTCGCCCCGGCGCATGATGGAGACCTGATCCGTGATGGCCAGGATCTCCCGCAGCTTGTGGGTGATGAGGATGATGGTCGCGCCCTGATCCCTCAGCTTCTTGAGCACCTCGAACAGGTGGTCCGCCTCTTGCGGGGTCAGCACCCCGGTCGGCTCGTCCAGGATCAGGATGCGGGCGCCGCGATAGAGCGCCTTGAGGATCTCGACCCGCTGTTGCAGGCCCACCGGCAGATCCTCGACCTTCTCGTGCAGCGGCACCTCGAGACCATAGTCCCGGGCCAGCTCGCCGAGCAGTTTCTCGGCCGCCGCCAGGCTCTTGCCCAGGTGCCAGCCGTTTTCCGCGCCGAGAATGACGTTCTCCAGCACGGTGAAGTTGTTCACCAGCATGAAGTGCTGGTGCACCATGCCCACGCCTGCGGCAATCGCATCTTGTGAGCCATGGGGTTTGAAGGGTTTACCGTCGATCAGCATCTCGCCTTTGTCGGCGTGGTAGAAACCGTAAATGATGCTCATCAGGGTCGACTTGCCGGCGCCGTTTTCACCGACGATGCCGTGAATGCTGCCTTTACGAACCTGGAGGTCGATCTGCTTGTTGGCGTACACGTCGCCGAACCGCTTATCGATACCTCTTAATTCGATGGCATAGCGATCTGTCTGGTCCATGATGCAGTCCTTGCGGGTCATGAAGTAGAGACTAAAAACCGGCCCCTGCGGGCCGGTCATCACAGGTTGAGAGTCGTAGCAATGACTCAGTACTTACAGGCGTTGTCGCTCATGTAGTCGTGCACCTTGATCTTGCCGGCGATGATGTCGGCCTTGATGCTCTCGACCTTGGCTTTCATCTCCGGGGTGATCAGCTTGGCGTTGTTGTCGTCCAGCGCCCAGTCCACACCGCCTTCGGCCAGACCCAGGGACTGGATGCCCGGCTTCCAGCTGCCCTTGGCGGCGTCATCCCAGCTCTTGTACGCAGCCAGACCCACGGACTTGACCATGGAGGTCAGCATGGTGCCCGGTTGCAGGTGGTTCTGGTTGGAATCCACGCCGATGGCCAGCTTGCCTTCGTCCTTGGCAGCCTGGTAGACACCGATGCCGGTACCGCCGGCGGCGGCATAGACCACGTCCGCGCCCTTGGCGAACTGGGACTTGGCCAGCTCTGCACCCTTGGCCGGGTCAGCAAAGGCCGCCGGGGTGGAGCCGGTCATGTTCTGGTATACGTCGATCTTCGGATTGATGTACTTGGCGCCCTGCTCGTAGCCGCACTCGAACTTGCGGATCAGCGGGATGTCCATGCCGCCCACGAAGCCGACCTTGCCGGTCTTGGAGGCGATGGCGGCCAGTGCACCCACCAGGAAGGAACCTTCATGCTCCTTGAAGATGAGGGACTGCACGTTCGGCTTGTCGACCACCATGTCGATGATGGTGAACTGGGTGTTCGGGAACTCGGTGGCGACCTTCTCTACCGCAGAGCCCATGTTGAAACCGACGGCGACGATGGGGCCGTTGCCACGGCTGGCCAGACGGCGCAGGCCCTGCTCGCGCTGGGCTTCGTTCTGGGGCTCGAACTCCTTGACCTTGACGCCTTTGTCCTTGTTGTAGACTTCGACGCCGTTGCGGAACACGGCTTCGTTGAAGGACTTGTCGAATTTGCCGGCGGTGTCATAGATGACGGCGGGCTCGGAGGCTGCCTGGGCGGACAGGGCAGCGAGGGTGAGGGCGGCCACGGTGGCCAGCTTGAGCACTTTAGTCACGATCGTATCCTTGATTGTTATGTTGAGGGTCCACAACCCGCCGTAGCAGCAGGCTATAAAGCACGCTGGCTAACTGTAAGTGAGCCAGTCTGTGGGTCAAGGGGATCATAGAGGAAAAACGTTTGCGTTAACGGTTTGAAATATAAGCAAATTGCCTTATAAGTGTTTGTTTTTGTGCTTTTTTGTAGATTTAAATTCTGGGATTAATAGGTGCCAATCGACATTTATCTTTGTATTCATAGTGTTATGCGCAACCGTTTTCCTCCCCCGATGAAAAAAGTGGTGCCTATCGGCGCCGATTACCGTGTCGCGGCCGCTGCCGCCGAGGCGGGCTGATGCGACCCTTGTCGCCCCGGCTTGGTCTCTGGCCCCGCAGGCCGTATAATCGCCGCCTGTATAAATAAACAGGAGTGGTGATGGACGTTTCAACCCTGCTCGACGGGCTCAACGACAAACAACGTGATGCCGTTGCGGCCCCTCGCTGCAACCTGCTGGTGCTGGCCGGCGCCGGTTCGGGCAAGACCCGGGTGCTGGTGCACCGTATCGCCTGGCTGATGCAGGTGGAACGCTGTTCACCCTTCTCCATCATCGCGGTGACCTTTACCAACAAGGCGGCGGCCGAGATGCGCGGCCGGGTCGAGAAGGTGATAGGCGACGGCGTGCGGGGCATGTGGATAGGCACCTTCCACGGCATCGCCCACCGATTGCTGCGGGCCCACCATCTGGATGCGGGCCTGCCCCAGGATTTCCAGATCCTCGACTCCGACGACCAGTACCGCCTCATCCGCCGGGTGCTCAAGGCGCTCAACCTCGACGAGAAGCACTGGGCCCCCCGCGCCGTGATGGGCTACATCAACGGCAAGAAGGACGAGGGGCTGCGCCCCGGTGACATCGACCTCTACGGCGACCCCGTCACCCGCACCTACCAGCAGATCTACAAGACCTATCAGGAGACCTGCGATCGCTCCGGTCTGGTGGATTTTGCCGAACTCCTGTTGCGCGCCCACGAGCTGTGGCTGAACAAGCCGCACATCCTCGAGCACTACCGCGACCGCTTCCAGAACATCCTGGTGGACGAGTTTCAGGATACCAACGGCATCCAGTACGCCTGGCTGCGGATGCTGGCTGGCGACAGCGGCAAGGTGATGATCGTCGGCGACGACGACCAGTCCATCTACGGCTGGCGCGGCGCCAAGATCGAGAACATCCAGCGCTTCCTGATCGACTATCAGGGCGCCGAGACCATCCGCCTCGAGCAGAACTACCGCTCCACCGCCAATATCCTGAAAGCCGCCAACAGCGTCATCGCCAACAACGCCGAGCGCCTTGGCAAGGAGCTGTGGACCGAAGGGGCCGAGGGGGAGCCGATCTCGCTGTACGCCGCCTTCAACGAGGTGGACGAGGCCCGCTTCGTGGTCGGCCGTCTCAAGGACTGGAAAGAGAAGGGCGGTTTGCTCGCCGACTGCGCCATCCTCTATCGCTCCAACGCCCAGTCCCGGGTGCTGGAAGAGGCGCTGATGCAGGACGCCATGCCCTACCGCATCTACGGCGGCCTGCGCTTCTTCGAGCGCCAGGAAATTAAAGACGCCATGGCCTACCTGCGCCTTATCAACAACCGGGGCGACGACGCCAGCTTCGAGCGGGTGGTCAACACCCCGACCCGCGGCATCGGCGATCGCACCCTCGAGATCCTGCGCAACAACGCCCGGGATCAGGGCCAGAACCTGTGGCAATCGGCCAAGACCTTGCTCAATGACAAGGTGCTGACCGGCCGCGCCGGCAACGCGGTGCGCGGCTTCGTCGATCTGATCGATGCGCTGGAGGAGCAGGTCTCCCTGCTGCCGCTGCATCAGCAGGCGGACATCGCCATCCAGCATTCCGGCCTCAAGGCCATGTATCTGGCGGAAAAGGGCGAGAAGTCCCAGGCGCGGGTGGAGAACCTGGACGAGCTGGTCACCGCCTGTCGCCAGTACCAGCGCCCGGACGAGCTGGAAGACATGAGCGATCTCTCCGCCTTCCTCGCCCACGCGGCGCTGGAATCCGGCGAGAATCAGGCGGACGAATACGCCGATGCGGTGCAGCTGATGACCCTGCACAGCGCCAAGGGCTTGGAGTTCCCCCTGGTGCTGCTGGTCGGGGTGGAGGAGGGCATGTTCCCTAGCCAGCAATCCACCGAGGAGTCGGGCCGCCTCGAAGAGGAGCGGCGCCTCTGTTACGTCGGCATGACCCGCGCCATGGAGAAGCTCTACATCTGTTATGCGGAGAGCCGCCGCATCTACGGTCGCGAGATGTTCCACAAGCCGAGCCGCTTTATCCGCGAGATGCCCGCCGAGTGCCTGGAAGAGATCCGGCTGCGCACCCAAGTCAGCCGACCCACCCAGTACGGCCGTTTTAGCCAGAACGAGGTGCAGCAGAGCTTCGACGCCAGCGGCATCAAGCTCGGCCAGCGGGTGCTGCACCCGAAATTTGGGGAAGGCATAGTGCTGAACTTCGAAGGGGTCGGCCAGCAGAGCCGGGTGCAGATCCAGTTCGACGACGTCGGCGCCAAGTGGCTGGTGACGGCGTATGCCCGCCTTGAGGCGCTCTGATTTCTTCCGCTTTTTGATGTGACCAACCCGGCTTTAGGCCGGGTTGGCTGTGATATCAATTATCACTGATGGCCTTACTGAACTATTCGAATATATAGTTTGGCCAGAATCTAGTGAAGGATGCCAGAACTTTAGTCTGGATAATGATATTATCAGCTGTACTTAATTTTTATGAACGTATTACGGTATACCTAGATGAAAAAGAAATTAGAGTCAGAATTTGAAATCAATACCATAATGGAAAATCATGATAAAAATATAAATTGCGTTCATGATTCTTTCTCTGAAGCATTTTCTCTGTACCAGAAAAATCAAGATTGCTCTCCGCTTTTGATGTGTGGTGATGCTCTTCAGCTTCTGTCACATATTCCATCTGATTCGATTGACTTCATTATGACATCTCCCCCCTACTGGGGAAAAAGAGAGTATGAGAATGGAGGCATTGGATTAGAAACTGAATATATGGACTTTGTCAGAAACCTAGCTGATATCTGCCTGCAAATTAAGAGGGTTTTAAAACCCACTGGTTCATTCTGGCTAAATCTAGGCGATACATATAAAGATAAGGCACTATTGGGCCTCCCATGGCGCGTAGCTTTTGAGTTAACTGATAATCAAGGTTGGATACTTAGGAATAGTGTAATCTGGAATAAACTGAAAGGTGGCATGGACAATAGCACTGATCGTCTAGGTAATGTACATGAAAATATATTCCATTTTGTTAAAAAAAGCAAAGGCTATTATTATAATGTAGATGCAATCCGTACTAAGCCTAGGGATGCAAAAATAGTTAATGGTTCCGTAGTTTCCGCTACGGGAGTTTCTGGTGTGAGATACAAAAGACAAATAGAACTGTCTACAGCATTAGATTACCAAGAAAAACTGAATGCTCTTTCAGCCCTTAATAGTATGTTAGATGATATTGCATCTGGGAAATATTCTGATTTCAGGATGGTTATTCGTGGACAACAACGAACCACACATTCAGAGAGCGAAAAAGTTTCTGGAAGGGCAAAAGAACTTAGAGATAAAGGTTTTTATTTTCTACGATACCATCCTAATGGCAGTAAACCTGCAGATGTTTGGGATATTTTGCCTGAAGACACTCAAAAAAGAAAATCTCACTTCGCTGCATATCCATTAGATCTTTGTAGAATACCTATTCTAGCTACCTGCCCAAGTGGTGGCATAGTATTAGACCCATTTTCTGGCACAGGTTCGACATTAATAACAGCATACGAATTAGGTCGAAAATCTGTAGGTATAGATATTTCAGAAAGCTATTTAGAACTTACTAAAAAGAGGTTCAGCGAATTAAAATGAGCAATATAATAGAATTTTTTGGACTGGATACCAAATCCGAACAAAATTGGCTAAAAGTGATTCAAGAGCAACGCTGTCCTTTTAGAGAAAGGGCTTGTTTCAAAACAAGAAAATCTGATTCCAGTATTGCTATTGGCACATGCTCTGTTCTGTATGGTCGAGATTCAAAACCCATAATGATCTGCCCAGAAAGACTTTTGGAGCGAGGCCAGATATTTACAGACTGCCTGCATCTACTTACCAACCATGAACCAGGTAATGAGTTACATGTGGTTCCAGAGGTTAAAATTCCAGGTGGAAACGTTGACTTCTTTTTAGTCTCAGCAAGAAATGGCAGGGTGATGGATTTTGTTGGGATTGAACTACAAACAATGGATACAACAGGGACAGTCTGGCCTGAGAGACAGCGTTTTTTAAGAGAAGTAAACCTGACTCCTAGCGATGATGCTGAGTACTCCAGTAAGCAGTATGGAATCAACTGGAAAATGACCGCAAAAACTATTTTGGTTCAAATGCATCATAAGATAAAAACTTTTGAACATATAAACAAGAAGCTCGTCTTGGTTATTCAAGATCATTTGTTAGATTATATGGGCAATGAGTTCAATTTCTCCCATCTTAATCAACCAGCAAGACTCGGTGACTCACTTCACTTTCACTCCTATAAAATGAGTAGAGTTAATGATAGATACAAAATATGTATGGACTCAAGACTCAGCACTGATGACGATGGGATTTCAAAATGTTTAGGCCTCCAAGCTGAAGCATGTGTCGAACTTGAGCAGATCCTTATCATGCTTGAAAGAAAGATTGGGCCTATGACTTTATTTCGTATGTTTTAATATAGGGAATTTAGAATTCTTATTTTTCTGAGCAAGACGTAGTTGGTATAACTGCGTCTTGCTTTTCTGTCGATCACTTAACCAACTTGCTCTCCATCACCCCTTGCTTGCCTTCCTCTTCGCTGACCTGACTCAGCTTGGAGCGGGCCATCAGCAGGCCCATCTTGACCTCCTGCCAGACGTAGTAGTTTTTACCCGCCTCGGTGCTGAGGGTCAGGGTGGCGTCGTTCTCCGACTTGGAGGTGATGGTGTGGCTGCCCGGCGTCACCTGCTTGAGGATATAGGTGTGGGCCACGGTGTCGCCGACCGCCATACCATCCACCAGCAGCGGCATTTTCACCGCCGCACCGAAGGTTTCGTTGCGATAGATATAGAGGTTGGCCGCATCTTTGGGCGCCACAAACTGCTTGGCCTGCGCGTCTGCGGTGGCATCGGCCATGGGAACGGAAGCACAACCGGAAAGCAGCGCCGCCGACAGCAGGGCAGCACTCATCATTATTTGCCTGAACATAGTGTTTGGTTTTAGTGGGTTAACGGGATTTAAAGGTTCGCATGAGGCTTTGTGGCCGGGCAACCACTCAAACCGCTGCCGGTGTGACGGGATTCAATATTCCGGCAATTAACCGGCATGGTGCGGCGTTTTGACGATGCGACGAACCGCGGCATACTGCCCCGTCACCAGATGGGAGTCATTGATGTCTAAGTGGATGCCGACACTGCACCGGCTGGGGTTGTGGTTGTTGCGAAAAATGGCACTGGCGCTGCTGGCCAGCCTGCTGTTTTTGCTCTCGTTCACCCTGTTTCAATACGCATCCTGGTGGCCCACACTGGCCGAGGAGACTTCCCTTCAATGGAGGGGCTTCTCCCCAAGGCATACCTTGGCTGAGCTGATCCCGACCATGCTGGAGTTCAGTGCCGTGCTCGCCTGTGCTTTCTTGCCCCTGTTTTTGCTGACGCCCCGCCCGCTGTTGCTGCCGCTCTTTGCCGGGCTCTGGTTGTGGCAGACCTATGACCTTGCCTTTATGACGGCGACCGCCTCGACCTAGCTGCCCCACACCCACTGGCTGCTGCTGGCGCCAGCAATCCAGACAGGGGCGTCCATCAGGTCGGCCAAGCCATAGTCAGAACCGGGAAACGAGGTGCGGGTAGGGAGCCTGATCCGCACGGTTCTATGAGGGCCAATCCAAGGAGCCATAGGCATAAACGGGGAGAAACGCGGGGAGGGGAAATCAGAAACCCGGCCGTCAGACGGGGCGCGGTGGCCGGGTGAATTGTAAAGAGTAGGGTGACAGGTAAATCCGGGTATCAGCCTAGTCTAATCAACTCGATGGGCGCGTAACGCTCTTGGGAGTTGGTCAGCAGCACGCACTTCTCGTGCTCCGCCTCGTAGGGGCTCAGGTTGTCGGTGTGGGCCTCCTTCAGGGTGTCGACGGCGCCGGTGGCGGCAATCATGACGCGCTGGCCCAGGGTCAGCACATTGCGGTTCCGATCATAGATCTTCATTGCACTCTCCTCTTGTTGTACCCGGATGGGGGCTCCGGGCGGCGGGATCAGACTACGCCCCTGAAAAAGGGTGATGCATGTCACAGATCAAAAAAGAGGCGAAGAGGGACTCGAAGAGTGGCGCATTGCGGCGCTGGATGAGGGGCGTCGGCAGTGCGGCCCCGCGGGGTCGGCCATGGCCTGTCGCTCTGCACGCCGGCCTCGGCGCTTTTTGCCAGCCTGGGCTAGAACCAGAAGGGGGATGCGCTATAGTGATTGCCGCTGTGCAAACCCGCCTTCCACCCGATTAGAGAACGCATTATGAACCGTGATATCGCCGCCCAGTTTATCAAGATGCTGACCAACCTCGACCAGTGCCTGGCCAAGGCCGAGGCCCACGCCGAAGGGAAGAAGTTCAACGTGGAGAATTTCCTCGGGGAGCGTCTTATCGTCGACATGCTGCCCTTCTCCAAGCAGGTGCTGATCTGCTGCGACAGCGCCCGCGCCGTGATCGCCACCGCCAGCCTGAGCGAGCCGCCGGTGCTCGGGGACGATCCCAAGACCATGGCGGATCTGCGTGCCCACGTCGCCAAGACCATCGCCTATCTGCAAAGCAAGCTGGAGGCCGACTTCAGCCAGGATGCGAGCGGCCACTACTACCCCTACTGGGCCGGTGGCAAGGGCATGGACGGCCACACCTGCGTCCACGAGTACGGCATCCCGAACTTCTACTTCCACCTGACCATGGCCTATGCGCTGCTGCGCCAGGCCGGGGTCGAGCTCGGCAAGAAGGACTACCTGGGCGGCCTGAACCTGCGATAAGAACCCATCCCATCAGGCCATTTAACTCGCCATTTTGAACCCAGGCAGTGCTCGACATCCTCACGTACTCCAGTACGCTCCGGTTTCTGCGCGCTGGCCGTGTCCACACCGCCTTAGGCGATGACACCTATTGGGATAGGAGTCGCGGTCTGTCGAAATGAAGAGAGCCTGCCAGTTCGGCAGGCTCTCTGTTTTTTGGGTTGGCGAAGGGATGGGGCTATTCGTTCGGGATCTCCGGCTCTACCAGGGCCAGCAGCTGGGTCAGGGACTCCTGCCAGCCGAGGTAGCACATCTCCACCGGGATGACCGCCGGGATCCCCGCCTGCTCGATGGCGAGATCGGTGCCGCACAGCACCTGGGTCAGGGTGACGGTCACCCGCATCTCCCCCGGCAGGTTGGGATCGTCGAAGCTGTCCGTGTAGCGGATCCGCTTGCCCGGCTCCAGCTCCTGATACTCGCCGCCGAAAGAGTGGGAGTGGCCGGTGCCGAAGTTGGTGAACGCCATGCGGAAGGTGCCGCCGACCCGGGCCTCCAGGTGCTCCACCTGGCAGGTGAAGCCGTGGGGAGGCAGCCACTTGGCCAGCGCATCCGCCTCGATAAAGGCGCGATAGACCCGCTCGGGCGGGGCCTTGAGTACGCGATGCAGTCTTACCGTTCCTGTGGTCATGATGGATCCCTCTTCAATGGTGTCGGACCAAGGATAGTCGCCCGGGCCGGGAGCGCTCGGCCAGGGCGTCACCTCTTGTCCGATAGAAAGCGGAATGGGGAGCCGGGGGGAGGGCGGATAGAAAACCGGATGAAAAAAGAGAGGGAGGCGCGGGCCTCCCTCTTTATCGTCACAGCCTGCGCGGCCTCAGCCGCCCAGGGCTATGGTGGCCAGCACTATGGCGACGCCCGCCACGGCGAAGAGCACGCCGATCAGCAGGGGGCGCGGCGAACCGGCGTAGCGGGCCAGGCCGCGACCGATCAGCAGCAGCATCAGCAGGGCAATGGCGTGGGAGAGGCGCAGGGCCGGCACAGGATCCTGCATGAACATGAAGGGCAGCAGCACCGGGAAGGTGGAGAGGAACACCATGAGGAAGACCCCCAGGCTGTTGAGCAGGTCGTTCCAGCGGAAGATGGGGCCCTGGCTCAGCTCGGGGCGCAGGCGCAGGCGCGCCTGCCAGTCGCCGAGCTCATCGTCGCGGCAGATCGCCGCCAGCGGGCCGGGCAGGGCGTCCCGCAGCGCCGCCACGCCCCTGTCGTCGCCCGGCTGCAACTGGTTGAGCTGTTGCAGCAGCCGCAGGGCGCGAGCCCGCTCGGTCAGGGTGGTGATGAGGTAGACGATGGCGTCGATCATGCCCCAGGCGATGTTGCAGCCGATGCCGGCGATCAGCAGATCCTTGACCTCGGCCCGCCTCCAAGGCGTTGAAGCAACCGGTGAAGGTCAGCACCATCAGCAGGCCGAACAGGATCTCGGCGTAGCGGGAGATGGGATCCAGGGGGGAAAAGCGGGATTGGTTCATAGGGATTGCCCGGCACAGTCCGTCAGATCATGAGCATGGGTCGGCCCCGGGACGGGGTCAAGGCAGCGGGAAAGCGGCCACGGCAGAGGGGCGCCGGGAGGCGGAGGGGGGATGGGCGCGTCTGGTCCCCGCGACCGGTTTCTTCGCTAACAGAATGATTTTGCGATGGATTGGCGAGGAGTTGATCAAGTTAGCGGTTATTGTCACCGTTCGCTCATATAATCGCCGCCATGGACGCGACTCGGAAGGATTCGATGACACAGCTGATGGCGGCCCTGCTGGGGCTGTTTTACGCCGGCCTAATCTGGGCGGCGCCCGTTCCCTTCGTGGCCGTTCCGGCCAGTCTCTCCCCGACACAGGCCAGAATGGAGCCGCTGCTCTCCTGGTTCGCGGGGGAATTTTCCAGCCAGGAGCAGGCCGGTTATGACAAGCGCTTCACCAGCGCCGAGCTGCGTCTGGTGGAGATCTGGCCCGGGGAGGGCCCCTTTCGCTGGGTCTATGCGGAACAGTTTCTGACCGAGCGGGCGCAGCGGCCGTTTCGCCAGCGCATCTACCGTTTCTCCCCCTTGCCCGATGGCCGCATCCTGATGGCCGAGCTGACCATGCCGAGGGCCACCGACTTCGCCGGTGCCTGGCGCCGGCCCGAACTGCTCGACTCCCTCACCCCCCAGCAACTCTCCCTGCGGGAGGGGTGCGAGATCTGGCTGGCCCGGGAGCCGGGCGGGGAGTACAGGGGGAACAGCCGGGTCGGCCACTGTGCCACCGACTTTGGCGGCGCCACCACCCTGGTGCAATACCTCTGGATCGGGCCGGACAGCGTCAGGCTGCTGGACCGGGCCTATGACAACGGCGCCCGCCAGCGCTGGGGCAGCCCGGGGGAGGGGTACGTCTACCTGCGCAAGGGGACCCGGCGTGGGGAGTAGCGGTTCAGGCGGGGAGATCCAGCTCGCGGCGATACTCGCTGGATGATGCCAGCGGATGCAGCCACCTCTGCTCTATACCACTCCCAGCCAGTGCGCCTGCAGGTCGAGCAGGATGGAGAGGCTGACCGCGCCGAACAAGAGGCCGGTGACCAGGTTGAGGGGGCGCTGGATGCGGCCGAGCAGGCGCTGGGCCCGGACGGTGGAGAGGCTCCAGGCCAGGGCGCCGAACCAGACAAGGGAGAGCAGGAACAGCTCCAGGATCAGCAGGCCCCGGGTCAGGCCATCCACCTGGGGCGTCACCATGGCGGCCAGCAACCCCATGAAGAACAGCAGCGCCTTGGGGTTGAGCAGGTTGGTGGCCAGCCCGCTCTTCACCCCCTTGCGCCAGCCCGGTCGCTCGTTGCCTGCCTGCAGCACGGCATCCCCCGACCCCTGCCAGGCCGCTTTCAGCGCTCCCCAGCCGAGCCAGCCCAGATAGAGGGCACCTACCACCTTCACCGCGAGAAAGAGCCAGGGTTGGCTTGCGATCAGCAGGCTGATACCGGTCAGACTCAGGGTGGCGTGCAGCAGGATGGCGAGGGCGATGCCCAGGGCCGCCCCGAGGGCGGTGGGCCTGTGCAGGCTGGTGCGCAGGATGAGCGCGAAATCCGGGCCCGGGCTCGCCAGGGCGACGAGGTGGACGAGACCCAGGGTCAGAAACAGGCTGGTGAACATAAAAGACCTCCGACAGCGGTATGGAGGTGACAGCATGGGGCAGGACGGGGGGCGCTGGATTGTAAAAGATTGCAGCAACGGCGATCAGGCGGGCAGCATCTGCTGGCGGTACTCCGCCGGGGTGAGCCCGAAGGCCTGGCGAAAGCCGTGGTGGAAGTGGCTCTGATCGAAGAAACCGACGGCGAGCGCCACCTCGCTCACCGGCAGGCCGCTGCCAAGCAGGCGCTTGCCCTGCTCGAGGCGCAGCCGCTTGAGCCAGGCGTAGGGGGTCATGCCGGTCTTCTTCTTGAACTGACGCAGGAAGGCGAAGCGATCCAGCCCGAACAGGGCGGCCAGGTCTTCCAGACAGTGGCGCTCGTCCAGCCGGGCCATCAGATGGTCGCGCAGGTATCTGAGCTGGGGATCCGCCAGGGCGTGGCGCTCGGGGGCGAGCCGGAACAGCTCGCCGAGCAGGGCCAGCAGCTGGCTCTCCGCCAGCAGGCCGTCGGGGTTTGATTGATCCAGATACATGTGCAGACGGGCGAAGCCCTGATAGAGGTCGGGGCGACTCTGCAGCCCCTTGTCGAAGAAGGGCTCCGGGTGCTCCGGCAGCCAGCGGGCCAGCTGCTCCGGGGCGATGGCGAACACCCGCACCTCGTACCCTTCCGGCAACAGGCTCAGGCCGTCGTGCATCTCGTCCGGGTTGACGGTGGAGAGCTCGCCCCGCACCAGGTTGTGGCTGCTGCCCTTGTGGATGAACTTCTGGCCGCCCTGCTGCACCAGACCGATGTGGTAGTCCAGGTGCACGTGGCGGCCATAGCTGAACTCCCTGTGGTGGGAGTGGGAGAGTTCAACCCCCGGCAACAGCCGGGATTGCCAGTAGTGGATGCGGGATGGGGAGGTGCTCATCCCCTATAGATACCCCGAAAGCCGCCCCTTGGCTTGTAGATTATTGCGCCGGCGCTTCAGCCGGCCTCCTGACGCCGCTTGCCGCTGCGCAGACCGTCCAGGCTGAACAGTACCAGAGCGCTCCAGATGCAGCCGAAGGTGATCATCTTGTCCAGCGCCAGCGCCTCGCCATAGAGGGTCACCGCCAGGATGAACATCAGGCTGGGGCCTATGTACTGGAAGAAGCCCAGGGTGGAGAGCTTGAGCCGGGTGGCTGCGGCGGTGAAGCAGAGCAGGGGCGCCGTGGTGACGGCCCCGGCGGCGATGAGCAGCAGGTTCAGGTGCCAGTCATTCTGGGTGAGGTGGCTGGTGGGGCTGTCGGCGATGCCCCACAGATAGAAGGCGGCCGGCGGCAGCATGATCAGGGTCTCGATGAGCAGGCCGGTGAGGGCATCCAGCGCCAGCTTCTTGCGAATGAGGCCATAGATGGCAAAGCTCGAGGCCAGCACCAGGGCGATCCAGGGCAGGGAGCCGAATGCGATGAGCTGGACGGCGACACCGACAAAGGCGAGCCCGACCGCCCACCACTGCAGCCGACGCAGCTTCTCGCTCAGAAACACCATGCCGAGCAGCACGTTGAACAGGGGGTTGATGTAGTAGCCGAGGCTGGCATCCAGCATGTGGCCGTTGTTGATGGCCCAGATGAACAGCAGCCAGTTGCCGCCGACGGTGACCGAGGTAAAGGCCAGGGTGAGCAGTACCCTGGGCTGGCGCAGCACCGCCTGCACCTTGTGCCACTGGCGACCGAGCAGGACCAGCACCATCAGCAGGGCGCAGGACCAGATCATGCGGTGAGTCAGGATCTCGGCGGCCGGCACGGCGGACAGGGACTTGAAGTAGATGGGAGCCAGGCCCCAAAGGGTATAGGCGCCGAGGGCATAGAGGACGCCCTGGCGCTGAACGTGTTGTTGCATGTGGATAGCCTTCACTGGAGAGCGGATGTCGGGGAACATCGCAAAAAGTCAGTGTAGCGATCCTTTTGAGGGGAAAGAAGACAATAAATGGGTCCGATGGGGCTTTGGCAGCAGAAATGGGGTCAGCGGCCGCCCCCGCGGCGTATCTTCTCCACATCCAGCAGTAACCACAGCATGAGCGTGATGGCGGAGATCCAGGGGCCCCAGGTCACATAGGCCTCTCCCTGTCCCAGGATGAAGAACAGCAGCGGCAACCCCACGACCAGAAACAGTACACTTCCCAGAAAAAACAGCATTTTTATCTTTAAATTTAATGGCTTGCTATTTGACGATTATATCGATTAGGCGCGTGGATAAAAGCGTAAAAACGAGAAAGGGGGATTTCTCCCCCTTTCTTGTCGGCAAGCGTCATTTACGACGTTATTCGAGCTGGATCCAGGTGCTTTTCAGCTCGGTGTACTTCTCCAGCGCGTGCAGGGACTTGTCGCGGCCGTTGCCGGACTGCTTGAAGCCGCCGAACGGCATGGTCATGTCGCCCCCGTCCCAGTTGTTGACGAAGACGGTGCCGGCGCGCAGGGCGCGGGAGCCCTTGACCGCCTTGTTGAGATCCGCCGTCCAGATCGCCGCCGCCAGACCGTAGTCGGTGTCGTTGCCCAGCGCAATGGCCTCTTCAAGGGTGTCGAAGCCGGTCACCGCCAGCACGGGGCCGAAGATCTCCTCCCGGAAGATGCGCATCTTTGGGGTCACGTCATCGAAGATGGTGGGCTCGATGTAGAAGCCGCCGCTCTCGGTCTGGGTGCGCTTGCCCCCCAGCAGCAGCTTGGCACCTTCCTGCTGGCCGATATTGATGTAGTTGAGCACCTGCTCCATCTGGATGCTGTCCACCATGGCGCCGATGCGGGTGGAGGGATCCAGGGGGTTGGCCGAGACCCACTCGCGGGCGTGGGCCAGCAGTCGCTCCATGAACTGCGGCTTGATGCTGTTTTGCACCAGCAGGCGGGAGGCGGCGGTGCACACTTCCCCCTGGTTGTAGAAGATGGCGCCCACGGCGCTTCTGGCGGCGGCGTCCAGGTCCGGCGCGTCTTCCAGTACGACGTTGGGGCTCTTGCCACCACACTCCATGAAGGCGCGCTTGAGGTTCGACTTCCCGGAGCACTGCACCAGGTGTTTGCCGATCTTGGTGGAGCCGGTGAAGGTGATGCAGTCCACGTCCATGTGCATGGCCAGCGCCTCGCCAACGGTGTGGCCGAAGCCGGGCAGCACGTTGAAGACACCGTCCGGAATGCCCGCCTCTTTCGCCAGACCCGCGATGCGCAGGGCGGTGAGGGGGGACTTCTCGGAAGGTTTCAGGATCACCGAGTTGCCGGTGGCGAGCGCCGGGCCCAGCTTCCAGCAGGCCATCACCAGCGGGAAGTTCCAGGGCACGATGGCGGCAACGACGCCGAGGGGCTCCCGGGTCACCAGGGCCAGGGCGGCTTCCTCCACAGGGGCGACCTGATCGTAGATCTTGTCGATGGCCTCGGCGTTCCAGGCGATGCAGTTGGCGGCGGCGGGGGCGTCATACCCCATGGCGTCACCGATGGGCTTGCCCATGTCCAGGGACTCCAGCAACGCCAGCTCCACCAGATTGAGGCGCATCAGCTCGGCGAAACGCTGCAGGGTCAGCTTGCGCTGCTTGGGGGAGAGGCCGCACCAGCGCTTGTCGTTGAAGGCGGCGCGGGCCGCCTGGACCGCCAGCTCGGCATCGTCGGCGTCGCAGGAGGCGACCCGGGTCAGCAGCTGGCCGTTGGCCGGGTTGATGCAGTCGAAGGTGGCGCCATTGATGGCGTCCCGATAACTGCCGTCGATAAAGGCCTGCGAGGGCAGGGTCAGATGGGCGGCCTTGTGTTGCCACTGGGCCAGGGTCAGGTCACTCATGTTCACTCCTTGAACCGGTCTTAAGTCAGTTCCCGCGTATCAATATGCTAAACATCCTGCCGCTTGTAAATCCATCTTGTAACAATTCGTTAAACACTGCCCCCTGTCATCACCGCTGGCGACCGCTTCGGTCGCAGTGACGGAACACGAGCATGGCTCCCGTCAATGGCGGTCTGGACCCTGGTTTTAGCCGCGCCGTCAGGGAGTTGGCACTCCCCGGGTTAGCGGGCGCAGCAGGTTGTTCTTAGAAGCTGGCGGGGGTGTTGGCGGAGATGAGCACGCACTCCTGCTCCCCCACGTTGCGAAAACGGTGCGGGGTGCGGCTGTCGAAGTAGTAGCCGTCCCCCGGCGTCAGCAGATAGACCTGCTCGCCGACGGTCACCTCCACCTCGCCCCGGATGATGATGCCGCACTCTTCCCCTTCGTGGCTCAGCATGTCGTCGCCGGTGTCGGCGCCCGGGGGCAGGATCTCCTGCATCATGCCGATGGCCCGGTTGGCGCGGCTGTGGCCCACCAGGCGGTAGCTGATGGGGTGAGTGCCGAGATCCGGCATGTCGTCCGCACGGAAGATCACCTCGGAATCCATCTCCGTCTCGTCGGTGAAGAAGCTGGCCAGGGACATGGGGATGCCTTCCAGCACCTTGCGCAGGGAGGCCACGGAGGGGCTCACCTGATTCTTTTCGATCTGGGAGATAAAGCCGTTGGTCACACCGGAGCGTTTGGCCAGCTCGCGCTGGGAAAGGGCCGCCTTGGTGCGAACCGCCTTGAGGCGGTGACCGATATCCATCGATAGACACTCCTTGACTGTTTACTATTATTAAAATTGTGTTAAATATCTTATACCACCCCTGCGGGGTGACACCAAGCGGGGCGATAAAAGCCCTTTTTTATGGATTCAGGTGTTTAATTTAATAGGCAAGAGCCGGGTGTTACTAAACGCCTTAAGGATGAGGTGACCATGAAACCTGTCAGCGACATCAATACCCCCGACATGTCCGCCTTCTGGATGCCCTTTACCGCCAACCAGCAGTTCAAGGCGGCGCCGCGCATCCTGAAGTCGGCAGAAGGGATGTATTATCACTCAGAGGATGGCCGCAAGATACTGGATGGCACTGCGGGCCTCTGGTGTTGCAACGCGGGCCATGGTCGGCGCGAGATTGCCGAGGCGGTCTCCCAGCAGATCTCCCACCTCGATTTTGCCCCAACGTTCCAGATGGGTCACCCCCTGCCGTTCGAACTGGCCAACCAGCTGGTGGAGATCGCCCCCAAGGGCTTCGGCCATGTCTTCTATACCAACTCAGGTTCGGAGTCCGTGGACACGGCACTCAAGATCGCCCTGGCCTGGCAGCGAGCTCGTGGCCAGGGTACCCGCACCCGGCTGATTGGCCGCGAGCGAGGCTACCATGGTGTCGGCTTCGGTGGCATCTCTGTGGGCGGCATCCCCGGCAACCGCAAGTGGTTCGGCTCCCTGCTGACCGGGGTGGATCATCTGCCCCACACTCTCAACATCGCCAGGAATGCCTTCACCAAGGGGCTGCCGGAGGAAGATCTCAGCCTGGCTGACGAGCTGGAGAAGATCGTCTTCCTGCACGACGCCAGCAACATCGCGGCGGTGATCGTCGAGCCCATCGCCGGCAGCACGGGTGTCATCATGCCGCCCAAGGGCTACCTCAAGCGGCTGCGGGAGATCTGCACCAAGCACGGCATCCTGCTGATCTTCGACGAGGTGATCACCGGTTTCGGCCGCCTGGGCTCTCCCTTCGCCGCTCAGGAGTTCGATGTCATCCCCGACATGATCACCTGTGCCAAGGGGCTCACCAACGGCGCCATCCCCATGGGGGCCGTGCTGGTGCAGAACCACATCTATGACGACATGATGGCGGCGGGCAAGGGGGCCATCGAGCTGTTCCACGGCTACACCTACTCGGGCCACCCGGTGGCCGCAGCGGCGGGTCTGGCGACCCTCGAGATCTATCGCAACGAGAACCTGCTGAGCCGCGCCGCCGATCTGGCGGGTTACTGGGAAGAGGCTGCCCACTCGCTGAAGGGCTGCAAGCACGTGAAGGACGTGCGCAACTACGGCCTGGTGGCGGGCATCGAACTGGAGCCCATGCCCGATGCGCCGGGCAAGCGCGCCTACGAGGTGTTCGTGCGCTGCTTCGAGAAGGGGGCGCTGATCCGGGTGACTGGCGACATCATCGCCCTGTCGCCACCCCTCATCATAGAGCGCAGCCAGATCGACGATCTCTTCACCCTGCTGCAGGACGCCCTGCAGGCCCAGGACTGACCCCTTTATCGCACTGGATGGTGCCCGCCCCGGGCGCCATCTCCCTGTGCCGCCCCCGACGCGGCGAGGGGAGGACGGATGACCCATCACGGAGGATTTATGAGTTACAGGATCGACAACTTCATCGACGGCGAGACGACCGAGAGTCGCAGCGAACGTTTCGGCGCCATCTTCAACCCGGCCACCGGTCAGCAGCAGGGCTCCGTCGTCCTCTCCACTGCCGCCGAGTGTGCCGAGGCGATCGCCAGTGCCGAACGTGCCTTTGCCGACTGGTCCCAGACCCCGCCCCTGGTGCGCGCCCGGGTGCTGTTCCGCTTCAAGGAGCTGATGGAGCAGCACAGGGACGAGCTGGCCCAGCTCATCAGCCGCGAGCACGGCAAGGTCTTCTCCGACGCAGTGGGCGAACTGACCCGCGGCCTGGAAGTGGTGGAGTTTGCCTGCGGTATACCGCATCTGCAAAAGGGCGAACACTCGGCGAACGTCGGTACCGGTGTCGATAGCCACTCGCTGATGCAGCCGCTCGGGGTCTGCGCCGGGATCACGCCGTTTAACTTCCCGGCGATGGTGCCGATGTGGATGTTCCCGATTGCGCTGGCGACCGGCAACACCTTCGTGCTTAAGCCGTCGGAAAAAGATCCTTCTCTGGCGCTTGCTCTGGCGCAGCTGCTGAAAGAGGCCGGCCTGCCGGACGGCGTGTTCAACGTGGTGCAGGGCGATAAAGAGTCCGTTGACGTGCTCCTGACCGACCCGCGCGTGCAGGCGGTGAGCTTTGTCGGCTCCACGCCGATTGCGGAATACATTTACCAGACCGCGTCCGCGCACGGCAAGCGCTGTCAGGCGCTGGGCGGCGCGAAAAACCACTGCATTTTAATGCCGGACGCCGACATGGAGATGGCGACCAACGCCATCATGGGCGCGGCCTACGGCGCAGCGGGGGAACGCTGCATGGCGCTCTCGGTGGTGCTGGCGGTGGGGGATAAAACCGCCGATGACCTCTGCGCCCGGCTGGAAAAACAGATTGCCGCGCTGCGCGTCGGGCCGGGACTGGACCAGTCGCCGGAAAACGAAATGGGGCCGCTCATCTCCTCCGCGCACCGCAGCAAGGTGCTGGGCTATATCGACAGCGGGGAAGCGCAGGGGGCACAACTGCGCGTGGACGGTCGCGGCTTCAGCGTGAAGGGCCACGAGCAGGGCTACTTCGTCGGGCCGACGCTGTTCGATAACGTCACCCCGGAGATGACCATCTATAAAGAAGAAATATTCGGCCCGGTGCTTTCTGTGGTGCGCGTAGCAGATTACGCCAGCGCGGTGGATCTGATTAACCGCCATGAATATGGTAATGGCTCGGCGATCTTCACCCGCGACGGCGGCTGCGCGCGCCGCTTCTGCGAAGAGGTGCAGGCGGGCATGGTGGGGGTCAACGTGCCGATCCCGGTGCCGATGGCGTTCCACAGCTTCGGCGGCTGGAAGCGCTCGATTTTTGGCGCGCTCAACGTCCACGGCAACGACGGCGTGCGCTTCTACACCCGAATGAAAACCATCACCGCGCGCTGGCCGGAAATGCAGCAGGAGACAGGCGCTGCGTTCTCCATGCCGACGCTGGGCTGACAGGAGGTTTTATGCAAACCGAACGTATGACCATGGCCCAGGCGCTGGTCCGGTTCCTTAATCAACAGTACGTCAGCGTAGACGGCAATGAAACGCCATTCGTGGAGGGCGTGGCCACCATCTTTGGGCACGGCAACGTGCTGGGTATCGGCCAGGCGCTGGAGCAGGACCCGGGCCATCTGCAGGTGATGCAGGGCTGCAACGAGCAGGGCATTGCCCATATGGCGACGGGGTTCGCCAAACAGCATCGCCGTCAGCGCATTTTTGCCGTCACCTCCTCCGTCGGGCCGGGGGCTGCCAATATGGTGACCGCCGCGGCCACCGCCACGGCGAACCGCATCCCGCTCCTGCTGCTGCCGGGCGATATCTACGCCAGCCGCCAGCCGGACCCGGTGCTGCAGCAGATCGAGCAGTATCACGATCTCAGCATCAGCACCAACGACTGCTTCCGTCCGGTCTCTCGCTACTGGGACCGCATTAACCGCCCCGAGCAGCTGATGAGCGCCATGCTAAGCGCGATGCGAACGCTTACTGACCCCGCCAATACCGGGGCGGTGACCATTTGCCTGCCGCAGGACGTGCAGGGGGAAGCCTGGGACTATCCGCTGAGCTTCTTCGCACGTCGCGTGCACCACATCGAGCGTCGTCCGCCCGATCCGCAGCGTCTGGCGCAGGCGCGGGCGCTGATCGCCCGCAAGCGTCGTCCGCTGGTAGTGTGCGGCGGCGGCGTGCGCTATTCCGGCGCGCACGATGCGTTTCGCGACTTTGTCGAGACGCTGCAGCTGCCGTTTGCCGAAACCCAGGCCGGAAAGGGGGCGCTGGTAAGTGACCACCCACTTAACCTGGGCGGCGTAGGGGTGACGGGGGGAATGGCCGCCAACCAGCTCGCGCCGCAGGCCGATCTGGTGATCGGCATCGGCACGCGCCTGACCGATTTTACCACCGGCTCCAAGGCGCTCTTTTCCCATCCGGACGTCGAATTCCTGCTGCTGAACGTGGCCGAGTTTGATGCCCTGAAGCTGGACGCCACCGCGCTGGTTGCCGATGCCCAGTCCGGGCTGCAGGCATTAACCCACTTGCTCAAGGAGTATCGCAGCGGCTGGGGAGAGGCGATTGCCGGGGCGAAGTCCGCCTGGCGCGACGAGTGCCGCCGCCTGTGGGATCGCCAGTGGCATCCTGACGACGCGCCCGAAGTGGCAGGACACCTGGATGCGCAGCTGGCGGAATACGGCGAGACGCTCAACACCCGCCTGACCCAGACGCGGGTGCTGGGGCTGATCAACCAGCATATTGAAGATAACGCCGTTGTGGTGGGCGCGGCCGGTTCGCTGCCGGGCGATTTACAGCGTCTCTGGCAGGTCAAGACGCCGGACAGCTATCACCTGGAGTACGGATACTCCTGCATGGGCTACGAGATTGCGGCGGCCCTCGGCGCGAAGCTCGCCAGACCCGAACTGCCGGTGTACGCCATGGTGGGGGATGGCTCCTACATGATGCTGCACTCCGAGCTGCAAACCGCCGTTCAGGAGGGCATTAAGGTCACCATTCTGCTGTTTGATAACGCCAGCTTCGGCTGCATTAACAACCTGCAGATGGGGCACGGCATGGGCAGCTTTGGCACGGAAAACCGCCACCGTAACCCGGAAACCGGGCGGCTTGACGGGCCGCTGGTGAAGGTCGACTTTGCGCAAAATGCGGAAAGCTACGGCTGCCGCGCGTGGCGGGTGAACGATGAGCAAAGCCTGCTGGCGGCGCTGGAGGCGTCACGGGCGCATACGGGCCCGACGCTGCTGGACATCAAGGTGTTGCCGAAGACCATGACCCACGACTACGCCTCGTGGTGGCGAACCGGTGACGCGCAGGTGGCGGCGTCGTCTGCCGTTCGTGAGGCCGCGGAGCAAACCCGGGCGCAGGTGAAAAAAGCCCGCCAGTATTGAGTTTTTCTGCCGTAACGAAATTTTCATTTCATTTTCCCCTCACCCTAACCCTCTCCCCTTTGGGGAGAGGGAATAGTTTGGTGCGCGCTTTTCCCCCTCGCCCCTCTGGGGAGAGGACCGGGGTGAGGGGAGTTGCCGCACGCCCTTCCATGTTGTGAGATTGATAACAAAATTTATCTCATTCATCTCAAAAGTGTTAACCCACACTCAAAAACATAATTTTCACTATTTATAAAAATGAAATAAATGTTTTATTTATAGGGTCGTTAGTTCACAGCATTCACCAACACCGGGAGCCGTTATGTTTAACATTGCTTTACTGGGCGCTGGCCGAATTGGCCAGGTACATGCAGCTAACATCGCCAGCCACGGCGCGACCACGCTCTGGTCCGTGGTTGATCCGAATCAGGCATTTGCCACCCGCCTCGCCGCGCAGTATCAGGCCCGCCAGCAGAGCCTGAACGAGGCGATGACCGACCCTAACGTTCACGCCGTGCTGATTGCCTCCGCCACCGATACCCACGCGGATCTGATTGAAATGGCCGCCCGCCACGGCAAGGCCATCTTCTGCGAAAAGCCGGTCCACCTTGACCTCGCCCGCGTGCGCGACTGCCTGAAGGTGGTCAAAGAGTACGGCGTGCCGCTGTTTATCGGCTTCAACCGCCGCTTTGACCCGCAGTTCCGCCGCGTGAAGACCGACGCCCAGGCGGGGCGCATCGGCAAGCCGGAATCGCTGCTCATCATCTCCCGCGATCCGTCCCCGCCGCCTGCGGAGTACGTGCGCGTCTCCGGCGGCATGTTCCGCGATATGACCATCCACGACTTTGACATGGCCCGCTTCATCATGGGCGAAGAGCCGGTGTCGGTGTATGCCCAGGGCAGCAACCTGGTGGATCCGGCGATTGGCGAGGCGGGGGATATCGATACCGCGTTTATCGTTCTGAAATATGCCTCCGGCGCGATGGCAACCATCGTTAACAGCCGCCGCTCTTCGTATGGCTACGACCAGCGCCTGGAGCTGCACGGCTCCGAAGGGCTGCTGTGCGCGGGCAACATTCTGGAAAACCAGGTGCAGCACTACGGCAAACAGGGCTGCACCAGCGCGCTGCCGGAACACTTCTTCCTGCAGCGCTACAAATCCGCTTACGCCGCGGAATGGGAACACTTTGTTGCGGTCCTGCGCGGCGAAGCGGTACCTGACTGCAGCGGCGATGATGGTGAACGTGCGCTGTACCTCGCGGATAAAGCGCTGGAGTCACTGCGCAGCCAGCGCGAGATCGTCCTCTAAACACAACAACCCTACACAGAGAGACATAATAATGAAAAAACTGATCGTAGCCGCCCTCATCGCCATGACGTCCGGGGCCGCCCTCGCCGAAAACGAGCAAATTGTTTTCAGTACGCCAAACCTGGCCATGCCGTTTGAAGTTCACATGCAGCGCACGGCGGTGAAAGCCGCCAAAGAGATGGGCGTGAAGCTTCAGGTGCTGGACGGGCAAGGTAGCTCGCCAAAACAGGTCGCTGACCTGGAAAACGCCATCACCCGCGGGGCGCAGGGCTTTATCGTCTCCCCGAACGACGTCAACGCGGTCTCCAGCGCGGTGGATGAAATTCAGGATGCGAAGCTGCCGATCGTCACCCTTGACCGCTCCGTCGACAGCCAGAAGAAAGTGCCGCACTTCGGCGCCAACAACTACAAGGGCGGCCAGGCGGTTGGCGACTTCGTTAAAACCAAATTCCCCAACGGCGCGGACATCATTCTCCTCACCGGCCAGCCGGGCTCCTCTTCCAATATTGAACGCACCAAAGGGATCCGCGACAGCCTGAAGGCGGGCGGGGATAAATACAAGATCGTCGCCGATCAGACCGGCAACTGGATGCGTTCGGAAGGGATGCGCATCGTTGAAAGCGTGCTGCCTTCGCTGCCGAAACGCCCGCAGGTGATCCTCTCCGCCAACGACGATATGGCGCTGGGCGCGATTGAAGCGCTGCAGAGCCAGGGCGTGAAGCCGGGCGAAATTCTCGTAACCGGCTTTGATGCGGTGCCGGAAGCGCTGGCCCGCGTGCGCGACGGCTGGCTGGCGGTAACGGCGGATCAGCGGCCGGGCTTTGCGGTGCAGACGGCGATGAGCCAGCTGGTGGCCAACGTGCGCGAGAAGAAAGCCATCACCGGGGCCGACTACCCGCCGACGCTTATCACCAAAGAAAACCTGCAGCAGGCTGAGCGTATCGGTGAGGCCGGTAACTAATATGTCCCGAGCCGCCTTTGGCGGCTCATCATGAGGAGGAGCAGACTGATGTCGCAACCCTTACTGAAAGTGACCGACCTGGCAAAAAGCTTTTCCGGCGTCTGGGCGCTGAGCAGCGCGCAGCTGACCGTCGGCAGCGGAGAAATTCACGCTCTGCTGGGGGAAAACGGAGCGGGAAAATCCACGCTGCTGAAGGCGCTCGCGGGCGCGCAGCCGCAAACCCGCGGGGATATCTGGTTCAACGGCGAAACGCTGCCGGTGGACGACTCCCCGGTGGCGCGCCAGAACAAGGGCATTATCACCATCTATCAGGAATTCAACCTGCTGCCCAACATGACCGTCGCGGAAAACATGTTTCTCGGGCGCGAGCCGCGCAGGCGTAACCTGATCGTCGACGAAAGGGCGGTAAACCAGGAGGCGCAGGTCATTCTCGATTACCTGCAGCTGAACGTTGCGCCGACCACGCCGGTCGCCCGTTTGAGCGTCGCCCAGCAGCAGATGGTGGAGATCGCCCGGGCGCTGACCCTCAACGCCCGGTTAATCATCATGGACGAACCGTCCGCCGCGCTGAGCGACAGCGAGGTGGAAAGCCTGCACCGCGTGGTGCGGGAGCTTAAAAACCGCGGCGTGAGCATTATTTACGTTACCCACCGTCTGCACGAAGTTTTCCAGCTCTGCGATCGCTTCACCGTTTTCCAGGACGGCCGCTTCACCGGCACCGGCGCGGTGGCGGAGACCAACGTCGAACAGCTGATCCGCCTGATGGTCGGACGCGACGTGGCCTTTAACCGTCGTCCCGCCAGCGAAACGCATCATGAAGACAAACCCGTCCGCCTCGCGGTGAAGGGGCTGAGCCGCGAAAAGCCGCCGCTGGATCCGCACGGCATCGCCCTGCACGACATCAGCTTCCACGTCCACGCCGGCGAAGTGCTGGGCATTGCCGGGCTGGTGGGCGCGGGACGTACCGAAGTGGCCCGCTGCCTGTTTGGCGCAGACGCCTTTACCTCCGGAAGTTTTGAGCTGGACGGCGTGCCGTATCAGCCGCGCGACCCGCTGTACGCCCTCGATCAGGGCGTGGCGCTGGTGCCGGAAGACCGCAAAAAAGAGGGGGCGGTGCTGGGGCTGTCGATCCGCGACAACCTGTCGCTCTCCTGCCTCTCCTCGCTGCTGCAGTGGCGCTGGTTCGTGAACACCCGCAAAGAGGACGACCTGATTGAGTCCTACCGCCAGGCGCTGCAGATCAAAATGGTCAACAGCGCGCAGGAGGTGCGCAAGCTCTCCGGCGGCAACCAGCAAAAAGTGATCCTCGCGCGCTGCATGGCGCTTAACCCGCGGGTGCTGATCGTCGATGAGCCGACGCGCGGCATCGACGTGGGAACCAAATCGGAAGTGCACCAGGTGCTGTTTGACATGGCGAAAAAGGGCGTGGCGGTGATCGTGATCTCCTCCGATCTGCCTGAGGTGATGGCGGTGTCCGACCGGATCATCACCCTCAGCGAAGGCCGGGTGACCGGCGAGATCCACGGTGACGACGCTAACGAAGAACGGCTGATGACGATGATGGCCATCAACCACAACGCCCTGAACGCGGCATAACGGAGTTTCTCATGACGCAGATGATTTCTAAAACGCAGGCCCCGGTTAAACGCGCCGGACGCATCGATCCCATCGCCTTCTTCGAGCGCTTCGGGGTGCTGATTTTCATGATCCTGCTGCTGATCTTCTTCCAGTCGCAGAACAGCAACTTTTTCTCTGAACGCAATATTTTCAACATCCTGACCGAAGTCTCCATCTACGGGATCATGGCCGTGGGGATGACCTTCGTTATTTTGACCGCCGGGATCGACCTCTCCGTGGGCTCCATTCTGGCGGTGTGCGCCATGACCGCCGCGTATGTGATTAAGGGCGACAACTTCACCACCGTCGACCCGAACGCCTGGGGCGGCATGAGCTGGCTGATCGGGCTGGGGATTTGTCTGGCCATGGGCACGGCGATTGGCTTCCTGCACGGCCTGGGCGTCACCCGCCTGCGCCTGCCGCCGTTCATTGTTACCCTTGGCGGGATGACCATCTGGCGCGGCCTGACGCTGGTGATTAACGACGGTGCGCCGATTGCCGGTTTCGACCCTGGCTACCGCTGGTGGGGGCGCGGGGAGCTGCTCGGCATCTCTATTCCGATCTGGATCTTCGCCATCGTCGCCGTCGGCGGCTATCTGGCGCTGCACAAAACCCGCTGGGGCCGCTTCGTCTACGCCATCGGCGGCAACCC
>ENA-OWLM01000035-OWLM01000035.1-metagenome-genome-assembly--contig:-NODE-35-length-47425-cov-3.863880_pt1 | contig 47425 bp, 39 predicted proteins | sample MGYA00245349_ERZ651102 | MGnify/ENA primary metagenome ERZ651102 (study PRJEB26857, sample SAMEA4031759) | metagenome | biome: human; feature: oral; material: saliva | place: Philippines | collected 2014 | study... | reverse complement strand
GTGGATCAGGCACCGCGGCACCTCGACGAGGAAGCCTGCCGCGATCTCGACGACTTCGGCCGCCTGGTGGAGAGCACACTGCACGATCTGGAGCGGCGCCATCAGGTACGCAGCCTCAACCAGGTGCTGGAGGACAAGGACCACCTCTTCACCCTCACCTTCAATCAGGCGTCGGTGGGTATGGCCCTTTCTTCGGTCGAAGGACGGTGGCTGCGAGCCAACCCGGGGCTGGAGCGGCTGCTCGGATACAGCGAACAGGAGATGCTCAGCCGCACCTGGCACGCCATGACCCACCCCGAGGATCTGCCGAGGGAGCTCGCCCTGTTCACTGCACTGCTCGCAGGGCAGCGCCAGGACTATCGCCTGGAGAAGCGGATGATCCGGGCCGATGGCAGCCTCTGCTGGGTGCAGCTCAGCGTGACCCTGTGCCAGAACCATACCATGGCCCCTCACCTGATCGCCGTGTTCGCCGACCTCACGGAGCGCAAGCAGGTCGAAGCCGAGCTGCTGCAACTGCAGCAGGGGCTCGAGCAGCAGGTGCGCGAACGCACCCGCGAGCTGTCGAGCACGGTGGAGCAGCTGCATCGCGAGATGCAGGAGCGCGGCGCCGTGCAGCAGCGCCTGTGGCAGGAGCAGCGCCGGCTGCAACACATGCTGGAGCACACCAGCAACGCCTTCCTCGAACTCGACGAGACGCTGGTCATCACCGGCTGGAACCCGGCCTCCACCACCCTGCTCGGCTGGCATCCCGAGGAGATGCTGGGGCGCCCCCTGCCCGCCCTGCTCGGCAACGAGCACCCTCTGCTGGCTCAGTTGACCCATTCCCAGACCACGCCTCGCCGTCTCGAGTGCGACATAGGTACCCGCGCCGGCCGCCACATCCCGGTCGAGGTGATCGCCGAGCGCTACCAGTTCGACGGCAAGGTACGCCTCGCCCTGTTCCTGCACGACATCAGCGCACGGCGCCAGGTGCTGGCCGAAATCGAGCGCGGGCGAGCCCGGCTGCGGGCCATCACCGACGGCCTGCCGGTCACCATCAGCATGGTCTCCCCCGAGGGGCGCTACCTGTTTGCCAACCAGGCCTACTGCCGCTACTTCGGGCTGGATCCCGAGCGGATGCGGGAGATGAGCGTGCGGGACGTCATCGGCGAGGAGGCCTATGATCGGGCCATCACTCACCTGGAGCGTGCCGTGGCGGGCGAGCAGGTGAGCTTCGAGAACCGTTTCGAGCTGCCCATCGGGCGCCGCGACCTCAGGATCACCATGATCCCGAGTCGTGGCGACGAGCCCGGGGTCTACATCCTCGGTAGCGACATCACCGAGTTCAAGGCACTGCAAGACCAGTTGGAGCACGAGGCGGCCCACGACCCCCTCACCGGCCTGCCCAACCGGCGCGCCTTCACCCTGCGCCTCTCCCGTGAGCTGGAACGGGTGCATCAGAATGCCGAGCCCCTGGGCCTGCTGTTCCTCGACCTCGACGGCTTCAAGGGGATCAACGATCGCCTCGGCCACCACGTCGGCGATGCCCTGTTGCAACGCTTCGCCGAGGTGCTCGCGGCCGAGGTGCGCCCTGGCGACATGGTGGCGCGCCTCGCCGGTGACGAGTTCACCATCATACTGCCCGCCCTGCGCCAGCCAGAGCTGGAGCTGCCCGCCCTGTGCGAGCGCCTGCTGGCAGCCATGGCCGTGCCCGCCGACGTGGCCGGCCACCCGCTGCCCCTCGCCGGCAGCATAGGCGGCGCCCTCTGCCACTCCGGCCAGTACTGCCACATCGACGATCTGCTGCACCGGGCCGACAGCGCCATGTACCAGGCAAAACAGGCTGGCAAGGGGCGCTTTGCCCTCGATCTGTGACCGACACGCCAGGGCGCTGACTGAGAGACATCAAGAAACAGGGAGGCGTGATGCCTCCCTGCTCGTTTCCCCGCCCCGAGATTTTCTCAGTCCGAGACGATCTCCCAGGAACCGTCCGCGTTCTGGCAAGCGGTACCGAACGCATCCTCCTTTTTGCCCCCGACATTGACGGTCTGCTGGAATTCACGGCAGTAACGACCGTTGTTGCTGGTGCCTTCCCGCACCGCCGTCACCGAACCATTGGCATTGCCGTCGCTCCAGGTGATGGGATCGTTCAGGGGTGCCGTGGTCGCCCTGACCTGGGCGCTCTCGTGTTCACGCTGCTGCGCTTCATTCAGGTTGTCGAGGAGCTTCAGGGTGATGGCGGTGAAGGCCAGCCATTTCCAGGCATCGTTGTCGTCGTAATAGCTGCCATAGCCCCCGTACCAGTGGCCATACGGGCGCACCACCACCACGTCGTGATAGACCCGGCGCCGGTTGGGGGGAACGACGATGTGGTTGTGACGATTGTTGATGACCACGTTATTGCCATGGATGTCGCGACTGTTGTCAAACTTGCGGTGATCGTCGATGTGGCGATTCTTGATCTGGTTGCCATCCACATGACGATTCTGAACATGCAGCTGACGGTCGCTCGAGTGAACCGGACGGGTCGCCTTGTCCCGCGCCCGCACGTTGCCCCAGCCCTCCTTGAACTTGACCGACTCCCGATTGACCTGGCGCGGCACGGTATGCTGGCGCACCGCCTTGGGCTGGACCGGTTTGTGCTGCACCGGCCTGTGCTGTGGGACCCTGTGTTGCGTCGCCCTCTGCTGGAGCCTGCCCTCCGCCGCCGCCACCTCCTGCCAGCCCATGGGCACCAGCAGGATGAGCAGCAACGGGGTCAAAATATGTATTCGTTTCATGGTGTCAGCCTCGTGAGGAGTTGCCCGAAAGTATAGACAGCGCAACCTGGCTGCCACGGACGCTCACGAGGAATAAAAAAACGGCGACCCGAGGTCGCCGTTTTGCGTGAATACCGATGTGGCGGGATCAGTTGTCGCCCAGCAGCACGGAGTCCAGCGCGATTTCGATCATGTCGTTGAAGGTCAGCTGACGCTCTTCGGAGGTGGTCTGCTCACCGGTACGGATATGGTCGGAAACGGTGCAGATGGTCAGCGCCTTGGCACCGTATTCGGCGGCCACGCCGTAGATACCGGCGGCTTCCATCTCGACACCCAGGATGCCGTACTTTTCCATGACGTCAAACATGGAGGGATCCGGGGTGTAGAACAGGTCGGCGGAGAAGATGTTGCCCACGCGCACGGCGACGCCCTTGTTCTTGGCGGCTTGCACGGCATTGGCCACCAGGTCGAAGTCGGCGATGGCGGCGAAGTCGTGGTCCTTGAAGCGCAGACGGTTCACTTTGGAGTCGGTGCAGGCACCCATGCCGATCACCACGTCACGCAGTTTCACGTCTTCACGCACGGCGCCGCAGGAGCCCACGCGGATCAGGGTCTTCACGCCGTAGTCGGTGATCAGCTCTTTTGCGTAGATGGAGCAGGACGGGATGCCCATGCCGTGACCCATGACGGAGATGCGACGACCCTTGTAGGTGCCGGTGAAACCGAACATGTTGCGCACGTCGCACACCTGCTCGACGTTCTCCAGGAAGGTTTCGGCGATGTACTTGGCACGCAGGGGGTCGCCCGGCATCAGCACGGTATCAGCAAAGGCGCCATCTTTCGCATTGATATGAGGAGTTGCCATTCTCTTTATTCCTTCACACTAGGTTGAGTTTTATTGTCTTTATGGATTGTCCGCTGCCTGCGCGGCGGCGGGCCGGTACATTACAGGAAACTGGTGCCGTATTGCAGCTTAGGCAGGCCGTGGTAGGCCGCGATGCTCTGGCCGATGTCGGCGAAGGTCTCGCGACGACCGACTGAGCCCGCCTTGACCGGCTTGCCGTAGAACAGTACCGGAATGTATTCGCGGGTGTGGTCGGTACCACTCCAGGTCGGGTCACAGCCGTGGTCGGCGGTCAGCACCACCACATCGCCCTCCTGCAGCAGGTCGAACAGCTCCGGCAGGCGGGAGTCGAAGTACTCCAGCGCATCGGCGTAGCCCTTGACATCACGGCGGTGACCGTAGGAGGAGTCGAAGTCCACGAAGTTGGTGAAGACGATGGTCTGGTCACCGGCCGCTTTCACCTCTTCCAGAGTCCTGTCCCACAGCTCGGTCAGACCGGTCCCCTTCACCTGCTTGGTGATGCCCTGCTGGGCATAGATGTCGGCGATCTTGCCGATGGAGACCACCTGGCCACCCGCCTCCTTCATGTAGTCCAGCACGGTCGGCGCCGGCGGCAGCACGGAGTAGTCGTGGCGGTTGCCGGTGCGCTTGAAGTTGCCCTTGCCGCTGCCCACGAACGGACGCGCGATGACGCGGCCGATGTTGTAGGGCTCCAGCAGCTCGCGCACGATGTGGCACAGCTCATAGAGCTTCTCGAGGCCATAGGTCTCTTCGTGGCAGGCGATCTGGAACACGGAGTCGGCAGAGGTGTAGAGGATCGGCTTGCCGGTGCGCATGTGCTCTTCGCCCAGATCGTCCAGCACCTGAGTACCGGAGGCGTGGCAGTTGCCCAGATACCCGGGCAGGCCGGCCTTCTCGACGATGGCATCCAGCAGCTCCTGCGGGAAGCTGTTGTGGTGGTCATGGAAGTAACCCCACTCGAACAAGACGGGCACGCCGGCAATCTCCCAGTGACCGGACGGGGTGTCCTTGCCGGAGGAGAGCTCCTGGGCAAAGCCGTAGGCGCCGACCACTTCGATGTCCTTGTTCAGTCCGGCCGGGAAGGTGCCGCTGGCGAGTTCGCCCGCGTGGCCCAGACCCAGCTTGCTGAGGTTTGGCAGGTTGAGAGCGCCACGGCCCTCGATCTCACCGGCGGCGCACGCCTTGGCGATATGGCCAAGGGTATTGGCACCCACGTCGCCGAACTTGTCGGCATCGGCGGCAGCACCAATACCGAAAGAGTCCATCATCAGAATAAAGGTACGTTTCATGGGACTTCCCCTTGTTACAAATCAGCCAGACCGATGCGACGGTAAACCTCGGGCAGCGCCTCTGGTCGGGTGTCGCCGATCTTCACGGCAGCCTGCACCATGCGGGCAGCCTCGGCAAATTGAGCTTCTGTCTGAGCGTGGATCAGGGCGAGCGGCTTGTCAGCCTCGACGCTCTGACCCAGGCGGATAAAGTCGGTCAGGCCGACGGCATAATCGAGTTTGTCGGCGGCGGCGCGGCGACCGCCCCCCATGGCGACCACCGCCAGACCCAGTTCACGGGTGTCCATGGCGGTGACGAATCCGCTGTGGGCCGCGTAGACGGGGCGCACGATGGCGGCTTTGGGCAGGTAGGCGTCGTAGCGCTCCATGAAGTCGGCGGGACCGCCGAGGCCGGTCACCATGCGCCCGAAGATCTCGGCTGCCTTGCCGTTGTCGAGCACCGCCTGCAGCTTGGTGCGGGCATCGCCATCATCGCTGGCAAGACCGGCGGAGATCAGCATCTCGGCACACAGGGCCATGGTCACTTCGTGGATGCGCGGGTTGCGATACTCACCGGTCAGGTAGCGCACCGCCTCGCGCACTTCCACGGCGTTGCCTGCGCTGGAGGCCAGCACCTGGTTCATGTCGGTCAGGAGTGCAGAGGTGCGGCAGCCGGCACCGTTGGCCACGGCGACGATGCTCCTGGCAAGCTCTTCAGAGGCTTCAAAGGTCGGCATGAAGGCGCCGGAGCCCACCTTGACGTCCATCACCAGCGCTTCGAGCCCGGAGGCGAGCTTCTTGGAGAGGATGGAGCCGGTGATCATGGCGATGGATTCGACGGTGGCCGTGATGTCGCGCACCGCATAGATGCGCTTGTCGGCAGGGGCGAGATCGCCGGTCTGGCCGATGATGGCGACACCCGCCTCTTTCACCACTTTCAGGAAGCGGTCGTTGTCTACCGAGGTCTGGTAGCCGGGAATGGCATCCAGCTTGTCCAGGGTGCCGCCGGTGTGACCCAGGCCACGGCCGGAGATCATCGGCACGAAACCGCCACAGGCCGCGACCATGGGGCCCAGCATCAGGGAGACGACGTCACCCACCCCGCCGGTGGAGTGCTTGTCGACGATGGGGCCGCCGAGGTTCAGGTGGTCCCAGGTCAGCACCATGCCGGAATCGCGCATGGCACAGGTCAGGGCAACCCGCTCATCCATGGTCATGTCTTTGAAGTAGACCGCCATCGCCAGGGCCGCAATCTGCCCCTCGCCGATGGTGTTGTTGGTAATGCCCTGAACGAAGAATTGAATCTCTTGGGTACTGAGCGCTTCACCGTTGCGCTTCTTGCGAATGATTTCTTGAGGCAAAAACATCTTTCATTCCCTCCGTGCGTCACGCACGAACACAGACCGAACAGGATCCGGAGAGGGGGCGGCACACCGCCCCCTGCCGTCGCTTAGTAACCGCTGGTGTTGGCCGGCTTGTCGCCGTGCCCCAGGGTTGCCAGCAGGCTCGCCAGCAGGCTGGAGGCGCCAAAGCGGAAGGTGCGGGCGGATACCCAGTCTTTGCCCAGGATCTCTTCGGCCATGGCCAGATACTGGCCGGCAACGGCGGCGTCTTTCACGCCACCTGCGGGCTTGAAGCCGACGCTCGGGTTCTTGGCCTTGATCACTTCCATCATGATTCTGGCCGCTTCCGGGGTCGCGTTCACCGGCACCTTGCCGGTGGAGGTCTTGATGAAATCGGCACCGGCGTCGATGGAGATCTCGGAGGCGCGGCGGATCAGCGCTTCTTCTTTCAGCTCGCCGGTCTCGATGATCACCTTCAGCAGCACTTTGGCGCCACAGGCTTCCTTACAAGCTTTGACCAGATCGAAGCCGACCTGTTCATTGCCAGCCATGAAGGCACGGTACGGGAAGACCACGTCCACTTCGTCGGCACCATAGGCCACGGCGGCGCGGGTCTCGGCCACGGCGATCTCGATGTCGTCGTTGCCGTGGGGGAAGTTGGTCACGGTCGCAATACGCACGTCGGCAGCACCGATGTCACGCAGGGTCTTGCGCGCGATGGGGATGAAACGGGGATAGATGCAGACGGCGGCGGTCAGGCCGGCCGGAGACTTGGCCTTGTGGCACAGGTCGATCACCTTCTGATCGGTGTCATCATCGTTCAGGGTGGTCAGGTCCATCAGGTTCAGGGCGCGTTGGGCGGCCAATTTCAGATCAGTCATGCTATGTCTCCAAAGTCTTGATAAGCCCCGTCCCTCCACGATCGACCGTCACCGGACACCAAGGTCGGCAAGGAGCGATCCCGGCGCAACGGGATATGGAATTGCAGCGCAAGTGCACAGGCAATACGGCTGCAAATTAGGCAAGAGCCCTGTCACTTTCTTACAAAAGTGCGGACTTGGTTCCATGAAGACTTGAGAAAGGCAGACAAGGTCTGACCCGACTTCCCAATCAATTCCATTTGACCGCCAACACCCGGATTCACCGGGCATTAGTCAATGCCAGCACCCTGCTGGCATCGCCTATTTCAGCCGAGATACCCCGTGTTTGCAAGCCGGATTTGCCAATTTCAGAGGTATCTCACACCCGGCAAACCCAGCACTGACAGGTGCTTACGAGAAGAAGCGGGTCAGGATCCAGGAGTAGGCAATCCCCCCCAGATACACCCCCACAATCCCCATTACCCCGGACAGTACGGGGGGGGCCGGAATCGGCAACTTGAGGAAAGAAAACAACACCCCAACGATAAAGCCGGCGGCCATTGCCAGTAGCACTTCGTTCATAGAACCTCCGATTTGACTCATTTTATTATTAGTCTAGAAAGGAAAACGGTTGTCACCGCCCCAAACGAGAACGCCACAGCTTTTCGCTGTGGCGTTCGTCTTTACCCTGACAGTCAGGCGATATTACATGCCGGACAGCGCCAGGAAGAAGCCTGCGATGGTCGCAGACATCAGGTTGGACAGAGAACCTGCCAGTACGGCCTTCAGACCGAACTTGGCGATGGTGCCGCGACGGTTCGGTGCCATGGAACCCAGACCACCGAGCAGAATGGCGACGGAGGACAGGTTGGCGAAGCCACACAGGGCGAAGGAGATGATGGCCTTGGTGTGCTCGGACATGGCCACACCATTGATCAGCACTTCATCCTTCAGATAGGGGGCAAAGTTCAGGTAAGCCACGAACTCGTTGACGACCAGCTTCTGACCGATGAAGGAACCGGCAACGACGGCTTCACTCCAGGGCACACCGATCAGGAAGGCCAGCGGGGAGAACAGCCAGCCCAGCAGCAGTTCCAGGGAGAGCTGCGGATAACCGAACCAGCCACCCACACCGGAGAAGATGCCGTTGATCATGGCGATCAGGCCGATGAAGGCCAGCAGCATGGCGCCGACGTTCAGGGCCAGTTGCAGACCGGCGGAAGCACCGGCGGCGGCAGCGTCGATCACGTTGGCCGGCTTGTCGTCCAGCTCGCTCTCGGCGCTGCTCTCGTCGTAGCTCGGGGTCTCGGTTTCCGGTACCAGCAGCTTGGCGAACAGCAGACCACCCGGTGCAGCCATGAAGGAGGCCGCGATCAGGTATTCCATCTTGACGCCCATGGAGGCGTAACCGGCCAGCACGGAACCGGCAACGGAGGCCAGGCCACCACACATGACGGCGAACAGCTCGGAGTCGGTCATCTTGGAGATGAAGGGACGCACCACCAGCGGAGCTTCGGTCTGGCCGACGAAGATGTTGGCAGTCGCAGACAGGGATTCAGTACGGGAAGTGCCCAGTACTTTCTGCAGGCCACCGCCCAGCAGTTTGATCACCCACTGCATGATGCCGAGGTAGTAGAGCACCGCGATCAGGGAGGAGAAGAAGATGATAACGGGCAGGACGCGGAAGGCGAAGACGAAGCCACCGCCACCGAACACTTCAAACATCTTGTTGCCGACCAGACCACCAAACAGGAACTCGATGCCGTTCTGGCCATAGCCGATGACGCTGGAAACGGCGTCAGATACACCCACCAGGATGTCGCGACCAACCGGGACATACAGCACGAAAGCACCCAGGCCGGCCTGAATGGCAAAGGCGCCGCCTACGGTACGTATTTTGATTGCCTTGCGGTTGCTGGAGAACAGCACCGCAATCAGGATGAGCGTCGCCATCCCTACCAGACCCATTATCAGATTCATTATTAATACTTCCTCTTTAGTAGCACCTGCCAGCTTGTTAACGATTTGTGTATTGAAGCCGCTAATCAAGGGTGCGCATTATACTAATTACGGTGCGACAAAATAGAATACTGGTCACATTTTATAAGCCGGAAACGGACCGGACATCGTTTAATTAGACCGAAAACGATTTTTATGGGTTTGGTTTTTTACCACACCAGCATCAATAGTTAATCATATGTTAATTTGGTGATTTTTCAGCGGGAACAGTTTTTGGGTGGATTCATGTAACACCGAAATAACATCTGCCAACGGCTGCTGGCGCAACTGCGCCAGCAAGGCGGCGATCTCCGGCAGGCTGGCCGGGGTATTGGTCTCCCCCTGTCGTCCCTGCAGCGGCATGTCGGGGGCATCGGTCTCCAGCAGCAGGGCCTCCAGCGGCATGGCTCGCACAACTTCCCTTGTCTTGTTGGCTCTCTCATAACTGATGACCCCCCCAATCCCCAGCCGAAACCCCAGCTGCCAGAAGGCCTCAGCCTGCTGAAGGGAGCCGCTGAAGGCATGAATGACGCCCCCTTGCGCCGGTTTGAAGCGCCGCAGGATCCTGGCAACCGTGTCATTGGCCCGCACCGAGTGAACGATGAGGGGCAGTTCATGGGCCATGGCCAACCTCACTTGCGCCTCGAATGCCTCGACTTGCCCTTCCTGAGGCACCTGGCTGCGCAGATCCAGTCCGCACTCGCCCACCGCCACCAGTCCCCGGGGCCGGCTTGCCAACAGGGCGGCGAGCCTGTCCAGCGCCCCCTCCGTCTGGGCCCCCACGTACCAGGGGTGGATCCCCAGGCCATAACGGATACTGTCGTGGCTCCCTGCCAATGCCATCACCCTGGCCCAGTTCTCTTCCCCCACGGCGGGGATGATGTACTCGCCCACCCCCAGCTGGTTCCACTGGTTCAGCAATGCCTCACGCTCGGCATCGAAGACGGGAAAATCCAGGTGGCAGTGGGTATCTATCAGTTTCATGTCGCGCTTACCTGTCGGTCGTACTCAATGGGTGCATCTCATGCCACAACGCATCTCCCGCAGCCTCATGCCGGAACTTGTCATGCCGGTACCGGGGATCCTGGCTGTTCCCCCTCCCCGCGTCATCAACGGCCAGAACGATGCCCTCAAAAGCCATTTCTCGGTGACGGCGGGCAGCTCGCCCATGCCGGCCGAGCTGGTACAGGTGAAGGAGGAACCGCTGTCCTTCTATCACTTTAGCGCCAGGGGCACGCAGAACCTCGACATCAACGGCATCATTGGTGCCGTGACCCGCCAGTATCCGTGAGTGACGCCTCCTCCCTTTGCTTTGGCGCCTGCTCATCCTGCTCGCGGCGCACCGGTGTGCAGCAGCGCCGGTTCTCAGGAGTGAGTCCCCACTCCTCGCACCAGGCATCGTAACGAGCGAGCCAACGCAGCAATATCCCCTTCATGAACGCCTCCTTGTTTCGATTGCTTCCTGACACAGCCTGCCCCAGACGCGTTCCCCGTGCCAGCGTCACGGGGCCAGCGGCGTCATGCCTCGTCCAGCGGCAGCAACAGGCCCATGGTGATCTCGTCCACATAGCCCTCGTCCAGTCGATACGCCTGCCGTCTCAGACCCTCATCCATGAAACCGCACTTGCGGTAAAGGGCGTGGGCCACCTCGTTGTTCACCATCACGCCCAGCTCCAGCCGCTGGAGGCCACACCCCGGCGCGGCGGCGATCAGGGTCTGCAGCAGGCGCTCTCCCCAACCCTGGCCCCGCGCCCCCCATCATCACCGCAAACCCCTGCACTTCCCCGTCCAAAACGAGGATCCAGAGGCGTTGATTGGTGCTGGCTACCATGGCGGCCAGACGCTGGCGTTGCCCCTCGATATCCGAGGGGCGTTCTCCCGCCTCATACAGCATGAAGCGGGTCTCCCCATCCAGTTGCCGGAAGAAGTGATCCAGGACGGCGGCATCCTCCACCCCGGCCAAACGAATGCTCATATCGGGCTCCCTACCGATCGACCCGGGGCCGACCATAAAAAAACGACCCCATTTGGAGTCGTTTTTATCAGAGCCATCTGGCTAATGCCATGCCTCCATGGCGAGGCTGCCTCCCAACCAGGCCTGATCAGCCTTGCGCCGGCAGGCTCAGACGGGCGACCGCCTCCACGTGCATGGAGTGCGGGAACATGTCCACCGGCTGCACCTCGTCCAGCACGAAGCCCTGCTTGACCAGCCAGGCGAGATCCCGGGCCAGGGTCTGGGGGTTGCAGGAGACATAGACCAGCCGGCGCGGCGCCATGGCCACCAGGGTCTGCAGCACCGCCTTGTCGCAACCCTTGCGGGGCGGGTCCATTACCACCACATCGGCGCTCACCCCGTCGGCATGCAGCACGGGCATCAGCTGCTCGGCCTTACCCACGTGGAACTCGGTGTGCTCGATGCCGTTGAGGGCCGCATTGCGGCGGGCATCGCTGATGGCGCTCTCCACCGACTCGATCCCCACCACCTTGGCGGCCTTGCCTGCCAGGAACAGGGAGATGGTGCCGATGCCGCAATAGATGTCGAACACCGTCTCGCTGCCGGTCAGCTCGCAATACTCCAGCGCCTTGGAGTAGAGCACGTCGGTCTGGCTCGGGTTGTTCTGGAAGAAGGAGAGCGGCGAGATCTCGAACTCGAGGTCGTGGATCTTGTCACGGATCACCCCTTCCCCCAGCAGCACACGGTTGGTCGCACCCAGGATGCGGTTGGTACGCTCGTCATTGATGTTCTGCACCAGAGTGGTGATGGGCAGATCGCTCAGGGCGGCCAGCAGCTCCGCCTCGAACGGCAGCTCCTCGCCCAGGGTCACCAGCACCACCATCAGCTCGCCACTCTTGAAACCCTTGCGGGTCATCAGGTTGCGCACACAGCCGGTGTGGTTGACCTCGTCATAGGCCGCGATGTCGTGCGCACGCATCCACTGGCGCACCCGGGCATTCAGCTCCACATGGAGTGAATCCTGCACCGCGCAGTCGTCGGCGGTGATGAGGTCGTGGGAGTGCTTGCGATAGAAGCCGATCTCGGCCCCCGCCTCGCTGCCGCGCACGGCGTACTGGGCCTTGTTGCGATAGGCGAACGGGCTCTCCATGCCGAGGATGGGGTTGACCATGGTCTCACCCAGACCCGCCAGCTCCAGCGCCTGCTGCACCAGGGTCTGCTTCAGGGCGAGCTGGGCCGGATAGGCCAGCGGGCGCACCTGGCAGCCACCACACTCGGTGTTGGGGCAAAAATCGGCGACCCGATCGGCAGAAGGCTGGGTCAGCTCCACCAGCTTGCCGTGCAGGTAGTTGGGCTTGACCTCGGTCAACTCGACCAGCGCCTGCTCACCGGGCAGCAGACCCTCGACAAACAGGGGGCGATCGAACAGGCGACCCTTGCCATCCCCCTTGTCGGTCAGTTCCAGAATATCGATCTGATGTTGGTGTCCCACTAACGGCATGAGCGGCTCCGAAGGCATAAAAGAAGGGGGCGACGGGGCGGATCCGGCGGCCCCGAATAAAAGGGTGGCAGAGTTTAGCGAAGATCCGCCCAAAATGCAGGCACAAAACCGCCTCGTCAGGCAAATATCGGCGGGAACTGCCCCCCTGGCCCCGATGGCGGCCCGTTGCCGCCATAAAAAAACCGCCGGACGGTGCCGGCGGTCTCTCATCAAGGCTCACGGGATCACAGACTGTAGGCTTTCTCGCCATGGCTGGTCACGTCCAGCCCTTCCCGCTCAGCATCTTCTTTCACCCGCAGACCGATCAGCAGGTCCACCAGCTTGTAGGCCACTGCCGAGACCAGCGCGGTCCAGACCACGGTCACCAGCACGCCGATGACTTGCACCTTCACCTGGGCCAGGATGGAGTAACCTTCGGCCACCTGGTTGGTCACATAGTCCCACACCCCGGTGCCACCGAGATCCGGGCTGGCGAACACGCCGGTCAGCACAGCCCCCAGGATCCCGCACACTCCGTGCAGGCCGAACACGTCCAGGCTGTCATCGGCCCCCAGCAGGCGCTTGAGACCGTGTACGCCCCACAGACCGGCAACGCCGCTCAGCAGGCCGATAATGAGGGCGCCGCCCACACCGACGAAGCCGGCTGCGGGGGTGATGGCGACCAGCCCAGCCACGGCACCGGAGACCGCCCCCAGCAGGGAGGGACGCCCCTTCATCGCCCACTCGGCAAAGGTCCAGGAGAGCGCGGCACTGGCTGGCGCGATCCAGGTGTTGGCGAAGGCCAGGGCCGCCGTGCCGTTGGCTTCCAGTGAGGAGCCGGCGTTGAAACCGAACCAGCCGAACCAGAGCAGGGCGCCGCCGATCATGGTCATGGTCAGGCTGTGGGGCGTCATGGGGTCACGACCGTACCCAACCCGCTTGCCGACCATGAAGGCCCCCACCAGGCCGGCCACCGCCGCGTTGATGTGCACCACTGTGCCGCCCGCGAAATCCAGGGCGCCGTGCTGGAACAGATAGCCCGCGGTCGCCCCAGCCGCCTCGGCAGCGGCGGCATCCGTGTAGGCATCTGGGCCGGCCCAGTACCACACCATGTGCGCCATCGGAATGTAGGCGAAGGTGAACCAGATCACCGAGAACAGCAGCACGGCAGAGAACTTCATCCGTTCGGCGAAACCACCAACGATGAGCCCGCAGGTGATGGCAGCAAAGGCCCCCTGGAACACCACATAGATGAACTCGCTGATCCCCACCCCCTTGTTGAAGGTGGCGGCGATGGAATCCGGCGTCACCCCGGCCAGCAGCACCTTGTCAAAGGAGCCGTAGAAGGCGCCGCCCTCGGTAAAGGCCAGTGAATAACCGTAGATCACCCAGAGAACGGTGATGAGACAGAACAGGGTGAAGACCTGCATCAGCACGCTCAGCATATTCTTGGCGCGCACCAGACCGCCATAGAAGAGGGCGAGCCCGGGAACGGACATCAGGATCACCAGAGCCGCCGCCACCATCAGCCAGGTATTGTCCCCCTTGTTGATGGTCACGGTTGTCGCCTGTACCACATCCACCTGTGTAGCCACCTCTTCGGCCCAGCCAGGGGCGGCCATGGTGGCGCTCAACGCCAGCAGGCCAGTCATTACGAGTCTCTTGAACATACAGCCCTCTCCTTGTCGTCCCGGCATCCGGGGCCATTTCCTGATTTGAATTCCATTCCTGATCATCACCCGTCCTGTTCATTCCGCTTGCCAGGTACCACCCGGGGATGAGGTCGCAGACTTGTGATGGCGACATGACATGGGCAAAAGCATAAAGCAGGCCAACAAAAATTCTCATTTAAATTCAATTACCTAAATCTAAATGATGACTTTAATGCACCAGATTGGCGCACCATGCCCCGCAACGGAGGGAAAATCGCACTTTGGCTGTGCATCGCTGGAAGAGTGCACCAGGATGACTCAATCCCCCGGGGAAAGTGTCATCCCGGGATATGGGACAGGGGGCCTTGCAAACCACCAGGACGCGAAGCTGATGCCCCATTGTTGCGGCACAAGGTTGGGCGGAAGTGAGGAGCGGGATGGTCGGGCAAGTCGTCATCCACTTGCCTGGGTCATGAAGAGCGGGAATGTGGTGACATAAGATGGGGTACGCCCGGCCACACAGGCCAAGTCGAACGGGGATGCAGGCGCCTCGGGAGAATGATCTTTCGCCCCTGGATGGAATGAGATGAGCAGCCGCCCATGGTGTGGCGCCAGAAAAACATAAGGCCACCCATTTGGGTGGCCTTATGTCATTGAATTTGTTGATGGTGCCCGGGGTCGGACTCGAACCGACACGTATTGCTACGGCGGATTTTGAATCCGCTGCGTCTACCGATTTCGCCACCCGGGCAACTGCGAGGGATTATACGAATGGCGTTTGGGCATGCAAGGTGTTTTTCTTTCGCCCACTGTTGTTTGCTCATTTATTCAACGCCTTGCCGATGCAGGATCTGTTACATAGAATGCCCGCATCATATTAATGGAATAATCACCATGGCCAAGCGCAAGACCCCCTCCTCTCTCCAGTCCCCCCCCCTGCATCGACACCCATCGGCCGGCCTGCTGCGACGCCTGGGTGCACTGCTCTACGACTATCTGGTGGTCATCGCTCTCCTGATCATCGCCGGCTTCATCGGCATGGGGGTAGCGCAACTCCTGCTGGCTACCGGCATGGCGACCGTCCCCGAGGGCAAGGATGCGTCCTGGCTGCTCACCAGCCCCCTCTACAGCGCCTGGCTGGCCTTGGTGATCTGTGGTTTCTACACCTGGTTCTGGACCCGCGCCGGTCAGACCATCGGCATGCGCGCCTGGCGGCTGCGCATCCAGAATCTGGACGGCAGCAATATCCGTATCACTCAGGCCCTGATCCGGCTCGCCACCTCGGCCTTTGGCCTTGGCAACCTGCTCTGCGTGTTCAACCGCGCCCGCCCCCGCGCCTTCCAGGACATCTGGGCCGAGTGCGAGGTGGTGGTATTGAGCAAGGAGGAGAATCTGGAACAGCTGAACAAGTGACCGGAGCCAGCACGCAATAGAAAGAGGGCACCCTGGGGTGCCCTCTTTCTATTGCGTGCTGGCATCACATGGCCGCGAGCATGGCTGACGCCGCAGTGCTCCCGGCCACCGTTACTGCTTGCGGCTCAGGATATAGAAGGAGATGCCACCGAACAGCAGGCTGGGGGCGATGGCCGCCAGTATGGGAGGCACCGCATAGACCAGACTGACGGGGCCAAAAACCCGATCGCTCACATAGACGGCGAAGCCTGTCATGATCCCCATCAGCATCCGCGCCCCCATGCTCACCGAGCGCAGCGGGCCGAAGATGAAGGAGGAGGCCAGCAGTATCATGGCCACCACGGAGAGGGGGGACAACAGCTTGCGCCACATCTCCAGCTTGTAGCGTCCGGCATCCTGCTTGTTGGCATCCAGATAGCCGATGTAGTCCATCAGCCCGGAGACGGGCAGGTTCTCGGGATCTATGCTGACCACCCCGAGCTGCTTGGGGGTCAGCTCTGACTGCCACTCCATCTGGGGATGCTGCTCGGTCACTATCTGCGTGGGATCATCAAACCGGGTGACAGAGATATTGTTGAGCCGCCAGTGGTGTTGCTCGAACACCCCTTCCTGCGCCTGCACCACGTCGATCAGATCCCGGGAGGGGGTGAAACGATAGAGGGTGATGCCGGTCAGGGCGCCGTCGTTGCGTACCCCGTTGATGCTGACGAAGTTGTTGCCATCCCGCGCCCAGACCCCGTAGGCGGAGACGGTCAGGCGCCCCTCCGACATGGCGCCCGCCTTGATGTCATCGGCCATCCGCTTGGCGGCCGGAGCCACGTACTCTCCCATCAGCCCTACCAGCAGCATCAAGGGGATCGCCGTCTTGAGCGCCGCCATGACGATGCTGATCTTGGAGCGACCCGCCGCCTGCATCACCACCAGCTCTGAGCTGGTCGCGAGCTGGCCGAGACCGATGAGCCCGCCGAGCAGGGCCGCCAGCGGGAAGAAGAGCACGGCCTCCTTGGGCATGGAGAGCATCACGAAGTAGAGGGCGTTGAGCATGTCATAGTTGCCCTCCCCCACGGCCTTCAGCTGTTCCACGTACTTGATGAGCGCTGCCAACCCGACCAGGGTCAGCTCGCACAGCAGGATCGACATGAAGATGACCCGGCCGATATATCTGTCGAGAATGCCGAACATCAGCAGAAACTCCTATGTTGCAGCATCATGCTGACTTTCTCTGGAAGAAGTGACCCTTCACCCCGTTCCACCAGCTGGTGCCCTGCAAGTTGAGCGGCAACCCGATCAGCAGCAGGTAGACCAGCGGCACCAGGAACATGCCGGGCCAGTGGGGCAGGCGCCCGCTGTCGATGGCCGAGCGGGCGGCGCTGAGCAGCAGGAAGTAGGAGAGATAGAGCAGGATGGCCGGCAGCAGTTTGGCATAACGTCCCTGGCGGGGGTTGACCCTGGCCATCGGCACCACCAGGAAGGTGAGCACCAGGATGGAGAGCGGCAACGACAGACGCCACTGCAGCTCGGCCATCAGCTGGTTGTCCTGGGTGCCGAGCAGTTCCATGGTCGGCTTGGCCGCCGCCTTGCGGTTGGAACGCTCCATCTCCTGCTGGCGGATCACCAGGCTGTACTCGGCAAACTCGGAGACCTGGAACTGGCGGGTGCCGAAACGCCCCTCGTAGCGGGAGCCATCCTTCAGGGTCAGCCACTGCAGTCCGTTATCGTCGACCGTGACCACCCCTTCCGTCGCCACCACCACGGAGGGAGGGGACGTTCCTTCTGCCCGTTGCAGCACGAAGATCTTCTGCAGCTCGGAGCCCTTGTCGTTCAGATCCTGGATGTAGGCGACCAGACGCCCCTTGTCGAGCTCCATGAATCGGCCAGCCTGCAGGAAAGAGATGCCCGGATCGGCCTTGAATTCGTCGATTACCTGGTACTCGCGCTCCTTGGCCTGGGGGGCAATCCAGCCGGTGTTGAATGCCGCGACAGCCGCCGTCAGCAGGGCCAGCACCATGGCACTTCCCATGATGAAACGGTGGCTGAAGCCCACCGCGTGCATCACCGTCATCTCGCTTTCTGCGTACAGACGACCGTGAGCAAACAGAATGGCTAAAAACAGACTGATCGGCAGCATCAACAGGGCCATATTCGGCAGGTTGAGCAGCAAGAGGGTGGACACCAGGCGCGTCGGCACCTCGCCATCGGCGGCATCGCCAATGATCTGGATGAATTGCTGGCTGACGAAGATAAGCAGCAGTACGAAGAGCACCGCCAGCTGGGTTTTCAGGGTCTCCCTGAACAAATATCGGAAAACGATCACAGTCATTCCCAAGTAAACTTGTGTTTTTAGTCGAATGCCTGAAAAATAGGGCCCTATATTGGATTTTTACCAGTTTGAACTGCGGAGCCTGTGGCTGTTCGCTCCGCCTCTGATACCCCAACAAGCACCGCATTATTCAATAAAAGGTGCCTTTTGTCTTTAGGATGTAGGAGATTCCATGGAGTTCAGTGTAAAGAGTGGCAGTCCTGAGAAGCAACGCAGCGCCTGCGTCGTGGTCGGCGTTTTTGAGCCGCGCCGCCTCTCTCCGGTTGCCGAACAGCTGGACAAGATCAGCGACGGCTACCTCAGCTCGCTGCTGCGCCGCGGCGATCTGGAAGGCAAACCAGGCCAGATGCTGCTGCTGCATCAAGTACCCGGAGTACTCAGCGAGCGCGTGCTGCTGGTGGGTTGCGGCAAAGAGCGGGAACTCGACGAACGCCAGTACAAGCAGATCATCAACAAGACCATCACCACCCTGAACGAAACCGGCTCCATGGAGGCGGTCTGCTTCCTGACCGAGTTGCACGTCAAGGGCCGGGACACCTACTGGAAGGTACGCCAGGCGGTAGAAACCACCAAGGCGGGCCTCTACAGCTTCGACCAGTTCAAGACCAACAAGGCCGAACCGCGCCGCCCCCTGCGCAAGCTGGTATTCAACGTGCCGACGCGTCGTGAATTGACCATAGGCGAGCGCGCCATCAACCACGGTCTGGCCGTGGCCAAGGGTGTGCGCATCTGCCGCGACGTGGCGAACATGCCGCCCAACGTCTGCAATCCGGCCTACCTCGCCTCCCAGGCCCGCCGTCTGGCGGATGCCTACGACAACATCACCACCAAGGTGATCGGCGAGCAGGAGATGGCCGAGCTCGGCATGAACTCCTACCTGGCAGTGGCCCGCGGCTCCGAGAACGAAGCCATGATGGCCATCATCGAATACAAGGGCAACGCCGACGCCAAGCCCATCGTGCTGGTGGGCAAGGGGCTGACCTTCGACTCCGGCGGCATCTCCATCAAGCCGGCAGACGGCATGGACGAGATGAAGTACGACATGGGTGGCGCCGCCTCCGTGCTCGGCACCATGCACGCCCTGGCCCAGTTGCAGCTACCCATCAACGTCATCGGCGTGCTGGCGGGCTGCGAGAACATGCCGGGGGGCAACGCCTACCGTCCCGGTGACATCCTCACCACCATGTCCGGCCAGACCGTCGAGGTGCTCAACACCGACGCCGAAGGCCGCCTGGTGTTGTGCGATGCCCTCACCTATGTGGACCGCTACGATCCCGAGACCGTGATCGATGTGGCGACCCTGACCGGTGCCTGCATCATCGCCCTGGGCCACCATACCTCGGGCCTCTTGGCGAACCACAACCCCCTGGCCCACGAGTTGCTCAACGCTTCCGAACAGGCTGGCGATCGCGCCTGGCGCCTGCCCCTGTTCGACGAGTATCAGGAGCAGCTGGAGAGCCCGTTCGCCGACATGGCCAACATCGGTGGCCGTCCGGCGGGGACCATCACCGCCGCCGCCTTCCTGTCGCGCTTCACCAAGAAGTACAACTGGGCCCACCTGGACATCGCCGGGACCGCCTGGAAGAGCGGCAAGGAGAAGGGCTCCACCGGCCGACCTGTGCCCCTGCTGACCCAGTTCCTGCTCAATCGAGCCGGCGTGGCAGACGTTGAGGATAAAGAGTAAAACCATCCTTGCCCGACAGTCCGTTGCCCCTGCCGAGCCAGCATTTTCCTGCTCAACCGGGCCGGCGTGGCGGACGTCGAAGACAAGGAGTAATTCCCTCCATCGACTCCATGAGCGATGCGAAAAGGCGTTACCCTGTACCACAAGGAAGAGGCCTGCCTCTTCCTTGTTTCATTGAGAGAATCCGGGGAAATCCGTGCCCGGCACGGGACTCCGAAGACGGCCAATCGCTGTCCGTCACAGCCAAACGGGACCAACCTGATGAGCCAAGTGACCTTTTACCTGATGAGCGAGCCGGACGACGGCCAGGCTTCTGCCGTCGAGCGCCTCGCCTGCCAGCTTGCGGCCGATGGCTGGAGCGCGGGCCACCTCTACCTGTTCTGCGACGACGAGGCCCAGGCCCTGCGCCTGGACGAGCTGTTGTGGCAACTGCCGCCGGATCGCTTCGTGCCGCACCAGCTGCAGGGAGAGAGCGGCCAGGCCCCGGTGGAGATAGGCCATCAGCCACCACGGCGGCGCTATGCCTGCCTCATCAACCTAGCCCGGCAGACACCTTTGTTTGCAGGACACTTCGCTCAAGTGGTAGATTTTGTCCCCACTGACGAAACGCAGAAGCAGCGGGCCCGCGAGCGCTACAAGCTTTATCGCCAGGCGGGACACACCCTCGAGATGAGGGATCAGCCCGTCGCGACTCAGGATCCGGCGCAGCCCTGACTGCCCCCCGTTTCCTCCACCACCATCAGCACCAGAATCCATCCATCCAGATTACGGCGAGACCATGGAAAAGACTTTTAATCACAACGCCATCGAACAGGCGCTCTACCAGCACTGGGAAGCCCAGGGCTACTTCAAGCCCCACGGCGACACCAGCAAAGACTCCTTCTGCATCATGATCCCGCCGCCGAACGTCACCGGCAGCCTGCACATGGGTCACGCCTTCCAGCAGACCCTGATGGACACCCTGATCCGCTACAACCGCATGCAGGGCAAGAACACCCTGTGGCAGGCAGGTACCGACCACGCCGGTATCGCCACCCAGATGGTGGTGGAGCGCAAGATCGCCGCCGAAGAGGGCAAGACCCGCCACGATTACGGCCGCGAAGCCTTCATCGACAAGATCTGGCAGTGGAAGGAAGAGTCCGGCGGCACCATCACCCGCCAGATGCGCCGTCTCGGCGACTCCGTGGACTGGGAGCGCGAGCGCTTCACCATGGATGAAGGCCTCTCCGCCGCCGTCCAGGAAGTGTTCGTCCGTCTCTACGAAGATGGCCTGATGTACCGCGGCAAGCGCCTAGTGAACTGGGATCCCAAGCTCAACACCGCCATCTCCGACCTGGAAGTGGAAAACCGCGAGATCAAGGGCCACATGTGGCACCTGCGCTATCCTCTGGCCAACGGCGCCAAGACCGCCGAAGGCCAGGATCACCTGATCGTCGCCACCACCCGTCCGGAGACCATGCTGGGTGACACCGCCGTGGCTGTGAATCCGGAAGATCCGCGCTACAAGGCGCTGATCGGCCAGCACATCCTGCTGCCGCTGGTGAACCGCCTGATCCCCATCGTCGCCGACGAGCACGCCGACATGGAGAAGGGCACCGGCTGCGTGAAGATCACCCCGGCCCACGACTTCAACGACAACGAAGTCGGCAAGCGCCACAACCTGCCGATGATCAACATCTTCACCCTGGACGCTCACGTGCGTGCCGAGGCCGAAGTGGTGGATGCCAACGGCAACCCGAGCACCGCCTATGACGCCGCCCTGCCGGTCGAGTTCGCGGGGATGGAGCGCTTCGCGGCCCGCAAGGCCATCGTCGCCAAGCTGGACGAGCTGGGCCTGCTGGCCGAGATCAAGGATCACGTGCTGCAGCAGCCTTACGGCGATCGCGGTGGCGTGCCCATCGAGCCCATGCTGACCGACCAGTGGTACGTGCGCGTGGCCCCCATGGCCAAGACCGCCATCGAAGCCGTCGAAGATGGCCGCATCCAGTTCGTGCCGAAACAGTACGAGAACATGTACTTCTCCTGGATGCGCGACATTCAGGACTGGTGCGTCTCCCGTCAGCTGTGGTGGGGTCACCGCATCCCGGCCTGGTATGACGATGCCGGCAATGTCTTCGTCGGTCGCAGCGAGGAAGAGGTGCGCGCCAAGCACAGCATCCCGTCCGTGACCGTGCTGCGTCAGGACGAAGACGTGCTCGACACCTGGTTCAGCTCCGCCCTGTGGACCTTCTCCACCCTGGGCTGGCCGAACAACACAGAGGCGCTCAAGACCTTCCACCCGACCGACGTGCTGATGAGCGGCTTCGACATCATCTTCTTCTGGATTGCCCGGATGATCATGATGACCATGCACTTCATCAAGGATGAGGACGGCCAGCCGCAAGTCCCGTTCAAGACCGTCTACATCACGGGTCTCATCCGCGACGAGGAAGGCCAGAAGATGTCCAAGTCCAAGGGCAACGTGCTGGACCCGCTCGACATGATCGACGGCATCAGCCTGGAAGATCTGCTGGAGAAGCGCACCGGCAACATGATGCAGCCGCAGATGGCCGAGAAGATCGCCAAGCGTACCGCCAAGCAGTTCCCGGAAGGGATCGACGCCCACGGCACCGACGCCCTGCGCTTCACCCTGGCGGCGCTCGCCTCTACCGGTCGTGACATCAACTGGGACATGAAGCGTCTGGATGGCTACAACAACTTCTGCAACAAGCTGTGGAACGCCTCCCGCTACGTGCTGATGAACACCGAAGATCAGGATTGCGGTTTTGCCGGTGGCGAGATGCAGTTCAGCCTGGCCGATCGCTGGATCCAGTCCCAGTTGCAGGTAGCCATTCGCGATTTCCGCACTGCGCTCGACACCTACCGCTTCGATATCGCGGCCGGTGTCTTGTACGAATTTATCTGGAACCAGTTCTGCGACTGGTATCTGGAGCTGACCAAGCCGGTGCTGACCAAGGGTTCCGAGGCCGAGCAGCGCGCTGCCCGCCACACCCTCGTGACCGTGCTGGAAACCCTGCTGCGTCTGGCGCACCCCATCATCCCGTTCATCACCGAGACCATCTGGAAGTCGGTAGCCCCGCTGGCCGGCGTCAACGCCGACACCATCATGGTGCAGGCCTTCCCGCAGGTGGACGAGCGTAAGCTGGACGAAGCCGCCATGGCGGATCAGGAGTGGGTGAAGGAGTTCATCGTCAGCATCCGCAACATCCGCGCCGAGATGAACGTGGCACCGAGCGTGCCCCTCAACGTGCTGCTGAAATGCGATACCAAGGATGCCGAGCGTGCCGCTGACAACGAGGCCTTCCTCAAGTCCCTGGCCCGTCTGGAGTCCATCCGCGTACTGGCGGACGGTGAAGCCGCTCCCCTGTCGGTGACCAAGCTCATCGGTGCCACCGAGCTGATGATCCCCATGGCCGGCCTCATCGACAAGGAAGCCGAACTGGCCCGTCTGGCCAAAGAGGTGGCCCGTCTGGTGGGCGAGTGCGGCCGCATCGAGGGCAAGCTCGGCAACGAGGCCTTCGTCGCCAAGGCGCCGGAAGCGGTCATCGCCAAGGAGCGCGAGAAGCTGGAGGACTACCGTCTCCAGCTGACCAAGCTGGAAGCCCAGCAGGCCGAGATCGCCGCCCTGTAAGCGAGTCTGTCTCCTTCAAAGCCCCCGTCCATCGGGGGCTTTTTCGTTTCTGGCGCTGGCCCGTCTTGGCACCCAAGTCCGGCCCTCACGGCCCGACTTAACGGGAAAATGCCGCCTGCAGAGGAGGCTGATTGAAAAATTCACGAGCCAAATCACCTCCTTTCACAAGCGCATCGCCCGCAAATTCATTACACTGCCAGCGGTCTTATCTATCGGGAGTGCTGCTGCAGTATGGAAATATTGATCCTGTTTGGATTGATTTTGCTCAATGGCGTCTTTGCCATGTCGGAAATCGCCATCGTCACCGCCCGTAAGGCACGGCTTGCCAAGATGGCCAATGAGGGGAGTCGTTCCGCCGCCATCGCCCTCAAGCTGGGCGAAGATCCGACCCATTTCCTCTCTGCCGTCCAGATCGGCATCACCAGCATCGGCCTGCTCAACGGTATCTATGGCGAATCCCTGCTGGCCCAGCCCTTCGCCCTCTGGCTGCAGGAGTGGGGACTCTCCCCCAAGAGCAGCGGCCTCCTCGCCACCGTCATCGTGGTGGTCCTGGTCACCTACCTCTCCATCGTGGTGGGGGAGCTGGTGCCCAAGCGTCTCGGCCAGCTCAGCGCCGAGCGCATCGCCTGCCTGGTGGCCCGTCCCATGCTCTGGCTCGCGACCCTGACCCGCCCCTTCGTCTGGTTGCTGTCCGCCTCCACCAACACCACCCTGCGCCTGCTGCGGGTCGATCAGAGCAGCGGCGCCAACGTCACCCAGGAGGAGATCCACGCCATGCTGGTGGAGGGCTCGGAAGCCGGGGTGATCGAGGATCACGAGCACACCATGTTGCGGAACGTGTTCCGCCTCGACGAGCGCAGCCTCTCGTCACTGATGGTGCCCCGCAGCGACATCCGCTACATCGACCTCTCCCTGCCGCTGGAAACCAACCTTCAGCGTCTGGTGGAGTATCGCCACAGCTTCTTCCCGGTCTGCGACGGCAGCCTCTCGGATCTGGTGGGCATTCTCAACGTCAGCAAGGTGCTGCACGCCTACATCAAGGGGGAGCCCATCGATCTGGCGGCCCTGACCCAGGATGGCAGCCTGCTGCCGGAGACCCTGAACGGTCTGGAGCTGCTCAACCATTTCCGCACCCATTCCGAGCACATGGTGCTGGTGGTGGATGAATATGGCGAGCTGCAGGGGCTGGTCACCCAGCAGGATCTGCTGGAAACCCTGGCCGGCGACTTCCAGCAGGAAGGTGGGGAGGACAACTGGGCCTTCCAGCGCGCCGACGGCAGCTGGCTGCTCGACGGCCTCATCCCCCTGCCCGAACTGAAGGATTGTCTGGAGCTGGTGCGACTGCCAGAAGAAGAAAAACATCACTATCACACCCTTGGAGGGCTTATCATGCTGCTCCTTGGCCGCCTTCCCCAGACCGGAGACCTGGTCACCCTGGAACAGTGGCAACTGGAAATAGTGGATATGGACGGCCTGCGCATCGACAAGGTGCTTGCCATGCCCTTGACCGACCAACCCAGCTAACCTGCGGAGTTTGCATGTATGGAGCAGTTTTACCACCTGGCTCACGCCTTCATTAATCAGGATCTGGCGACGCTTTCCAATCCCGACATGGTCTTCATGGTCTATGTCGTCCTCCTGACATTCCTGGTGCTGGAGAATGGTTTCATCCCCACTGCCTTTCTGCCCGGCGACACCCTGCTGATCCTGACCGGCGTGCTCATCTATCAGGGCGTGCTGCCCCTGGCAGTCGTCCCGCTGCTGATCCTGGCCACCTTCTGCGGCACCTGGCTCGGCTACATGCAGGGGCGTTTCCTTGGCCACACCCAGATGTATCACAGGCTGATGTCCCATCTGGACGACAAGCACAAGGAGAAGGTGCACTACCTGCTCAACAAGTACGGCATCATCACCCTGATCACCGCCCGCTACATCGCCTTCGTGCGCACCGCCTACCCCTATATCGTCGGCGCCAACGAGATCCCCCAGGGGCGCTTCCTGGTAGTCAACCTCATCAGCTCCATCATGTGGATCTGCCCCTTGGTCGGACTGGGTTACTACCTGAGCCACACCAAGCTGGCCGCGCAGTATGAGTCCCAATTTCTCAGCGTTATCCTCTATCTGCCCGTGGTGTTGCTGGTGGGGGGTCTCATCGCCCTGGTCTGGCGCTGGTGGAGCAAACGCAAGGCCGGTGTCTCCCCGAAGTGAGGCAAATCAGAGGGTCGCCGGCAGGCGGCCCTTTTTTATAGAAAATAGTGGCGAATTCCCCCTGCCCGCTCTTGTAAAGCAAGGGCAAAAATGAGTGAATCTACCGCCTTTTTTCGCTGTGGATGGAGTCGGTCGTATGGGGTGTTGGATTCGCGCAATCGCGCTGGTAGGTGGATTGATGGGACTGCTCGGATCGCCGGCCGCCCTGGCAACCCCGAACCCGGCCAAGTTGCAACTCAAGTCGGGCAGCGCCCTGGTGATGGACGTCAACACCGGCAAGACGCTTTATCAGAAGAACCCCGCCCAGGTGCGTCCCATCGCCTCCCTCACCAAGCTGATGACGGCGCTGGTGGTGCTGGATGCCCGCCAGAACCTGAACCAGACGCTGACCATCGATCAGAACGACAGGGACAACCTCAAGCACACCTACTCCCGGGTGCGCATGGGCACCAAGGTGAGCCGCCGCGACGCCCTGCATCTGGCACTGATGTCCTCCGAGAATCGCATGGCCTCGGCGCTGGCCCGCCACTACCCGGGCGGCCGCTCGGCCTTCATTCGCGCCATGAACAACAAAGCCAAGCAGCTCGGCATGCGCAACAGCCGCTTCTACGACGCCACCGGCCTGTCGACCCGCAACGTCTCCACTGCCCGGGACCTGGCCAAGCTCATCGCCGCCGCCTACCGCCAGCCACTGATCCGCGAATTCACCCAGGACACCAGCAAGGAGATGCGCTTCAGCACTCCTGCCTACAGCCTGATGTTCAACAACACCAACCCCCTGGTGAAGAACCCGGACTGGGGTGTGCGCCTCTCCAAGACCGGCTACACCGACGAGGCGGGCCGCTGCCTGCTGATGCGCGCCAAGCCGGATAGCCAGGAGCTCGCCATCGTGCTGCTCAACTCCGTGGGAAAACGCACTCCGGTCGGGGATGCCAACCGCATCCGCAAGTGGCTTAAAAGCTGATTCGCTCAACAAAGACAAGAAGGATGCTGCGGCATCCTTTTTTATTGCCCGCAAACCGCCTCTATCCACATCTGAGCACATGCACCAGCAGAAGGTGACAAGGTGTTGTCTCGGACGAAGGGATGCGCATAGGGCGCGATAGAGTGAGCGTGGACAAAAGGAGGGGGTGAGAGGCTCCGACCGCCCGCCATGCCGGCGTGGCAGCCGTTGTCACGAGCCTGCTGGTGACCGCCTGGATGGCCAGGATGGGATGATCGCGACCACAGCAGCGCTGAGGCAAAGAGGTGAAGAGGTGAAGAGGTGAAGAGGTGAAGAGACGAGTATCACAACCAGCCGAGTCGTATCGACACGCCTGGATCGGCCCATAAAAAAACAGCCCCGACCGAAGTCGAGGCTGTCTGTATGGTGCGCCCGAGAGGATTCGAACCTCTGACCACCTGGTTCGTAGCCAGGTACTCTATCCAGCTGAGCTACGGGCGCTAATGGCGGAGAAGGGGGGATTCGAACCCCCGATGCGGGTATAAGCCGCATACTCCCTTAGCAGGGGAGCGCCTTCAGCCTCTCGGCCACCTCTCCGTTTGCGGGGCTGATAATACTTCACAGGGATTTTTAGTCAAACACTTTTTTGGAGAAAACAGAGCGTTCGCTCAGCATTTGGCCAAAGAGTGGAATATTCAAGCAATATCGACACTTACCCAGTTCCACCGCGCCCTGCAGGCCGATTGCCGGGGCCCGGAAAAACAAAAGGCGACACATGAGATGTCGCCTGATAGCTGCTAGCTGTACCGCTTAGAAGTTCGGTTGACCCGGTACCTTCTCGGCCTGTATCCGCATGTAGATCTCTTCGCGGTGTACGGAGACCTCTTTCGGTGCATTCACACCGATACGCACCTGGTTACCCTTGACGCCCAGTACGGTCACGGTCACTTCGTCACCAATCATCAGGGTTTCCCCAACACGACGAGTCAAAATAAGCATTCGCTTGCTCCTGTATCCTGTTTTGTATTTATATCGATATGCGCCATTATCTTACAAAGATACCGATATGGTAAATGGTTGAAACTAAATCAATCAGGGATTGTTTCCCAAGGGCTGCTCATGAGGCTCATTATCCAGCCCGAACGCCGAGTGCAATGAACGCACTGCCAGCTCCAGGTACTTCTCGTCAATCACCACGGATATCTTGATTTCAGAGGTGGAAATCAACTGCATGTTGATCCCCTCCTCGCCCAATACCTTGAACATGGTGCGAGCGACGCCGGGATGATTCCACATACCGACCCCAACGATGGAGACCTTGGCGATCTCCCCGTTGCCCTGCACGCAGGCGGCCCCCAGCTGGGTGGCGGTCTCCTCCAGCAATGCGCGGGCCCGGCGGTAGTCATCGCGATTCACCGTGAAGGTGAAGTCGGCGGTGCCATCCCCCATGGTGTTCTGCACTATCATGTCGACATCTATGTTGGCATCGCTGATCGGATTCAGGATCTGCGCCGCCACCGTCGGCCTGTCCGGCACACCCAGAATGGTCAGGCTTGCCTCGTTGCGATTGAACGCAATGCCGGATACCAGGGGTGCTTCCATCCTCTCACCTCCATATGTGATTAAGGTTCCCTCTCCGTCGACAAAACTCGACAGCACCCGCAACGGCACGCGGTACTTGCCCGCAAATTCCACCGAACGGATCTGCAGCACCTTGGCCCCCAGGCTCGCCATCTCCAGCATCTCCTCGAAGGTGATGGTATCGAGGCGACGCGCCTTGGGTTCGATGCGCGGGTCCGTGGTGTAGACACCATCCACGTCGGTAAAGATCTGGCATTCGTCGGCCTTGATGGCCGCCGCCACGGCCACGGCCGTGGTGTCCGAACCACCACGCCCCAGGGTGGTGATGGCATTGTGCTCATCACGCCCCTGGAAGCCGGCGATCACCACCACCTTGCCGGCACCGAGCTCGGCCTGAACCTGCTCGGTGTCGATCCGGGTGATGCGCGCCTTGCCATAGGCGGAGTCGGTGTGGATACGGACCTGATCGCCGGTCATCGAAACCGCAGGACAACCGCGCTTGTTCAACGCGATCGCCAGCAGCGCTATGGTGACCTGCTCACCGGTCGAGATCAGCACATCCATCTCGCGCCGATTGGCATCCTGATCCAGCTGCTGGGCCATGCCCAGCAACCGGTTGGTTTCGCCCGACATGGCGGAAACCACCACCACCACGTCATGTCCCTGGGCACGGGTCAGCTGAACGCGATCGGCAACTGCCTCGATCCGCTCCAGCGTCCCGACCGAGGTTCCACCGTACTTCTGAACAAAGAGTGCCACAGATCACCTCGCCCGCTTACAGGCGCTCTTCCAGCCAGGAGTGAACGGATTGCAGCGCCGCCGGCACCGCCTCAGGCTGGGTACCACCCGCCTGTGCCATGTCCGGACGACCACCGCCCTTGCCACCCACCTGCTGGGCCACCAGATTAACCAGCTCGCCAGCCTTGACCTTGCCAGTCAGGTCATTGGTGACGCCCGCGATCAGGTTGACCTTGCCGTCGCCGCTGGTTGCCAGCAGTACGACACCGGACTTCATCTGGTTCTTCAGCTCGTCCAGCATGCCACGCAGGGACTTGGGATCGGCCCCTTCCAGCGCCGCGACCAGCACCTTCTGGCCATTGATCTCGATGACCTGGCTCAGCAGGTCGTTGCCGGCCTGGGCGGCCAGCTTGGCCTTGAGCTGTTCCAGCTCGCGCTCCATCATCTTGGCCTTGTCCAGCACCTGGCGCACCTTGTCGACGATGGAGAATTGATCCCCCTTCACCAGGGCGGCCGCCTCTTCGATCTGCTCACCCATCTGGTGCATGAAGTCGATGGCACCCTTGCCGGTCACCGCTTCGATGCGGCGCACACCGGCGGCGATGCCGCTCTCGGCGACGATCTTGAAGAAGCCGATGTCACCGGTACGCTTGGCGTGAGTACCGCCACACAGCTCGGTGGAGTAGTCGCCCATGCGCACGACGCGCACGTCGTCTTCGTATTTCTCACCGAACAGCGCCATGGCACCGGCCGCCTTGGCCGCGTCCAGGTTCATCAGCTGGGTAGCCACTTCGTGGTTGGCACGGATCTGGGCGTTGACCAGCTCCTCGACCCGGCGGATGGTCGCCATGGTCAGGCCTTCGAAGTGGGAGAAGTCGAAGCGCATGCGCTCGGCGCCCACCAGGGAACCCTTCTGGGTCACATGCTCGCCCAGCGCCTGGCGCAGGGCCGCGTGCAGCAGGTGAGTCACGGAGTGGTTCAGGGCCACGGCCTGACGGCGCTCCCCATCGACCACGGCCTCGACCTCGGCGCCCTTCTCCAGGGTGCCCAGCTCCAGATAACCCTTGTGAATGATGGCCTTGCCAGCCTTCTGGGTATCGGTCACGGCGAAGATGCCGTCGTCCACCTTGAGGATGCCGCTGTCGCCTACCTGGCCACCGGACTCCGCATAGAAGGGGGTCTCGGCCAGCACCATCACGGCTTCTTCACCGGCGATGAGACCATTGACCTCGACGCCATCCTTGTAGATGCCGACCACCTGGGTGGTCTGGCTCAGTTGCTTGTAGCCGGTGAAGGGGGTCTCGAAATCAAGTTTCAGGACCTCGTTGTAGTTCACACCAAAGCTGGAGGCCTCTTTCGCGCGGGCGCGCTGCTTCTCCATCTCGACCTTGAAGCCCTCTTCGTCGATGCCGATCTCGCGCTCGCGCACCACGTCAGCGGTCAGATCCGCCGGGAAGCCATAGGTGTCATAAAGCTTGAACACCACCTCGCCCGGGATGACCTTGGCGTCGCCGAGGTTCGCCAGCGCGTCTTCCAGCAGCAGCAGACCCCTGTCCAGGGTGCGGACGAACTGCTCTTCCTCGATGCGCAGCACGCGCTCGACCAGGGGCAACTGGGCAATCAGCTCTTCGGCCACGTCCTTCATCTGCACGGCCAGCTCGGCCGCCAGCTTGTAGAAGAAGACCTCGGTAGCGCCCAGTTTGCGACCGTGTCGCACGGCGCGGCGGATGATCCGGCGCAGCACATAGCCCCGGCCTTCGTTGGAGGGCATGACACCGTCAGCCACCAGGAAGGCACAGGAGCGAATGTGGTCGGCGATGACGCGCAGGGACTGGTTGCTCAGATCCGTGGTACCGACGATCTCGGCGGCCTTCTTGATCAGCGCCTGGAAGATGTCGATCTCGTAGTTGGAGTGCACGCCTTGCATGATGGCGGAGATGCGCTCCAGGCCCATGCCGGTGTCCACGGACGGACGAGGCAGCGGCTCCATGGTGCCGTCTGCCTGACGGTTGAACTGCATGAAGACCACGTTCCAGATCTCGATGAAACGGTCGCCGTCTTCTTCGGGCGAGCCGGGAGGGCCACCCCAGATGTGGTCGCCGTGATCATAGAAGATCTCGGTGCAGGGACCGCACGGACCGGTATCGCCCATCTGCCAGAAGTTATCGGAGGCAAAGGCGGCGCCCTTGTTGTCACCGATGCGCACGATGCGATCGGCCGGTACGCCGATCTCGTTCGCCCAGATGTTGAAAGCTTCGTCGTCCGTTTCATAGACGGTCACCAGCAGGCGCTCTTTGGGCAGCTTGAGGGTACCGGTCAGGAATTCCCAGGCAAAACGGATGGCGTCCTGCTTGAAGTAGTCACCGAAGCTGAAGTTGCCCAGCATCTCGAAGAAGGTGTGGTGACGTGCGGTATAGCCGACGTTTTCCAGGTCATTGTGCTTGCCGCCTGCCCGCACGCAGCGCTGGGCCGTGGTGGCGCGGTTGTAAGCACGCTTGTCGGCGCCAAGGAACACGTCCTTGAACTGGTTCATCCCTGCGTTGGTGAACAGCAGGGTCGGGTCATTGTGCGGTACCAGCGAGCTGGAGGTGACAACCTGGTGCCCCTGGGAGCGGAAATACTCGAGAAACGCGGCGCGTATCTCTGACGTGGACATATACATGGAAAATCCTGCTTGATTCGAATACGGACTTTTAACCGCATTAATGTAAGTTTTCTGCCGGGTAAAGTAAAACGCGCGGGCCCCATGCGGGTGAAAAAGCCCGCAACGGATACGGCGGCGAGGGACGCGCTGGCAAGCGGGGCGTAAAAGGGGCCGGCCGGCTGACACTGGCAGCCCTCTGGCAGCAATCGGAGGCATCAATGGCAGTACAAACATGGTCATGCGGGCGAGGGATCCGCCACCGCACACCAAGACGTGTCTACTCCCCCTCCTCCTGCAAAGTAGAGAGGGCATAGCGAGCCTGATCTTGCGTGAACCCCCGGCCAAGCAGGTATTTGAGCCATTTCATGCGCAACTTGAAGTCGGCGAGATCGGCGGCCCGGGCACGCCGCGCCAGCAGTGCCAGGGCAAGCTCGAACCAGTCCAGCTCGGGTTGCTCGAAGGCGGCATCAATCTGGACATCGCTCAGCCCCTTGCGGCGCAAGTCGAAACGGATCTTGAGCGGGCCATGCCCCTTGGCAGCACCAGCCCGCACCGCCATGGCACCGTAGCGCTCGTCATCGATCCAGTGATAGCCGCGACAGTAGTCGAGCACGGTGTCGATCACTTCCTCCTTGAAGCCTTGCTGGCGCAGGCGCTTGGCCAGCTCCGACTCGGCGCTCTCGCGCCGTGCCAGGCTGCGCATGGCGAAGGCGCGGGCGGCGGCCAGCTGCTCTTCAAAGGTGGGTTCGACGGGCTCGGCAGGGTCGGTAACGGATTCATCAACCATAAATGACAAGGCCGGGTATCAACCCGGCCTTCCTTTCGCTCTTATTCGAACTCTTGTTCGTTTTCGGCTTCAAACTCGTCGTACTCGGCAGCGGAGGCTTTCTCCTCCACCGGCGCGGCGCCGGAGAGCAGCAGCTCGCGCAGCTTGGCTTCAACCTCGCCAGCCAGCGCCTTGTTCTCGGAGAAGAGCTTCATGACGTTGGCCTTGCCCTGACCGATCTTCTCGCCGTTGTAGCTGTACCAGGCACCGGCCTTGTCGATCAGCTTGTGCTTGACGCCCAGGTCCACCAGCTCGCCCTCTTTGGAGATGCCGGCACCGTAGAAGATCTGGAATTCGGCCTGCTTGAAGGGGGGCGCTACCTTGTTCTTGACCACCTTGACGCGGGTCTCGTTGCCGACCACTTCGTCCCCTTCCTTGATGGCGCCGGTACGACGGATGTCCAGGCGCACGGAGGCGTAGAACTTGAGCGCGTTACCACCGGTCGTGGTCTCCGGGCTGCCGAACATGACGCCGATCTTCATCCGGATCTGGTTGATGAAGATGCACAGGCAGTTGGCGTTCTTGATGTTGGCGGTCAGCTTGCGCAGGGCCTGGGACATCAGGCGGGCCTGCAGGCCAACGTGGGAGTCACCCATCTCGCCTTCGATTTCCGCTTTCGGCGTCAGGGCGGCCACAGAGTCGACGATGATGACATCGACGGCGTTGGAGCGCACCAGCATGTCGCAGATCTCCAGCGCCTGTTCACCGGTATCCGGCTGGGAGATCAGCAGGTCGTCGACGTTGACCCCCAGCTTGGCGGCGTAGACGGGATCCAGGGCGTGCTCCGCATCGACGAAGGCGCAGGTCTTGCCCTTCTTCTGGGCCTCGGCGATCACCTGCAGGGTCAGCGTGGTCTTGCCGGAGGATTCCGGACCGTAGATCTCGACGATACGGCCGCACGGCAGGCCGCCGATCCCCAGCGCCACGTCCAGGGAGAGGGAGCCGGTGGAGATGGCTTCGATATCCATGGTCTTGCTGTCGCCCAGACGCATGATGGAGCCTTTGCCAAACTGCTTTTCGATCTGGCCCAGCGCAGCCGCCAGTGCCTTCTGTTTGTTCTGATCCATGCCAATCTCCGCTGGGAATCGTGATGAAGAAGTGAAGTTGGGCTAAGTATACTGTTTATGCATACAGTATCAAGCCCAATTTATTTGAGCAGGGCCAGCAGTCCGGACAAGGCCTGTCTGACCGCCTGCCGGCGAACCTGATGGCGATCCCCGTCGAAACGGGCGAGCAGGGAGTGATGGCGGCCGGTGCGATCCGCCCAGGCGAACCAGACGGTGCCGACCGGCTTCTCGTCGCTACCGCCGCCGGGCCCGGCGATGCCGCTGATGGCCACGCAGATCCCCGCATCGGAGCGGGCCAGGCAGCCTCGGGTCATCTCCAGTACCACCGCCTCGCTGACGGCGCCGTGGCGCAGCAGGCTGTCGATGCTGACGCCCAGCATCTGCTGCTTGGCCTCGTTGGTATAGGTGACGAAGCCGCGATCGAACCAGGTCGAGCTGCCGGCGATGTCCGTAATGGCCGTGGCCACGCCGCCGCCGGTACAGGACTCCGCCGTGGCGGCCAGCCAGCCCTTGGCCAGCAATGCTTCGCCCAGCTCCTGGGATAAACGGGTGATCTCTGCCTCCAGTCCCATCGTCATCTCCTCAGTTGCCCCTTGCAGGGCGAAATATGCGGCTCATTATGCAGTTGCCCCGCCCCCCGGGCAACCGACCCGGGTTCGGGCGCGTCAGCAAGTTGTCACGGCTTAAGCTCCAGTACAAGGGCACCTCGTATCATCTCATGGCACCGTCATGCGTGCGGTTTCACCCCGTGACAGAAAAGGAGAACACACCGATGAAACACCCGTTCAAAGCCGCCATGGCTGCCCTCGCTCTCTGCGCCACCACCCAGGTTTTTGCCGCCGAGGCGACCCCGGAGCTGCAGACCGAGACAACCCTGGCCCAGGAGCTCAACCTCTCGAACGCGCAGATGGAGCAGATCAAGGGACTGCGTGAGCAGGCCGACAAGGACCTGGGAGCCGTCAAGCTCGATGCCATCGGCCAGGACGTCATCGTCAACATGATCAAGTCCGGCAAGTGGGACGAGGCGGCCGCCAAGAAACAGCTGCAAACCATCAGCGACGTACAGGCCGAAGCTCGCTATTATCGCGCCCACTACCTGTTCGAGGTGAGCCAGGTGCTGACACCTGAGCAGAAAGCCAAGCTGCACGAGATGCTGAACGGCGGCGAGGCGATGTACTGAGAGGCGGTTTCCCTCCTCTGACCCCGATCCCCGCGCCGATGCGGGGATTTTGTCTGTTCCTCTTATTCTGCCTCGTTTGGACAAGGCTCAGGAGCTCCCTCTTTTAGTCCTCCCCGACCCCTCAAGATGCGACCAGACCTGGCCATGACGTCGGCTTTGCCCCCAAGAGGGAGATAACTCCTCACCATCCGCTCCCGAGCATGTAGAATGGCTTCCAGATTCAGACCCATGATGGCAGACGCTTGCCTGCCAGAGCACCTTCTGGAAAAGCACATGACAGCACAGCACCCAGTCAGCAGCGCCAATCTCAGCGCTCACACCCCCATGATGCAGCAATACCTGACCCTCAAGGCAGAAAACCCGGAGATCCTGCTGTTCTACCGCATGGGCGACTTCTACGAGCTCTTCTACGACGATGCCCGCAAGGCCTCCCAGCTGCTCGATATCTCCCTGACCAAGCGCGGCCAGTCGGCGGGCAGCCCCATTCCGATGGCAGGAGTGCCTTATCACGCCATCGAGGGGTATTTGGCCAAGCTGGTGCAGCTCGGCGAGTCCGCCGCCATCTGCGAGCAGGTGGGGGATCCGGCCACCAGCAAGGGGCCGGTGGAGCGCAAGGTCATTCGCATCATCACCCCGGGCACCGTCTCCGACGAGGCGTTGCTCACCGAGCGTCAGGACAACCTGATCGCCGCCGTCTACCACGACGGCCGCCGCTTCGGTTACGGCACCATGGACATAGGCTCCGGCCGCTTCTTCATCAACCAGTTCGAGAAGGAAGAGACCCTGCTCGCCGAGCTGCAGCGCACCAACCCGGCCGAGCTGCTCTACCCCGAATCGTTCGAATTCCTGCACCACATCGAGGGTCGCCGTGGTCTGCGCCGCCGCCCGGAGTGGGAATTCGAGCTCGGCACCGCCCGCAAGCTCTTGTGCCAGCAGTTCGGCACCCAGGATCTGGTGGGCTTCGGGGTCGAGCAGAGCGAGACCGCCCTGTGCGCCGCCGGCTGTCTGATGCAGTATGTGAAAGACACCCAGCGCACCGCCCTGCCCCACATTCGCAACGTGCGCCTCGAACAGCCCGATCATGCTGTCATCATGGACGCCGCCACCCGCCGCAATCTGGAGCTGACCCAGAATCTGGCCGGCGGCCACGACAACACCCTCTCCGCCGTGCTGGACTGCACCGCCACCCCCATGGGGAGTCGGCTGCTCAAACGCTGGATCCACCAGCCGATCCGCGACCGGGTGATCCTCAAAGGCCGCCAGAGCACCATCAAGGAGCTCATCGAGCAGAACCTTTATGACGATCTCGGCGGCCTGCTGCGCCAGGTCGGCGACGTGGAGCGGGTGTTGGCGCGCCTGGCCCTGCGCTCTGCCCGCCCGCGCGACCTCACCCGTTTGCGCCAGGCCTTCGCCCAACTGCCCGAACTGCAGCGGTTGCTGGCCGAGAGCGAACACGAGGCGGTACAACAACTGCGCGAGCGGGCCAGCACCTTCCCCGAGTTGCATGACCTGCTGGAGCGCGCCGTGATGGAGGTGCCGCCTGTGCTCATCCGCGATGGCGGCGTCATCCGCGAAGGGTTCAACCAGGAGCTGGACGAGCTGCGGGATCTCGCCAACGGCGCCACCGCGAGCCTGGCCCGCATCGAGGAGCGTGAACGGCTGCTGACCGGCATCAACACCCTCAAGGTGGGCTACAACAAGGTGCACGGCTTCTATATCGAGGTGAGCCGGGCCAACAGCCATCTGGTGCCGGCTCACTACATCCGCCGCCAGACCCTCAAGAACAACGAACGCTACATCATCGACGAGCTCAAGAAGTACGAGGACAAGGTGCTCACCGCCCAGGCCCAGGCGCTGGCGCTGGAGAAACGCCTCTACGAGGAGCTGCTCGATGCCCTGCTGCCCCACCTGGGCAAGCTGCAGGAATCCGCCGCCGCCCTGGCGGAGCTGGACGTGCTGGCCAACCTGGCGGAGCGGGCCGAAACCCTGGACTACCGCTGCCCCACCCTCATCGACGAGGATCAGATCCTCATCGAGGCGGGCCGCCACCCCGTGGTGGAGCAGGTGATGACGGCTCCCTTCATCGCCAACCCCATCCGGCTTGAGCGGGAACGCCGCATGCTGATCATCACCGGCCCCAACATGGGCGGTAAGTCCACCTACATGCGCCAGACCGCGCTCATCGTACTGCTGGCCCACATCGGTGCCTTCGTGCCGGCCGACAGCGCCCGCATCGGCCCCATCGACCGCATCTTCACCCGCATCGGGGCATCGGACGATCTCGCCTCCGGCCGTTCCACCTTCATGGTGGAGATGACCGAGACCGCCAACATCCTCAACAACGCCACCGCCCGCAGCCTGGTGCTGATGGACGAGATCGGCCGCGGCACCAGCACCTACGACGGCCTGTCCCTGGCTTGGGCCTGCGCCGAGCAGCTGGCAAGCAAGATCGGCGCCTACACCCTGTTTGCCACCCACTACTTCGAGCTGACCCGGCTGCCGGAGCTGATGAACGGGCTTGCCAACGTCCATCTGGATGCGGTGGAGCACGGCGACACCATCGCCTTCATGCACGCGGTGCAGGAGGGGGCGGCGAGCCGCTCCTACGGCCTGCAGGTGGCCGCCCTGGCGGGAGTGCCGAAATCGGTGATCCAGCAGGCCCGCCACAAACTGCACGAGCTGGAGAGCGCCACCCCGGTGGCCGCTGGCGAAATGCGTCCGACCCCGGTCGCCCTGCCGCCCCAGATCCATCCCGTGGTGGAGGAGCTGGAAGCGGTACGCCCGGATGAGCTAACCCCGCGTCAGGCGCTGGATCTGCTCTATCGCCTCAAACAGATGCTGTAAACCGTCACCAACACAGCCATAAAAAAGGGGAACCGCGAGGTTCCCCTTTTCATTGTCATGGTTCTGCCTGTCGTCAGGCCGGCCCTATCCTGTCCATCAGACTCATGTGGCTGGAGCCATCGTGGCGCTTGAGGTTCTGGCGATACTCGAACTGGCGCTGGCTCTCCTGCTTGAGGCCCAGCATCAGGGAGTAGCACATGGCCAGCATGATCAGGGAGAACGGCAGCGCCGCTATGATGCTGGCCGCCTGCAGGGCTGCCAGACCGCCGGAGACCAGCAGAATGGCTGCCACCAGCCCCTGACCCAGCCCCCAGACCGCGCGGTGCAGCACGGGGGGATCCTGATCCCCGATGGAGAGCAGGGTGGTGATGACGAGGGTGCCCGAGTCGCTGGAGGTGATGAAGTAGGTGCAGATGAGCAGCGTCAGCACCCCTTTGGCGATCCAGCCGAAGGTCTCCCAGTGCAGCAACTCCACCGTCTTGTAGAGCGCCAGGGTGACGTCCTGGTTGACCGCTTCTACCACGCCGCCCGAGCCGAACAACTCGAGGTGCATGGCGGTCCCGCCGAAGACGGTGAGCCAGAGCATGCCGAGCAGGGAGGGCACCAGCAGCACGCCGAGCACGAACTCGCGGATGGTGCGTCCCTTGGAGATGCGGGCGATGAACATGCCGACGAAGGGAGCCCAGGCTATCCACCAGCCCCAGTAGAAGGCGGTCCAGCTCGATTGCCAGGCCGAGGTGCCGTTCGCCTCTGTGTTGGTCCAGAAGCTCAGGCGGACGATGTTCTGCAGGTAGTCACCGATGTTCTGCACATAGGCATTGAGGATATAGGTGGTCGGGCCCAGCGCCAGGAACAGGGCCAGGACGAAGACGCTGAGCCAGATGTTGAGCTCGGAGAGGATCTTCACCCCGCGCCCGACACCGGAGATGGCCGACAGGGTCGCGATCAGGCTGATGCCCCCGATGAGCCACAACTGGTTCGCCTGCGAGACCGCCATGCCGAACATCTGGTTGAGACCCGTGTTCATCTGGGAGACCCCGAGGCCGAGGGAGGTCGCCACCCCGAACACGGTGCCGAACACCGCCAGCACGTCGGCGGCGTGGCCCCAGAAGCCGTAGATGCGATCGCCGAGGATGGGGTAGAGCACAGAGCGAATGGCCAGCGGCAGCTTGCGCCGGTAGCTGAAGAAGGCCAGCGACAGGCCGACGATCACGTAGATGGCCCAGGGGTGCAGGCCCCAGTGGAAGAAGGTGAGACGCATGGCGATCTGCGCCGCCTCCGGGGTCATGCCTTCGGTGACGAAGGGATTGCCCTGCAGGTGGTACATGGGTTCGGCGATGCTCCAGAACACCAGGCCGATCCCCATGCCGGCGCTGAAAAGCATGGAGAACCAGGCGAAGTAGCCGAACTCCGGTACCTGGTCGTCGTCGCCCAGCCGGATGCTGCCAAAGCGGCTGAACATCAGATAGACGGCGAAGAACAGGAACAGGGCGACCACCAGGATGTAGTACCACTTGAAGCCTGCAATGATGGTGTCCTTGGCGCCAGTGAACCAGGTGCCCGCGGTGTCGGGATCAAATACACCAAACAGCAGGAACAGGGTCACGACGGTCAGGGCCGTCATGGCCATGGTGGGATTGAGGCCTTTCAATAGCCCTTTGGTTGCTCTCATCAACCCTCCTTAGTCGTTGTTGAAGAAGTCTTCGCCCACGTGATCACCCGCACCGCCGATGGCGCGATAGACCAGTCGACCGGCGACCTGCTCACGGTGATCCACCAGGCTGACGGACGGCTGACCGTTCACCGCGTGGCGCTTGCCGAGGAAGATGGCCATGGGGACCCCCAGGCTGGAGACACCGCTGGTGATCCAGAGGCGGTTGAAATCGTAGGAGCCGCCGATGAACTCGAGCTGGGCCAGGCCGTTGTCCAGACCCGCCAGGTAGAAGTTCATGGCGCTCTCGTCGGGGAAGAGGTGCACCAGCACATAGGCATAGCGCAGTTCATTGACCAACTCCTTTAGGCTGAAAGAACCTGTATTGCTGCAGGAGAGGGGCAACTCGCCATCATAGTGATGCACCTTGAGGTTGTTGGGGTCCTCGTCATAGGCGGGCTGATAACGTACGAAAGCCGCAGTATCCGGCAGTTCATAACGGACTCTGACCACGCGCAGGTCGGCAACCAGGGACTTGATATCCAGGTCGTCATGCATGATGTCACTCCTTAAATATCGGGTTTTCATGGGGAAATGGTTCAATAACCTAACACAAGATTGTTTAGAGTAGAAATGATTACACCAAAAACCATATTGACCCGATGGTGAATTAGGTGGAGAATTTTGCGCCTCTCCACAGCCCTGCAATGACCCGGACTCCCATGGAAAAACATGATGAAGTGCTGATCGCACTGCGCCAGATCATCCGTGCCATCGACATGCACTCCAAACGCCTGATCAAGGAGGCCGGACTGACGTCGCCCCAGCTCCTGCTGCTCAAGGGGATCGACGAGCTGGGCCAGATCTCCATGCGCCAACTGGCGGATCACACCAACATGAGTCAGGCCACCGCGACCACCATCATGGACCGGCTGGAGAGCCGTCAGCTGGTGCAGCGCATCCGCAGCGATACCGACAAGCGCAAGGTCCATGCGACCCTGACTGACGCAGGGCGCGCCCTGCTCGCCCAGGCCCCCACTCCGCTGCAGGAGAGCTTTATCCAGCGCTTCCAGGCCCTGGAAAACTGGGAGCAGGGTCTGCTGCTCTCCTCCCTGCAGCGCATCTCGGCCATGATGAATGCCGACGGCATCGACGCGGCCCCGGTGCTGAGCGTCCGCCCCCTGACCGAAGAGCGGGCCTGAACGCCAGGCATAAAAAAAGCTCCCTGACGGGAGCTTTTTTTATGGGGGCCTGAAGAAAAGACTCACTCTTCCAGACTGATGCCGATGTTGGAGACACCGTCCTGAGCCGCAAATTTGCGGATGGCCAGGATGCGATCGCTGTCGCGCTCGTGAGCCACCCGCTTGAGCAACTCGACCTGGAACTCCAGCTCGGCTTCCATGTGCTCGTGCTCGTAGAGCTCCTCGTCGGTCAGCTCGCGCCCTTCCAGCATGTCGATGAACCCCGCTACCGTCCCCACCGAGGCATGGCTGGCGTCATTCGCCTCCTCACCCACCCGGCAGATCACCGAGTTGTAGGCACAACCCAGCGCCACGCAGGCATCCAGCGCCGGATAGGCACCATAGGATTCAAACTTGCTGGGCTCGGGAATATAGACCTCGAATGCCTCCAGGATGGCGCCCAGATTGACGCGGGATCCCTTGACGGTCAGGTAGTTCCACATCTGATCCAGGGCGTGGCGAAACGCCTTTGCATCCCCGAAGCCGGTCGCCTGGGTAAACAGCACATAGTTGGGGTACATGCGCTCTGCCAGCGCCAGGGTGTAGACCGTCTGCTGCCAGGGTTGCAGCTCGGCCAGTCGCTTATAAAACTTGTCACCAAACACTGGAGTCGGATCCTTTGCAAAATGTGGGGCAGATTGTAGCCCACGAGGGGCGCGGCGAAAATGAAAAAGCGCCCTGCTCGACTTTCTTGCCCGATCAACTGGGGTAAGATGGAAACAGCACCCTCATCGCCCTGCCATAAACATGATAAGGAACAAGAGTATGAGCCAACGTACCCTGCTTCTGCTCAGCCAGGACAACCACCACTACGAGCGTCTGCTCAAGGCGGCCAATCTGCCCCATCTGCGCATCCTTCGGGCCGACAACCAGGGCGAGGCCGAGAAACTGATCGGCGATGCCCACATCCTGATGGCCGAGCCGGCGCGGGCCAAACCCCTGCTGGCCAAGGCCGGCCGGCTGAGCTGGCTCCAGTCCACCTATGCCGGGGTCGACGTGCTGCTGGATGCGAGCTGCCGCCGTGACTACCTGCTCACCAATGTACGCGGCATCTTCGGCCCGCTGATGAGTGAATACGTGTTCGGCCACCTGCTCAGTCTCACCCGCCAGCTGCCGCTCTATCGTGATCAGCAACAGCAGAAGCTGTGGCAAAGCCACCCCTATCAGGGGCTGAGAGGCAAGACCCTGCTGCTGCTCGGCACCGGCAGCATAGGCCAGCACATCGCCCACACCGGCAAACACTTTGGCATGAGGGTGCTCGGCATCAGCCACAGCGGCCATGAGTGCGCCGGGTTCGATCAGGTATATCAGCTGCCCGCGCTGAACAAGATGCTGGCCCAGGCCGACGTCATTGTCAGCGTGCTGCCGTCGACCCGCGAGACCCGCCACCTGTTCACCGCCGATCGCTTCAACCACTGCAAGCCGGGCGCCATCTTCTTCAACGTCGGCCGGGGCAGCGCGGTCCACGAGGGGGATCTGCTGGCAGCCCTGCGCGGCGGCCAGCTCGGCACGGCGGTGCTGGATGTGTTCGAGCAGGAACCCCTGCCCGCCGACAGCCCGCTCTGGCACCAGCCCAACCTCATCATCACCCCCCACAACAGCGCCTACAGCTTCCCCGAAGATGTGGCCCAGATCTTCATCCGCAACTACATCCGCTTCATCGACGGCCAGCAACTCGACGGCCGGATTGACTTCGACAAGGGCTACTAGCCGCCCAACGAAAAGGCCCCGCCAGTGGGCGGGGCCTTCGTTTGTGCGAGGGAGGAGGATCAACCCGCCTCCATCTCCTTGCGGTAGCTTTTCACCTTGGCGAGGAACTGACGCTTCTCCTTGCCGGAGAGGGGTTCCGCCATCGGCAGCTTGACCTTCATGGCATCCACCGGACGGTTGTTGATCCGCACCTCGTAGTGCAGGTGGGCACCGGTGGAGCGGCCCGTGTTGCCGGAGAGCGCGATCTTGTCCCCCATCTTCACCCTCTGACCCGGTTTCACCAGCAGCTTGCTCAGGTGCAGGTAACGGGTCGTCAGGGTCCGGCCATGCTTGATGACCACATAGGTACCGGCCAGCGGGTGGCGGGTGGCCTTGAGCACGACACCGTCCCCGGTCGCCATGACGGCCGTCCCGACCGGCAGGGCAAAGTCGGTCCCCTCGTGAGGGCGCACCTGACCCGTGATGGGGTGGCGTCGTGCCGGGTTGAAGTTGGAGCTGACGCGATAGCGGCTGTGGGTCGGGTAACGACGGAAACCGCGCTCCAGGCTGTTCGCCTGACCGTCATAATAGTTGCCATCCTCGGACAACCAGGCGGACACCGCCTTGCCCTGGCTGAGCACTTCGACCCCCAGCAACTGGGTGTTGCCCGTGCTCTTGCCCTCGACCGTCTCCTGTCTCACCAGCACCTTGAACTTGTCGCCTTTTTTCAAATCCTTGGCAAAGTTCATGCGCCACTGGAACAGGTTGGCGATCTTCTGGATGTGATTCGCCGGGATCCCAGCGTTGCGGGCACTGACGTAGAAGCTGCCATTGATGACACCCTCATAGCTCTTCTGCTGCCACTCCACCTCTTCGTTGAGCATGTTGGCGCTGTAGGAGTCATCCGTGCGCTCCAGCACCAGAGTCTGCTTGATGTTCAGGCGGATCTTGAGCTGCTGCAGTATGTTGTCCTGATCGATCAGCAACTCTATGGTCTGACCGGGTTTGAGGCGAGCCAGATTGTTCTTGGCATCCGCATCCAGCACCTTGTAGAGGGTGGTGGTGGACAGCCCCAGGTTGTTGAAGATGGTGGTGAGAGTTTCGCCATTTCGTACCCGGTAATCCTGCCACTGGGGGGTGGCATCGGCCGGGATGTCATCATCCGGAGCCGCAGCCTCCACCAGCTCGTGATCCGGGATGTCGTTGAAGTCGGTGTTGTCTTCGTTGGTGGCCGTGCCTGTCGTGGCGATCGGCAATTCCAGACGCAGTGGCCGCTCCAGGATGTCACCCGGAGCTGGCAATACGGCTACCGCTGACAGCGTCATGGCCGTGAGCAATAGCATGGCGTAAAAGTGTTTGCGGGGAACCGGGGGTTCCCAGTTGGCAGCCTGCGCTACCAAGGGACGGAGACGTTTCATCCGCTATCCTGTTATTAGATCTAAGGGTGGTTGTGGGTCTGTCTTTATAAATTTTTATTATGAAAAACGAATATCTGGGTGTTAGACCTAAATACTTACAAAAAGTTCATACCTACATGCACGAAACTCACATTTTATGCATAACCTTCCAGCATGGGCAGAAATGATCGTCGTTTTGGGCCATTTTTTTCTATTTTTAAGAACCCTGTCCGGTTGCGTGGCCCCCTGGCCCCGCACATGTTGCAAAAACATTTCCATGGAGTGGGTATGTCATTGGCAAAATTGTTAAACATCATCATTGTGGTTCTGTTCGCCATCGGTGCCGCCTTGCTGCTGCTGCTGGAGATCACCACGGTCCGGCAATCTATTCTCGACCAGATGTCCGCCAATCTTGAGACCTCCATCACGGCGCTCGGTCTGGTGCTGCAGGGCACCCTGCTCAATGATGACAAAGTCCTCGCGGAAACCATCGTCAACGCCATGTTCGACGGCGGGTTTGTCAGCTCCGTCGTCCTGCTGGATCCGGACGGCCAGCCGTTGTTCCAGAGGGTGTTCCACTCCGCACAGCAGAACGTGCCGAGCTGGCTCCCCTCCCTGGTCCACATGCCACCGGTCAAGGTGGAGCAGGAGCTGACCGATGGTTGGCGGATCCTCGGCACCCTCACCCTGGAAGGGCACGAGGGATATGCCTACCAGCACCTGTGGAATGCCATCAGCCGCACCGGGCTCGCACTGCTCGCCGGTGTGCTGGTCTTTACCCTCATCATCACCTGGGTATGCCATCGCCTGCTGCGCCCGCTCGAGCAAGTCAGCCTGCAACTGACGCAGCTTCGCCAACGCCAGTTCAGCGGCAGTCTGCCCACTCCCTGGCTGCGCGAATTGAAGGAGGTCGTCGCGTCCATCAACCAGCTGGTCTCGGAACGCAAACGGGATCTGCTGCAACAACGGCTCAAGATCACCCAGCTCGGCAAGCAGGCCACCCCGTCAGCCCATCAGAAGCTGACGGGATTGACCGACACCGCAGGTGACATGTACCTGCAACACTTCGTCTCCACCCAGGGCAGCATCAGGCTGTATAGCCGGCTCCTGCCCAAACATCCCCCCGGCACGGACAGCTCGCCCGACGAGATCAGGTCCCTGATCCACGACTGGCTTGCCCAGAAGGCGGAGGGGCTCCAGCTGCCTCTCAGTCTGCTCAGCCATCCCGACTGGGCACAGTTTGCACCCGTCCTGGCCGGCGCCAGAGGCAGGACCCTGGACTGGCGCTGGGATCTGCCAGCCTTTCCTGCCCTCGCCGAGGAGCGACTGGATACACTGCGAGCCCAAGGCGTCGAGATGGCCTTCAGCAATGTGCCGATGAGCAACGACAACCTGGCCAGGCTCGACCCCGTCAGGCCCGTCTTCATCTGCTGCCAGCTGACCCAGGCCCCCCTCTACTGGAACCTGCTCTCCCAGTGCCTCCATGCTTCCGGCTATACCCTGCTCGCCGAAGCCAGCGAGGTGAGCGACGTGGACACCCTGCGCAACTGGGGCATCGATGGTTATGCCCAGGAGGCCGTATGAGAACCCCGCTGCTGTTGCTGGCCCTGCTGTGGCAACCCGGCCTGCATGCCGCCATGCTGACCATAGGCACGGGGGGCGAGCAGGGCATCTATTACCAGGTCATCAAGGAATTCTGCCGGCTGGCCCAAAAGAGTGACCCCGGGTCGCAATGCAAGCCGCAGGCCAGTTCGGGTTCCATCGAAAATCTGCACCTGCTGCAGACAGGTGACATACCCTACGCCCTCGTCCAGTCCGACTGGCTTTATCAAGCCAGCAACGGAACCGGGCCTTTCGCCCAAAAACCCCAACCCGAATTGCGGACGCTCTTCGCCACCCACGCCGAGCCCTTCACCATAGTGGTGCGAGCCGATGGGGATATCACCACCCTGGCACAGCTCAAGCTCGCGCCCATCGACATGGGGCTGAAACACTCGGGCACCCGTCAGACGGCATTGGCACTGTTCAATGCACTGGGCACCAGAGAGCTGGACCTCGACCTGAAGAGCGTGGCCAATCTTTCCGAAGCACTGTGCAGCAAGCAGATCGATGCCTATGGGCTGGTGATGGGACACCCCAACCGGATCGTCCTGGAGACCGCGAAACGCTGCGCCATCCGCTTCCTGCCGATCGAGGGGGAAACGCGGGACCAGCTGATCAAGGGGGTCAAATATTATCAGCGCAGCCAGGTGCCGGCGCGTATCTATCCCGGCAACCTCAAGGCCACCCCGACCTTTGCCATCGCCGCCACCCTGGTGACCAATGCCGCCACGCCAGACGAAGATGTCTATCGCCTGACCAAAGCCATGCTGAGCCGGCAAACCAGTTTCAACGAGCAAACCTACGGCTACGCCAACCTGTTCCACAAAGCCCGCAACAAGGTGGGTCCGGTGCTGAGCGTCACCCAGCATCCGGGAGCAGCAAAATACTTCGAGGAGTTGAAGGCGGCAGGCAAGCTATAGCTGGCGGCGGGGAGTGCGCAGATGGTCGCTGGAGAAGCGGCTCTGCATCGAGGTCCACTGGGTCAGGCGATCGGCACTCCCCGCCAGCGTCCCATCACGGCGTGACTTCATGATCCAGATGCTCCTGGCATCGAAGCTGTAGACAGGTTGCAGATCTGTACGCTGACTGCCCGGCAAGATGCGGCCATTGATGTTGTCGAGCACCATGGGATCGGACTTGGTCGTCGCGAAGTAGAGCGTCACCATATGAAACTGGTTGTAACGGATCGCCTTCACATAGGCCAGCCGCAGTTTCTTCTCGTCGACGCCGAGCTCCATCAGGGTGTAGTACTTGGAGATGCTGTAATCCTCGCAATCCCCCCCCCGGGCACCGATAAACTCCAGCGGATTGGCCCAGTAGTCCTCTTCTCCCCACAGCCTGGGATCTTCGCTGTACGTCAGATTGTTGAAGTAGTTGTTGACCAGCTCCAGCTTCTGCTGGTCCGTCGTACCAGCCCTTGGCGTGAGCAGGCGAGAAAAGGCTTCGGCTCGCTGGATAGCCCTTGCCCCATAGACGGCCTGCATCTTTGCCTTGAGCTCGGGGCTGACAACGTGCTTGGAGAGACGAGACGCCTGCACGTTGCCCAGCAGGGCCAACGTGCAGACGGGAACTAACCACCATTTCATAACAGACACTCCATGTCGGATGCTGGAGGTCAGTATAGTTGGCAGTGACAGTCCTATCAGAAATGTCGGGCGTGGCTCAACGACACTGGGCGAAGGCGTCGGCCAGCTGCTGCATGAACTGCGGATAGGCATCCGGGCCGAGCGGCACCTGCTCGCCCACCTCATCCAGCAGCAACACCTTGGCCCCGGTGTTGCGGGCGACCGACTCGATCACCGCCGGCGAGAATTGTGGCTCCGCATAGATGCAGCTCGCCTTCTTCTCTTCCAGCGCCTTGCGGATCTCCACCAGGGTCTTGGCGCCGGGGCGACGCTCCGGACTCACGGTGAAGTGCCCCCTGGAACTCATGCCGTAGTGGCGCTCCCAGTAGCCATAGGCTTCGTGAAACACGAAATAGCCCTTCTGGTTGACCACCTTCATCTGCTCGGCGATCAACTTGTCCCTGGCATCTACCTTGTGCTCGAACGCCGCGAGGTTGGCGGCATAACGAGCCTGGTTGGCCGGATCCAGTTTGCCCAGCTCGGTCGCGATCGCCCTGGCGATCACCTTGGCCTGGGTCGGACCCAGCCAGAGATGGGGATCCACCCCTTCGTGATGGTGCCCCGCGTGCCCTTCGTCATGGTCACCCTGCTCATGGGCACCATGATCGTGGTCATCATGATCATGGTCGTCGTGATTCGCCTGGGTGGCGTAGTTGAACAGGGGCATGCCCGGCACCTGGGTCAGAGTCAGGGCATGGGGATGCCTTGCCAGTGGCTTGGCCATGAAACCTTCCAGTTCAGGGCCGACCCACACCACCAGGCCGGCGTCGTTGATGCTGCGGATGTCGGAAGGACGCAGGGAAAAATCGTGGGGGGAGGCGCCGGTCGGCAGCAACACCGTGGGCTCGCTCACGCCGTCGGTGATCGCCGCCGCGATGAAGCCGAGGGGCTTGATGGTGGTCAGCACCTCGAGGGCACGGACAGGCAGGCTCACCGCCAGCAGGGCAGTGATCAGGGCAAGAATTCGCATAGATCGGAAGAGC
>ENA-OWLM01000034-OWLM01000034.1-metagenome-genome-assembly--contig:-NODE-34-length-48245-cov-8.567483_pt1 | contig 48245 bp, 65 predicted proteins | sample MGYA00245349_ERZ651102 | MGnify/ENA primary metagenome ERZ651102 (study PRJEB26857, sample SAMEA4031759) | metagenome | biome: human; feature: oral; material: saliva | place: Philippines | collected 2014 | study... | reverse complement strand
CGCCGTCTGACAAGCCCCAGTCTGATCCGACACCTACTCCTGTCGAAACGACGCCGGTTCCTGTGCCGTCCGTGTCCCCGTCCGCTCCCGCCCCTGTCGAGAAGCCACAGGGAGCACAGGGTGGAACGCAGGGTAAGCTCGCTAAGACGGGCGCTACGCCTGCTGGCCTGATTGGTGCAGGCATCCTCGCGGCTGGTGGTGTCGCGCTGGCTGTCGCACGCTACAAGCGCCGCTGAGAACTAAACAAAAAGCCCTGGATGCTACTTAAGTGTCCAGGGCTTTTTTGTATGTTCACGGTTTGTATAATGTGTATAAGGAGGTTTGAAGATGAAGAATGAAGTTCTGACCACTGACCGTACGAAGTGGACGGTGCTCACCCCTGAGCGCCGTAAGGCTCTCTATGGTCTGGTTGCTGCTATCGGCATGGTTGGTGTCGCCTATGGCGGGTGGACCGCTGAGAACTGGGAGCAGTGGTCTACGGTTGCTCAGCAGATCCTGTCCGTGATTGGCCTGCTCATCGCGACTGTTCATACGGGTGGTGCCTATTTGGCGCCTGCCTATGGTGTGCCTGACAGCGACGCCAACTGATTGCCTCGTGGCCCTGTCGCATCGTGTGGCAGGGCCACACCACTATCCGTAATGATTTAAGGAGCGAGTAATGCCTCGTATTATTGGGAGTGTCAAGACTCCTGCTGGTGATCACGTGATGATCAGTGTCTACGTGACGCCTAAGCCCAACCCTGTCGGCTCGAACAATCCTATTACCGACCTCCTGGTTGGTGGCTACGTTGTGCAGAACACGATGCAGCCGGTGTCGATTGACCTTGAACCGGGCACGTACGACGTACGCATCACGGGGCCTGGTGGCGTCATCGTGGAGAAGGAGATTGGCCTCGCGGTTGATCAGGAGGTGTCGCTGAGCACGCTGGTAGGGGCTATGCCTGTTGTGCCGACACCTGTTGCCCCTGTCATCAACGTGACGCGGCCTGAGATTCATGTGGTGGCCTCGCAGGCCGAAGCCACAGCGTTGCCTGTTGGCGCGTACTACTTCCTCATCGACCACCCCGCATCGACACCGACGCTGATCGACCACGTGGCTGGACAGTACATGGGCGGCACGGGCACGTTTGCTCCTGGCGGCCAGGCTGGTGACATGGTTGTTGTCGCGCTCAACGTGAAGGCTCAGTCCGACCAGACGTTCACGTGGCCTGCTGGGTGGACGGTGCTTGTCGAACCCTACTGGGTTGGCACTCAGCAGTCTACGATCGCCTACGGCCCGTGGAGTGAGTCCATTACCTTGAAGACTGCCAAGTCTGTCGAGGCAGGCTATGTGGCCCTGTCGGTGCGCGGCGCGGGCACGCCCACGGCGGGTAGCACGAAGGATAGGACGAAAGAGCCAACAGAGACTACGACAGTCACGGCTCCGAAGGTTGGCGGCGCAGCTGGTCTTGTGTTCGCGTACGCATTCGAGCGCACGGCGTCTGATGAGACCCGTAGCCAGATCACACTAAGCGAAGGCTGGGAGCTTGTGGACTTCGCGGCTCAGACTGGCTCGAATTTTCAGACGGTTGCGCTCGCACAGGGTAAGGGTGATACGGACGCAACATTCACGTACCCAAATGCTCAGGCGACGAATGGCCTTGGCGTCCAGGTGGTGATCCCCAGTGCCTGATCTGTGGTTGCGCCGCACTGATGGTGACGTGCGAGGCACAATGTGGGAACGCGCCGATGGGGGTGACAGGTGGGTTGCCGGCACTCGCACGGCGAGTAAGCCTGTGCCCACGCCAGCTGGTAGTGTCGTTGATCGTTTCCTGGCCTCTAAGCCTTTCTACGTGGCTCACAGGCTTGGTGGTACCGAGTACCCAGAGTTCACTCAAAAGGGCCTCACAGAGTCGTTGCGTGCCGGTTTCAAGGCCTTGGAGCTGTCGGTGCGCCGCTGTGCGTCCGGGGAGTTTGTTCTGATCCACGATTGGGTGACCACACGCACGGTTCCGGGTACGGAGTATCAGATCTGGAACACACCCTGGTCTACGCTGGCTGGTCTGCAACAGGCGTCTGGTGGCTTCATGCGGCTGACCGATGTTGTCGCCCAGGTTGGCGACGACGTCGTGTTGGCTATCGACCATAAGGTTACGTCTAGTAAGCCGATTGGTTCGCAAGGGGATATGGAATCTGAGAATGCGCTGCTCGACTACATCGACACCATTCCACATGCTAAAGATCGGGTATTGATTAAGCAGTTTATAAATGGTGGTATCGCTGGTCGCGCGAAGGCGAGGGGGTACAAGTCCATGTGCATGATGTATCCGAATGAGGTTGCAGGCGCGGACCTGCCGAGCTGGGATGTACTCGGCATGGAATGGAATGCCGAGCAGAGCGTATGGGACACTCTCAAGGCGACGGGCAAGCCGTTGATTGCGCACATCATTACGACAAAGGATCAGGCCGATATAGCCCTCGCTAGGGGTGCGACTGGCTTGATGGCGTCAGTGCCGAGTGTCGTTCATCCGTGATCTTGAATGGCCACCCCACACTACTTAGTGGGGTGGCCATTTATACTATTACCATGAAGAACATACTGAGCACGATGGAAGAACCCCGTTCAGTAACAGGCGTTATGGTGGTAATCTACAGCCTTATCTCTGTTACTGGCGTCATGTTCCTTTTGCGCGTAGGAAGCCTGCCGTGGGTCGTTATTATGGCGGGTATCGTCATGTTAGTGTCGGGGATTCTTGGTGCGCCTTCCGCGTGGAGGGGTAGTTGGTGGCTGGAAGGGCCTGCGGCGCTGTTAGCGGTTGTCGGTATGCTGCTGATTTCGATTGACGAGTTGTTGCTTCCAACGGCCCATGTCAGGTGGCCACTACATGTTATTATCTTATCGGTAATTATCGGCTTGTTTTTCCTGGCTAGGGCTTTGCGGGTATGGCCTTACTCGTACCGTCCTGGCGTCTTGCCAAAGACAGAACTGGAAAAGGCTGAAGAGAGATACATGAGGACCCGCAAGGAGTACTTGGCGGCCATCAACCACTAGGAGCACCATTGAATACTGCAATAATTGGAGTACTGTGCTCTGTTGGAACATTTGCTCTCACGACTCTTATTACTCTTGGTGTCAAGCGCTATGAGAAGGCCCAAGAGATTAAAGAGGCTCGAGAGAATCTCGAATCCAACCTCCGCAGGCAAGTATTGGTGTGGAGAGAGCATGCCTATGCTGTCCGTGTTGTCGCCTTAAAATCAGGTGTGACTGTGGAGGACCTGCCTCCACTCCCTAAGGAGGATTAATGTCATTTCTTATTGGTGTGTTTGTCGGCTTGATTGTTGGCATGACTGGCATGTATGCATACCTGGATCATAAGTTCCAGAAGACTATCGAGGGGGTTATTCGTGAGTTCAATGAGCGAATCTCGGACGCTTTTGACGAGTGATGACCCAGGAGTGAAGGGACGGCGAGATGCCGCCTTGTCGTTGCTGAAGCGTGGCGCTGATCGTAACAAGATCATTGAGGCGACGGGCTTTACGTCGGACGAGCTGTTCATTATCGAGCAGGCATATTACGACAGCCGACAGGAACTCTCACCTCGCAACATGCGCATCAAGCAGCTTGACCGTCTTGATGCGCTTGTTGACATGGCCTACTCGCAGATTGAGATGTTCGGTCTTGCCGACGATAAGGGCAATTGGGGTGCGAACCTCCAGGGTCTTCTTGCGGTCTTGCGTGAAATCTCTGAGGTTGCCAACCTGAAGCGACAGACCGTGACACATGAGATTCGGGTGATCGAGGAGAAGCAGGTAGCAGTCATGCTGTCGTTCACCAACCAGGTGCTCGAAGAGTACACGGCACTTGTGTATCCTCATTTGTCCACTGAGGCAAAGCGCACCCTGGAGACGAACAAGGCTGACTGGTTCTCTCAAGCTGTGAATAAACCCGCGGCGTTGCTTGAGGCGACTGTTGAGATGGAGGGTGACTGATGCTGCCTTTTGGTGCTGTCGCACGCAAGTTTTCTGATGCTCAGCGTCTTGAAGTGTGGCGCAATAACCCCGCGAAGTGGGCTGAAGACCATGGCCTGTTCATGTGGTCTAAGCAGCGTGAAGTCGCCTGTAGTGTTGTTGAGCACCAGAAAACCCTTGTGGTCACTGGCAACGGGGCAGGAAAAGACTTAACACTCGGTCAAAAACTCCCCACACTTACAGGCTGGACGACTGTTGGAGATGTGAAGGTAGGGGAGTACGTTCTTGATGAGCTAGGCAGGCCTACTAAGGTTACTGGCAAGTCAAGAATCTTCTACCATGACCTTGTTAAGGTCATCTTCAATGACGGTGCAGAGATTATTTGTTCGCCTAACCATGAATGGGTGACGCTGGACTTCAACGAAGCTAAGAAGGCGCGTAAACGTATTGAAGGTGATTGGCGTAACGGCTGGTCTTATGGTCGTACCCGAGAGACACGGGAGATCATGTCGTCTCTGCGACACGGTAAGCAGAACCAAGCTAACCACTATGTTCCGATTAACGCCCCCATTGTCGGACAAGAAGCTGATCTGCTGATTGACCCCTACGTGCTTGGCGTGTGGCTTGGTGACGGCAACTCTGCCGCCCCAGCGGTTACTCTAGGCCCACGTAAGCAACATATTCTTGATGAGTTCGCTTCTCGGGGTATAACTTTGAAAGAGTACAAGCACGCTCCTGAAAAGGCTGCTCCATATGGGTTCTGTCAGGATAACCACAAGGCTAAGCTGCGTGAGCTTGGTGTGCTGAACAACAAGCACATTCCACAGAGGTATCTGCGAGCATCCATCGAGCAGCGTCTTGATCTTCTGCGCGGCCTCATGGACACTGACGGCTTCAACGCTGGTAATAAGACTGGAACAGTTGTTGGCATCGACCTTATGAATGAACAGCTTGCGGCGGGTGTCGTTGAGCTGGTTCGCTCACTCGGTGTGCGCTGCACAGTCTCTAAGGAACGCGCGTACCTGAACGGTGAAGATGCCGGTCCTCGCTGGCGCATGGTGTTTAACCCTACGTTCGACCCATTCACGCCCGGCTCGATCAAGAGCACCGAGCGCCCGCAGCAAGACGCTCAGGCCTCGCGCAAGACAATTCGAACCATTGTCGATGTCGTGCCGGTGCCCACTGAACCGACGCAGTGCATCGAGGTTGACTCACCCTCGCATATGTACCTAGTTGGTGAGCACATGATCCCCACCCATAACAGCCGCCTGTCAGCCACCCTTGTTAACTGGTGGGTAGACACTCACCCTGTCGATGACACGACAGTCGTCACCACGGCGACAAACTGGAAACAGGTCCGCAACGTTCTATGGAAAGAGATTCCACGTGTCAAGGCTGTCGCTGGTATTCGCGGCAAGGTGAACGCCGACGCGACATGGAAGATGGATGACCGTCAGGACCCTATTGCTTTCGGCATGAAGCCGGACGATAAGGACGAGTCCGGCTTCCAGGGTGTCCACGACCAGTACGTCCTCGTGATCATGGACGAGGCCGGGGGCATCTCCAAGGAAATCTTCACCGCGGCCGACGCCATCACGACGAACAAGTTTGCACGCATCCTGGCCATTGCTAACCCAAATGACCCCTCATGCTACATGGCTGAGGTGTACAAGCGCGAGATGCGCCTGAAGCCAGAGGAACGCTCGTGGAACATCATCCAGTTCGGAGCATACGACACACCTAACTTCACGGGCGAAGTCGTGCCTGTCGAGGTTGCGACTCGTCTTGTGCAGGTTGACTGGGTTGAGGCGCGTAAGAAGGAATGGGGCGAGGATGACCCCCGCTTTGTCGCACGCGTCCTTGGCGAGTTCCCTGACGTGTCTGACGACGGCCTGTTCAACATGGGGCGCGTCATGCAGTCCATGGAAGCCTACGACACCTCCGAGCCGGATGAGGGCATGCCAATCACGATCGGTGTCGATGTGGCCCGGTATGGCTCCGACAGTTCCGTGATCGTGTCGAACCAGGGCGGCTACATCGGGATTCATGGCCGGTATCAGGGCTTGAACGGTCCTGAGCTTGCACGCAAGGTCGGCGAACTAGCCGTGGAGATGGGGGCTGTCGAGATTCGTATCGACGCGATCGGTGTCGGTGCATCAGTGCTCGACAGCATCTACAACTTCGTTCCGCCAACCATTTCCGTCGTCGGCATTCACGGTAACGCGAAGTCAGGTGATAGCACGAAGTGGTACAACTACCGTGCAGCCATGTACGACCAGTTTGCCAAGGCTGTCGCTGATGGAAGGGTGTATCTTCCTGACGACGACGAGCTGCATAACGAGATTGCATCGATCAAATACGAGTACCGCGGGTCAGCGCTGCTCATTGAGTCGAAAGAGAACATGCGTAAGCGGGGCATTAAGTCTCCTGACGTTCTTGACGCTGTCATTTATGCCTATCAGAATATTGACGCCATCATGGCGGGTGATTCAGAAGGCCAGTATTTCTCACCTGATGATTTGTTGAGTGCTGAGGACTTCTCGGACTTTATGTTTGAGGATGAATTGGCTTACTTTATTGCGTGATAGGCTTAGTTTATGAAGTACGAGCAGAAACTTACCGAGGCTTTGGGGGCTTATTCTGAGTCCCTTGCAAGGCTTCGACAGGAGGACATTGGGTGGTTGTCCTTGTCTGCTGTCGAAGGTGCGGATTCCCTGATTACTCTTGATGTGATCCGGGATCACTCAGCACGCGCACGTCGCTTGGCCACGCTGAATCCGATTGTTAAACGCGGGCTTGTCGTCCGCAACGCCTATATGTGGGGGGACCCGGTTGTCTACAAAGGTTTGACGAGGCCCGCGCGTAAGGTGATTGATGAGAACGCGAAGCAGTGCTTTAGCGTGCAGGCGAGGGTCCGTGATGAGCAGGCGTTCAACACGGATGGCTGCGTGATCTATTTGATCGACAAGGCAGCTAAGACTGTCATGCCTATTCCTTTGATGCGTCTTGGCGGTGTCGCTACTGATGACATCACCGGGGATGTCGTTGCACTGCTCATTAATCCGGCATCTACTGGTGACCCCCAGTGGTACATGCTGTGGGATCGAACGGGCGTGACAATCAATGCGTCGGACTATAAGGTAAACCGTCGTCTCACTGCTGTGTATGTGACAGTGAACAGGTTGTCGGCGGAGCATTATGGCAAGCCTGATCTGATGGGTGCCTTGAATTACGCTCAGGCGTATAAGGAGCATCTGGAAATCGCGCGTATGATGCAGAAGTCACTGTCTCGTCTGGCATTCAAGGCGAAGTCTGTGAACGCTAATCAGCAGAAGGCCGTGACTGCGCGCATGGCTGGTATGGGTGTTGGTGGCACTGCCTCGATTGGTGCTGGCCAAGACATTCAGGCGATTACGAAGGCGGGTGCTGGTGTCGATTTCTCTGCTGGCACGCCTTTGGCGGCTATGGTGTCGGCTGCGCTCGACATCCCTCTGTCGGTGCTGTTGACGGATGGTTCTGCCGGTGGCCGACAGGGCGCTGAGACTGCTCTGGAAGACCCGACCTTCAAGGCGTTGGAGCTACGTCGTCAGTTGCATATCGACATGCTCAATGAGGTTGCGCAGGCTCTCGGCATTAAGGCGCAGACCGAGTATGGGTCGATCAATAATGATCAGACGCATCGTCGTATTCAGTCTTTGACTCTTGCATATCAGAATGGCGCGTTGCACCAGGTTGAGATGCGTTCTGGTGTGCTGCAATTGTTGAAGATCGCCGGGTCTTTGCCGTTGGAAGATTTGCCTGCACTTCCCGATGAGGGTAAGGAAGAGGACTCGACAACGACGAAGAGTGATGACGAGGCCAAGGACGGGCGTGCGACAGGTGTCGGGCCCCTGTCTGATGGTACAAACGACAATAGGAATAGGAGTACTGATGCATAAGCTGCATGAGTCTTTTTCGCCCGAGCCTAATTCTCTCGGCGATGGAAAGTATCGCATCCGCATTATTGTACCCGGCCAGGGGTCGAGTGGTATCTACACTGCCGAGAACCTGGCTGCGTCTGCGCCTTTGTTCAAGGCGGGCACTGAGATGTTCATTGACCATCCGACAGAAACTGAGGAGTGGGAGCGCCCTGAGCGTTCTATTCGTGACTATGCTGGTGTCTTCTTGGAGGATGCCACTGTCGGGGAAGATGGTGCACTCTACACTGTGTGTAAGGTATTCTCAGGGGTCAATGAGTTGATCAAGGATAAGTGGGAGTATATCGGTGTTTCCATTAATGCCTGGTGCGCTGACCCTATTAGCGAGAATGGGATTGTTCCGCCTATTGCTGGAGTGCGTTCAGTTGACTTTGTGACTATTCCGGGTGCTGGTGGTGCTATTACTGATCTGCTAGAATCTAATCGTACTAACAATTACGTTAAGGAGGGAACTGTGGACAAGGAACTTTCGTCCAAGTTCGATGAGCTGAAGGATGCTTTTGCTTCTGCTATTGAAGCACTTGGTTCTAAGCTTGATTCCGCTGTGGCTTCTATTCAGGAGTCAAAGGTGGAGGAGTCAGCTGAAAAGGCATCTCTTGATGTTGATTCGGCTATCGAAGCGGGCAAGAAGATCGCCGAGTCCGGTCTGCCTGAGCTGGCTGTCACTCGTGTGCGTGAGGCCATGAAGGCTGGCAAGGCTGTCGATGAGGCTATTGAGGCTGAGCGACACTACCTTCATGAGGCTACTGCATCGACGGCCACGCCGGTCGATGACAAGCCTGTCAACACGTTCAACAAGATTGGTTGGTGATCACTGTGGCTGTTATGTCCATTAAGGTTCCGGTTGTCAAGGATAACCAGATCTTTGAATATTCGGATACTCTCTCTCTGCCTGTCGATGCTGCGCAGGCCCACCTTGAGCCGGGTGATGTCGTGGTCATCAACAAGACCAATGGCATTGCGGGCATTCTTCAGACGAAGGTTCGCCCGACGACTGCTGAGCCTGAGAAGACTCTCGGTGAGGCCCTGACGGCACCTACCTATGGGCTGAACGGGCCCGGATACGCCTCGGTGCGTGTTACTGGCGGCGTGTTCGAGCTGACCGGCAAGGTCACCGCGGATGCCAAGGCCGGTGACCTTGTGTACGTGAAGGCTGCGGCTGGTGCTGGCACCAAGCCTGTTATCACGACCGTTAAGACCGGTGCGGACGTCATTATCGGCTGGCTGAAGGAGCCTGTGTCGTCCGCTTCTGTCGATCAGAAGCTGCAGGTCGTTCTCGCACCTGCGAAGACCGCCTGATAGGAGGCTTTAACATGCATTTTAAGGACCAGAACGACTTCAATGTCTGCCTGTCGGAGGCACTCACTGGCAGCCGCCTTGCGCAGGCACGCCTGAAGGAAGCTATTACGTCGGACCAACTCGCGCCCATGTTCGTGAAGGCTGCGAATGTTAAGTTTCAAGAGTATTTCGACGCTTACAACACGATGTGGGGCAGTATTGCCTCCAAGGAGCTGCTGACGGACTTCCGCGCTGCTTCGCTCCTGTCGCTGAAGCCTGACACGACGACTGCTCCCATCGACAATGGCGGCTACAAGCACCCCTCGGGCACGCTGCCTCATGTTCCTGAGCTGACGCCGTACCCTACGATGAGCTACCAGGCAGAAGGTGCGTTTATCACCACTGCTAAGCATGGTGCGCGCATCCAGTTCTCGTTCGAGTCGTTCATCAACGACGAGTGGAACGTGATTAGTCGCTTCCCGAAGGATGCAGCGACGCTTGCTGCGCGTACTGAGGACCTGCTGGTTCTGCTCCAGATTTTCGATCCGGTCACGAAGTCTCTTCGTGCGGACGTGTTCAATGATGCCAACAAGACGAAGGCTGATTTCACGGGTGTTCCGGACGAGTTCACGGGTGGTACGGGTGCTGGTGGTGTCGGTGGGGTGAAGAACGCGGCTCTGTCGTTCGATGCCATTGTGGCCGCACGCTACCAGGCTCTTGCGACCATCCGTGATGGCCACTCCACGTACGTCCCCGAGGGTTTCGTGCTGGTGACCAACCCGGCTCTGGCCGAGGTCGCCAGGAACTACACCCTCATCAATGAGATTCGTACGCAGGTTGGCAAGCGCACGGAGATCAAGGCGAACCCGCTGAAGGGTCTGGAGGTTCTTTCCTCTGACCTCATCTCGGTTGTCGGTGGTGAGAAGGCCTGGGTCCTCTTGCCGAAGGGCGGTCGCGCCAATGGCAAGACTGTCCTGGCCAAGACAGGCATGCTGGGTCGTGAAGCTCCTGAGCTTCGCATGCATAACAAGACCGGCCAGATGCTCGGCGGTGGGGATGTGAGCCCATACGAGGGCAGCTTCGACAACGACGACATCGAGATTCGTATTCGTCAGATTGCCGGCGCGGGCTTGGTCCGTTATGATGGTGTTATTGGGTCTACGGGCCTGAACTCCTGACGGATTGATTGAACCCCCTATGGCTTTTGCTGTAGGGGGTTCAGTTATACTTAGATCATGATTGACTACACTTCTCCTATTGGCCAGGTAAGAGTTCTTATTCCTGACTTGCGTAAGTTGGAGGACTTGCGTGATCTTCGCAATGAGCCTCGCTATTTGTTTACGGATGACGAGATTCTTGCCTTCCTTGCTGTTAACAATGGGAGTGTGAAGCGGGCCGCTGCTGATGCATGTGATGCTATTGGCATGGATAAGGCATTGCAGCTTCTCGTCTTGAAGACTGATGATAAGCAGACGGATGGCGCTAAGCTGCTTGACGCCATTGTGAAGCGCGCGAAGACTTTGCGGGAGCAGGCGAAGGAAGATGACGAGAACAACCTGTCGTTCGATGTTGTGATGCCGTCGTATGAGCCTGTTGATTGGGTGGTGAACTTCTAATGGCCCTGTCGATAAGTGCGAATATTCATCCACTGTTTGTGACTCTTGCGCATTATCCTTTGGAGTTGCTGACGAACAGTAAGATCAGTGTGTATTCGACTCCGGATTCTGTCGAGCATGAGTGGGACCCTGAGCATGGGCTGCATAACCAGGAGAACCTGCCTATCTGGGTTGGGTGGGCGAATGTGACGCCTAACGTTGATTGGCGTGCTCGTAACCGTGAGTGGGCGGGTGAAGTGACGGGCGTGCACGCGTATCGTATTCAGCTTCTTCATATCGACAAGAATGAGACTTTGAACAGGCATCAGTGGGGTGATCCTGAGATGCGTGTGTCATTTGCTGAGGGTATGCGTGTTGTTATTAACAAGTCTCCTGCTGATCCCAGGCAGAATGGCTTGAAGCTGATTGTCCGTAACGCTGTGTTCGACTCGTTGCCATGGCAGCCGACGCTGCTGTGTGACTTTGAGACAGGAGACACTAATGGCCAAAACTAAAAAGACTGTTCGCTTTGATGGGCGTGTCGCTGGCATCAAGATTACGGTCACGTCTGATCGACACGGTGTGGCTGCGCGTGCGAAGAAGAAGATCATCGATGCCGCGTGGAAGCGCGTGGATGAGGCCGCTCAGGCTGCTGCTGTCGCTTCCACTGAGTATGGCCGAGCGTTGATCGACACGGATCCTCGGCGTGTCGATACAGGCTATATGCGCGATACGTTCAGTGTCGATGCGTCTAAGGGTGGTAAGGTCGTGGAGATCGGTTGGCATAAGTGGGCGCGCGAGAAACCCTACTACTCATGGCAGGAGAACGGTACACAGGGTAATAGGACGACAGGGTACTTGCGATCTGGTTTGCGTGCCAAGGCGAAGAAGTCTGCAGGTAAGGGTATTACTCCGGCGAAGTACCTGCCTCGTGTGACAAAGGTCTTTCGTGAGGAGTTTTATGGGAGGTTGAAGTGAGGGATCGTACACTTGAGTTCGACACGGCCTGTCTTGAGTTACTGAAGTCGATTCGCGATATTGAGGTCTTTGATTCTTTTGCTCGTGATGTGAAGAAGCCTTTGTACATCGTATATCACGGCGGTGCCGAGATTAACAGGTACTTGAATTCGTACCTGTCGATGGCTGGGCGTACGCAGGATGTGTATGAGCATCCTTTCTATGTGGATGTGTATGCTGAGAATAAGCAGATGCTTGACCGGCTGGTGTCGGTTGTGAAAGAGAAGCTTATTGGTGCTGTGTTGATTGGCGGGTCGAATGAGGTGAACATTGCGGCTTCTGTCGGTTCGACGGCGGATCATGATTCGACATTGCGGCCTACTGTTTATCGGCGGCATATGAGTTTCTACGTGAACCTGGATAGGGGGGATTGATATGCGAGTACGGAATATCTACACAGGTATTGTGTGCGAAAAGTCTAAGGACATGCTGTCGGTGTTGCCCGATATGTATGAGCCTGTTGATGATGATACGCCCGTGACACAGCCTAAGTGCTGTGGTGCGGATGATATCATTGATATTGACAGTACGACGGATCAGGAGGACTGATTATGGCCAAGATGCTTTCTCCGAATACCACTATTTGGTGGGTTTCGGCTGACAGTATTACCAACAAGGATGACCTTTTTAAGGTTGCCACTTACACGGGTGGCTCGGCTAAGGCCGTGGACATTTCGTGTGCTATTGCGGCTGGCATGACGTTGGGCGCAACCGACTCGGATACGGATGATTCGCGTTCGATCTGCGACTCCGGCAACGCGAAGACCCCCACGGTGTCGAACTACGAGGCTTCTCTGACGTTCTTCCGTGAGGCGATTGCGTCTGGTCAGAAGGCAGCGGGTAATACGAGCGTCTATGACAAGGCGTTCCAGCTTTTCAAACGGGGCGTCTTGGATGGCCTGAACGAGGGCTACCTTGTTCAGCGTATCGGCTTCAGGCAGGGCATTCCTGTCGAGGCTGGCATGGAGATCAGCGTGTTCAAGGTTGTCGCAGACAACCCGAAGGACGAACTCGGAGACGGCGACAAGCCGATCCAGTTCACTGTGCCATTCCTGCCTCAGGGCTACATGGAACTGAATAAGGCTATCGCGGCCTGATAGAATACCCCCGTACCTCCGAGGTGCGGGGGTATTCTCATATCTGATTGGAGTAGACATCATGCCTTTTGAACTGTCTAAGATCATCTCGTCGATCAAGCCCACTGTGAAGGCCATCGACGTACCCCTGAACACTGAGGATGCTGAAAAGCTAGTGGAGCTGACGGAGATTGCAAAGACTGCACAACTGCAAGAAGCACCTTATTCTCGGTCGATTACTGACACCACGCCTGGTGTCGAATTGGCCGAGAAGATTGAGGAGCTGCATAAGCAGACGATCACTCTTCGTCTTCGTGCGTTGTCGAACAAGGAGCTACAGGTCCTCAAGCGCCGTGTGTGGACTGATCCTGTCTTTTCAACGAAGAACAAGAATGCTGATGAGAAGGCAGTTATTGATGTCGAGCGCGAGGATCGACTGATGGAGTACATCATTGCTCACGCTTGTGTCGAAGTCATTGACAACTCGACTGGTGAGTCTCAGAAAGGTCTGTCGGACGAAGAGGCTGCTGAGCTTCGCGGCGCGCTTCCTGAGTTCTTGTGGCAGCAGATTTGCACCTCGTGGAATGACGCTCAGACGCTGGGTGTCATGGTGTCGGAGGCGATCTCCGATCCTACGTTTCGTGGGGACGGAGCTGTCGAAGCAGGAGAACCAGTGGGCGGTGCTCCTGCTGAAAACAGCGAGGGCTGAGGGTAAGCCCCCGACACTGTTCATTGGGGCCCACGGCATGTTTGCTCGCACCCTGCCTGTATGGTTTGGCGACGACAAGGATTATGAGTCGATCCCTCAAACTGAATACACTCCACTTGATCTGGCTTTGTGTGCTGGCTATCAGTATTACCTCGACAGCCTGTGTAACAAATGCGGAACACCTTTGTGGTATGGGCACAGTGAGCATTCATCCATTGAGTTCCATGTTGAGCATTCGACGTGCTATTCATGTGCTGAGCTTGAGACCTATCGGGAGAAGCAGCGGGATTCAAGGCCTGGTGAAAGCACCTACACAGTGATGGGCACTGTCGAGTATTCTGATGGCTCAAAGGAACCAATGCCTTCTCCTTTGGAGGCATTGGAGTTCGTTAAGTGAGAATTGCCCCTGGTATCATTGAAGTGGTACCAGGGACAATTCTATGCAGAGGATTAAGACATGAGTGACGAGTCGATCAAGATTGACATTGATGTCAATTCTGCGGGGGCTGAAAAGGCTGCGCGGGATATTAGTGCTTTGGAAAAGCAGATCGGCTCTTTGCAGTCTGCTGTTGCTGCATTGAAGGCCCCGTCTGGTCGTGGCGGTTCTGTTCTTGATTCGTTGCAGCTGAATAGCAGCAAGGTTAAGAACATGAAGGAGACGGCGACAGCGTTGAAGTCTGTTGCTGATGGTCTGTCGTCTGTGTCGCGTGCCAGTGATGGCATGTCGAAGGTTGACTTGGCGGCGGGCGTTGATCGGGCTGTATCGGCGTACCGTCGTTTCGTGCGTGAAATGCAGGCCAGTAACAAGCTGACGAATGATCACATTCAAAAGCTGAAGGATACTGCTGCTGCTATGCGTGATGTCGCATCGGCGACTAATGCTATGGCTACTGCTGAGGATAAGGCGAAGCGTGCGCAGGCCGCGTTGAACCAGTCGCAGGCTCGTAAGACCGAGGCTCAGGCTGAGAAGCTTCGTGCTCAGGCGAGTGTGAAGCGTGAGGACAACGTTATCCCGTTGCAGCGACAGAAGGGCCGGGACGAGCGGAACCTAGTGAAAGCGAAAGGCGCCGAGGCTGCTCGTCTTGCCGAGATCCAGGCCGCGACACAGTTGCAGCAGGCCGAGCTGAAGCTTGCTGGTGTGACGGCGAGCGCTGAGGCGAAGCGTGAGGCTGCGGCTGTCGCTGCGTCTGCGCGTATTGCTGCTGCTCGTGAGGCTGAGGCTGGCCGTACGCAGCGTGCTGTGATCAAGGAGCAGGGTTCTGGCGAGCGCCAGGCAATGCGCATTAATGCATCCGCGGCGAAGGCTCAGTTGCGTGCGAATGAGCAGGCTATTGAGAACGTTCGTTATGCTGCTCGCGACACGGCGGTGTATTACGGGGCTATTACTGCTGGCCTTGGCACGCTGGTGTCGGCTGCTGTGCAGGCTGGTATTGCTCAGGAGCGTGCATTTGCTGACGTGAAGCGCACGGCCCAGGGTACGACTAATGATTTGAATGAGTTGCGTAAGGCATACACGGACCTGTCTACGCAGAAGGTTGTGACACCATTTGCTGACCTTGCGAAGATCGGCACGCTCGGCGCGCAGATGAACATTCCGACGAAGGACCTGAGGGACTTCACGACTGCTGTTGCCGAGTTTTCGACGGTGACGGAGATGGATGTTGAGGCTGCGACGACAGCGTTTGGCCGCTTTGGCCAGATGATGGGCGGCTTGCAGGAGTCCTCCAAGGGCGCGGGTGATGGGTATAAGATTCTTGCGAATCAGGTTGCTGATCTGGGTGCGAAGTCTGTTGCGACGGAGCCTGAGATCGCCAACATGATGGTGAGTATCGCTGCCCAGGGTAAGAGTGCGGGCTTTACTCAGAACCAGATTCTCGCCCTGTCGTCTACGCTGTCGTCGCTCGCTATTCCGAAGGAGTGGGCGCGCGGTTCGTTGCAGCGTATCTTCAACTCGATCAACGCGGCTGCTGCTGAGGGCGGCGACGCCATGCACACGTACGCCCGCGCTGTCGGTGTGACGGATGCCGAGTTCCAGAAACTGTGGCGTGATGATCCGAATAAGGTGTTCCAGGGTATCTTGCAGAACCTTGCGGGCATCGGCGACAAGGTGCAGAAGGCTCAGGCTATTAAGGATTTGGGCTTTAAGAATGTGCGTGACGTGGAGCTGCTGTCGCGTATGTCGAACAGTGTCGGCTTGTATGTGGAGCAGTTGGAGGAGGCTGAGCGAGCGTCGAAGAATACGTCGTTCATTGATGATTCGATGTCGATTATCACCGATACTATGTCGGCGAAGCTGCAGCAGTTCCAGAACGCTTTGCAGAATGCTGGCGCGGCTATGAACTCTAGCTTCATGGTGCCGATGAAGGCCGTTGTTACTGTGGCGACGATGGCTGTGAATGCTTTTGCGAAGCTGCCTGCTCCTATTCAGGCGTTCGTTGGTGCTTTGACTGCTGTGGGTATTGCTCGTGTGGGTATGGTGGCGACGAAGGCTGCGTTGGTGTCGATGTCTGCGACGTACATGCAGATGGGGTCTCGCGTGATGCAGGCGACAGGCCAGCAGACCTTGTCATGGGGTGTGGTGTGGCAGGCCGTGAAGCAGGCTCAGGCCGGTGTCGTTGCGTATGATGAGTCGCTTGCTTCTAATGTGGGTACTGCTAATGCTGCTGCTGCTGCGAATCAGCGTCTTGCGGCGTCGGACTCGGCTGTCGCTATGGCTGCGGGTAAGGCGGCTGCTGCGAAGGAGGCTCAGGCTGCAGCGTCGGCTGTAACGACGGGCGCTCAGGTGGCTGCTGGTGCTGGCCAGGCTGTCGGTGCCTTGTCGAGGCTGTCCGCTGTCGGCTCTGGCTTGATGGCGATGTTTGGCGGCCCGTGGGGTCTGGCTATTACGGGCGCGATTACTGCTGCGTCGGTTGCTGCGACGTACCTTGGTGACTCTTTCACGGGGGCGTCGGAGAAGGCTGAGAACCTGAAGGCTGCTGTCGGCGGCTCGTCGGCGATTCTGAAGGCTTTGGCTGAGGACACGAAGGAAGTTGGCTCTGGTGCTCAGACTTCTTTCGCTGAGTTGAACGCTACGATCCAGCAGAACGGCCAGACTCTTACGTCGAATGGTGAGGCTCTGGGTTATTACGTGGATAAGTCTGGTCAGGTTGTTCAGACGACACATGCTCAGGCTGAGGCATTCGGCTATTCGACGCTGAAGATCGGTGAGCATACGCAGGCGCTAATTTCTGACGCTATTCAGGGTTCTGATTCTTTCAAGAACATGTCGAAGGATGTCAAGCAGGCGCTTGTTGACATGGGCTTCTCTTACGCGCAGTACATTAAGTTGGCAACTACGTCGGAGGCTGAGGGCGGCGGTAAAGCTGCTGCTGACGCGTATGTGGATGGGTACATTGCTCAGCTTGAGGCGCGCAAGAATGAGCTGATTGCTAAGCTCGATCCTGAGTCTCCCTCGTATGCGACTAAGCGTGCGGATATTGCTTCGCAGTTTGAGGGGCAGATCAGTGCCTTGAATGAGGTGAAGAGCCAGACTGAGGGTGTCGGTGGCGCTATGCGTGACGCTTTGAATGATGCCCAGTTGTTTGGTCAGGAGATGACTGAGGCTGGCGACAGCTCTGAGGAGGCGTCGTTCAAGATCGGCGACGCTAAGAACGAGTTCAAGGATCTTGGTGAGGTTCTGCGCTCGGTGCTTGATGAAATGTTTTCATCAACAGATGCGGCTGCTGCTCTCGACAGTGCTTTGCAGCAGGTGTATGAGTCGATGCAGACCAATGGTACGTCGATGGATCCGAACTCCGCTGAGGGTCAGGCGAACATTGCTGCTATTGAGGATTACTTCCAGGCGATGGGTAATGCTGCTGCAGCAGGCATCGAGGAGATGGGCCTGACCGGCGAGGAGGCGTACCAGTACGCTCAGCAGTCGATTCAGGACACGATTGACTACCTGTCGGCCCAGGGGTTCGACATGAGCGCGTTCGAGGCTCAGCGTGACACGATGGCTGCGATTATTGCCCAGCCGTATCAGTCGGGTGAGGTGGATCATTCGGCGACGGATGCGTCGTTGAATGAGATGGTGGGCAATGCTGCGAACGCTGTGGGGCAAGCTCAGGGTTTCTTGGGTAAGGTTCAGGCTATTTGGCAGTCGATTCAGGGCTACATGTCGCAGATTGGTGGTGCGAAGTCTCTGTCTGGCAAGGGTTCGTTTACTCTTGGCCAGAAGTCGAAGATTCGTACGCCTACGTTTGCTTTGCGTAACAATGGGAAGTCGGCGTTTAGTGGCGCGAATTTCCGTGCGAAGCCTCAGCGTTCGTCTGGTGGCGGCGGTCATGGTTCTCGTTCGCCTCGTTCTGGTGGTGGCGGTGGCGGCCATTCACCGTCGTCTCGTGCTCGTAAGGAGACGAAGACCGCTGCTGAAATCTTTGAGGACTTCCTGTCGAGGTTGAAGTCTGCGCTCGACAAGGCGCTGCAGTCGTGGTGGCGTTCGACGACGGCTCAGGATAATTACCACAAGGGCCTCAACTCTTTGCGTAAGGATGTTGAGAATACGACGAGCAAGATCAAGAATCTTCGTAAGGAGAATGAGAAGCTTGCGTCGGATATGCGTCGGGCTCAGCAGGAGTTGCATGATGCTGAGTTCTTCCATGCTGTCGCTGTGAAGTATGGCGACGAGGAGCGTATGCAGTCTACTCAGACTGATATCGATGAGGCGAAGCAGAAGATCAACGAGTCTCAGACGAAGATTGGTGAGAATAGTCAGGAGATTTCGGTTCTTCAGGCTGGTCAGTTTGCGTTGAAGGGGTACACGGAGGCAGCTATTGCTAACCGTGAGGCGTTGCGGTCGTTGCAGTCTCAGATGATTGGTCTGATTGAGGCTTATGCTGCTGCCGGTCATTCGACGCAGGAGATTGAGGCGTATACGCAGTCGTTGAAGCAGCAGTTTATCTCTCAGGTGACTCAGCTTGGTTATAACCAGGGTGAGGTTACTGAGTTGGCTGGTGCGTTCGACAGCCTGACTGGGACGATTGGCCGGGTTCCTCGTGATGTTCATGAGAACGTGACGGATAATGGGTCTGTCGGTGCGACACAGGGCGCTATTGATGGTATTCATGCTGATCCTGTGACTGTTCCTGTGCAGCCGTCGCAGTCTACGATTACTGTTCGGATGCGGGTTGTTCCTGATTTGAGTCAGGTTTTGACTGGTAAGCGTCATTGGGGTAAGGCGGGTCCTTGGGCTGATGGTTATCAGTTCTTTGATGGTGGTCTGATTCCGTCTAGGGGTTTTGCTTCTGGTGGTTTGGTGCCGGGTCGACCTCCGGCTAATCCGAATGCCGACAATCTGCTGGCTACGAATGGCAATGGGCTGTTTAGTGTGCGCAGTGGGGAGTATGTAATTAGCCAGCCGGCTGTTGATTTCTACGGTAAGGGCTTCATGAATGCTCTTAACACGATGCAGGTGCCAGTAATGTCTGGTGGTGGTTATTCTGGTGGCGCTGGTGATGGGCTTGTTACAATTAATCCAGCGCAGTTTAATGAGCTTGTCCGGGCTGTTTCGACGACAGTTATGTTGAATGGTCGGGCTATTAGTAAGAACGTTGACAGCAACAATGTGAGGAGTGGTAACCGTGGCGTTTACTAGGGGTTGTTCGACTCGTGAGGTTTATTTCGCGGTCGGGAAGTTTATGTCGTGGTTTCCTGCTCCGGATGAGTCTCCGACAGCGGATAGCGTGCAGTTCGGCAGTGATTCGACGACGTTGCTGAATGGTTTTGCGTCGGTTAATGGTTCTGTGTATGGTCATCGGAAGTATGAGTTGAATTGGTCGTATTTGAATCGTGATCAGGCTGAGTTGTTTCGTCGTTTGTTTTTGAATCGCGGGGATGAGTGGGTGTCGTATGCTGATCCGTTCTCGTTCAATAACATGTTGTCGCCTTTGATGGGTTTGCCTTATTTGCATGTTCATGCTGGTACTCCTTTTGCATATAACGATTGGGGTAAGCAGGCTTTGTTTGTGTCGGATGGTGTTGATGAGAAGTCTCAGCATCCTACTGTGGTGTATAAGCCTGATCCTTTTGCTGTTAATAATCAGATGGATCATGTGTTCCGTAAGCTGAATGCTCGCCAGGCGTCTTTGGCGTTGAGCAAGGTTGGCACGTATACGGAGCGTGTTGTTATTCCTGAGGGTTATTATGGGACGTTTTTTGCGTCGGGTTATGAGGATGGTAAGCAACCGTTTAGGTGGGCGATTAGTCGTGTTGATGGTGGCACACCTGGCATGGTTATTACGAAGCTGAAGAACCAGGTTTTCAGTATGAGTGAGGGCTTGTGGGAGATTACGATGCGCCCTAACCAGGATGGTCAGTTGTCGTGGTGTGGTCTTCGTATTACGCCGTATGATCCTGATCAGGTACTGGCTGGTCCTCCTGAATACGAGTTCTCGTATCCGGCTGGTGGTGGGAATATGAAGGTTGTTCCTGGGTCTGCGCGTCTTGTGACGGTTAATAATGCTCGCGCCCATTTTTCTGCTTCGGTTTCTTTGGAGGAGTGCTACTCATGGTAATGCGTGTCTTTGGGATCCCTGCTGGCCAACTCACGAACTGGTCTGTGCAGGAGGATGGTGTGTCACTGGATCGTGATCAGGCGTCTGGTGGCTTCTCTGAGTACTCGTTGGAGGGTGCCGGTGGTATTGAGGCTGCTCTTGTTGTGAATAAGGATGTCGTGCTGAGCGATTTGCGTTTTGGGCGTACTCATGCTGTTGCGCGCGCTTTGACGACAGGCCCTTGGGTTTGGTCTGTGACGTTGAATGATCCTTTTTATCTGCTGGATATTGAGGCGACGATTGAGCCTATGGTCTATACGGAGCTGAAAAAGATTATTGCGAAGTTTTTTTGGGCTGCTGGCATCCTTGAAGCGCCGAAGATGTATGTACAGAATTTCCAGCCCAATGCTACCTCCGGGGGTTTCTTTACTATTCCTAGTGCTACTTTTGATCATATTTATGATTTTCCTGGTGGTAAAGGGAACTTGTGGGCTGTATTGAAGTCGTGGCTGTCGGCTAATGATCTTCAAATCACGTGGGTGTACGACACGGTTGTGGTGTTTAAGAATCATACGGTGTTGACTCGCCTTCAGGGTTACACGTCTGACTATAAGATTTCGTATGAGCAGTCTGAGCCTGTGTCGAGTATTGAGTGTACGTATCGTGAGTCTACTCTTTATAGTCTGTTTAGTGGTGGTAATTCCGAGGCGGCTTATTGGGTTGATGGGAAGCCTGTTTTTAATCCCTATTCAAAGAATATGCCCGCACCTACTATTGTGTTGTACCCGAATTATGACCCGAATAAGCCTTATCTGGAGGCTTTAAGGGATCTTGAGGTGCTTTCTGTCGATGCTGGTGAGACGAAGGAGTTCGTTCTTGAAGTCCCCGTTCACGTGAAGAGTATTACGTCGCAGCCCATTTGTGTGATGCCATACGATTATCCTAGTGGTGCTCGTTCTGTGTATTTCGGGAAGTCAGGTGTCGTTCCCGGTCCGAAGGAGTTTGGTAAGAGTTATTACGTTGTTGTCGGCAAGGACAATAAGCCGATTACTCCTGCACAGTGGAACGCTGAGGGCGGCAGCGTGTTTGTCGAAGTAGGAGATGAGCCGAATCAGATTAAGGTGACCGTGACGGGCATGCTGAATAAGCGGCTTGCGCCGTATCGTTTGGCTGAATCTGACGGCCAGAACGATTACTCGTTCCTGCGCATTTGTGGCGAGGGTTATCCTTATGTCGAGAAGACCGTCACGTTCTATACAGGATATCCCCGCAAGACTGATCCGTTGAAGATTAGTAGCCCGTACATCGACACGGTGGATAAGGCGTATGCTGCGTGCGTGTATGCTGCTCAGTCTGCTTTGGGGACGAAGACGAGTCTTGAGTGGTCCGGTATGACGCCACTGAACGAGGCGTACACAGATGTTACGTATGACTTCGAGCGTGAGCCTGTGGTTGCAGCTGATGTGACTGCTTTTACGGACGCGCCGCTGCCTGAGAAGGCTACTGAGAAGTGGCCTGAGGGTACGACGATGAAGAAGATCATGGACGACCTACTGGCGTTTACTGCGAATAAGCCTGTGACTGATAAGCCTCAGGTGTTTGGTCGCATGGCGGGGACGTGTGCACTGTTCGACAGGGCTGTGTGGCAGATTAATTCTGTCGAGTACAGTGAGTCGGGTGCGAGTGTGAGCGCTGAGCCGTATACGTCAGTGTGGGACCTGGCTTACCTGTTTGATATGCCCCGGGTTGCTGATCTTCCGACACCGCCGGGGATTACGTTGAGGCAGTTGTCACTTCGTGGCTTTGAACATAAGACTGCTTAGGACAAAGAAGAGACGACACCTGCTTTGGTGTCGTCTCTTCTCATGTCTACTTGCTGAGGATTCCTGCGAAGTAGGACTGTCCTTGTGGTGTGACGAGGAGCTGTGGCCTGATCTTACCGGCCGGGTCGATGCGTTCGGTGAGGATGAGGATTCCTCGGTTGACCGCGTCTTGCATGGGAATGATCTTGCCTTGGCCGTTGCGGAACGCGAAGTTGTTGTCGAGGAGCCACCTGCAGAACTTGTTGGGGCCCATGTTGGGGATGGTTTTCGACAGGATCTTGCCGAAGGCGCTGGGTGTGAGGTCTCCTTCTGCTGTTTCGATGGCCTTGCCGAGGGCTGCGACAGGGCGCTGGGCTTCGATTTCTGCTTCGGCCTTGGCTCGGGCTGCTCGTTCTTCTTTGAGGTTGGTGAGGAGTTTGATTGCCATGTCGGGGTTGGCGATCATGTCTTCGATGGTGGTTGGTGTGGCGTACATGCCGTGTTTGCGGATGGAGGGGAGTACTTCGTCGACTACCCATGCTTCGAACTTTTCGGCTTCGGGGAGTTTGGAGTTGAAGATCAGTCGGTAGAGGTCGCCTTCAGTGATGAAGCGTGCTTCCTGTGTGCGCCCGAGGTTGTCGATGATGGGGTAACGATTAGTTACCCCCACGGCAGTGGCGGTCCAAAGCGTCTTTCGGGTCGCTGTATCCAAGGGTAGTTGCTACGTCATTGGCGCAGAAGAATGGTGTGCCTTCTTCTGTGGTGGTGCGGATGTTGGTGTTCTCGTAGGTGAAGTTGATGATCTGGTTCATTGCTGTTCTCCTTCTGTAGGGTGGTTAATAAAAAGGGGGTTCTGTTTCGGGACCTCCTTTGCAATCCAGGTGTCCAGGTTGCTTGACACATTTACATGTTTCCGCAGAATCTCGCGAAAAACTCGCTTACACATGAGGGGGGCGTTTCACCCACCCCATCCCCAATCTAGGTGTCCAGAAGATGAATTGAAAGGGGTGTGCACCGAGAGCGTAGCCCTTTTATGCGGGTCCAGACATTGCGTGTTTGCGGTACGCAAAGGCGATGACATTGTTCACTTGTTGTTCTCCTTCAAGGATTCGTAGGTGCGTCCTTTTCCGGGGCGGTTATTCATCCAGTATTCGACCGTGTCGATGTGCCAGCCGAGAGATTCGCCCTGGATGGTGATGAAGATGATGTCGGGTTCTGGGAGCATGTTTTTGAGCAGGTAGCCTCGGATTGTGCCGACCTTGAGGCCGACATGTTCAGCGAATGCCGGGATGCCTAGGTACTTGGGTGTCATGTGGGTTCCTTTCTTTGTTGTGTCCTTGTTGACATGGATAACTATAGCTGCTGAGGATACGTATTGCAATGTAACGTTCATCATACTGGTATACTAAGGGGCATGAAACACAACCTCCCCACCCCATCACAAGCATGGGGCAACGACATCAACAAACGACTCGCATCAGTAGAAAACGACCTCATGCTACTGCGTTCGACAGCCAACAACGCGGCCGCAAGCGTCACCTCCCTAGTGTCAGACCGTGCCACCAACGGCATCGCCAAACCTTTCTACGACGAGGTAGGTGTCTCTTCCCCTGGTCGAGGACGAGGTGTCGGCGTCAACGAAGACATCTGGTACCGGAGCATCCCCTGGGCAGACTCTGGCCTCTTCATGCAACTAGCCATCTCCGGCTACCTACGGATTCCACTCAGCCTCAAACTCTACAGCGGCTTCAGGTACCCTGTCGATGTCTCTGTCGGCGTACGCGGCGCCCGCGCTGAAGACACCCGCTACCTGCGGTGCTTCCTGTCGTACGAGCCGACAGGCGACGAAGGCCGGGCCATGATGGTCGCCCACATCAACTACAACACCGTCATCGATTACGAGCACTACAAGGATGGTATCGTGGTCGTGAACATGAGTAATTCCAGTGTCCATCCAGAATGGGTATACAACTGGGACTCAACAGCACTACTATCCCTGCAAATCGCAGGAGTGAGGTACTAACATGCCAGTCAACCCCCAAGGAATCTGGACCTATTCCGACAGCGACATCGTGCAATCCTGGCCGGCCTTCATGAATCTGGGCTTCAACACGGTGTCGGATGTCATTAAAGGCCTCCAGCAGAACCGCGTTCTCATCGCCAAGAACAATAACGACCAGCGCGACAAGCTGGCCGTTATCAGCAAGGCCTCTGTCGGCTCGTACGACGTGCTCGTGTACCGCTCCGACATCAACGAAATGTACCTCGCAACAAACGCCGGCGTGAAGAAAATCTGGGGTGGCGCTCCCGAGATTAAGTACATCAACGACAACGAGGCCTTCTCCAAGTGGTACCGGTACACTCAGCACGGTGCGGCCGCCATCATCAGCCGCAACGTGTCGATCCCTAGCCAGGGCCTGTGGCTGTTCTCCAACTGCATCACACTGGACAACAACGACAGCTCCAAGGACACGAACGTCGATGTCTTCCAAGCCATTGGCGACAGCATTTTCTACAACGTCGGTACAACAAACACCTACAACCACGCTGAAGGCGTGCTGTCGTTCCGCATGGCGACAATGGCCTACTATGCTGCTGGCCCTCGTAGCGTCCTTGTGCAGGTGAAGATCTCGTGTTCACCTGTTAACAACATCGGTTGGGGTGGCCTGTGTATCGGGGCGTCGAAGATCGGATAAGTATGCTATACTAAGCAGCGACAGTTATTCAACAGATTCTGTGTGGATGCTGCGGGTGGATAGGGTACAAGAAACCCCCTGACTAGTTCTCCTTTCCTAGTCAGGGGGTTTTCTTTTACCGCGGCCAGCCGCCCTCGAGTGTCCACTTATGTCGCATCTCGTGCACGAGGTAGTACACGAGATGCCTGAATGCGTCGCGTACATCATTCGCATCCTTGTAGCCGACATCCTTGCCGGTAAGCCACCAGCCCAAGCTCTTCAGCACAGCGTCCTTCACGAGACCTTTCGCCTGAGCTGGGGTCTGGTAGTGGATGTCGTCGACAAGCCAGTCCAACACGGCGTTCACCTTCACTGGTGTGAGGTCAGCACTAAACTTGTTGCCGGGCCGCAGATCGAACTGCTCAGCCACGACAGTAGCGCCAGGGTACTGGTCAAGGTATCGCTTGATGAGTTCCACGGTCTGCGTGTGTGTCGAACAGATGAACTGATCGAAGTGCAGAATCTCCACCTCCTCTTCGACACGGGCAACGACAATCCCTGTGTTGACACCGGGATCAATCGCGATGACGGTTTTCATTTTTCTCCTCCCAATTATCGTTCAGAATTTCATACTTCGTCTCGCACAGTCTGTTTCTGTCAGCTGGTGTCGTTCCACCGAAGACCCCCGACCGGTAGCGTTTGCCATCGACAGGTACGTCTTCGAGTGCAAGACAGTCTTGAAGACATAGTTCTTTGACTGGGCACTGGGAGCAACAGACCTTTAACACCTGGTAGTAGAATCCTGAGTCGAAGAAAAGCTCGACGGGTACTCCGACACAGGGGGCTTGCTCGTAGGCGTGGATGTCGATCATACTTCCTCCCAATTACTGCCGACCTCTGCTTCTGCCACGAAGGGCACGCGGTTGAAGACGAGTGTCGCTGCCTTGGACATCTCGCGTTCCATCACGGTCCCGCATTCTTTGATGTTTTCTTCAGGACATTCGACGTAGATAGCATCGTGGACGAGGCCAACAATCTTTGCCCCGTACTGGCCTACCTTTTTGTTCACTTCGACAGCCGCGTGAAGGCAGATATCATTGGCTGTCGATTGTGGCACGAAGGCCAATGCTTCGTTCTGTGTCGAGGCGTAGTTGGCGTCGGCAATGAAGAGTGGGTTGTATGTCATGCCGAACTTCGTGCGGCGCTCATCGTCTTCTTCTTTCCTGCCTACGCTGTGTCGAACTCGTGTCTGCCAGTCGCGTAGGCCTGGGTATGCTCCCAGGTACTGATCGACGACGTGCTGTGCGTTGTCGATGGGTTGTTCTAGTGCTGTTGCGATTGCTTTAACACCTCGTCCGTACCCAAGGCCATACACTACGCTCTTGACTAGTGCGCGTCGGTTCTTAGCAGTCTTTGGATGTTCATGTTTAAACTCCTCGTACGCTTCAATATTAGGGAACTCGTCAGGCCAAATCTTCGTCATCAAGTCATCGAAGAAGTCAGGCGCACCCGGCTGAAACGCGGCAATCATAGCCTCATCACTTGCGATCTCAGCGACAGTACGAAGCTCTGCCTGAGAATAGTCACAAGAGATGATCTTGCAACCAGGAGCAGCGACAAGAGCACGCTTAATACCACTATCGCGTCCCATCGTCTGAATCGCTGGCCCCTTAGCCGACAGGCGGCCAGTTTTTGCCCCGTGGGGCAGGTAGTACGGATGAATACGACCATCTTTACCGACCTTACGGCGTACGTTCGTAATGTACGAACCAATCACCTTAGCCGCATAACGGTAAGCAAGCAGAGCGTCGATGAACCCTGTCTCCTTGCCTTCGCGTCGCAGCTTCTTCAGGTGATCCGAATCGAACGACGGAGACGACACACCCCTGGAGTCGAAGTAATCCTTGATCTGCTTAGGCGACTGGGGATTAAACTCCCCACCCGCAATACTACGCAACACTGCCAGGTACTCGTCACACTGACGCTTATACTTCTCTTCCAGCTCATCAAGAGCACCAAGCGACACAGCCACACCATTCAACTGCACATCGATCAAAACCTTCGTGACCTGCATACGGTAATGGTAGTACTTGTACTTCCCACTGCTCTTCAGTAATGGCAGGAAATACTCATACAGCTTGTATGTGTATACGGTGTCCATCAGGTTGTACTCATAGAGCTTTTCCCTGGGGATGTTCTCAAAGTATGCTCCACGCTTTAGGTACGACTTTGCATCAGAATCCCAGTCAGCAGCACGCAACCAGCGACGAGCCAGAGGCTTCAAGCCATGCTCACCTGCTAGGTTGTCGAGCACGAAGTGCATCAGCAGCGTGTCCTCATGGTGGTACACATTGATGCCAAGCCGCTTCGACAGGTACGGCATGTCGAACGTGCCATTATGGCAGACGACAATGCAGTCTCGGCACAGGCGCTCAATCAGCTCAGCAGACTCGGGAGTCTCGGCAAGCTCCTCGGGGATCACCACACCGAACTTGCCATTCCACAAGGCAATCGACAGGATGCGACCAGCCGCGAACGTGTCGTTGTCGATGTCACCGGCGGACTCGATGTCGAGGGCAATGACGCTCCCCTTCTTGAAGGAGATGTGCTGCCCCTCCCAGATCACCCAATCCTTACCGAGTTCCAGGCCAGGATCGACAGGCCCAAGGTAACCATACTGAAGCGCCTGAGCAAGGAACAGGGTCGCTTGCGGGTTGCTGACGATCTGCTTAGGCGAGAGCGTCTTGTACGCGTCGCCCTTATAGCCCTTCACAGTGCCGAGTGTGATCCTGATGTCTTCGGCCTGTGGGTCATCAACGACTTCGATAGGTGTGCCAGCAGGAAGGCCTGAGACGCCCCTAGCCCTCTTTAGCAGAACTGTGACAAGCACAGGCAGCTTGTCTACGCTGTTAGTCAGAATCTTCATACTTGGCCTCCTATGTATTTGATGAAACGATCACTATTCTTTTTCCCTTGAATAACTTCCTGGACGACACCGCGCGCCTGAGCATATGTGATGATTTCTTTCAGCTCCTTCATTCCGTTGATTTCCGACTGGAACTTCAGAAGAATCTTCGGGATCGGCACAAGCCCATTCTCCGAGCGAGCAATGAAGCTGATGAACTTATCCACCTTGTTGCTGAAGTTGGAGTTCTTGACGTGGTGAATAAACACCTCGTTCGACGCCATCCAGATAGGAGCTAAGGCAATGGCCTTGAGCATGTGTCGCATCTTGACAACGACACCACCATGAGCATTAGGGCCATTGTACATGGCAAGCAGGGCAGCGATACGCAAGACAGAGAACGTCATACGCTCGGTGCCAGGGAACAACTCACGGCTACTCAGGACGTGCTGTGCAGCCATCACCTTGGCTTCCTCAGAGAACTCGATCCACCGCTCAAACACGCCCGGCTCAAACTCGACAGGGACACGGACTTCCTCGTGTGCTAGGGACCTGAACTGGCGTGCGCTGAAGTGTGTGTCGAACTTAGTCGTTGCCTTGATGAGGTTCGACAACATGAAGTCACGCTGCTTGTCGGCAATCTTACCTGTCGAAGGATTAACAGCAACTAGCTTCACATCCTGTGAAGACGTGATGTAGTGGTCCCGTTCATCGACAACAACAAGGCAGCGCGGCGTAAAGCCAGACTCAACTCGTTCTTTCGTCAGGTGCTTCGCAGACTGATCAAGAATACCTGTCCCGTAGAACGTCATGTAGTACGGTGTCGCCGTCTGGTAGGCGACCTTACCGCCCTTGTCCTTACGTGCGACAGCAGGGATATATCCATCGTAGCTCTTGGTAAGGAAGGGCATCATAGAGGACATATAGCTGCTCTTTTGTGCCGCATGTGCGAAGAAGTCTTGCACCTCGTCGATTGCGTACAGGCCAGACTCCTTCGGCTTGGTGCGAAGGTATGCCGACAGTGCCTCGCCTGTCGAATCCTCCGGTGCAATGTAGGAGTCTGTTCCCTTACCAACACCTACAGCAACGTCCCGCATAATGCCTTCTGCGAGGCGCAGTGATGTTGACTTGCGGGACTGGGTGGTGCGTCCCAGTACCAGGAAGTACAGGTTCAATGGCATTCGCTGGACGTTGATGGGCAGGAAAGCATACTTCGCGAACACTGAGGAGAGGATGGCGAGAGCGCCCGCGTAGTGGAATTGCTTGGGTGCCATTGCTGACTTCGTTGCAGCCCACACGGCGAACTGATCGACGAAGAGACCCATAGGTTCCTGCTCGTTCTCATGCAGGAAGTTCACATTCTGGAGGGTTAGCTCCCGTGCTTCACTGAGAAGATACGAGGAGCCGACCTTGGTAGCAGCTTCCAGCTCCTTCTCAGATGGCCCGTTGTGCTGTGCCTTCCATCGGGCATGATCCCGGTTGATCTGCTTCCACAGGTAGCCGTCGCCGCGCCCGTCCATAGCGAACTTGTTGAATTCCGTCCCGCGCACGACAGCGAAGGCTTCGACAATCGAGCAGCCTTCCTCCCAGAGTGTACATTCGAGGTGGTACATTTTCGAGGAGCGGTCTTCCTCGTCAATGAACGTGTCATCTGTAGCCAGGTCTGTAATGTACGAGCGGTTGACCATGCCGAGGACTTCGTACATGGTGGGGATGTCAGTGGGGAAGTCTTCTTCCTCGATACCCATTCGCTCGACAGGGGGATACTCGGCTGCGAACTCAGCAGCAGTGATCTTCTCATCGCTGGTGGCGAGTGTGATTTCCCACGGGTCCACTCGCTTGCAGTTGTGCGTGAACGGGACTCTAAGCTTCTTCGACAGGGGCCAGCCGCGATCCATGCCGTCATTGCGGTGATCCTCATAGAGCGCTCGCGAGAGGGCTTCCAGCATGTCGTTCGACAAGTCCTCGGCGTCGTCGAGCAGCCAGTATCCCTGCCAGTGCTTCTCACTGGTCTGAACCAGGATGGAAGGCTGAATCCTCAGCTTGTCGATAGGGCAGTCATCACCATCTGACCACACGCACGCAGCGCGGATGACATTATCCTTGGCCGCGTGGCGGGTGTTCGACAGGGCCGGAGGCTTCGTGTACAGGAAAGGCGAGTAGTACACATCAAGGTCAGCGTGTGCCTTGGTGTAAGCCACCATCTTGTCGAGTTGTGCGGGCAGGTTGAACCAGTGGAAGTTTGTGAGGCCGCCCATCGGACCTTTGAGAATAATAGGTGTCCAGCCTTCGTCGTCTGGGAAGACTGCTCGGAAAAACTCTGTGAGGTTCATGCCTCTCCTTTCGTATCTGCCTATTGTAAGACGGGGCTGCGCCTCTTGTCGAAGTGCAGCCCCGCCTAGTTAGTTGACGGTCAGAGTTCGATCTTGGAAGCCTTAGACTTCTTCGCCTTCACATCGTCCCATTCGACCTTCTTGATGTTGTTGCGCTTGCGGGTCTCACCGTTGTACTCGGACTCCTCGACATCAACGGTGATCGTCGCCGTCTTGCCAACAATGTCGAGCGCAACCTGGTAGTAGTAGTCGGTGGTGCGTTCCGTGCGCTCGGTAGGCCAAGGATTACCTGACGCAGTGCAGAACTTAGGGAGGTCCCAGTGCAGACCATTCTTAGTGGTCATGACCAGCCAGTAACGAAGCATGCGCACAGTGGGGTTACCCTTGTCGTCGGTGGTAGGAACTGTGAAGTCAACCGTGTACATGGGCTTGCCCTTCTTGGATTCTCCCAGTTCACAGGCATCAACGGTCACCTTGTACCGGCCCTTGGGCAGGGGCTTGAAAGACATGGACTCGGCAACGTCCAGGCTCATCAGTGCATCGAAATCAATCATTGTTGTTCTCCTTCTTGTTGGTGATGATGTAGTTGTTGATGGTCTCAGGCAGCCACCCGTAGGTGACTAGCTTGTCGTGTCGAATGATAGCATCCGGCTGTGGAAAACCTTTGGAGTTTTCTCGTATGCGGTACAGGATCGTCGTACGGTTGATGCCTGTTATTTCAATCACGTGAGTGATCGACAGGTACTCAGTCGTCATCCTTCTCCTTTACTCCTTGGGTTTCGCAATGTTCATGGACCCAACCCATGATCTTCCCCATTGTCGTGTTTCCAGACATGGATGGCATCGGATCGAATCGTGTCTTTGCCAGCACTTCAGACGAAGACCGGACAGTCAGAACTGTAACCAGCTCTTCGTTGTCGTCATCCCCAATATCCTCCCACGTCGTACGACCGATGATGTCGAAGATGCCCGGCAGCTTCTTTAGGCTTTGCTTGCCCTCAAACGACGGGCCGATCAGTGACAGGCGGGAGATGTCATTCACTTCACGTGCTTCATGCGTGATGCAAATGATGTTCAGTCCGAGGTCAAAGCTGATCTTGTTGACAAGATCAATAATCTTCTCATACGTAGCATCCCACATGGCAAAACTGTCTTTGGGATTTATGCTCTTAAAGTGGAACTTGATGAGTTCCTGCAAGCGGTCAATGGTATCGATGACAATAGTCTTGAACTCCATGCCCTGATTCTTGCTGATCTTAACCAGCAGTTCCGCGAATTGCTGGTAGGAGGCGGGCTGGACAACGAGCATATTGTCCAAGTCGCCGTACTTAGCAGCGGGGGCAGTGCCACGTTCAAGGTCGATATATAGGACCGGACCTAACTCTTCAACCTTAGAGGCAGAGACTGCGAGTGAGGTCTTTCCCGTTCCGGACATACCATAGATCAACATCTTGATCTTAGGGGTGGTGACACGAGGGTCAGACACTTCGATGTTAAGATTCTTGAGGAAGCTATCAAACTTTCCCATGTGTTCTCCTTTCTTCTCTACCGCTTAAAAGCACAGTAGTAACAGCCGGGATGGCTGTCGAGTTCTCCAATATGGTCCCGATTTTCATCGGCCCACTGGAAGATTTGGTTGGCTCGTTCGAGGACAGCAAGAGCTGCTGCCCTGTCGTACTTAAAGCATAGCTCATGACTGGCTTGCATGACACTCTCGATGGTACAATCCCTCGGGAAGAGGACAAGTGAGCAGTAGTTCACCTCGTAACCAGCGTTCTCCATGCCCAAACCGTACAGCATCATTTGATAGAAGTACTTCTTGAGCTGAAGCTTAGTGCGAGAGTCCGAGTAGAACTCTGGCTCTCGATGTTCATTGAAGAAGGTTGCTGACGAGAAGGCCTTGATCTTCTTCTTCGACAACACTTTGTAGTCAACGATATGCCCTGTTGCCACGTCGAAGCCATCACAGGTACCAGAGATGTCTCCGTACCTGTCGATGGTGCCGACAGTTACCTTAGTCTCCTTGAGGTAACCCTTGAGGCCAATGACATTCTCTAGGTAGAGGTGGAAGGCCGTGCCAATCATCGGCGCGAGGGGATGGTTGTTCTCATCCTCGTGGATGCCAAGCAGCTTCTCTGCAAGACAACGCTCGCAGAGGTCTCCCAACTCAGACGGCCCTACCTTACGTTGCCTGTCACGCGGCGAGGGCTTCGACAGTTCCCGGATAAGAGAATCGTAGATGTCACTCATGAGATGCCCATTCCTTGTACTGCTCTTCCTTCATGACGTATAGATTCCATGCAAATTGATGCAGGTCATCTAGAGGCGATTTAATGAAAACCAGAAAGTCGCCTTCCTCGACAATCTTCCACAGCTCCCGTGTCCCAAACAACGGGACACACGAAGTGTGGCGCACGATCTGATCCGAGCCAGTCTTAACCTCCCACCTTGTCTTGCGAATTTTGTCCTGTTCGACAGAGGTAAACATGAACCCAGGTGGAACCTGGATAACCAGCTTATCCTTCGACATGATGGACTCCTTTCGACAGGTACATGAGGAGAGCAGTTGCCTCACTAGAGTTGTTATAGTCGCCGAGGTATATAACTTCCACGATTTCAGGGCAGGATGAGATGAGGTGCGCGCATCCTCGGCAAGGGTAGTGGGTGACATACAACGTGTACTCACTATCGTGCTTAGTCATCTTGCGGATGGCACCCCGTTCCGCGTGCACAGTGTTGACGCAGTGGCCGTCCACCATTCTGTGCCCACCTGTGTCGCACGGCTCAAGGCCGGGTGGTGTCTCATTGAATCCCTTCGACACCACCCGCCCTGTCACACGGTCAACGATCACACACCCGACATGCGCACGGCTACAACGAGACTTCTTAGCCTCGTCCCGCGCTGCTTGAATGTACTCTCTCACTTGGAAAGAATCTCCTTATGCTCCGGTGACATAGTAGCTGCCCATCCGAGAACCTTGTATCCGAAGTCGGTGACTCCCAGACGAGGGTCAATGATCTTCGGGACTCGTGACCCCTTGTAATCAAGGAACGCAAGAGTGTTTCCACTCACATAACGCATGAGCCTTGCGAGTGCGGAAGTCCTCAGAACGACCATGTTGCCGTCTTCATCCTCCTTAAGCGCAAGCAGACTCATCCCACTCAGCCGTGCCGTGTAGGGGCTGATGTTCTCAGGGAAGTCATCCCTGTAGAACCCTACCTCGTTTCGGTCATGGTCCACCCACATGAGTGACAGATCAAGGGGCTTTGCGGCGTCGAGGTCAATATTCTTCGACACCAGCTCGCGTGCGTTGCACTTCAGGTCAGTATGTGTTGGCACGGTGAAGACCTGGTTGTTGAAAGGATCAACGACAGCCATCTCGCTGTCGCCTGTCCACCACTGTGCACATACTGTGCCGCTGGTGTTGATCAATCGCAGGTCTCCATTCGTGAGACAAGCTGTTCCAAGCTTAAACCCACTCGGGGTGGTGACAATGCCATCTTCGATAGGAAGATATCTCCGCTTGGCATAATCGGTAGGTAGATTCTCCCAACCGTAGCCAAGGATGGGGCCATAGATTTCCCTGATGCTTACTGCCACGTCTCCCCCTTTTCGTAATAGTGAAATTCAGCCACAGGAATATACTGCCTGGTTGCATAAGCGAAGTTACGGTGATAATAGTACTTTGCCATATCAAAGTTAATTGACAGTGTTCGGGCTGTGTACGTATGTTGCTTACCTTTTGCGTACTCGTAACCCGAGACGCCTTGTTCATCGTAAAAAGCCACGGGACTACTTTTGTCAAGATTATTAACAGCAACGTACGCGTCCCAGTAGGTTTCGATAACATGAATGCACACAGCACTCCCGTCTGTGAACTGGAACCAAGCGTCCAGGTTGTCATCCATCCAGGATTTTTCCACGCTCTTCTTCAGAATGTTACCAACCGTCTTGTGGTTTACTTCAATGATTTGCATCAGTTTTCTCCCTTCATCATAAAGCGGGTGAGCACCCAAACGAGGACGAACAGAACCGTGATCATAAGGAAGATTGCTACCAGCCCTGCAAGGTAGAGGGCACAAGCAATCACGATGTACATGTGCCATGACGGGAACCAGAGGCCCGTCACGGTAAGAGCAATGCAGAATATGATCGGGATAAACGAGCGCTGCTTGCGTTCATTCCAACCGGCCTTTAATTCGTTCGTGCAATCGTGGTAGTAGTCATGCATAGTAGTTTCCTTTCGTTGTTGTTTCTTTCCTAGATTAGGCCGCTGGCCTTCAGTCTGTCAAACCGTTCCTGCAAGCGGCCTAGCACACGGTCATCCACCGTGTCGATAGCTTGAATCAGGAAGCGGTTGACAGCCGTCTTTTGCCCCTGCCGATTAAGGCGTCCCGTTGCCTGTTCGTTAATGACCAAGCTGTTTGACTGGCTCAGCCAAATTTCCGTATGGCACACGTCTTGGAGTCCATCAACACCCTCACTCATAGCCTCATGCTGAGCGACAATGACACGGACTGTCCCGTCAATCATGGCGTGGAAGTCACCACGGGACTTACCAGACACCTCAATGCATGAGATACCGGTCTTGCGCAAACGGTGCAACACTGCCTTGATGAACTTCTGGGAGTGTACCCACACAACGACAGGTTCATTCTCGGGAAGATCAGCAATGATGTCCGTCATCGCGTCTAGCTTTGAGGACTTACAGTCTTCCTTGTAATCAACAGCCCCATCTTCGTTAAATGATGGCACTCCCAGTGTCATCTGTCGAAGCCTCAGGTCAAGCTCCACGGGAATACTCAACGCAAGTGGGTTGTCTCCCAGGAATGTCAGCGCCTTTTCTTCCAGGTCGTTGTACATCTTGCGTTGCGTGCGAGACAATTCCACTTCGACACGGTGAATAATCACGCCGGGTAGCTCCGGGTTTGCCTCAGCCTGAGACACCTCATGGTACGAGGGCGCACCACGGCGCACCATGCCGGGGTGTTTCTCGCTCGTATAAGCCTTCCCGAAAGAGCTAAAGGCATTGAACTCTTCCGTGAAAAACTTGGCACAGAAGTCCCAGTAGCCGCCATAGTGGTTAGGCCACAGGAACTTGAGGGCTGCCCAGATGTTGCAGGGCTTATTCCCTGCCGGTGTCGCACTCAAGGCGAGCCGGTATTTGGCTTGAATGTTTCGTGCGACAGCGAAGTTCAGGGAAGAATGATTGCACGCGCGGTGCCATTCGTCGGCAATGAGCATGCTGAACTCAACACCATAGAATGGCTTGCTCACGGCTTTGTAGACCATCTTCTTAGCCTTGCCGTCCCAGCGCTTTTCCTTGTTACGTGAGCGCATTAGCTCCCAGGTAATAAAGTAGACACCCGGTTTGCGAGCTTCCAGGTTGTCCCATACTTGCAGGGCTGTCTTAGTTTTCTTCCCCGACAGGGTGATCATGTCGAGGCCTGCGAGCATTTTCCAGTGCTTGCGCCATCCTGACTCAGTGCGGACGGGAGCGACAATAAGGATGATTTGATCCCTGATGTCGCTCCCAAAGGCGTTGAGGGTGTTCCACACCGACACAGCGGTCTTGCCTGTTCCGAGGCCGGCTCCTACCAGTCCCGTGAAAGGAGTCTTAGAGCTTGCTAGCCCTTCCAATACTCGGGACTGGTAGGAACGGGGGGTGAATGCCATTTAACAAATCCTCGAGTAATCAGTCTGCATTGTGGTATTCTCCTTCAATTCTTGCGTACACTCGCCTAATTGTCTGGTACTTGGTCCAATCAATGTTCATTAGCCTAGCTCCCAGAAAACAACTTGTTCAGTGCATTCCATATCTTGTGTGAGCATGGCGTTAAGGATGACATCTAGTCCGAGCTTATCCAAGGCAGACTGTAGATCCTCATTGATGGCCGACACATCCGTCTCAGGGCGTTCAACACCCCAATACCCGTCACGCCCAACCTCAGCACAAATGGTCAGGTTAGTTCCACCATACAGGTAGGTTGCTACGTAGAATCCCTGGTCAACAAGCTCGTTAACGTCATGCTTTGCAGCCACCCGTCGGATAGCGGCTTCGACAGCCTTGACACAAACTTGCTGGTACTTTGTAGTGATTTCATCTAGAGACATGTCAGTTCCTTTCTGTTGCAATAATTTCTGCATAGAAGATGCGATCCTTAACGACACCTTCTGCGTATTCAATTTCTTCAAGGCTATCCTCATTGAATGTTGCCTTGATGCCGAACGATGGTAGTTCACGCACGCCGGGGATGACAACGAGTGTTGCCCAATCCTTCACCCACAAGAATCGGCCATTCTGTCCGCCCCACTCTTCGTAACCGACGGAAGGAAGCATCTCATTCCACCACTGAGTGAAGCCGAGGCCACGAAACCAGTCATCATGCAGAGCATCCCACTCAGTGTCATCACAATCATAGTGAAGCTCGTAGAAGGTGTCTCCCTTAAGCTCTTCCAACTCGATGGTGGACCCTTCTACCCACTCCTTTAGCATTCTTCTCTCCCTTCAATATAAATGCTGATGCCATTAGGCAATTCGATTTCTGCCCCTGTTCCCAGGGTTTTGTGAATGATTTCAGCAGCCCGCATTTGCATGACAGACTCAAGCCACTGAGTAGAATACTCGACAAGCTCACTGTCTTCCAGGGCAAGGGCAGTGGCTTCCACCTGTTCAATAGTGTAACTACTACCCGTGCCGTATGTCTTCCACCTCATCGGAACGTCGCGTAGACCTCCGACACATTGGTAGCAGGTTCCAGGTCAATCAGACCCAGGCTTGCAAGCTTGCGCGTGTTCAGCTTGGGCTTGTCGTAGCAAGCCTCACGCACTGTCTTGGGCAGCTTCTTGAAAGCTGCCATCTTCTCAACCACCGCTGGGTTAACTGTGCGCCGCACCATGAACGACACGGACGTGTCGCCTACTGTGAGCTTGTCTCCGGGTTGGAAGGCTGCGCACAGTTCCCGCTTCAGCCTATCACGGACCTCTGTCAGCTCAGCGATCTCAGTATTGAGCTTGACAATCTTTGCAACGAGTGCTTCAGTGTTCATTGTTTTTCTCCTTCTGTTGTTTTACCACAGAGTACTAGGGTTGTTTTCGTTCATCCATTCAATGTTTTGATGTGTGCCATCAAAGCATTCTTCCAGACTATCCCAATGGAATTTCCTTTCAGTTAATCCGACGGATAATGCCTTCGACACACATAGCAGACAACGAATCCCCCACATAGTCGTTCCAATCATCCCACGCGACTTCGCGTGCGATCTCACTTGCAGTGTAGACCTTGCCAAAGATAACGCTAGCCTTATTCGCATTGTCGAACACGCGCGTGCAAGCATCCTCAAGGCTTTCGAGAGTCATGAGGGAACCATCCTTCTTGACGTAATCCCACAAGTCTGGTTCAATCCCAAGCTCTTCAGAGCTATACGACTTTCGCAGCTCCCAATCGACAAGCAGTTCAGGGTCAATCTTTCCGTACATCATTGTTCCTTTCATCCAGCAATGTTCACGATGTAGCATTTCTTATCCTCTGAATCCCAGATGAACTGGTGTGCCCAGCCATGTAGGAAACACATGTCATCAAGGCTCATGCCTTCGCTCGCCTCGGTCTCGAAATACCAGTACAGTTGGTTGTCAGCTATGTTGGTATTGCACCGCCATACGAGACCTTCGACAGCAACGAAGATGCCTGATAGCTCGTTTTCACTGAACAGGTCTAAGTAGCCGACGAACTCGTACCCTCGTTCAACAAACCACGGGTTGATAACTGTCAGGTCCCAGCCTGTCGCATCGTTAACGTACCCGGCAACAGAGAGTTGCAGCTTGTCTAGATACGAACGGTAGTCATCTTGCTTACTGATTTCTTCAATCAGTTCATCCCACATGTCAGCCACCAACCCTTCAGTATACCGAGGAAGACGAATCCTTGTGAGGCGCGAACAGGTAGCCCTCACCTGCGAAGCCAAGGGCGTCGCACCCATCCTCAACCCAGCCGACACCGTGAGGGTCTGTTTCAGCTTCCACCTCAGACGCGGGGCGAATGGTCCAGCCATCACGAACCAGGATCTCTTCCACGACGCTGATCAATTCGTCTGCAACGAGCTGTGACATAGCTGAGATGCGGGCGTTAGCGACAATGACACGGCGACGCTCGGGGTCCCGTTCCATATCGTAATCGGGCTCCATGTACTCGCTTTCGTCGGGACGACCCATAGCGTCCCACGTAAGGAAAACATTGGTGTCATTGCACCAGCCACCTGCGAACGTGCACACGTCATCCCAGATGTCGCTACCTTGCAGCCCGCCATCCACGATGGTGGCTGCGAGTTCTGGTGTCAGCTCGGGTCCAATGATCCATTCTGCGCATTTGCGTGACAGCATGATTTTTACCTTTCAGCCTCGGTTTTGTTTCTGTCGTTCCCGGCGAGGGAGTCGAACCCTCACGCGCCTACCATCAGGGCCGGGATGCCTAGTGATTGTGTCTAGGCTAACTGCTTCAGGGGGAGTAGGGTCTTGTATGCCCGGCGGTGAGTGACCTCCCAGGTCTCCCAGTCAACCCTGTACCAGGGCCGCCATACCTCGATGATCTGGTTAATGGCGCTCTTCTCGTGCCAAGCGAGTTCCCCGAGAACCCACACGACGCCCGTGTGCTTATTCCACTGGCACAGGGTCTCGTGGGTGTCATTGCGCACGAGCATGTACAAGTTCTCATCCCTGTTGATGTGAAGCTTTCCACCGACAAGACAGGGGTAGTAGCCGAGGCCATTATTCTTCAAGTTCTGGAGCGTTGCCTTGATGGTTGTCATCAGTACTGCCACCCATCTTTGTTCGTAGCGGTCTCGAACTCACGGAGCGTTGCCCCGGTCGGGTAGTAGGACTCCCACGCTTCAAGGTTGCGGGTAATCCGCTCCATTTCGCGGCGCTCCCTCGCGCGAATACGCTTGCTCAGGTCCCGGGTGTGACGGGTGTACAGGGAGTGCTCCCTGCGGAACTCACGGGGGTGCCACTCGACACCACGCGCTTCCTTCACGTCCCAGGGATCGGTCTTGTAGGTCTTCGACATGATTCTACCTTTCGGTATTGGGTTGAGCACCCTCACCTGTTGAGGGTGCTTCGTTCCCCGCCCGGGGATTGAACCCGGCTTTGTCGCCATTGATGCAGGGATGCTCTGTTGGAGCTAGTTCTGGTGGTTGGCTTCGACAGCTGCCCAGAACGTGACCTCGGGGGAGGGTTCGAAAGCCCCCGTGGTAGGGTTGAAGATGTAGGCGGCCTTGGCGATGCCTTCAATGTTGAAGTCGTCGGCGTTCTCGCCTATTGCGTTGCGGATTTCGTCGTACACGTCGGTGATGGTGGCCAGCTGGTTCATTGTTGTTTCCTTTCGAGGGGTGGGTTGGATGAACTTGTACAGTGCTCGCGTGTACCTGTCGTGGAGGGTGACGCGTTTCCACTGTGTGTCGGTGGCGCAGGTGATGTCTTGCTCAGTGATCATGCATACCCCGGTGTGCATGTAGGGTACTGTCGTATACCAATCGGGCACCTGGTCAAGGGGGACGTATTCTACTGTCGGGGTTGGGGTTGGTGCCTCGTTAGCGGCACTGACGGGTGCTGTGGCGAGTAGGGCTATGGCTGCTAGGGCGGCGATGTTCATTGTTGGTTTCCTTTGGGGCGCCCGGCCCCGCGTGGGGTTGTGATCAGGGCCGGGCGTTGGTTGGTGGTCAGTAGACGGTGAGGCTGAAGCCTGCTGCGTCGAGCTGGGTCAGTGCCGTACGGTCGCCGTTCAGGCCTCGGCAAACGCGTTGTGCCCACTTGGCTGCGTCGTAGGCGTTGAAGCCGGGTACGAGGGCGAACCATTCCTTGTAGCGGTCGTAGTCGCCGGCGATGCGGGTGAGCTGGGGTACGCGGGTGTACTCGTCGGTGAGGGTGATGAGGTGTGTCATTGGGGTTACCTTTCGGTGTAGTGTTTGACCTTGTGGCTACAGCCTATCGCGTAGGCTGTCACTCTGTCAACTGGAAGCTTCGTGATGTGTATTCGTCGTGAGCCGGGCAGGAATCGAACCTGCCTTCACCTGCCTCTGTGAGGGGGCGCGGCTCTGAAGTATGCAGCGCGGTGGGTGGCTACCCTGTGCGCTAGCATCTGGCCTGTGGAAGTTGTGGCAGGGGTGCCAACCCCGTCGCGACGGTGCAAGCCGTCGCCTTCCACGTCATGTAGTTTACAGTCAAGATCGTTCGGGTCAAGGGGCCTTGCTCGCCTTACGGCGGTCCGTTAAGGCCTTTGGGCTGTTTCCCTTGCCGATGACTTAAGCTTAGCGCCCCGTCTGTCAGAGTGTCAACTCAAGTCTGCGTGACCTGCATCACATCCTGAGCGGGGCTTGCTCACGCCTTCGACAGGGCCTCTTACGTCGACAGGGGCAGAGGTGCCCATACCTCGCGTTAGACTGCTAGCTCCTTCGACACGGGCCGGTGCAAGGAAGGGGGCCTTCGTGTGGGCTTATGCGCACGATTTCCTTCATCTTCGACACAGCCACAGACGCACCAGGGCCTCGTTGCTTAGGTGTCGGTGTGCGGTGTGCGGTGTGCTAGCGCCTTCGACACAGGCCTACCCCGCTTATGCGTACGACAAGGGCGTAAGGGCACAGAGCCGCAGAGGCCTTACTACGACACACACAGGCCATGCCCGGGGCCCAGGATCCAGGCGCGTGTGCAGCTCTCATGAGAGCTGCAGGGCCTCTCACGCTTCGACAGCCCCCGGCTCATAGCTGGTCTCACCGCGAAGTGGTTCCTGAAGCCTCGCTAACCCGTGTTAGGCGGGCTATAAGCATGCCTTCGACACCTCATGCTGATGCGGCCCAGGATCATTCGACTACGTGTGTATGTGCGTGTGTATGGGCATCAACAGGGCGGCTGCTAGGGGCCACGGGCCTGCTTGCGGCTACGACACAAACAAGGGGCGCAGTTCAACCGAACCCGTGCTAGCAGGCCTGAGGCCTTGCTCATGAGTGCACATGTTTCCTACACATACTGAGGGCGGTGACCCTGGTAGTTTACAAGAAAAAAAGATAAATGTCAAGGCTTTTTAGTGGTGAAACAGGTAACACTTTAAGCTTTGGCCATGCTTTCACTTGACATCTCACAATACGGAACGCTTTTGTGTTTTTTGATTGGTTGTGGTATACGCGTGTGCACAGCGTGGCGGATTTCGGATTGTGGGGGAGGTGTGTGGATGCGAGAGGTCGTTTAAGGGGTCTAGAAGGCGATCTGAGCGAGTTTTAGGGTGGGGGTAGTGTCATGGCCTAGGTAGGGGTCTGAAAAGGCGTGAGAGGACGTTTTAGAGCGTTTTTTGCGATGGTCGAAAACTGACCACCCACTACTTTTCTATGATTTCTTTACGTAGATCTTATATCTTTCTTTATTAGTAATAATATTATCTATAGTATTAAGAATATTATCTATTTTTAGAACATTTAGTATATAGAACATGCTTATTACAACTATGTTTTATAACTATTCTCTGTAGGTAATAATTTGCTGATTGTATTTCAATAAAAAAATCAAGGAATAATCAGCGAAAAAGGGGGGTTTTCGCGAGAATTTTTCTCCTGACACTCTGACGAATAGATCATGTCAGTTCGTGCAAGTTGATACAAAGGTAAACACAACTTTACTTGTGCTTCGTGAGTGTGGTCACGCAGGAAAAAGCTTTTCGCAAAAACGGGGGTCTGCACTTGTGGTGTCTATCACATGATCTAGGTCACGGAGTGTGATCCAGATCATGTGATACAGGTTACGTTGTAGGTCTTAGGTCCTATGTCATGAGTCACGTAGCAGGTCAAAAGATAATGCTAAGGTCACGAATTAACCTCGGTATAATTTCCGAGTAATCTTCATTCTAGTGGCCTGGGTCACCTTCGTGACATAGATCATGTAGTGTGTGTCACGAAGGTGATCCAGATCATATGGGGTGAGTCACGTAGGTGATGGGGATCACATGATGTGAGTCACGGAGCTGTGTGTGACGGAGGACACGCAGCATCGAAAACGTGAGTCAGATCATATGACGTGAGTCACGCAGTATGAAGTACATCACATGATGCAAGTCACGCAGCATCATTTTGTGACTGGGGTCATATGATGCAAGTCACGCGAGTTGGAGGGGGTGTGAGTTGTCAGAGTGACAGGATTGTCTTTACACATTTGACCGGGGTACACAAATGAACATGAACAAACACGAACAAGCAACACCGCACGCAGGGCAGAAAGCAATACGATAGTGAAATACAACACACAGCAGGAAAAGCACAGGAGAGTGTCGACATGAGGGGAGGGAGAGGCAAGGGGCAAGGGAGAGGCAAGGGATGTGTCGACACGTAACCCGGGGGCGCATAATTTGACAAGGCAGGGAAAATGTGGTAGTGCAGCATAGGAGAGGGTTGGGGGGCCCTCGACTTGACAAATAGAAAATCAAATGCTATATGGGGAGAGGTGGGGGGCGGGGTGTCATACCCCTTTCTGCACATACCCCCGTGTGTATTTTCAGTGCATACCCTCCTTTCTGTGGGTCAAGTCACGTTGCATACTCAATGATTGGCTGCTAAGATATGAGTATCGACAACGAAAGGAGAAAAACATGAACCTACACCCCAGTGAGTTCATCGCCAAAACCCAGGCGCCCGACAACAACCCACAAAGGATCGCCACATACAACATGGTCCCCGGCACTGTCGTACGCCTAAGGAACAGCATCTTCGTGCTTGTCGATGCCTCAAAGGGGCCTCACCAGTGGCTTGCAGCCCGCACTGGTCACTCCCTTAGCCACGAACAGTTTGTGGCCCGGGTGCACAAAGACCCCAACAACCTGCCCGTGATCCTGTTTGACCCTTTGGACACCGACACGGGCACCAACACAGACAAGGAGAACAACAATGACAACGACTGAGCTTGACCCGCTCATCAAGGCATTCGTCAAAACTCTTGAGGAAGCCAATATCACCACCGCCACATCCGACCTTACCAGCACGCAGTTTGAGTGCTTCACTCCTGAGTGCCTACGAATCGTGATGGACTCCCTCGACATCGAGCCGGGCACTGTCATCTGTGTCGGCGCCTGGGAAGCAATGCGTGTCGTGGGTAATGGTTCCCGCGGTGAGTTGGTGTGGGTCGGATACGACGGTCATATGTACACCCACGAGGAGTTCGCTGATACTGTGCGTTCGACTCAGGATGTCGTGCGTGTCGTCCACTATGGGATTATCTGATGAAGAACTTTATCCGCCGCGCTGCATTTGTCGATGCTAACGCACTACTGAAGGAGGATTGAAATGTTGGATACACTGTACGCTGTATGGGACTTGGACTGTGATGACCCTGGCATCATCGGTCTTTTTGAAACCAAAGATGAGGCTGACGCTCATGCGGCATATATGACACATGAGTATTGCCGTGCAATGACTGTTGTCGAATATCGAGCAAAGGAGAATGAGAACAAATGAACCGTAAGCTGGTTGCCATGACAGGTGCACTCATGCTGTCTCTTGGGGCTTGTACCCCGGCTCAGACGGCCTCGTACAACCTGAGCAATGACTCAGATAACTTCCGCGTGATGCGTCGTGTGGTGTTCGTGAACGGGATCACCGATAAGTATCTTCTCAGCATTGAGGGTTTGTGTTCGATCACGAAGGATAAGGAGGATGCTCAGCTTGAGGTCACCTGCAAGACGGGTGACGGAGAGTATAAGAAGCATTATCTGGGTATCTCAGATAACGTCACCTACTTCGTGGAGCAGATGGATCCTGCTTCTGTGGACACCTATCATTACAAGGTGCAGTTCCGTCCTGAAGAGCTGCTGCCTGATGTCGATGTGCAGGTCAGTGGAGGCAATAATTGATGCTTATTAAGTTTAGTGAGCTGCCTATTCCGTTTGGTCGTCTCGCGCTTGGTGCTGTTCTGATCGATACAGAGGGTAATAGGTACTTTAAGGTGGTTACTGGGGAGTATGAGTACTTCTGGGTGAATCAGTTGGATTTTCTTCTTAGCTCTGGTATGTCGGATGATCTAATGTCTAAGACTGTTGAGGAAGATTGGATGACGTTCAGTACATTGGTGATGGTAAGTTCGTCATCACTGAAGAGTGGCTTCGTGAAGTCTTTTTCACAGGCAGTGAGCATGAACGTTGCTGACTGGCTGGGTGTGGATAACTGGCAGGGTTGGTGGGACACGGACGAGGCCATTGAAGAGCTGTACCCTGATTATGCCCTGAACTATTCCTCGTGCCGGGGTGTCGCTGAAGCAATAATCTATGATTGGATGAATAATGCGAGCAAGACTAAGTAAAGATTGTTATTGCTATACCTGTGCTAGGTCTTTTAACTATCTTGGTATTGCCAGTCATAGGGCTTCGCACCGTCGTAGACGTGAAGATTGCACCATTATGTTTACATATGGTGATGTTAAAAGTTGGAAGTACTCTGAACTGAAGGAGAAAAGTAATGAACAACCAGGAATACATTGACACCTTTGATGAGGTGCGAGATGGCTACAAGAAGCTGCACACAATGACCCTCAATAAAGTGAAGATCTTGTATGTAGAGGGTGTCGGCAAGCGAGAAGTTGCAACTATCCTGAGTTGTGAGGACTTCAATGACATTACGACCAAGGGCAGTGTCGTTGTCACTGAGAAGCACGGGACATTCCTGAAGGTGACTGATCAGCATTGGGTAACCGTCAACAGCTTTGAGGCTGAAGGTATCCGGCATGATGCTGACGTGCTTCTTGCCTTGATCCTGGAACAGGATTACGTCAATGTGTTGATTGATCCAGGTCACGGAGCATAGTGTTTGTACCCGTGCTATGCTGAATACATAACTGAATAGCCCCCCTCAACTCCTTGCAAGCAAGGGACTGTGAGTGTTGAGGGGGGGGGCACCACCCCCTTGTGGCGGAACAGGAAGACGCGCTCGGCTCAAACCCGGGTTCCAGTAAGGAGTATGAGTTCGACTCTCATCAAGGGGACCACCACAATGAAAGGAGAAACAACATGAAACTTCGACTGACCGACTACAACGACAACACGTACATGGACACTGACGGCTCGTGTGACATGTGTATGTACACGGGTCTCCTCGATCATCCAGAGTTCCAGTTCACCGACAGTAACGGTGGTGTGCATGACATTAGCGGCTGGGAGTCTGATTGGGGGCATCACAACGTCAAGTACAACGTGAATGTGCCACTGTTCGCTTACTGGCTGCACGACGCAGAGTTCAAGGAGCTGGATGAGCTTGCGCAGGAGGCACGACTGCATAGCCTAGAGGCGAATGAAACTGACCCTTGGGGCACTGCCCTCGACGCTATCCTCTGGAACGCAAGTGGCCATAGCAGCGAGGAAGCCCTCGACAAAGCCCTCTCGTGGGCGCTGGTTGATAAGACGGCCTGAGACAGCGCGCCTCTGATCTCAGGAACACGTACTAGGAGGGTTCGTCCTTCCAGGTACGGGCCTTGTGCGGGCTGACAACACGCACAACGGGGGCCTGTCGAACATAAGACAGGCCCCCACTTTATTACCAACAAAGAGGAAGGAGAAAGAAATGCGACCTTACAGGCAGCATAGCGGCGACGCGGGGGCGGACTTGGAGGTGCCAATCCCATACATCATTTACCCTCATGAGACCATCTTGGTGAAGACAGGCTACACGCCGCAGATGTTCGACATCCCCCGGGATGCTGTCGGCCTTGTCTTTGCCCGCTCGTCGCTGCACAAGAAGGGCTTGATTCTCGCCAATGGTGTCGGTGTGATCGACTCCGGGTATGAGGGTGAGGTTCTTGTGCCACTGCATAACCTGACCGACAGCCATGTTGTTCTCGAAGAGCACGAGCGCATTGCGCAGATCGTGGTCCTGCGACTAGAAAGCCTGTCTGAATTGTACGATGAGCCTGTCTTGTCCACGAGGAGACGTGGTAAGGGCGGCTTTGGTTCTACTGGAAAGTGAGAAGAAGTTGAGCATTACTGTTTACTCTAAGCCCCGCTGCCCTCAGTGCGTGGCGACTTACCGCAAGCTGAATGGGCTGGGTGCCCCGCACGAGAGTGTGGACGTGTCTGAGGACCCTGAGGCCCTGTCGTTCATTCAGAGCCTCGGGTACAGTCAGGCCCCTGTCGTTGTTGTGAAGGATGCCAAGGGAGCTATCGTGAAGCATTGGTCAGGGTTTCGTCCTGACTTGATCAAGAAGGAGGCTGGCAAGTGAGTAAAATCGAGAACCCTGTGAAGCTGGAAGCTGCACGTGCACGGATGGCGAATGCGCGAGCGTCGCGAAAGAAGATGGATTACCCAGCTGATGTCGAGGCCCGTCTTGATGATTTTCGAGCGCTTGTGCTTGCGCAGTTTATTGACGCGGGCCTGTCGGCGTTCAAGGATGGGCGCAAGGTTGGAGGACACTCGGATCGGTATTTCTACAATAAGCTGGTCCGTGGCAATCTGAATATCAAGGACATGATCCTGTTGAATGATTATCTGCCTATCGACTGGACACTTATTTTGAAGGCGATGCGGCGTCCGAAGGATGTTCTGCGACCTGTCGATACTGAGCCTGCGCCTGTTGATGTCATGTTCGCTGATCCGGGTGATGATCCGTTTGCCGCTTTCTTTACTGATGTGGATGGTGCGTGATGGAGCCGAGTCTGCTTGAGTTTGCTAGGGGCATTGGTAGTATTGGGGCTTTTAAGGTCATTAGGCTGCTGGCTCGTGGGGGTTATCTGAAGCGCCGTGGTGGTATTAATATGCCAACACCGAAGGCTGAAGGGTTGCTTGGGTTGCGTCGTGCTATCACTCGTGGCGGTAAGCGGCCTTCTTATCATTGGCAGACGTATGTAACCCCGGAGGGGGAAAAGTTCTTTGCTGATATGATTGAAACGGAACTGAGGGACTTCGGACATTGGGAGTTGAAGAGATGAATTGGCAGGACCTCATTGCCGACACGAATATGTGGATTGACAACTTTGATGAGGGGCGTGGTGGCTACGCTCTTAATCGTGTTGTTGTCCACCATAATGCTGGTAAGACTATGTCGCATTCCGGCGTGTACGCGGCTTTTAGTGCCAATGGGACTTCCGCGCATTACAACGTGGATGTCGATGGCAACATTTGCCAGTTCGTGCACGACAGCGACACGGCATGGCACTGTCCTGGCGTGAACAAGAAGTCGATCGGTATTGAGCACGCGAATGATGGGGGTGCTGAGTCTGGCTGGAATGTCGGCGAGGAGACCATCGACGCTGGTGCGCACCTCACTGCTGCCTTGTGTCGAGCGTATGGTCTGGGCCGTCCGCAGTGGCGAGTGAACGTCTTCCCGCACAGTGATTTTTATTCGACTGCTTGCCCGGCTTCTTTGCGTGACACGTACGCAAATGAGTACATTGAGAAGGCCCAGCAGTACTACGACAATCTCGATGCTGACTTGCTGGACAAGGAAGGCTGGGTGTCGCAGGATGGTGGCTGGTGGTATCGCCTTGATGGTGGTTCGTGGGAGACTGGCTGGTTCCCTGTGAATGATAAGTGGTACTACGCCAATGAGAAGGGCTGGATTCAGGTTGGATGGCAGCACATTGATGGTCACTGGTACTACCTGCACCCGACTCATGACACACGCTACGGCGAGATGGAGACCGGATGGGTGAAAGACGGTGAGCACTGGTTCTACCTGAACTCGAAGGGCGAAATGCAGACCGGTTGGGTACAGCTTAAGGGTAAGTGGTATTACCTGGAAGCCAATGGCGCTATGCGTACCGGGTGGCTGTCGTATCAGGGTGGGGACTATTTCCTCACCGATACTGGTGCTATGGCTGTCGGCTTGTGCCAGACCCGTCTTGATGGTGGATGTTCGATCTTCGGTGAAGATGGCAAGCTTATCCGCGGTCGGATGACGGTTGAGCAGGACGCTGACGGTATTGTGAGGCTTGTCACGCAGCACTGAGTTGAGAGTAGCGAGGGCCGGTAGTTACCATTGTGACTACCGGCCCCTTCCACTACCTATAAGGAGAAAAACAATGAAGAAGATCATCACAGCCGCCGCTGGTGTCGCCATGCTCGTAGCTGCACCTGTCGCCGCCTATGCAGCCAACGACACCATGACCGCCACAGTCGCCTCTGCGCAGTCCATGAGCCGACAAACCGGTTCTGAAGTCAACGTGTCTGGCACGTGGGAGACTGAGCGCCTTACTATCGGCCAGTCGTTCACCGCCCCTGAAGGTGTAGAGGTGTGCATGGTCTACCCACCTGAGCAGGTTCGTGTTCCTGATGGTCGGACCTCGGTGACGAACCACGCCGAGGTGAACGGTGTGAAGCTGGAAGCAACGACGCCGTCTGACAAGCCCCAGTCTGATCCGACACCTACTCCTGTCGAAACGACGCC